>CAJIAD010000200.1_pt1 | contig 13778 bp, 7 predicted proteins | sample 9198981 | NCBI WGS metagenome assembly CAJIAD01 (sample SAMEA7708274, study PRJEB35096) | sediment metagenome | biome: marine neritic benthic zone biome [ENVO:01000025]; feature: sediment [ENVO:00002007]; material: shallow marine sediment [ENVO:03000034] sea grass bed [ENVO_01000059] ...
CGGTGATAACGGGGCGGCTGGTGCACCCGGTGCACCAGGCGCGGATGGTTCCGACGGGCTCGCTTGTTGGGATCTTAATGGGAATGGTGTTCCGGATTTTCCGGATGAAGACACCAACGGTGATGGCGTCATCGACGTGTTTGACTGCCGGACGCCACCGATCGCTGCAGGCATCGACATCAGCAACGATGCGGCCTGGCTGCTGATCGATGAGTTCGTGGCGGTCATCGATAACGTAACGATCGCCAGCCCGCCAATCGTGGAGTTCACGCTGACGGACGGCAACGGCACGCCGATTATTGGTCTCGCTGAGACAAGCAGCAGCCCGGTGCGCGGCACCTTCGTCAAGCTGATGCCTGAAGCTAACGGCATGCCCGGACAGTGGGTGAGCTATATCAATCGCATCGAGGAAGCGGGTAGTGGCAACACACCTGACGTCCTTCCGCAGTCAGTACAGGCCACCAACGATGGCGCTGGCACGCTGACTGACCTGGGCGGCGGTGCTTACACCTACGAGTTCTCGATCGATGTCATGAACGTGACGGATCCGGTCGAGGTCCTCTGGGAGCCTGGCCTGACGCACAAGCTGGGTCTCGAGATCCGTCTCGAGGATCCCAACACGGGCGTGGATGAGGATCCGTTGAACCCCGTATGGCAATTCGTGCCTGACGGTTCGGACGTCATGGACACCAAGTCGATCGCAAATCTCGACTCTTGCAACGACTGCCATCAGAAGCTTGCAATTCATGGCGATCATCGCAACAACACCGAGTACTGTGTGACTTGCCATAACCCCGGCACGATCGACCAGGATACGGCGGATTCCGTCGACATGGCCTACATGACCCACTCGATCCATGTGGGTGAGGCACGTGCGGATGCGGGATTCCCGTACATCATCTACGGATTCCGGGACTCCCCGCATGACTACAGCCATGTGGTCTTCCCCGGTGATATCCGGAATTGCGAGAGCTGCCACGCCGAATCGGCCGATACGCCCGATGGGGATGATTGGAAGACACAGTCCGGCGTCTCGCAGTGCGGCGGTTGCCATATCGCAGGCGTGAACGTGGTCGCTCGTGATGCCGTTACCGGTTGGCCGACCTACAGCTACATCCATACGGCGATCGGTGGATTCGAAGCGGCGGACGGAGCCTGCGTGACCTGTCACGTTGAAGGCGCAGCAGCGGGCGCAACAGAAGACTTCCACCTCAATGAAGAAGCCATGCTGGCCGCGGAATTCCAGTACAACGTGCTCGATGCAACGAGCACGGGACCTGGCCAGTTCCCGGTCATCACCTTCTCGATCACCGATCCCACCAACGGCGACGCAGCATATGACGTCTGCGCAACCGGTGGTCCCTGGGATACGGCGATGTGGGGCGGCGATACACGCCTTGCCGTGATGCTGGCCTGGGATACGGTTGACTACAACAACTGGGGCACCGGCAGCGAAGTTGCTGGCTTCCGTCCGGGTTCGCCCGCACAGAATGTCAGCATCAATCCGCTGGCTGATTGCGCAGGCGCTGACAACAATGATGGCACCTACACGGTCACCTCAACGGTGGCGGTACCCGACTGGATGACCGGCACCCTCGCGGCGTCGATCGAAGGCCATCCGGCCGTCGATACCGACGGTGATGGTACCCCGGTTGAAGTTCCGGTGACCGGCGCGGTCGGCTACTACCCGATCACGGATAGTGCGGCAGTTGATAGACGTACAGTCGTCACGATCGAGCAGTGCAACGCCTGCCATCAGAAGCTCAGCATCCATGGCGGAAACCGCACTGATAACATTGATCTCTGCGTGACCTGCCATAATGCCAACGCGACGGATATCCGGGCGCGGCAGGAAGCCATTGAAGGTGTATTCGGTAACGAGTTCATGGATGGTGACAAGCACGAGGAGTCGATCGACTTCAAGCGCATGGTCCACCAGATCCATGCGGGCAACGTCGTGATCTACGGGTTCGGCGGCGGACGGCATGACTACAGCCATGTCGAATACCCGGCCGACATCGCGGATTGCGGAGTCTGCCACGCCGGCGACACTTTCTATCCGGTGGATAGCAGCGTGCTTGCCTCGACGATCTACGCCGATCCGACCATGACCGTTGGGCGCACACCCGAAAGGGCGGCAGCGCTCGCAATGCAGATCGACGATCTCAACACCACTGCGACGGCAGCGGCCTGCTCGAGTTGCCATACGGACGACTTCGCAGGAGCGCACATGGAGCAGAACGGTGCGGTGATCGCGGATGCCGATCTCGGCATCGCGACCCAGGACCCGATGACCGGCGAGCTCACGCCCGCAGTCGTCGAGACCTGCGCCATTTGCCATGGTGAAGGCGGCGTTTCGGATACCGCGGAGGCACACGGTAACTGAGACCGTAGTTAATGAGGGATGCCTCGGTGTCCCTCGCACCTGAAACAGGAGAGACCGGGTTTCGACCCGGTCTCTTTTTTGGGTACGGGCCGTCACTTATTGCGCCGCAAGAACGCTCGTAGTAAGTTCTTGACCTCAATTTTTCGCGGAGATCCGGGATGGCCTGTGTAGTCAACAGGGGACTTCTTGCGACGGCGCTGGCGGTGCTCGCGATGGGCATGTCGGCCGCGTGGGCGGCGGAACACGAGACCGATGCCGGCGAAGAAGAATCAGCATCCTGGTCCCGGCGTGGCGCAGATACCTGCCTGGGGTGCCACGATGGCCCCGAGATCCTGGGTATTTTCAAGACGCCTCATGCCCAGCGATCCGATCCACGCTCACCTTTCGCACCGGGCCAGTTCCAGTGTGAAGCCTGTCATGGTCCGGCCGGCGATCACACCAAGCGCAAGCGCCGCGGTGAGACAAGACCGCCGGTACCGTACTTCAGCAGCGCCAGCGAAAAAACCGCGGCGGAGAACAATGCTGTTTGTGCTTCGTGCCATGAGAGTCACGTGACGCTGGACTGGGCGGGCAGCACTCACCAGGCGGAGGACCTCGTATGCAGCGATTGCCATTCGGTCCACAAGTCCCACGACCCGATGTTGCAGACCCATACCCAGGCCCAGGGGTGTTTCGGCTGCCACCTGGAGCAACGGGCGGATGCGAACAAGCCATTCAACCATCCCATTCGTGAATTGCGCATGGCCTGTTCCGATTGTCACCAACCACACGGCGGCTCGTCGGATTACATGCTGGTGCGCAACAGCACCAACGAAACCTGTTACACCTGCCACCAGGAGAAGCGCGGACCGTTGCTGTGGGAGCATGCGCCAGTGACGGAAGATTGCTCGATCTGCCATACGCCACATGGGTCCATACATCCTGCGATGCTCGTGAAGAGACCGCCGCTGCTATGCCAGCAGTGTCACTCTCAGGCCGGGCATCCCAGTATCCCGTATGACTCCGGCGGACTGGCAAATGGGACGGCGTCGCCGATGTTGTTAAACGGCAGCTGTCTGAACTGTCATTCGCAGGTACACGGCTCCAATCATCCCTCCGGCGCGGCGCTGCAGCGATGACGTCGGGACGAGAGAGGTTGACACCATGACAAAGTGGCACGTCCGACACACGGTCACACTGGGGCTCTCGATGATGGCGCTGGCGTTCTCGGCGACCGCTCAGGAATCAGCGCCGGAACAATGGGGCTGCGAACGATGTCCGTTTGACGATGGTTTCACCGGTGCCGTCGCTGCCGCGACGACTTATGTTTCTGACGACGACAACAACTTCGGAAATTACACGGGCTGGGACGACGACGGGGCGTATATCTCAGGTGGCGCCGCGATCAAGTACTTCGGCGACGATGGCTATACGGCGGAGATCGGCGGTTTCGGTTACAACCACGATTCCTTCGAGCTGAATATCGACGCCGGTCGCCAGGGCCACTGGATGGTCAGTCTGGGCATGGACCGTCTGCCGGTGCGCAAGTATGAATCGACTGAGTCGATCTACTCCAATCTGTCAGGCAAGCGGCAATCGGTACCTGACAACTGGGCCCGAGCGGGATCGACCCAGGGCATGACCCAGCTGGATAGCAGTTTGCGGGACTTCAACGTCGGTTGGGACCGGGAGTCTTTCTCGCTGGGCGGCGAGTACCTGTTCCGTTCCAACCTGGTCTTCGACGCCGACTGGACCTACCAGACCAAGGAAGGCAAGGGCATCACCTGGGGTAACTTCCTCGGCAACGCGGCCCAGCTGACCAAACCCATCGATTACGATACCCACGAGTTCGAGACCGGTCTCAGCTATAACGCCGAGAAGTGGCAGACGCGACTGGCCTATATTGGTTCGTGGTTTAGCAACAAGAACCTCGGGCATACCTGGGAGAACGCATTCACCGGGGTGGATGCGGGTCGCATGGCGGGAGCGCCGGACAACAAGGCATACCAGGTGACATTGTCGGGTTCCTACCAGGTCTTCGATCACACCCATGCCTCCGCCACGGTGTCGACCGGCAAAATGGAGCAGGACGACGATTTCCTGGCCTACACGATCAATCCGAACCTGGCCACGACGCCGCTACCGCGCAACTCGCTCGATGGCGAGATCGATACCACCCATTTCGATATCCGTGTGACGTCTTCGCCATGGCGGCGGGTCCGATTCACAGGCAAGTACCGTTATGACGAGCGTGATAACGACAGCCCGTCAGACACCTATGACTTCATCGCCTCCGACTCCATTGCCGGCGGCAGCGAGGAAAACCGGCCGTATTCGTATGAGGATTACGGATTCGATCTCTTTTCCGATGTGCGTATCGCCCGGGAACTGAAAGCTACTTTCGGCTTCAAGAGGCATACCCTGGAGCGGGAGCTCCAGGAGGTCGACGAAAACGAAGAGGACACCTACTGGACACGCCTGCGATTCCGGCCGGCGCCCGGTGTCAGTTTCGATCTGCACGGCGAGACCGCAGAACGTGATGCGTCCAATTATCAACAGATCGATTACTTGGCCTTCGACCAGAATCCGCTGATGCGCAAGTACAACATGGCCGATCGCGATCGCGATGGCTACAAGGTCCGCGTGTCGGTGCAGCCGGCCAATCGGATCAGCTTCGGGGCGTCGCGCGAATACTGGGACGAGGACTACGACGACTCACAGGTGGGATTGACCAGCGCCAGGCGCGAGAGCACCAACGCAGATCTGACCTATGTGTTCAACGACAGGGTCAGCGCGTACCTCAGCGCCGGTTACGAGGAGATCGATTCCAAGCAGACGGGTGCCCAGAGCAACGTCAATCCGAACACAGCGCTACCGAACTGGAAGGGCGAAAACTCAGACGAGTTCACCAATATCGGACTCGGGATGCGCTGGGACAGGATCGCAGGCAGGTGGGGTGTAGCCGTCGATCTGCTGCACGCAGAATCAGACGGTGACGTCACAGTGCGTGCGGCCGGTCTCGCGGACAATTTCCCCTCGTTGAATACCACACGCGATCGGGCCGAGCTGGCGGTGACGTACCAACTGAGCCGTGAGATGAAGCTGAAGGGCGGTTGGTTGTACGAGCGTTTCGATTCTGATGACTGGTCGTTGGACGGCGTCGATCCTGACACGATCAGCAACGTGCTGACCTGGGGCGCCGCGGCGCCGGACTACTCGGTCAACGTGGTGTCCCTGTCATTCAGCTATTCGCTGAACACGCCGTACGAACCCTGATTCGATACTGACTCGAATCAGGGTCGGATCTCCGCTGGGGCTGGCCAAAGCCGGGCGGAATAGTTCCTAGTTGCGATATGCCGGCGGCAGCGGATCTTCGGGATCCAGGTATCGATCACGAAGCAATGTCGAGCGACTGACCATCGGAACATCCCGTCCGGCGATAATCACCCGCGTCGCAAAGGTATCCAACTCCAGCGGGTCGCCGTCCCACACCACGACATCGGCCACCAGTCCCGGCGCCAGCGTGCCGGACACTGTGTCCATCCCGAAGATCCGGGCCGGGTTCGTCGTGATCGCGGCCAGACCCGCCTCGTAGGGCAGCCCGTTTGCCACAGCATTGCCGGCCAGTTGCTTCATATTGCGTGCGTTATGCGAATCCTCGGTCGAAAACGCGATCACGACGCCCGCCTGGTGCAGTCTGGCCGCATTCGACAACGACGCGCCGAGACTCTCGAACTGCTGTGGCAGGTTGGCCAGTGGATTCAGGATGACCGGCACGTTGGCCGCCGCCAGTCGATCGGCCACCATCCAGGCTTCGGAACCGCCCGAGACGACCAGCCGCAAACCGAACTCCTCGGCGAGATCCAGGGCCGCCTCGATGTCGCTGGCCCTGTGGACTGCTGCCACGACCGGGCGCTCGCCGGCCAGCACTGGCTGCAGTGCATCGAGGTCCGGTCGGCTCATGCTGTATTCACGCCTCTGGCCACTATCGAAATCGTTTCGATTGGCGCCGTAGTCACGGGCGTCTTCCATGGCTTCGCGGAGTCGCAGGAATGTGTTCCCCCGCGCACCCCCGGCCAGTCTGGCGCCACTCTGGCCGAGAACGACGAACAGGGCGACGTCCCGCTGAACGAGGTAATCCTCCACGCTTCCGAGTTGTATCGCCGTCGCCAGCCCCGAGATCGGGCTGCTGGCTGCGTCGTGGCTCGATCTCGGGGCGACGATTGCCCGTGTCACCCCTTCGATTCGATTGATCGGGATGAGCGTCGATCGCGGATTCACGGCGTCCGCGACCTGGAACGAAGCCGAGTAGCGCGCATCAGATTGCACAGCATCGACGGTTTCCGCGATGAGCGAAATCTCCTCAACGCCGATCTGGCTGTGGGGATCGAACAGTCCTGGCGTCACAATGGCGCCCTGTCCGTCGATCACGGTGGCGTCGCCGGGAATCTTGATGTCCTGGCCGACCGCCGCGATCTTGCCGTCGGTGATCAGGATGGAACCATTTTCAATCGTTCCCGACGACCCCATCGTGTGGATAGTGGCGCCGGTAATGGCGATCGACTCTGCTGTGACTGTCGACCACAGGCACACGCATGTGGCCAGCGCCGCAATTTTCATTTTCGCAGTCATTCGATGACCCCCTCGACTTCCAGGATGCCCAGGCTGAAGTCACTCTTCGCCTGTTTTTCCGGATCGCTTCTGTCGTAGACCAGTGCGCCGTCGACGTAGACCTTGGCCGCATGGCTGTAGACGCTAAATGGATTGCCATCCCAGACGACGACGTCGGCGGCCTTGCCCTTTTCAAGTGACCCGGTCTTGTCGGCGATGCCCAGCGCTGTCGCCGGATTCAGGGTGATCCAGCGAATCGCCATCGCTTCATCGATCGCGATGCCTGACCGGTTGCCGGCTGCCATCGCCTTGCCGGCTTCCTGGTTGAGACGTTGTATCCCGACCTCCGAATCGGAGTGGATGACTGCGCACGCTCCGGCACTCTCCAGTATCGCGGCGTTCTCACGGACGGCGTCAAACGCCTCGATCTTGAATCCCCACCAGTCAGCCCAGATCGATGCGCAAATGTCTTCGGCCGCCAGCAGGTCGGCAATCTTGTACGCTTCCACTGCATGGTGGAAAGACGTCACGCGATAACCGAACTCCTTGCCGATATCGATCATCACCGCCATCTCGTCGGCCCGGTAGCAGTGGTTATGGACGAGGATCTCTCCGTCGAGCACACCGAGTAGCGTTTCCATCCTGAGGTCGCGGCTCGGCACCGTTGTCGTCTTTCCTGATTCGTAGTCGCGCCATTTCTTGCGATAGGAAAGTGCTTCGGCCCAGGCCATGCGGTAGCCGGCCACGTTCCCCATCCGCGTCGACGGCGCCTCATCGCGGCCGGCCCCGTAGACCCGTTTGGGGTTCTCGCCGCACGCCATCTTGAGTCCGTGCGGTGCACCAGGGAATTTCATGCCCTGTACGGTTCTCGAGGGCACGTTCTTGACGGTGACCGAGCGCCCGCCGAAGAGGTTGGCCGAACCTGGGAGGATCTGCATCGCGGTGATGCCACCGGCCCGCGCCGTATTGAAGCCGGGGTCCTGGGGCCAGACCGAGTGCTCCGCCCAGACCTGCGCAGTATTCGGTTCTGTCGCTTCGTTGCCGTCCGAGTGCGGCGATACCGCGGGTGCTGGATAGACACCGAGATGGGAGTGCGTGTCGATGATGCCTGGCGTGACCCACATGCCGCTGCCATCAACGACCGTCGCGCCGTCCGGTACCGCGATGTCGGGGCCGATCCCGGCCAATACGCCATCGCGCCAAAGCACCGCGCCACCTTCAATCCTTTGACCGTCACCGGTCAGAATCGTCGCTCCGGTGATGATCGTGGTTTGCGAAGGGAGAGGAGCGTAGGTAGAGGGGAAGGGCGGTTCGCTCTTGCGAGCTGCCGCGGTGTCATTGTTCGGCTCGGAACAGGCCGACAGCAGCGTCGAGGCGGTCAGGGCGGTGGCGAGCAACAGTATTCTGGGCATGGGGCTTCCTGCGGCGTCCCGTGGTGAAACGGCACATCTTATGTCGGCTTGGGGTCGAAGGGTAGTTCGATGCATCCCAGAATCAATGCGCCTCATGAGTCATCTCAGCCAGTCAATGGGATTGCCAGACTGGCGCCCCGCGAACCTCAGGCGTCCTCCCACCCCGCAAGCCGGAGGCCTTCCATGTAAGCCGCCACGACTGAATCGGGCAGGAAGGACTTGAGGTAGGCTTCGGAGAAGCCTGGTGCGAGTTTCCGCATCTGCTCGAGCGCCGGTCGTGCCTGCTCAACCTGCCCGCGATGGCCATAGGCCGCCGCCAGCAACCGATAGGCGCCCGGCTGGCTGGCCCGGAGCCTGATGCTCTCCTTCGCAAACTTCACAGCCTCTTCGTAGCGCTCGGCAACAAAATTGGCGGCGCCCAGGGCGAATACAAACTCGGACATCAGCGGATCCTGGGGTGAAAGCCGGATGGCCTTCTCGATCATCGGAATACCGTCGTCAGGCCTTCCGATGCGTGTCATTGCGACACCCAGCGCCCAGTACGCCATTGCTGAACTGGGGTTGACCCGGATAGCTTCCTCCAGCGCGGGTACTGCCTGGTTGAATCGTTTTGCGATCGAGGCGGCGAAACCCTGGGCGACCAGGGCCATCGCATCATTCTGATCCAAAGCAACGGCTCTGTTGGCGGCCTGCGTTGCCTTCTCTGTCGCAGCGGCGGGATCGTCCGTGTACTGGTAGTTCACCTCGTACATATGGCTGAAGGCCTTGAGGGTATAGGCCATGGACAGGTCGGGCTGCAGATCCAACGCCTTGCTGGCCCACTTCAGCGCGTGCTCCGTGTCCTCGCGGCTGTACTGAAACAGGTGCCACTGGCTACGATGCACGCACTCCCAGGCATCCAGGTTCTGTGGCTGGCGCCGCATCGCATGGCGAATCTCCATTTGTGACAGTGCCGGACCGACGGAGCCGGCGATTGCCACGGTGAGTTCGTCCTGCAGGTCGAAGATATCGCTGATATTGCGATCGTATCGTCCGGACCAGATCTGGTGGCCATCCACCGCGTGGATGAGTTCCGCGCTTACCCGCAACCTGTCACCGGCTTTGCGAACGCTGCCCGCGACCACATAGTGCGCACCAAGCTCGTTACCTATCTGGCGGGCATCCGCGGTCTTGTTCTTGAACGTGAAACTCGAGTTGCGTGAGATCACCGGGTAGATACGCAGCGCGGCCAGCGAGGTGATGAGATCCTCCGCGAGGCCGTCGGCGAAGTATTCCTGCTCCTCGTCGTGGCTCAGGTTCCTGAAAGGCAGAACGGCAATCGCGTGTCGCCCTGCGAATCCCGGAACGTTTTTCTCGACCCCCTTGCTGACACCGTCGCTCGTTTTCAGCGGCACGCTCGACGGGTGATCGCAACCCACCGAGAAGATGTGGACCGGTCGTGGGACATTCTTCAGTTCATGTTCACCGAGATCGCAGATTTCCACCTTGATCTTGCCCTCGATCTGATCAAGAACAGAGCCGGAAATTGCGACACCGCCCGGCTCCGCGGTCGCCTCGATCCGGGCCGCGATATTGACACCGCCGCCGACAATGCGCTCACCGTCAACAATCAGATCGCCAACGTTGATGCCGATACGGAACAGCATGCGTTGATGATCGGGTAACTCCTGGTTGTGACCGGCCAGCTGTTCCTGCACCTCCAGGGCGCATTGAACGGCATCGACAGCGCTCGGGAATTCCGCCAGCAGGTTGTCGCCGACCATGTCGACGACCCGTCCACCGTGTTGCCGCACGAGCCCGGCGATCACACCGCGATAGGAATTGAGCATTTCCATCGTGGCGACTTCGTCGGCCGCCATCAGCCGCGTGTAGCCGACAGCGTCGGCACTCATGATCGCGGCTAGTCGTCGTTCAATGGATGTGGCCATCGGTCGTCCAGACTGATCTGACTAAGCGGGTAATCTTACACTGGAAATACGGTCCTATCTTCCATCCGGCCCTGACTTCGGGAGCCCGACTAGGTGGATGCGGGATCCGATTCCGGGCCGGCCGCTGAATCGATAGCGGGTTGATCGTCCTGGGCTCGCTCCAGAACCGTGGCCGATGTCGGGTAGGCGAGTCGGATGCCGGCTGCATCAAAGCGGCGCAGTATCTCCATGTTGACCTTCTCATCGAAAGCCATGACCTTCCAGCGCCGAGGCGGCGCGTACCAGTAGGAGACGAAGATGTTCAGCGTGCCGTTGACGAACTCGTTAAAGAACACCCTGGGCGGCAGCTTTGGCAGCATGCCTTCATGATCTTCGAGGATGTCCTTGACGATGTCGACGGCAAGCTCGACTTTGTCCGGCGGTGTCTCGTAGTGCAGCCCGAGGCTCGTCGTACGTCGGATCAGGTTTCTCTGACCGATGTTCTCGATCTCGAAGGTGGCCATTTTCTCGTTGGGTATCGACGTCATCGCTCCGCTGAGCAGGCGGATCCTGGTCGAACGAAGGCCTATCTCCTCTACGAAGCCGTCATAGCCCTGCACCACGATCCGCTGGCCTGGCTTGTAGGGCTTGTCCATGAAGATCATCAGGCTGCCGAGCAGGTTCTTCAATGAATCCTGGGCGGCGAGCGCCACGGCGAGACCGCCGACACCGACACCGGCCAGCACCCCGAATATCGGGATGCCGACCCGGTTGGCGCCGATGAAAATGACCGTCAAACCGAGAACGATTCCGGTAATTCGGGCGCTCAGTCGCAGCAGCTGCGCGTTGAGACTGTCTTCCTCGATTCGGGGCGAAGAGATGATCAGTTCAGCGACAAAGAGGCAGGCGAGCCACGCCGCCCAGGTGGCGACCAGGAAGACGACACCGGACAGAATGATGGACAGGTTTCGCGCGAGCACGCTGACCAGGTTGATCTGTTCGATGACGATGTAGCCCCAAAAGGGCACCAGCAGCAGGATGCCTACGGGCACTGCCAGTCGCTTGAGATAGACGCCGGGCGAATGGCCATTGTGGCCCTTTCTGGAGACGCGATGGAGCATCACGATGACCGCCAGGAAGATGAACATCGATACCAGGGAAGCGACTAGCTTCCAGACCGCCTGGCCCATCAAGACGCTTCTTGCCCAGTCCGGGAATTCCTCGACAGTTGAGAGCGGTATCCAATGACCAGGCAGGTTCTGCCTGAACCCCACACTGTCCTCGATCGGGACTTTCTGCAGGTAGGGGAGGGAGCGGACCTTCCTGTAAAACTCTCCGGCTCTGGCTACCGTGGCCGGTGTAAAGACGAAGTTGCCGGCCTGTGGTCCATCCACCTTGCGCTCGATGGTGATTTCGGTGTGGGGGACGGTCCATCGCGCCGGGGCTGGGAAATCCGGGAAGTACGACGCATCAGGGATCTGGTCGCCGGGCGGCAGATCAATGCGCATGAATACTTCGTACAGGTACACCAGCGCGTCGAGGCCCGACTCGGTCTGCGCGGACGGTGCGATCTGCGAAAGGTCGAGCGTGCGGCCGGCGCGTTCGACAGCTGCGAATATCTGCTTCCTGGCTTCCGCACGTTGATCGCCTTCGTACGCGTCCCGAACCAGTGTCCAGGCCTCGTCGATATTCGTGATCAATGCGTCGATGGTGGCTCGCGGACTGGACAGGTCGACGCCTTGAAGGGGGTGTCGATCCTCGGCAGCGGCCTGACCGGTGCCAAGTGCCGCAAGGCTTATCGATAACAGGGTGCGGCGGATCTTCGACCGGACGTTCCGACGAGCTCTTCCTGAATCGCTTGCTTGCGCCATCGGTCTTCCTTTTCCTCGAGATCGCCCCGGGATCGACTGGTCAACCGAATTCAACCAAGAATCAGCGCGATACACAATGATGTGAATCGTCGTTGCCAGGGTGCCCGAGTTCGTTGCGGCACCTCGCTCATCCACCCGATGTCGGATCTGTCGCTATGTGGGATGCGGGTGCCAAAGACGAGCCTGCCGAGCATATCGAGCCGGTACACAGTTCACGTTTTAACATTGCCGAAACAAGGAACAATTGAAAAGACCCGAAGGTTATACATTAAATATAAACTTTAAATATCTGATAAATAAAGTTAAAAATATACCGATAATTCGAAAGATACCAACTGTCGTGCGCGGAATCGGTTGATTGATTAGGCGCCGAAATATGAACTACGTCGCTGACGATGCCTGATGCTCTACGCATACTGCAGCCGTTGCATGAGGGAGCACGCGGTATGTTTGACTCAATTTGGTTTGCGGCGGGCGGTGTGGTTGCTGCCGGATCGGCCTGGTACTTGATCTGGCCGCGCGCGGCACGAAAGGCGCCGGAACCGTCACCACAAGCAAGATGGGAAGAGCGCGAAGTTGAGCGCAAGACCCCTGAATCTCCGATCGTTTCGTCGCAGTATCGTGCGGTGTCTGTCGTTCCTGGTGCTTTCTGCTGCCAGGCCGCCAGGGATATCGAGGATCAACGTTACCTTTCGCAGGATGCGCCGATGATCCCCCTGAAGGATTGCGACCAGGGCCAGTGCGAATGCGTCTACCAGCATTATGGCGATCGTCGGGACGAAGACGATCGTCGCAATGACTTCGCCGTGTACTCCGGCTTCGATCCGATCCAGGACAGCAATGACCGGCGCGCGTCTGGCGATAGGCGCCAGAAGGGCAAGGACTGGTTGGTTTCCTAGGCAATGCGCGACCGTTGCTTGTGACACCAGGCGCCATCCCGTAGCGAACCCTCGCCGTTGCTCATTGCTACACTAGACCCCGTGCCAGGCAATCGGGGAATCTCAAGTGGACGAGCTGCAAGCGAGTGCGGTCTATCTCTGTATCAGCGCTGATCCGATCTCGGACAAGAACCGGCTGACTTTGCGGGTCGTATGTAGTGACGGTCGCGTGGTCGAAGAGTTTGTTGATCGCCACTGGTTACGCGACCGCTCCAACCAGCAACTTGATGGCAAACTGACAACCCCGGCCGGTCAAATCATCGGTCTGCCGCCTGATGTCCGGGATGATCTCGACGCCCAGTGTCGGAAGATGGTCGCGATTCCGGCCCCACCTTTCCGGAAAGGTGAAAACTCTTCCGGCGATAATTAGTCCATAATATTGACGTGCCGATGATATTTGTCGACGGCCGTGAGAGACCGGAATGATGACGAAAGCAGGCATTTTTTGCTTGTCGGGTGTATTGGCCCTGTGTCCGATTGGCGCGGCCTTGTCTGAGGATGACGGGTTGCGAGACTGCCTGTCGGCCAGTCGCAAGATCGTCTCCGATCACATGGACGAAAAGCAGCAGGCCGCGGCGCATCGTCGCTATCTCAATGGCGTCGATCATTGTCTCCTGGATCACCTGCCGATCACCGTCGGACCACTCCTGCCAGAAGAGGATTTCCAAACTCTC
>CAJIAD010000244.1_pt1 | contig 13474 bp, 10 predicted proteins | sample 9198981 | NCBI WGS metagenome assembly CAJIAD01 (sample SAMEA7708274, study PRJEB35096) | sediment metagenome | biome: marine neritic benthic zone biome [ENVO:01000025]; feature: sediment [ENVO:00002007]; material: shallow marine sediment [ENVO:03000034] sea grass bed [ENVO_01000059] ...
AGACATAGGCCAGGGCGTAGTTCGGGTCGATCTCGATGGCCTTACGAAAATGCTCCTCCGCGGCAAGCAGTGATTTACTCGTCTTTTTGGCCCATTCGTTACGACCCAGGATGACCTGCTCATAGGCGGCGAGATCGGGCCGGTAGCTCTCGACGATCTCGGTATTCTTTTCTGTCAAGACGTCCTGCAGGGCGACGACCACCTCGCGTGCGATCTCGTCCTGGATCGCGAAGATGTCCGTCAGCTCGCGCTCGAAGTTGCCCGACAACAGCCCGTTCCCACAATCGTTTCCAATGACCCGGGCAATAACCCGCACGCGGTCGCCGGCCTTCTGCACGCTGCCCTCGAGAATATTCGCGACACTGAGCTCATCGGCGATCGTCGAGATGTTGAGGCTCTTGTCCTTAAAGGCGAAAGACGAGGTACGGGCCGTTACAGTCAGTCCATCCACCTGGGACAGCACATGGGTGACGGTATCGGCCAGCCCATCCCCCAGATACCCCTGGTCGGCGCCCTGGCTGATGTCGGCGAAGGGCAGCACGGCGATCGATCCCGGGCGCGCCTCGCGGGCAATCCGCTCGGCTTCAAGAGCCTGCTCGTGTTCGGTGCTGATTGCGGGTATCAGGCGGTAGAGCACGACACCGGTAATGACGAACAGTGCGGCGAAGATGACGTAGTCCCTGGGTTTCAATGACAGGTCGAGCTCATCAACCTCGGCGGCGGAGATCGGCCTGCTTCTCACCAGCCCGTGTTCGGTGACCTCATAGCGCCAGCCGAGGAACACGGCCAGTGGGAAGCCGAGCACCAGCACATAGAGCAGGGCGGTCATGGTCCAGCCGGGCAGGCCGGCCGGCTCGACGATGACGTCGCCGATCTGCAACAGCAACCACGCACCCAGCACGTAGAATCCGGCGCCGCGAAAGACGCGACGCCGGCGCAATTCACGAATCAGTCGGTGGGCCCTGGCAAACAAAGGCGGCTCCTGCTTTCTTCTTGTTGTCGTTCCCGGGTGTCGCCAGGCGCTGTTTGCAGCTTGGAACTTTCCACGCGCTGGCCGCGGAGCAGATCATGAGCCAGCGCGGCCGGTTTGTCGATGGGGCGTCGCCGCCATTAGCATGCGCTGATCAGCGCCCGGAACGCTGATTGGATAGATGATCAGCGAGAACCCCTGGAGACAACGCCGAATGAAGAGAATAGCTCTTGCCGCCGCGAAGCTGGTCGGTGTCCTCGTTGGGGTGAGCCTGGTCTGGCTTTTCGCCGGCGTCCTGTGGCCGGTCGAGATGCCCGAACCTGGTAATCCCGGCAGATCGATTCTTCTGACGAACGTGTCCATCGTCGACCTGAACGAGGGCAAGGTCGTGTCCGATCAATCCATCCTGGTTCGGGATGGGGAGATCGAGGCAATCGGGACAGAGCTTAGGGTTGAACCCACCAGCGTAGTCGATGCCGGAGGGCGGTTTGCGCTGCCGGGCCTGTTCGACATGCACGTTCACAGCATCAAGATGTCACCGTGGTTGACCCATCCGTTGTTCGTCGCTGCTGGTGTGACGGCGGTCCGGGACATGGGAGGCTGTATCGGCATCGAGGATGCCTGGGTCGCTTGCGCAAAAGAAAAACGGGCCTGGAACGAGTCGGTCATCAGAGGCTTGATGGTTGGCCCGCGTTACGACCACGTGACGAGCCTGGCAATCAACGGCGGGCCCGAGATTCCCGACGCCGTCGATCGTGACCTCGGTGTCCCCACAGCGCAGAGCGCCGAGCTGAGAGCGGCGCACGACAGGGCCCGTGGCATCGATTTCCTCAAGCCCTACACGATGCTTCCACGCGACGCCTACATCGCACTCGCCGATGCAGCGGATAGGAACGGTCTCTACCTCGCCGGGCATCAGCCGCTCGCTGTCAGTGGCACCGAAGCGATCGAAGCCGGTCAGCGAAGTATTGAACATGCGTTTCTGTTCATCTGGGAATGCTTTCCCGGCATGGTCGACCTGCGCACAAGCGGCGATCCTCGCTCCGTCTACACCGATGTCCTGCGACGACAGATGATCGACGAACATGATCCGCAGTTGTGCTCAGATCTTCACACGAAAATGCGCAACGCAGGTACGGCGTACGTGCCGACCCACACCACGCGCAAGCTGGATGCCTACGCAATCGACGAGGCGTATCGAAGCGATTCCAGACTGAAGTTCGTCCCGTCGCCGCTACGCACACTTTGGTTGCAGGATGCGAACTCGATGGCGGAGCGGGCTGGTGCGGGAGGGCAGGAAAGCTACCGTGATTTCTACGAGTTCGGAATCGCCCAAACCGGAATCGCCCATGCTGCCGGTGTGACGATACTCGCGGGGACCGATGCGCCCGACAGCTTCGCATTCCCCGGGTCCGGGCTGCACGACGAGTTGGAGCACCTGGTGCGGGCAGGCCTGTCACCTCTTGACGCCCTGCGCGCTGCTACGACGAAACCTGCGGAATTCCTGGGGCTGAAAGGGCAGGCGGGCACTATCGCGGTTGGGGCCAGGGCCGACATCGTTCTGCTATCGGAGAACCCGCTGGTGGCTATCTCGGCGGTGCGATCCGTCGATACTGTCATACTCGCGGGCGTGGTCTACGAGCGCCCCGCGCTAGACGAAATGCTGGCCACAGTCGAAGCCAATGCAGGCCACTGGTCGATGTGGCCAAAATTCCTGTGGCAGATCTCCAGGAGCCCGATCATGCTCAAGCAGTTTGCTGACTGAGCACGCTCTATGGTCTAGTCCGCGCGGATCGATCGTCGCAATACGAACGTATCACTGACGCTCGCCCCGTCGACGTCCGAGGCGGTGACCTGGACAACGATCTCTTCCACAAGGTCGACTGGTGCAGTTCCCCGGAAGTGCAGATTCATCGGATCGAAACTGACCCAGGCCGGCAATGGCTGCCCGTCGGCGAGTGTCGCCGTCAGGACCAGAACCTCGCCCGGGTCCGGGTCGGTAAAGGTGTCGGGTGCGATCTCATGCCGGAAACTGCTGCCTGCCACCACCTCGACATCCGGTATCGAACGGCCGAGCTCCGGCGGCGCATTGGTGACATTCGTGGCCGCAAGATGGTTGTAGTGGCGGCCGACCAATATCGCGAGCCACAGCATGATGGCCGCCAGCAGCATTGTGAAGATCGCGATCTCCGTAACGCCATAGTCGAGCCAGTTGAGCGCCACGAAAATGATGGCAGCCTGTAGGAGGTCGCCGAAGCGCCAGAAGAATGCGTCAATCGTGGTCTTGCCTTCGTACTTGGCGCTCTGGCTGGTAGGCAGGAACAGGGCGCCGCGGATGGTGTTGTTCAGCGAATAGTTCGAGCCCTTCTCGACGATCTTGACGATCCAGATGACGCTGAAGATCGGCAGGAAAGCGATTGCCGGTGTCAGGGCGATCACCGCATATCCCAGGATCATGAAGGCGGGAACGAACCGGATCGCCTTGCTGATGCCGAAGATGCGTAGGACATGGGAAACGGCGAGCAGGGCCAGCAGGAATGTCACCAGGTTCTGTACGAAATAGAAATTACCGAACAGAATGCCGATCTGTTCTCCAACCTCGAGTGAGCTCTCGCCTGAACTGACAAGTTCGTTCGCGTGCCGCTTGACCCAGGTCTTGAGGATGTAGTCGCCGGTGCTGTCGATGATGTTCTGCAGTACGACCCAGAATGCAATGAGGGTGAGGAAGCGATCAGTCAGAACGGTGGCGAATCCGCCCAGGACCGAAGATTTTTTCTTTGGATCGTCCTTCGAACCGGTGCTTCGCGAACCCTCCGGGATGGCGTTGACGCCCGGGTTGACCAGGAACAGTGTGACGACCAGGGCCGCCACTACCACCAGCAGGAGGTTGCCGCTGCCGATGCTGGCGACGAGATTGCTGACGACCAGCGGCCCGACCAGGGCGCCGAGCGAGACGCCAGCTGCAAAAACGCCAAACAGGCGCTGACCGCTCTTGACGTTGTAATGGTCCGCGGCCATCGCCCAGAACTGCGCGATCAGCATCGTGCCGTACAGGCCGACCCAGATGTAGAACGGGAAATAGATCGCGCGACCGGCTTCATACAGGAAGTAGAAGAGAAGCAGGGTGACGATAAAGAACAGCGTCACCGCCTGGACCAGGCGGGTCTTGCTCAGCAGGCGATAGAGAACGCCATAGAGCGGGATGATGACCATCAGGAGCACTGCCTGCACCGCATTGCCGTAGGCGGCTAGTTCCGCATCGGCCTCGCTCAGGATGAACACGTCCCGGATCGGTTTCAGGATCCACTGGCCGAACATGAAGATAAAGCCGAGCCAGAAGAACAGGAATACGCTGCGGCCTTCCCCGGGCCGCATCTTCGTGAACAGGCCGAAGAACCGGTCTAGCGCTGAAAGTTGCGATGCCTGTGGAATCACCTGATCGTCCTCTCCTCCAGAGCACCACCAGGTTGGGCGGTGGTCCCAATTGCGTTCCCTGAAGACTAGATCACGGCTACCTGCCTGTCGACGCTGGTTGCCCCGCGGTGAATCGTCACGGTGGCGGATTGCATGCCCCGGGATATTGATGCACGGTGCGAATCCGCCCAGCCACAATGGCATCGAAACCCGGGGATTGATTATGACGCGAATCTGGATACTGAGTTTTCTCCTGATCTTCCTGTGCGCCGGCTGCGACAGCGATCAGGAGGCGCCGGCGAGCAATAACGTCGATGCGATCGAACAGGACGTGTCGACGAGACCTTCCTGGGACGGTTTCGTCGCCAACTTCATGGATGATTGGTGGCGGGCTCACCCGGTCATGGCGGTCGCCAAGGGGCTGCATCAGTATGACGGCCTGTTTCCTGACTGGAGCCGGGAAGGGATCGCCGCCGAGATCGAACAATTGCAGGAATCACTGGCGACAGCACGCGCATTCGATGCCGACACCCTTGACGACACTCAGCGGTTCGAGCGCGACTACCTGATCGCCTGGATCGAACGCCAGTTGTTCTGGATGGACGAGGCCGAATGGCCGTTTCGGAACATCCGCTACTACTTCGACTACCAGGCAGATCGGCTAAACCCAGACGTCTACTTTACCAAGCCCTATGCGCCTCTCGACGAGCGCATGGCTGCCTACACGCGCTACGCGGAGAACCTGCCGACTGCGCTGGCCCAGATCCGTGACAACCTCGCCGGCCCGATGCCGCGCACCTATGCGCAGTACGGCCTGTCGATATTCAGAGGCATGGCCGAGTTCACCCGGGATCAGATCCCGGGAATCTTCGCCGAAGTCGAGGATCAAGTGCTGCAGGATTCCTTCGCACAGGCCAACGCCGGAGCGGTCGAGTCCTTACAGGTCACTGCGGACTTCTTCGAGTCGGCGGTCCAGGATGTGACCGATGATTTCGCTATGGGTGCGGATCTCTATTCACGGATGCTCGTTGCCGTCAATCGTCTCGATATTCCGCTGGAGCGATTGCAACAGATCGCCGAGCAGGATCTCGAGCGCAATCTCGCGACACTGGAGGAGGCTTGTAGCCGTTTTGCTCCCGGCGAGGATCTGAAGTCCTGTATGGACAAGGCGACGGCGATCAAGCCGGAGGGCGGTGCAGTGGTCGGCGCCCGCAATCAACTGGCTGCACTGAAGGCCCTGCTGGTCGACCAGTCGCTGGTAACGATCCCGGGCGAGGAACCCATCCTGGTCGACGAAGCGCCGCCCTACGCGCGGAGCAACTTTGCCTATATCAATGTCGCAGGACCCTTTGACGACAACATGCCGTCGACCTACTACATCGCACCACCGGACCCCAGCTGGTCGCAGGATGTCCAGGACGCCTACGTCCCCGGCAGGATGACACTGCAGTCGACTTCGGTGCACGAAGTGTGGCCCGGCCATTTTCTGCAGTTCCAGCATAGCAACCGCGCTGAATCGCTGGTGGCCCAGGCCTATATCAGTTACGACTTCGCGGAAGGCTGGGCTCACTACGCAGAGGAAATGATGATCGAAGCGGGTCTGGGTGACGGAGACCCCGAGGTCATGATCGGCTATCTGCAGGATGCCCTGCGCAGGAACGTCCGGTTCCTTTGCTCGGTAGGGATGCATACGCAGGGAATGAGCGTCGATGAGTGTCGCCAGCTGTTCCTGGAGAAGGGCTTCCAGGACCCCGGGAATGCGCTTCAACAGGCACACAGGGGCACCTACGATCCCGGCTACCTGAACTACACTCTTGGTAAGCTGATGATCCGCCGACTGCGAGAAGAATGGACGGCAGGTCGGGGTGATCGTGAGGCCTGGGGGGATTTCCACGATGCCTTCCTTTCAAGGGGAGGCCCGCCCGTCGCGTTGGTGCGCCAACGGATGCTGGGCGAAAAGGATGGCGCTCCGCTTTAGGAGCCGGGACCACATGACGCCCGGCGTCGAATAAAACAGCAGGGCAACGACGGCCGGGAGGCCGTGACCAGGAATGATGGCTGTGACCGAGTCGGTAGTGGATGCGAAGGCAGGGCGCCGCATCTGCGATCGCTGTCGCCTGCGCCATTTGTGCCTGCCGTCCTCGGTTTCGGACGCCGAAGTAAAAAGGCTGCGAGACAGCATTCGTCGCGTCGTCCCCCTCGCGGCTGGCAAGCACCTGTTCCACATGGGCGACGCATTTTCGGCGATCTACGCGGTGCGGCGTGGCTGCCTAGAGACGTACAGGGATTCGCGATCCGGACGCAAGCAAGTGCTCGGCTTTTTCCTTGATGGCGAGGTGTTGGGTCTCGATGCCATAGATTCCCGGCGCCACTCGTCACATGCCGTCGCGTTGGAGGACAGCATTGTCTGTTCGGTCTCGTATCGCGAGCTGATGCATGTCTCCAGCGATCGGCCGGCGATCCGCGACCAGCTGATCTCATTGCTCAGCCGCCAATTGGCGGATCGACAAGGGTTGGATGCCGGGCATGACGCGCGGGAGCGCATAGCATCCTTTCTACTGGATGTTGCGAGGCGACGCAGCGCACATGGTGAGCGCACAGACCAGATCGTCTTGCCGATGCCCCGCGAGGACATCGCCAGCCGGCTCAACATTACGGCGGAAACGGTGAGTCGGACGATCAGCAGACTGCAGAATGAAGGCGTCATCGAGGCAAGACGCAGGAGTATTTGCCTGCTCGACTCGACAAGGCTTAGAGAGATTGCCGAAGGGTGATGAACAGACAGCGGGCAGTCACGAAACCACCCGCTGTCGACCAGGCCCTAAAGGCCCCTAGTGGGCATGAATGCCATACCAGGTTGAGTTGGCAACCTCGAACTCGCGGATCTGGGGTGTTCCCTCATAGATCTCCGCCATCTTCTCGTGAACCTTCGGATACAGTTCACGGGCATAGCGGGTCACATCTTCTTTGGTGTCCCAGAAGCTGATTGCGATCGCTTCTTCTTTCTTGTCATCGAAGAAAGCCAGTTCATCGCGGAAGCCCGCCTGTTTCTTCAACAGCGGCAGGACCTCTTTTTCGAGTCTGACGGTCGCTTTCTCAAAGAGAGTCGGTTTCATGCGGGTTGTGACTAATCTTGCATACATGGCCATCTCCTTATTGAAGCAAAATCACGCTCTCGCGTGGCCTGTGGAGCGATGCCCCACAAACAACAATGGACCACAGTGCAGTCATGCCGGCATTGACAATTGTCAATTCAAATCAAGGAACAGGATGCCTCGTCGATGTTCTCGACAGAGGTGCATTTCTTGGGTTTTATCGTGGCGAAATATGATTCATAAAATAGATTAAATACTACTATTAATTAATTGATTATTATAAAAAAAGAGTATATTTATTCTAAGTCATCGTGAGGAGACTGCCGACCGGCCACCCAAGGGCCCGGAAGCGGCTCGCAAGTCAAGTCGATACCGCACGCGGGCATCCATGAGGACGGACGGGAAACTCGAACCCGTCGCCTGGGGCAAGCGGATGAAGGCCCGCATGGTGAGACTGATTCCTGCGAAGAAGCAGCTCTAGGATTCGGTTGGCTTTCTGACCTGCTTCATCATCCGGAAGGTCAGCTTTCGGATGATCGAGGCGACCGCTGGTCCCGATTCAGATCAATCCTCGCTCTCACTTAAGAAACCGCCGTTCTTGAGAGTTTGAGGAAAGTAGATGTTCTGGATCGACGCGAACACTAGTGCGGTCGACCATCCGAACATGATGAGCCCGTTGATTGCGGTAAATGCGGCTACCAATTGCCAGTCGGGACCAAGCACGACGTCACCGTATCCGAGCGTTGTATAGGTGACGGTCGCGAAGTAGAGAGCCTCGCGCAGACCTTCGATTGCGCCCGCCCACAGGAATGTCGCTGCCCAGGCGAGGGTCTCGACGATTGCGGCGAAAGCCATGACCAGCACCACGATGCATACTCGATATACCTGCCATGTCTTGGGCGCGTTGGTCCAGCGTATGGCTTTGATTGCGAAGACCATCGCCCATGCGTGGGTCGTCGTCGTGATCACGGTCAGCAATACACAGATTACGATCTTCTCGATTGAGCCCATCGCGGCGTTTCCCTATTGCACGCACCGGAGCAAAGACTGAATGTCCCGGGAAAGGCTGTCAATGCTGCCCTCTTGGGGCGGCCCCTGTCTGATCATGGTTGCCCGAACTCACATCGACTCCGGTCACGGGAAACCGGCGATTCAGGCTGTTAACTGCCACGACGACGCTGCGGTGTGTACTGACTGGCCAGCCTTGCCAATATCCGCTAACTTAGGTGATAGCAGCAACCGCTATCGGCGCGATCCGGCTTCCTACTTCGGCCAGCCGCAGGAAGCGAGAAAGCATCTCCAGGCACGGAGAAGGCGAAGATGCCGGTCGTTTGGGCCATCACGGCGCGCGGCGCTCCAGCGGCTGCAAGGCTTTTGGATGTACCTTCAAGGGAGGATCAAGAATGGCTGGAAAATTCGAAACATTCACCGGCAGTGACGGCAAGCACTACTTCAAGCTCAAGGCAGGGAATGGCGAAGTTATTCTGCAAAGCCAGGGCTACAAAGCGAAGGGCGATTGCGCCAACGGGATCGAATCAGTTCGCAAGAATTCAAAGGACGAGGGTCGCTTCCAGATCAAGACGGCCACCAACGGCAAGCACTACTTCCTGCTAACGGCGACCAATGGTCAGACCATCGGCAAGAGTCAGATGTACAAAACGGAGTCGGGCTGCAGCAACGGCGTGAAGTCAGTCGGGAGAAATGCGACGGATGCCAAGATTGCAGAAGCCTGAGATAGAGGTCGAAACGCGGAGAACTTGATCCAGGTCAATGCGAATCCGCAAGATACCGCTAAATTAGGGCTTGGAGACTGTCTCAACGCTCTATCTCCGACACTCTCCCAAGACCTTCCCTTTTATGGGGCCCGCTTGCGGGCCCCATATTTTATCAGGCCGCCGATTCCCCGTCGCTGAAGATGGGGATAGGACGATTCTTCTTGTCGACGGCGACCATCGTAACCTCTGCTGTCGTTACCTCGATGTCCTCCCTGCTGCGCCGGGATCTCGCCAGTACCTGTACGCGGATGCGGATCGATGTCTTGCCGATATGAAGGGTATCGGCCCACAGGCTGACGATGTCGCCTACATGCACCGGCTTATGGAATTCGATCTTGTCCATCGCCACGGTCAGGTATCGATTGCCCGCCTGCCGGTCAGCTTCGACAAAGGCGGCCAGATCGATCAGTGACAGGATCACGCCGCCGAAGATAGAACCAGCGGCGTTAGTGTCTTTCGGCATCATCGACGTTCGGATCGCCGGCTGCCGGCTGGCAGGTTTCATCGTCATGTCACTCTCCCTTCGGTGTCGCGCACAGGTTGCAGCGTAGATGCCCGCTCCCACAGTTCCGACCATCTGCTCGTACTATCGCAGCGATCGACCTGGTACTCGATCATAGCGACGCCCGGCTCGCCGATCCCGCGCGCAATCGCCAATCGAAGGTCAGCGCCGCTAGTGATGCACGTGTGCTGCAGTCCGTACAAACCTGCTATGCGGCCAATGTCCAGTCCTGTCGGCGTTAGCCACAGCTTCTCGAAGTTCGGGAGCTTGCGCTGACCCAGAAGATCGAAGATAGCACCGCCGCCATTGTTGACGACCACGATAGTCGCATTGAGATCCTTCGCGGCCAGCAGTCCATTCATATCATGGTAGAGGGTGAGGTCGCCGATCACGCCGACAACATCCGTAGCGGATACAGCCGCGAGGCCGAGAATCGTAGAGACGTTGCCGTCGATGCCGCTCGCGCCACGATTGCCGAAAACGCGCATGTCCTCATCCCGTCCGCGGCCAAAAGCATCGAATGCCCGAATGACCATAGAATTGCCCACGAATAGGGCGGCATTGTCAGGCAACGCGTGTTCGATCGCTGCGACGAGTCCGGCTTCCGCCGGTGTCTGTTCCGGTGAACGGCAGAGATCGGTAGCCTGCTTTTCCATCGCCAGCCAAGCACCACACCAGTCATCCGATGCACGTGATTGCTGGCAGTTCTTGAGCGCGCGGACCAGTTCCAGCGGATCCGAGATGATTTTCTGCGCTGCCGTCGCCGAGGGGTCAGCCCAACGGTCCTGATCCGAGACCAGGCACAACTCGGTGTCGGGATGGGCCAGAAGCTTCAGCGTGGCAGCAGACGTCGGTGCACGCCCGAACTGTAACGCCCACTGTGGACGGTTGTGTGACACAAAATCGGCGCTGCGTAACAACAGGTCTGTCGCGGTCAGCACCCGGCTTCTGTCGTGCGAACCCCACCTCAGGCCGGACAAAGGGTCCGCGATGACCGGGCAGTCGATCCTTGTCGCCAAAGCGGTCAATTCGCTTGCGAATCCTGGCTGATAATCGTCGCGACCGCAGACCAGGATTCCTGGTGCGCCCGCGATCCGTTCGGCCAACGCAGCCACTGTCGCCGCATCGGGTTTCGTCGATGATATTGGCGCTGCGAACGGCGCCTTGGGAGTCCAGCCGTTTTCGTCCAGCGCGTCTGGTGAAAAAAGCGGCTCGTCGAAAGCGACATTGACGTGCACCGGCCCAGGCCTGGGTCCGCGAGCGATGGTTGCGGCATCTAGCCCGGCCTGCCGGGCAGGCGACGGATCCGGTGTGTCGGGGCCGGGCGCCTCGAGACCGATGAATGCCCGCGGGTAGATGCCATACAGGTTACGTTGATCGATTGTCTGATTGGCACCCGTGTCCCTGAGGTGTGCCGGCCGGTCAGCAGTCAGGAGGACCACCGGTACGTCATCCATCGATGCCTCGATGACAGCCGGATACCAGTTTGCAGCGGCGGTGCCGGAGGTACATATCACGGCAGCTGGGCGGTCACTCGCCTTGGAAATACCCAATGCGAAGTAGGCAGCAGATCTCTCGTCGGGAACGACGCGCAAACTGATCGCGCCGCAGCGATCGCAGGCCAGTGCGAGTGGTGTCGATCTCGAGCCCGGGGAGAGGACGGCATGGCGAACGCCGCTTTCGGCGAGGCCTCTCACCAGGGCGGTTGCCCAATCCAGATTCGCCTCCGCCATGCCTCGAGCATTCCCGGTGCCCACGGGATCAGCCAACCTTGAGTGCTCCCTGCATGGTCAGCAGTTTCCACTCCGTCTCAGCCAGTTCCTGATCAGGATCGGAATCCGCAACGATACCGGCGCCGGCGTAAAGATCGACCTGTGTTCCGTTGATCACGCCGCATCTCAGCACGACTGAAAGCTCTCCGTCGCCCGCGGCGTCCAGCCAGCCGAATGCTCCCGTGTACCAACCCCTTCTGCTCTCGTTCTGATTCAGCAACCACCCGAGGGCCTCGGCCCGCGGACTTCCGCCAACCGCGGGCGTGGGGTGTAGTGCGGCCGCCAGATCCAGCACGCCGACGCCGACCCTGCGGCGTCCTCGAACCGGACTCCAGAGGTGCTGGATCCGCGGCAGGCGCATCAGGTTGGGAGCGCCCGGGGCCTCCAGTGTCGTGCACGCCGGCACCAGGGAGTTGATCACCTGGTCTACGACGATTCGATGTTCTTCCCGGGTCTTCTCGTCATCGAGCAGACGCGTGGCCAGCAGATCGTCTTCCTCCGGATCGCGACCACGTGGCGTCGTGCCGGCTAATGCATCCGAGAGGACATCGTTCCCGCGGACCGAGATCAGTCGCTCGGGGGAGACGCCGAGGAGGGAACCGCCCTGCTGGCAGACCGCGAATTGCGTGCACTCAGGGTGACCGGCCTCCAGCGCCCGGAATACGCGCGCACAATCGACAGGCCGGGAACTGCAAAATCGCGCCTCGCGAGTCATCACCAGCTTGTCGACCTGGCCACCGCGGATCGCGGACAGAGCTTTTTCAAGTCGCGCCTTCCAGCCATCCTCGCGCTCGCTGCGCGCGAGTTGCAGGGGCGCAGGGTCGTTAACCTTGTCACTGCTGTCGGCGATCAGTGAGTCGAGTTCCCCCATCCAGGCGTCGACCTGTTGAGCGGGGGTCATCGCTCTCGTCGGGCATGCCGCGAGTCCTGCACTGAAAGTCAGCACCGCCTGCCCACGGTGTCTCCGGTAGAGTACCGACGGAACCACGATCATTGCATTCGGCAATCCCAGCCAACGGGAGCCGGGTTCCTCGTCCTTGTCGAAACAGAAGCCCGTGAATGCGACCGGCGCCACCGCTTCGGTTCCGATACAGAACGTCTCCCAACTTTCGGTTAGCTGATTGAATCGCCCCGCGAGATCCTCGAAACGCTTCGGGCCACGGCCAAGGAAACGGACTGCGACGCCGGTTCCGGTCATGAACTCCCCCTGCAGGGGCTGCGACAGGCAATAACCGGTTCTCGGAATCGGCGTCGGTTCTCCACGCACGAATTCGTCGGCCGGCAAAGAGATACTCAGGATTCCACCCTCGGGCACGACATGGCCTGCCAGCGCGTCTCGCAACAACCGCATGAGTGCCTGACGTGGGCGAACGGTCTGGTCTCGTGGTGCTCTGGCGGTCCGTGAATTCAAGGCGTTCAGGGTGTTTGACAGGGGGCGCTAGTCTAGCATGCAGGCATGTGACTCGGTCGTCTGACGGCACCCCGGTTGCCGCTGATCCGGCGGCGCGTAAAATGTCCCGGCCAGATTACTAGGGGACTCTGATGTCGTGGAACTTAATTGAGGATCTCGGGTTCGAGGATGTCCTGTATCACGAGGATAGCGGGATCGCCAGAATCACGATCAACCGACCCGAGGTCAGGAACGCGTTCCGCCCGCAAACGGTCAAGGAACTGATCAGGGCGTTCACCCATGCTCACCTGGACCCGGGGATCGGCGTCATCATCCTGACTGGTGCCGGCAGTAAGGCATTCTGCTCGGGTGGTGACCAGACGGTTCGCGGCGACCACGGCGGCTACGAGGACGAGAAAGGCGTCGCACATCTCAACGTGTTGGATCTGCAGATGCAGATCCGGCGACTGCCGAACCCTGTCGTCGCGATGGTCGCGGGTTATGCCATTGGCGGAGGTCACGTTCTGCACCTTGTTTGTGATCTCAGCATCGCCGC
>CAJIAD010000074.1_pt1 | contig 13240 bp, 7 predicted proteins | sample 9198981 | NCBI WGS metagenome assembly CAJIAD01 (sample SAMEA7708274, study PRJEB35096) | sediment metagenome | biome: marine neritic benthic zone biome [ENVO:01000025]; feature: sediment [ENVO:00002007]; material: shallow marine sediment [ENVO:03000034] sea grass bed [ENVO_01000059] ...
GTCAACCTGTTCCGGAATCGTGCGGTCCTGAAGAAGGCCTATCGCGATCTCAACACCGAACATCACCAGCTGCGGGAAAAGCTGGACAATTCGCAGGCAGCGACACGCCGCGCAGAGGAACAGCTGGAATCCATCGAACGATTGATGGCCAAGCCGGAGGCCGGTTACAGCGGTCTTGTCTATTTCCAGTTGAGGGCGCTCTGGAGATCCTGTAATGAACAGCTTCGGCTGTTTGCAGGAGAACTGGAGAGCCAGCAGGAAGACCGGGAACGGAAGAAGCAGATCAAGCGCTTCCAAAAGGACCAGGAGCGGCGTCTCGGAGACCTCAACGACCTGATCCGTCGGGTCAAGCTGGAATCGGACAGGCTCGCCGACGATATCGTCGCGCTTGGCATGAAGCGCAAGGAGCTCGCTGGATTCTGGAATTTCTTCAAGCGTCGTGAACTTGCTTCCGAAATATCGTCGAAAAGCGCAGAGCACATGGCGGTTCGACAGCGGATCGAGGAGCTCTTCGATCGGCGCATCAAGGTCGAAGGTGAGGCCTGGCCCGCATTCCCCGGAATCAGCGTAAAGGGTCGGCGCGCGATCAATATTGCGACTGCCGCCTTCGCCCACCATATCTATGAATACCTGTCAGAGGCGAACATAGCGCGTTTGGCTCGCGATGCGGTTACCCGACCGATTCATGACCTGAGTTATGGGTCCGAAGACGAGTGCGGGCGCCTGATCAATAGTGTGCAGACACTCAAGGCTGGTCTCGCCGATCGTCGGTCCAGTGCCAGGGATGTCAAGGATCTGGCCGCAGATATCAGGCGAGTCGCCCGGTTCCGCAGTGACGATGAGACTGTGCCGATCGCCAGTTCAATTGACGAGGCGGTGCTGGAGCCCAGGAAGGGGCGCTTCAACTCCGGCCAGGTCAACATCCTTCAGGATGAGTACTGGGACGTCTACGACGTCTTCCTCCGCTAAGCAAGATCCAATAACCGGATACGGCAACGGATGCTGGCGTCGCGCGCCCCGTCTCCTTTTCGCCTAGGCGTCGACCGTCTGCTTTTTCGGGCCCTCGCCACGCGCCACCGCAAGCACTTTCCGCCCCCAGCGGTTCAGATCGTCCAGCACCGCGTAGATGTATGGCACCAGGATCAGCGAGGTCAGGGTTGAGAACGCGAGTCCGCCGATGATCGCACGTGCCATGGGGAAGTAGGGCGGCGATCCGATATCATCACCCCCGATCTTGGTGGTGCTCATTGCCAACGGCAGGAGTCCGAGTATCGTGGTGGCCACCGTCATCAGGATCGGCCGCAGCCTGTCCCTCCCTGCCTGCAGGATCGCCTCGTCCCGCGGCATGCCTTCCTGGCGCAGGTTGTTCACATGATCGATCAATACAATCCCGTTGTTCACCACGACACCGATCAGGATCATGATGCCGATCGATGCCATGAAGGAAAACGTTGTTCCTGTCAGGAAGAAGAACCAGAAGACGCCGATGACGGAGAAGGCAATGGAGGTGATGATCGACAATGGATAGAGCGTCGATTCGAACAACGCCGCCATGACGATGAAGATCAATGCGATGCCCAGCAAAATATTCTGTGCCATGATCTGCTGGGTCTCGTCCGCACGATCAAACCCGGCGCCGAACTTCCACTTGTAACCGGGCGGCAGGTTAAACGCATTCATCATGCGTTCGACCTCCGGCTTGATCTCATCCATCGACGTGTCATCGAGATTCGCCTCGATGATCGACGCGGTCGCACGGTCGACGCGCTGGATTTCCTGCAGCGATCGCTTGACCTCGAAGTCTGCGACCGCTCCCAGCCGGACACGGTTGCCGGTTGGGGTGAACAAGGGCAGATCGGCAAGTTGCTCGAGGCTCTGCCGGTCCGATTCTCGGAAAGCCAGGCGTACGTCTATTTCGCCGTCCTCGCTTCTGAAATCACGCAGATTCTCACCGCGTAGCGCGATGCCCACCGCCATTGCGATCGATTCCGGTGTCAGGTCCACAAGTCCGGCGCGCTCGCGATCTACCTTGATCTGGATCTCCCAGTCGCCGCTGCTCACATCGGAACGGACGTCGGTCAGTCCTTCGATCGACGACAAGACGCGCATCACCTCGGGCGTCAGTTCAGCCAGCACCGTCGTGGACTCGCCGGACAGCTGGATGCTGAAGCCTTCCTGTCCACCCTGGTTGTCAAGATCGAAGCTGGGGTTACCGATGACGATCTCGGGGAGATTCTCCTCAATGCGCTTGATGACCTCGCTGGTCGAGACACTGGCCTCTTCCTCGGGCATCAGCAGCAGCAAGGACTGGGCGCGTTCCTGGTCCCAATAGCTATAGACCGATCGCAGGTCGAAGGCCTCCTCGTTCTCGAAGAAGTACGCTTCCATCCGGTTGACAGCCTCCTCGACTCGTTCCTGCGGGTAGGAACCTTCGATCCGATAGTCCATGAACAGACGACGACCCGCTTCCTGCGGGAAAGTATCGAAGTGCACCAGATTGATGGGTATCGCGACACTGGCAACTGTCAGAACCGTCAGGAGTGCGGCCCACCAACGCCGGCGCAGGATCCAGGCGAGGGCCTTTGCATACTTGTCGTTGAGACGCGACATCAATGCGCCGGGCTTGGCGCTGGCCGGCTGTGAAACTCGTGCCGCAAGCATCGGCACCATGGTCTGCGCGATGACCAGCGACGCGATCATTGCAACGACGATGCTGACCGCGACATGCGTCAGGAATACGGTGATGTCAGTCTGTACGCCGAACAGGATAGGGACGAAGACGATAATGGAGGTGGCAGTACCCGCAAGGATGGCAACGCCGACCTCATTGACACCCTTCAGGGCGGCTCTATGCGGATCGCCCGGCATCATCTGTCGATAGCGGAAGATACTTTCGGTAACGACAACGGAGTTGTCCACCAGCATGCCGACGGCAAGCATCAGCCCCATCATCGAAAGGATGTTGAGGCTGATGTCCAGGAAGTACATTGCGCCCAGCGTGATCAGGATGGAGAACGGGACCGACAGCACCACGATCATCGTCGCGGCGGCCTGGCGCAGGAATAAAAACAACACCGCGAAGGCCAGTACCGCGCCGATGGCACCGGACTTCAAGAGATTCGATAGCGAGGAGGTGACTCCGTCCGCCTGGCTTTCCAGGGCAAAGAAATTGATGCCCTTCATCTGGGGAATGGCCGAGGCTATCTCGACCTCCTTCGTCACCCGGCGTGCCACGTCAACCATGTTGGCGCCCGGCTGCTTGTAGATGTCCAGTCCGATAGCGTAGGACTGATCCAGGTGCCTGCCATAATTGCGCTCGGGTGTCCTTAGCGTGACGTCAGCCAGCTCACCGAGGCGCAGGTTCTCGCGAACCAGGATGTTGCGCACGTCGTCAAGGGAGACAAGCTCGCCGATCGGCCGGATGCTGAATCGCTGATCACCATCCGTCAGCAGACCCGCGGATACGGAGAAGTTGGCTTTCTCAAGCAACAGTCTAAGTTCGTTGATATCGACGCTGTGAGCGGCCACCCGATCGGCATTGAGGAGGATACGGATCTCGCGCGGATCCACGCCGTAGAGTTCGACGCGCGAAACCCCGTCAACGCGCTCGATCCGCCGCTTCATCCGCCGATCCAGCATCTCGTAGGAGTTCGACAGGTCACGCTCGCTGGATACACGGAGACTCAGTATCGGCTGGTCGCCGAAGGAGCCGGTGAAAATGAGGATCCGCTCTACGTCCTCGGGCAATTCGTGACGGATGCCATCTACCTTGGCACGGGCCTCGATACCTTTGGCGCTGACCTCGCCGCCCCAGGCAAACTGCACGAAGATCTCGGAACCGTCGGCGTTGGATTCCGAGCGCATGCGCTCGACGCCGCTGAGGGTTGCCAGGACTTCCTCGATCGGCCGGGTAATCAGCCGCTCGACTTCCTCCGGTGTCGAACTCGGGTAGGGCACCTGGATGAAGATGCCGGGGAACTCGATATCCGGGAACTTCTCCAGCGGCAGGAGCCGCACCGACACAAGCCCGATCAACGCCAGCGCGAGGAACACCATCACGGTGGTGACTGGGCGTCTGAGGGCTAGTTCGGTGTGTTTCATAGTCCCGTCTCCGTAGCCGGTACCGGCGTTGTCCGTGGTGCCCACTTCTTGCGGTCGATGAGGGAGTAGACAACGGGAATCACGAGTAGTGTCAGGAATGTGGACACGATCAGACCACCGATAACGGTCACAGCCATGGGTGCCCTTACCTCGGCCCCTTCACCGAAGCCAAGGGCCATCGGCAGCAGTCCCAGGGTCGTCGTGAGAGTGGTCATCAGGATCGGCCGCAGTCGTGACTTGCCTGCCTCGATGATCGCCGCGGTTTTCTCCTGACCCTCTTCGCGTAGTTGATTGATCAGGTCCACCAGCACGATCGCATTGTTGACGACGATACCCGCCAACATGATCAATCCGATGAAAACGACAATGTTGACAGTCGTTCCGGTCAGGAACAGGGCAAGCACCGCGCCGACGAGCGCCAGCGGGATGGTGAACATGATGACGAAGGGGTGCAGCAAGGACTCGAACTGCGACGCCATTACCAGGTAGACGAGGAAAACTGCCATAGCGAGCGTGAACATCATCGACCGGAATGAATCCTGCATTTCCTCACTCTGACCGGTCACGATAGCTGCGGTTCCATCCGGCATGACCATCGATTGCAGTATGCCTTCGACCTCGGTCACGGCGGTTGCGAGATCGCCATAGTTGAGATTCGCCGAGATGACTGCGACACGTTCCTGGTCGCGGCGTCTTATCTCCGCGGGCCCGAGGGCGGTTCTGATTTCTGCCACTGCGGTCAGCGGAATAGGACGGTCGCTCTCCGGATTGATAATCAGATCCTCGATCTCCCGCACCGACGCCTGTCGTGTATCAACGCTACGCACCAGGACATCGATCTTCTTGTCACGCCACGTATATCGGGTCGCTACTTCGCCCCTTACCTTGGATACCACCTTGTCGGCGACGTCACGCACGACCAGGCCCAGTCTTGCAGCTTTCTCGTGATCGAAAATGATCTGGATCTCGGGGTTTCCTTCCTCGACGTTGGACTTGATATCGGCGAAGCGAGGTGATTCTGACAGCTGCGTCTGCACTCTCTCACCAACCAGTGCGAGGTCATTCAGATCGTAGCCGCTGATTTCGATTTCCAGTGGCGTTCTGAAACTGAAAAGGGCAGGGCGCGCGAACTCGTATTCGACACCCGCCAACTGCTGCAAACTCGAGCGCATGATGGACATGGCTCTGTCTTCGTCCTCACGAGTCGCCCCCGCTGCAAGTCGCAAGCTGAGTTCGCCGGTGTTCTCGCCGGCATCGACCGGACTCGCATCCAGACGGTTGCCGGTACCAGCAACCGTGAATGTGAGGTCGAGATTGTCGACGTTCTCCGTTGCCTGGCGCACGTTTTGCAACATCCGGTCCGTTTCGCTCAACGGCGTACCTGCCGGCAGCCGGACCTTGACGGAAAACTCGCCCTGCGACAGTTGCGGGATAAGCTCGGAACCGAGGCGCGGCACCAGTGCCATCGTGGCGATGAATGCCAGCGCCGAGAAGAGGACGACGAGGAAACGATGGCGCAGTGACCAGGCCAGTATTCCCGGATAGATCCTGGCCAACAGGTTATAGAAACCCTGGAACAGCCATACGAGCGGTCGTACCAGCAGGCTGGTCAGTTTGCCGATCAGTCCAAACAGAATCGAGAACATCCTGACAATCCAGGCAACGACCCGCGTGAATCGACTGGCGGCTCTCTCGTCTCGCATGTCGCTGAATCTCGGCTGGGCGCCCAGCGCCGCCAGCATTGGGATCAACGTCAGCGCCACCAGCAGCGAGAACAGCAACGCAAAGGTCACCGTCAGTGCCTGGTCGCGGAACAGCTGACCGGCGATGCCGCTGATGAAGACCATCGGAAAGAAGACGGCGACAGTGGTAAGCGTTGCTGCACTGACGGCCGTCGCAACCTCACTGGTACCCTCTCTGGCCGCTTCCAGAACATCTCTTCCCTGTTCCTTCTTGCGCACGATGTTTTCGAGTACGACGATGCTGTTGTCCACCAGCAGGCCGACGGCCAGTGCGATGCCACCCAATGACATGATGTTGAGGCTGATGTCGGACGCGTACATCCCCACGAAGGTGCCGATGACCGAGATCGGAATCGCGAGTCCGATAATGAATGTCGCTCTGGCGTCGCGCAGGAATGCATAGAGGACCAGGACAGCGAGCAGTCCGCCGATCAACGCGGCCGACCGGACCTGACTGATCGCCTGACTGATGAATACGGATTGATCGGAAACCAGTGTCAGCTCGGTACCAGGCAGGAGATTGTCCTTGATCAGCTCGACCTTGGCGTTGATCCTATTTGCGACCTGCACGGTGTTCCCGTCACCTTCCTTATAGACAGCCAACTCGACAGACTCCCGATCCCCGATCCGGGTAATGGCCTCCCGCTCCTTGTATCCGCGGGTCACGTTGGCGATGTCTCGCAGGTAGACAGGCCGCCCCTCCGGGGTGGCGATGATGGCGTCCGCGATCTCCTCGACGCTGGCAAACTCGTTAATCGTCCTGACGAGATAGCGCTGCGATCCTTCCTCGAGCCGCCCGCCGGACAAGTTGACGTTTTCCGCGCGGATTCTGCTGGCCACGGTGTCGATGGAGATGCCGAGCTGGGCCAGCTTCTCCTGGTCCGCCAGGATCTCGATCTCGTCCTCGAGACCGCCGCTGACCTTTACTGCCGCCGTCCCCTCGACCGCTTCGAGGTCGTTCTTGAGCTGATCCTCAGCGTAGTGCCGCAGCGCCCGCAGCCGTTTCTGGCTTTCTTCCTCGTTGGCCGCTTCTTCGGTATAGGTCAGTGCGATGCGCTGTATGGGTTCACTGGACGGATCGAAGCGCAGGAGCAGGGGCCTCTCGGCTTCCAGGGGTAGCTCGAGGATATCGATCTTCTCGCGGACCTCGACACCCGAGATATCCATATCCGTGCCCCAGAGGAATTCCAGGATAACGTCCGACTGGCCAGAGCGAGACACGGACCGCACCTGTCTGACGTTCTTGATTACGCCGACGGTTTCCTCGATCGGCTTAGTCAGCAGGTTCTCGATTTCCAGCGGTGCGGCGCCGGACAATTCCGTGCGCACCGTGATCGTCGGGTAGGAAAGTTCGGGCAGAAGATTGACCTTCAGCCTGGACAGCGAAACGAATCCGAAGAGCACGATGGCCACCGTAAACATCACGATGGTTACTCTTCTCCTTGTCGCCACATCGACCAGTTTCATGTTACCGGCACCTGCTTATTGTCCGGCGGGACCCCATCGGCGTTGTCGCCGAGCCCGCCGAGTTTTTTATGTATTGTTACCCCCGCCAGGGGGGTGCGATCGATCCGATCCGCTGGTCGAGTCTCAACCGGAGCTCTCAGCGCCGAGCACAACATCGACGGCTGCCTCTTCCTTGAGACCGTTCTGACCGATGATGATGACTGTCTCGTCACCCTTGAGACCTTCCACGATCTCTATGTTCTCGCCCCTGGAGTACCCGGTTGTGACGACACGCCTGCGTGCGACGCCATCTTCCACCACAAATACGGATTGCCGTGTTTCGTCTTCGACGACAGCAACCCGCGGGATCATTACCACGTCGATATGCGAGTCGTAGACGATCTGGAAACGTCCAAACATGCCTGGCTTCAATCGACCGCTTTCGTCATGGACCGCCAGCGTGACTTTGAACGTCCCGGTCTGTGGATCGACGACCGGGCTGATCCGGTCGATCTTCGCGGCAAACACCTGTCCCGGGATCGCGTCGAGAGCCACCTGGGCCTCCTGGTCGACCCGGAGTTTCCTGAATTCGCGCTCTGGCACAAAAAGATAGGCCAGCAGTGGATCCATGTCGGTCACATCGAACACGGGATCGTTGATCGAGATCGTGTTTCCGACCTTGATGAAACGTTCCGACACCAGCCCGTCGATGGGCGCCGCGATCTCCGTGTAGCCGAGTTCCAGCCGGGCAAGGTCGTTGGCAGCCTTCAGGGCATCGAGTTCGTACTTCATCCCCTCGAAGGCACCCGCGCTGACCAGCCCTTTCTCGTGCAGTTCGACGTTGCGGTCGTATTCCTGGCGGAGTTTTCTCAGGTTGGCGTCTGACTGCTGCAATGTCAGTCGCAGACGGTCACCGTCGAGTCGCGCCATCACCTGGCCGGCCGTGACGCGGTCACCTTCCTCGACCAGCAGTTCGATGACTTCGCCCGCCACCTTGGCGACAACCAGCGCCTCTTCGTCGGACTCCAGGGACGCCGTTCCGGTGTAGGTCGCATAGACGTCACCACGTGACGCGACCCTGACCTCAACCGGTACTGGTGGTGTTTCTTCCTCTTCCTCGTCGGTGACCTCGGGCTCACCGTTGGCATTTCCTGCATCGCATCCCGTAACACCCATGGCGCCGACAACCAACAGGACGGCGCCGAACCGCCACAGAGATGCGCGTAGTTGATCCATCATTCAAATCTACCCGATGACAAACGGCCCTGCTGGGCGAATCAAATCTGGTGGCCGTCGTCCTGGCGCGAAACCGGAATGCCGTCCTTGACTGACGACTGGCCAACCACGATGACATCCTCTGTCCCGTCCAGACCGGACAAGACTTCGACGCCTGTTCCGTTGCTGAGGCCTGTCGAAATCAACCGTCGGCGCGCGACGCCGTCCTCGACCACGTACACCGTGCTGGCGGAGTCTTCGGACAACACCGCCTCGGGCGGCAGAAGTAACGCGTCCTGGTGTACCTGGTAGGCGACGCGGACGCGGCCGAACATGCCGGGGCGTAGCGCTTCATTTGCCTGGTCTACGCCAAGTGTAACCTTGAATGTGCCCGTTTTGGGGTCGATGCGGGGGCTGATCCGGATGATCTTCGCCGCATATGTCTCGTCCGGGAGGGCATCCATCAACAGTTCAGCCGACTGGCCGATCTCGTAATGGTAGAGATCGCTTTGCGGTACGTAGAGATATGCGATCAGCAAGTTGCTGTCGGTAACCTTGAAGACCGGTTCGCCCGCCAACACCGTATTGCCGATCTTGATGAACCGCTCGGACACGACGCCGTCGATCGGCGCACGGATGTCGGAGTACTCCAACTCAAGACGAGCAAGCCTGAAAGCCGCATCAAGGGCTTCCATTTCGAAGCGGATGTTCTCGAATGCGCCCTGGCTCACCAGTCCACGCTCGTTCAGTTCGACGTTACGCCGATATTCCTGCTTGAGCTTGTTCAGCGAGGCCTGCGCCTGCGCCAGCTCCAGGCTAAGCCTGTCTCTATCCAGTCGAGCGAGTACCTGACCGGCCTTAACGGCTGTGCCTTCCTCGACGAGAATCTCGATCACTTCGCCCTGGACCTTCGCAACAACTGACGCCTCCGAATCGGCCTCGAGATTCACGGTCCCGCCATTGTGAGCGACCGCGGTACCCCGGAATGGTCGAGCGGTAATCACCGGCACCATGGCGACTGGTGGCGGCTCAATTTCGACACCGGCTTCGCCGACCCCACAGCCACTGATTGCTGCAATTGGTAGAGCGGCCATGAGCGCGATGATGACGTTGCGAAATCGGACTTTCTGTCTCACTTTCAACCCCCGAAGAGAGCGGTTTCATTGATTCACTTGAGTAGTGTTGTAGTGAAGTATAACACTAGATTACTAAAACGCAAATCACTGGTTCTGCTACTTAGACGCGCAGAAAATCGGATTTGGTTGCAAACAAGCGAAAGATTCTTTCCCGAAAGTGGTCGGAAAGAGGGGGATGGAGAAGAAGAGTTGTCCTTTCTGGCTGCCGGCTAACCCCGGCAAAGGCTCGGTATGAGAGTGCTTATTGTAACAAAAACAGTATGTTGCGGGCTCTGCATATCTTGAGAAATAGAAAAGAGCGGCGCTGCGACACCGGCATGGATCGGAACAGACAGGGACAACCGGTCAGCGATCGACGCGTGCCATCGTCTCCGTCGACAGGTTGCTCATATCGGCGACGATCGCCGCAGCGACATCCAGCAGGACATCGGGCACTTCGTCATCTCGCAACTCTTCCAGGCCGGTCACGGGTTCAAGACCTAATGTGGCACGGCGTTGATTGGTCAGATCCAGTTGCCTGGTCTCTGCGTCCTCACGCTCCTGTAGCCTGCTCTCCAGCGACAGGGAGACAGACGTCGACGCCCGCTGCTTGTTGAGATCTTCGATGCCGGCCACCAGGTAGTCGAAATCAGCGTTGCCGTCGGTGCGTTGCTCGTGATTCTGCTGCAGCACCGCAACTGCGGCAGCGAGGGATTCGCTGGCCTTGTATTGCGTCGTCTTGATCTGGTCCCAGGGCAGCGCCGACTCCCGATTACTCTCACCGACCGTCGCGTCGTCGATGGAGGAGGGGAGCGTGATATCAGGCGTTACACCGCGATGCTGCGTGCTGCCACCGTTAACCCGGTAGTACTTGCCGATGGTCAGCGTCAACTGACCGAAGCGCGGATCGCGTCCCGGCGCATAGCGATCGAGCGGATAGAGGTTCTGTACGGTGCCTTTGCCAAATGTCTGCTGCCCGACGATGACACCACGGTTGTAGTCCTGGATGGCGGCGGCGAAGATCTCGGACGCCGATGCGCTATATCTGTTGACGAGCACCGTCAGCGGGCCGTCATAGATCTTTTCGGGGATCGGATCCGGCAGGATCTCGATTCGGCCATTGGTATCGCGGAGTTGCACCACCGGTCCGCGGTCGATAAACAGTCCCGTCAGTGCGGTTGCCTCAGAGAGATGGCCACCGCCGTTGTTGCGAAGATCAAGGACCAGTCCGTCGATCCCGTCTTGTTGCAGTTCCTGGATCAGGCGTTTGACGTCAGCCGTCGTGCTTGTGTAGTTCTCCTCGCCTGCCGCCCTGGCGTTGTAGTCCTGGTAGAAGCTCGGAACTTCAATAACACCGATGCGCTGGAGCTGGTCTCCATTCGGCACTTCCATCGTCGAACTCTTGGCCGCCTGGGCCTCGAGCTTGATCTTGTCCCGCGTCAGTGCAAGTTCGTGTTCCGCCGAACCTGGCGCAGCGCCGGCGGGCAGCAACTGAAGCCGGACGATGGTGCCGCCCGGGCCGCGGATGAGATCCACGACGTCGTCGAGACGCCAGCCGACCACGTCGATCATTTCGCCTTCTTCGCCTTGCGCGACCGAGATGATGCGATCTTCCGGTTTCAGGGAACCTTCGATAGAGGCGGGACCACCGGGAATGATGTTGAGTACAGAGACGTAGTCATCCTGGATCTGCAACGAAGCACCGATCCCGTCATAGGACAGACTCATCTGTATTCTGTATTCCTCGGAGTTTCGTGGCGAGAAATAGCTCGAATGCGGATCGAGAGTGTGGGAATAAGCGTTCATGAAGGATTCGAACGCGTCATCGCTGTTGACCTGGTCGACACGCTTCAGGACCCTGTTGTAACGCTTGGACAGAAGATCCTGGGCTTCTTCCCACTCACGACCGGCGAGGATCAGACTTAGTGCATCGCTTTTCACCCGCAATCGCCAGATCTCGTCGATCTCTTCCTGGGTTGCCGCCCAGTCGAGTTCCGATCGGTCAAAAATGTATCGCTCGTCGATCGTGAAATCGGGTTCTTCCTCGAGCAGTGTCAGTGAGTAGTTCAGCCGGTCCTTGGTACGGTCCATGTAGCGCACGTAGATTTCGAAAACGGCATCCAGATCCCCACGCTTGACCGCGTCGTCCAGCGAATAGCGGTAGGTCTCGAATTCCGCGATATCACTCGCCATGAAATAGTGCCGGTTGCCATCGAGGTTCTCGATGAATCGGTCCAGCACCTGTGATGAAATCTCGTCGTCGATTCGTATCTGACGATAATGCGAACGTTCGAACAGCGTCGTGACAAGACGACTGATCTTGGCATGGCGGTCGGTCTGCGCCAGCGGTTCGGGTTCCGTTGCCACACCGCTGGCCGTCAGCGACCAGAGGAGGGCGAGGGCTAGGATCGTGGCGGAAAGGCCTCGTAGTCCGGCGATCTGGCGATAGAATTTCATGCTATATAGATGGGCTCGCGTATTTTTCGACAGTATATTCGGGTGTTCAGGCTGAAACTGACAGGATCCCGGCATTCGGCCACAATTGTTTCCATAGGCTAGAGGTCAGGACCATGTCAATCAAGGGGCTGATTCTTATTTCTTGCGGGACTCCATTTAACTAAATGCAACCACTCGCGATTATCACAGGGATATTCCTGGGCACATCGGCCTCGATCGGACTGGGGCTATGCGTGGTGCTGTTGCTGTTTTTCCTCTTGATGGACGATCACCCTCGCCTTGGCGAGGAATTGCCGGCACTGCTGATCAGTACCGGGATCTTTGTTGTTATGACTGCGATTTGTGCGATCAGTTTCCTTGGCGTGATTCGGCGCCGCTCCTGGCGATGGTTCGCCCAACTTGCGATGTGGGCGGGCATTGTGGGGACGACGATCTACTACCTGCCCGGTTGACGAGGTCCCGCAACCGGTTTCTTGACACCCAAAGCGTGCCCGTGACAGTGTCGATGCATCACACCGATCCCGTTATCGGCGTGACAACCCGGTGGGGCGGGAGCGATTCCAGGATCATGCAGCAAGCAGCGCAGGCAATTACGCGGCTCAGGAAGTTACTGGCTTTCTGCCTGCCGGCGTCGTGGCTCAGTCGCTCGGGCGGTCGCCACGAAGGCCTGCGCCCGAAGAGACCGACCGGGGCTGCGATGGAGATCGAGCCTGGCGACCCGGCTTCGTCATGGGTCGCTTGGGAGAAGAGCACCAGACCCGCGCCGCGCCGCAGCGCAGCCAAATCCGACACTAACCGGGATCAGTAATGGTCGCCGCTGGCTGCGGCGTCTCCAGGCCCGCCGATCGGCGGTATCTCAGAATAAGGAGAACGGAGACCGACCGCTTCCACGCCGCCTGCGCGACGAACGTTCCCGCCTACGCCTGTTACGCATCCTTGAATGCAACTCGCGTCGTCTGGCCGCCAGCCAGTCATCAGTGCTGATGTCGAGCGGCAGTCCTGCTTTCTTGCGGCGCGAACCTTCGCCATCGCGGTATTCGCAGAAGTCGACGTAGGCATCCATGTCGTGTCGCAACTCGCGGCATACGAGCTCGACCATGATGGCATCGTCGAGGAATCCGAGGCCGGGTATATGATCCGGGATGAGGTCGTGGGGCTCACAGA
>CAJIAD010000386.1_pt1 | contig 13094 bp, 13 predicted proteins | sample 9198981 | NCBI WGS metagenome assembly CAJIAD01 (sample SAMEA7708274, study PRJEB35096) | sediment metagenome | biome: marine neritic benthic zone biome [ENVO:01000025]; feature: sediment [ENVO:00002007]; material: shallow marine sediment [ENVO:03000034] sea grass bed [ENVO_01000059] ...
CGGCTTGATGTCCCTGTGGACCACTCCCCTGCTATGCGCATAGTGCAGCGCCCTGGCGCACTTGAATATCGTTCGAATGACATCTTCTTTGCGCAACAGGTTGCCGGGCCTGCAGTAGGTGGCCAAGGTACGAGCGCCGTGTATATGTTCCATGACGACGTAGTAACGACCGTCCTCGACGCCGGCGTCGTACAGGGGAAGGATGTTTGGATGCTGTAACCGACCGACCATCTGGGCTTCGGTGAAAAACATCTTCCTGGCGGTCTTCGCTTCCGCGTTGTCCTGGTCTGTTTCCAGGTTGTATAACTTGATCGCGACGTCGCGACCGTAATACGGGTCATGCGATAAATAGACCGTGCCGGTGCTGCCGACACCGACTTTATTGATGATTCGATATTTTCCGATTTTCTCGGGCACAGGGGTCCCTTTTTGAACGTGTCAGTTTATGGTCAGGAATCGGTCACAGAAGGCCGAGAGCCGCCTGTCCGGCCAGCAAGAGCGCGCCCGCGAAGACACCAGCTACGAGATCGTCGAGCATAATACCAGCGCCGCCGCCCATTCTGTTATCCAATTCCCTTATGGGCCAGGGTTTGAGGATATCGAACAGTCGAAACAAGGTGAATCCGGCGACGATCCAGACCCAACCCGCGGGCGCCATCAACATCGTCACGAAGTAACCAGCAAATTCGTCCCAAACGATACCCGGGTGATCGTGTTCACCCAGTCGCCGGGCACTCTCGCCGCAAATCCAGAATCCAGCGGCGACAGTAGCCAGTGTCACAGCGAGTCTGATTTCGAAACCGAATGGCCTGACCAGCCACTCGAGCAGAACGGCGACCAGAGTACCGGCGGTACCGGGCGCCACAGGCGACAACCCCGATCCGAATCCGAAGGCCAGGAAATGGACAGGATCCGTCATCACGGTCCGGAGTGCCGCGCGCTTCATCTCGGGCTCTCCTGAAAATGCTGCCAGCCCAACGGTAGTCCGGTTGCGGCGGCCGTGCCGGTCAGGCGAATACCGCTGCCGGCTAGCATTCTGCCGATCCGCGTGACCGCGACACCATGGGTTTCCGCGAGGCTCCGCGCGTAGTCCCGCGACTCCGGCGGTAGCGTGAAACAAAGCTCATAGTCGTCGCCGCCGGCCAGGGCGTAATCCCTTGCCTTGCTTTCCCCCAACGCATCGATAGCCGATTGAGAAACCGGCAGGCGATCAGAATCCAGTTCGGCGGCGATTCCACTATCGCCTGCCAGTTTGGCCAGGTCACGAGCGATCCCGTCTGACAGGTCAATCGCGGCCGTTGCAACACCGGCGAGGTCCAGACCGATTTCCACCCGTGGTTCGGGCCGCAGAAACCGATTGCTCAGTTCGGGGGCATCGCTGGTGCCTAGCACGGATAGCCCCGCAGCCGCATCTCCGAGTGTCCCTGTCACGTACAAATCGTCCCCGGGGTTGGCACCGGAACGGCTTATCTGCCGACCCGGCTCAACGAATCCTTGCAGGCTGACGCTGATCGACAAGGGCCCGCGGATGGTGTCGCCGCCAACCAGTGCGACGCTGTATCGATCGGCAAGCGAGAACCAGCCGCTCGCGAACTCTCCCAACCACCTTTCGTTCGACTCCGGGATGGATAGCGACAGCGTGGCCCAGGCAGGTTCGGCACCCATCGCGGCCAGGTCACTGAGATTGACCGCCATGGCCCGGTAGCCGATGCAATCCGGGGCCAATCCTGCCGGGAAGTGAATGCCTTCATTAATAGTGTCGACGGTACAGACGATATGCCGTCCGTCAGGCGGTGCGAGGACTGCGGCGTCGTCTCCGATGCCCACGACCACATCGGACCTGCGCACTCCTTGCGCAGCAAAAAACCGTGCAATGAGCTCATCCTCGCTGAGCATCGGAGTACCTTACCGGCGATACCACTTGGGGTACATCTCCTCGACCAGCGGACCATCACTTCGCAACGCATGGCAGCTGTCCAGGTGTGGCGGCTTGCGCTCGGCATCTGCCGACAGAAGCGAATCGGACTTCTTCAGCGGCAGGATCGTCTGCACCGCGGTTATCGCGAGCGCACGCAACAGGGTCGAAAGATGCGTACAGCCTTTCTCCTTACCCAGAATCTTGCCGATGGTCCTGGTCCAACCAGGCCTGATGCTGGTACCGACGATGCCGGAGTAATCCGGCGCAATATCGGGGCAGACCTGGAAGGGATGTGATTCGGAAATCGCCTCACAGCCCCTTACCTCGAGATCTTCAGTCAATGTCAGACGGATCCACATGTCATGCACCGGGTCTCCTGCCTCGACGGTCCCCCTGAAGCGGTTCTCGAAATCGTAGGTCTTCTTGTCGGTTAACTGTCCCTCGATGTCCCACAGACCATCGGAACGACGATAACCCCGGCAATCGATCACTCTCGTATGGATGTGCTCGCGCTCGACCGGCTCGCTAAGTGGCATCGTCATCCTCCCGACCTCACAGACTGCTCGCTGCCCTACGATCTTTCCGCGGCGCGAAACTGTTTCGCCGCCCTGTCGAGCAGCGCATTGACGAACTTGTGACCGTCCTCTGCGCCATATCGGCGACAGAGTTCAACCGCTTCATTAATCACGACCTTGTAGGGCACATCGGGTCGGTGCTGGAGCTCGTAGATTCCGATCAGCAGAATGCCATGCTCGACCGGGTCGAGTTGGCTCACCGGCCGATCGGACAACGCCCCGATCTGCTCATCGAGTTCAGTGCTCTGATCGATCACGTCGCGGACCAGTTCACGGAACAGATCCTGGTCGACGTGGCGATGTTCCTTGTCCTTGCTGAATTGCAGATGCACATCCTGGCCGCTGTGCCCCGCCACCTGCCACTGGTACAGGGCCTGCATTGCGCGCCGTCGCGCCAGGCTGCGGGCACCGCTCGCACCGCCACGCGGTCGATCAGCCAAGATCAGGTCTCCAACTGGCGCAGGAGATTGACGGTTTCGATCGCCGCGAGGGCCGCATCTGCACCCTTGTTCCCGGCCTTTGTGCCTGCGCGCTCGATCGCCTGCTCGACGGTATCTGTGGTCAACACGCCGAAGGAAACCGGCACGTCGTGCTGCATCGATGCCTGTGCAACCCCTTTCGTGCATTCCCCCGCCACATATTCGAAGTGCGGCGTTCCGCCACGGATAACTGCGCCCAGGGCGATGATGGCGTCGTAGCGGTGGCTCTTGGCCATCCGTTGCACCGTGATTGGAATCTCCCAGGCGCCAGGCACCCTTGCCAGCGTGATATCGCGTTCGTGAGCACCGTGACGACACAGTGCATCGATCGCCCCGGAAACGAGTTGCTCGACAATAAACCCGTTGAAGCGGGCTGCGACGATACCGATGCGCAGATCTCTCGCGGTCAGCTGTCCTTCGACGGTCTTGACGTTGCTCATGGATTCTCCCTATTCCACATACTCGACGATCTCAAGTCCGAAACCGGAGATGCCTGACATTTGCCGCGGGGCGCTGAGGACACGCATCCTCCTGGCTCCCAGGTTGCGAAGTATCTGCGCGCCGATACCGTAGGTCCGCAGGACCACCGAATCCTGCCCGTCTCTTTGCGAGAAGGTTGTCGAACCTCCAAGCTGGTCCACCGCGTCGAGCAGGTCCCTGGGGGTTTCGTGCCCGCGCAGGATGACGACGACGCCACAGCCATCATCCGCCACTCGCTTCATTGCTTCCCGCAATTGCCACCCCTGGTTCGGTGCGTGAACGCCGATCAGGTCGCGCAAGGTCTCCTGCAGCTGCACTCTCACCAGCGGCACCGCGTCCTCGCCGAGTTCGCCTTTCACAAGAGCGATATGCACATCCTGGTGGACATGATCCTCGTACAGCAGCATGCGGAACTCGCCGAACTCGGTTTCCACCGGTTGCTCCGAGATCCGTTCCACCGACTCTTCCTTCTCCAGCCGGTACCGGATCAGGTCCGCGATCGTACCGATCTTGAGTCCGTGATGCCGCGCGAAAGTGATCAGGTCCGGGCGCCTGGCCATCGTGCCGTCCTCATTGAGGATCTCCACGATCACCGCGGCCGGCTCGACGCCCGCCAATCGGGTGAGATCGCAACCTGCCTCGGTGTGGCCGGCACGTGTCAGGACACCGCCAGGCTGCGCCATCAGCGGGAATATGTGACCCGGCTGACGCAGGTCCTCCGCCCTAGCATCCGGCTTGACGGCGGCCTTGATCGTCTGGGCACGGTCGTGCGCCGAGATTCCGGTAGTCACGCCCTCCGCGGCTTCGATCGAGACCGTGAAGTTCGTCCTTTTCTCGCCATCTGTATCGCTGACCATCAGCGGCAGGCGTAGTTGCTGACAACGCCCCCGGTTCAGCGTGAGACAGATCAGACCACGCCCGTAGCGCGCCATGAAGTTGACGTCCTCCGGTCGGATCATCGTCGCCGCCATGACCAGATCGCCTTCATTCTCGCGATCCTCGTCATCCATGATGACGACCATCTTGCCTTCCCGGATATCGTCCAGGATCTCTTCAACCGAATTCATCCGGAACTCGCTGTGAATGTCAGCAATCTTTGCCAAAACCGTAGTCCTCAAGTAATTGTCTGCTGATCCCACCTGAAGCGGAAGCGGCAGTGTCTGTACCGCTGACCAGTAATCGCTCCGCATATCGCGCGATGAGATCAACTTCGATATTGACGGAATCACCCGTCTGCCATGCGCCGAGGGTGGTGACTTCCATGGTATGCGGAATGATGTTGACGTCGAATTCCGCTCCCTGGACCTCGTTGACCGTGAGACTGACGCCATCCAGGCAGATCGATCCTTTCCGTGCGATGTACCGTGCAAGAGAGTCCGGCGCCGCGATGTCGAAACGGACCGAGCGAGCCTCCTGCCGGCGGCCGAGTATCCTGCCGCGAGCGTCCACGTGACCCGTGACCAGGTGTCCGCCCAGGGGAGTCGACAGGGTCAGCGACCGCTCCAGGTTGATCCGTGATCCGGGCCTGGCCTGGCCCAGGGTCGTAGCGCCAAGCGTTTCACTGGACACGTCGGCCGAGAAAGCGTCGTCGGACAGGGCTATCGCCGTCAGGCAGACACCGTTGACCGAAATTGAATCCCCCTCTCCGGTGCCATCCAGGCCCAAGTCCGGACAGCGGATACGGAAACGCTTGTCTCCGCCCGTCTGTTCGATAGATTCGATCTGTCCTGTTGACTGGATAATTCCGGTAAACACGATCACCCCTGGCCCGAAACGCTGGCCCGGACGCGCAGATCGCCACCGATCGTCGCCACGTCCAGAATCGCCAATTGTACCCTGTCGGCCATCCTTGCCAGACCCGGGAGGTCGAACATGCCGCGTGCGTCGCCACCCATCAGGTGTGGCGCCAGGTAAATAATCAACTCGTCCACGAGGCCGGCGCGGGTCAGCGATCCACACAATGTGGGTCCCGCTTCCACCAGGATGTCGTTGCATTCGAGTGTCGCCAACCTTGCCAGCACGACTCCGACATCCAGTCGCTCACAATCCAGTGGGACGATGTCCACGCTGGCGCCCGCGGCGGACAGGGTCGCCAGTCGCGCCTCGTCTTCGCAGCCGGTCATCACGATGGTTCGGCCCTCGTTCTGAAGCATGCGTGCGGCCGGCGGCATACGCAGGTGCGAATCCAGGACAACGCGAACAGGTTGTCTCCCGCCCGTGTCATAGGCATCGGACCTGACATTCATCGACGGGTCATCGCTGAGGACGGTTCCGATTCCGGTGAGGATCGCCGAGCTTTCGGCCCGGAGGCGCTGCACATCCTCTCGTGCCTCCTCACTGCTGATCCAGCGACTCTCACCGCTTGCCATGGCCGTTCGACCGTCGAGACTTGCGGCCAGTTTCACGATGACCCTGGGCCTATCGCGGGTCATCCGGGCGATGAAACCTGCATTCAGTCGCCTTGCCTGTTCCTCCATCAGTCCCGTCTGAACATCGATACCTGCCTCCTGGAGTCGACGTCGGCCGCCGCCTGCCACCAGAGGGTTCGGGTCCTCCATTGACGCCACCACGCGCTGTACGCCCGCCTCCACCAGTGCGGTCGCGCAGGGACCTGTCCGGCCTGCATGAGCGCAGGGCTCGAGATTGAGATAGGCGGTCGCACCCGCCGCGTCTGCTCCCGCAGAAGCCAGCGCTGCAATCTCAGCGTGGGGGCCGCCGGCCCGCCGATGCCAGCCTTCCCCGACGACCCTGTTGCCGGACACCAGCACGCAACCGACTCGCGGATTGGGATGCGTGGAATAGCGCCCCCGTTCTGCAAGGGTGAGCGCACGCTCCATATGGCGAACGTCGTCGGCGGAGAACACGATCAGCCTGCTTCCTCTTCTCCGGGCAACAGCGGCATCTGGTCCTGCCCCGCCGCGGACGCGGCTGCGATGCGCAATCGTTCGACCTCGCGCCGAAACTCCTCGACATCCTGGAAGCTCCGGTAGACCGACGCAAAACGGACATAGGCCACTTCGTCGAGTTGACGCAATTCCTCCATGACCAGGTCGCCAACTTGCCGGGCGGGTATCTCCCGCTCGCCGGTCGTTCGCAACCTGTGTGTGATGCGCGCCACCGCGGCTTCAATCTGCCTGGCACTGACGGGACGTTTCTCGAGCGCTCGTGTGATACCCGATCGCAATTTCTCTTCGTCGAAGGGTTCGCGGCGGTTGTCACGCTTGACCAGTCGCGGCATCACGAGTTCGGCGCTTTCAAACGTCGTGAATCGCTCGTTGCAATCGAGGCACTCCCTGCGACGTCGGATCTGGCGCCCCTCCCCTGCAAGGCGCGAATCGATCACTTTCGTCTCGGCGTGGTCGCAGAAAGGACAATGCATCGGTTCAGATGGTGACGTTGTCCGGATACACGGGGAATCGTGCGCACAGGTCCACAACCTGTCCCCGAATCCTGTCGATCACCGTCTCGTTCTCGATATCATCCAGCACATCCGCAATCCAGCCCGCCAGGGCGGCAGCTTCCTGCTCGCCGAAACCGCGGGTCGTGATCGCCGGCGTGCCGAGCCGCAGACCGCTGGTGACGAATGGCGACCTCGGGTCCTTCGGGACGGTGTTCTTGTTGACCGTAATATTGGCCCTTCCCAACGCGGCATCCGCGTCCTTGCCAGTGATGTCCTTTTCGATCAGATCGATCAGGAACAAATGATTGTCGGTGCCGCCGGATACGATCCTGTATCCCCTGTCCAACAACGTGGCAACCATCGCCCTGGCGTTTGCCACGACACGCTCCTGGTAGTCTCGAAACCCCGGATCCAGGGCCTCTTTGAAAGCGATCGCCTTGGCGGCGATGACATGCATCAGCGGGCCTCCCTGGGTTCCCGGAAACACCAGGGTGTTGAATTTCTTGGTTAGCTCATCGTTCTTGCGCGCGAGGATCATGCCGCCGCGCGGTCCTCGCAGCGTCTTGTGCGTTGTCGTCGTCACCACATCCGACCAGGGTATCGGGTTGGGATAGACACCCGCCGCCACCAATCCGGCCACGTGCGCCATATCCGACATCAGGTAGGCGTCCACCTTGTCTGCGATCTTCCGGAAACGCTCCCAATCAACCACCCGGGAGTACGCCGAGAAACCGGCGATGATCATTTTCGGCCGGTGTTCGACGGCCATGGACTCGACCTGATCGTAGTCGATCTCGCCGGTCTCCTCGTCGAGGCCGTACTGGATCGCGTTATACACACGCCCGGAGAAGTTGATCTTGGCGCCGTGCGTCAGATGACCACCGTGGGACAGATCCATGCCCAGCACCGTGTCACCCGGCTCGATCAACGCCATGAAGGCTGCAAGATTGGCCTGGGAACCCGAGTGCGGCTGGACATTGACGTAGTCGGCGCCGAACAGCTCCTGGGCCCTTTTGATCGCCAGTTCCTCGGCAACATCGACGTTCTCGCAGCCGCCGTAGTACCGCTTGTGCGGATATCCTTCGGCGTACTTGTTGGTCATGACGGACCCCTGCACGGACAGCACACGGGGGCTAGCATAGTTTTCCGAGGCAATCAGTTCGGCGTGCTCTTCCTGCCGTTTCAGCTCCGTGCTCAGTGCCACGGCGAGCTCATCGTCGAAACCGGAAATCTTCATGTCGGAGCTGAACATCGGGGTGCGTTCTCCCTGGGCGATTCAAAAGAACATTGTAACCTATGGCGGCCTTTCAAAGGCCTTGGGACATGGTCTGGAATCGGTGGACAGGCAACACTTCGTAAGGCAACATCATGCGCCTTCGAACCGGTTTCCCAAGGAGAAATTCATGGCCCGACTCTACTCATTCTTCATTGTGGTGGCGGCGCTTCTGTGTACGTCGGCGGCCCACGCAGGCGACGCAGCAGCAGGCAAGACCGTTTTCGACGCCAAGTGCGCGGAATGCCACTATGCCGACGACTTTGCCGGTGAATCGGAGAGCGTCATCGCCGGACTGGTGGCGGAAGCGCGTTCCGGCGCATTCGAGCATGAGGATCCAAGCGTCACGGAGATCTCGGACGCAGACGTGGCGAACATCGTCGCGTACTGGGCAAGCCAGGAGTAATTGTGGCGCCCGTCCGGCGGACGGGCATCACGTTTTCATTCGGCGTCGACGAATTCCCTGACGACCCGCGACCAGCCGGTCGCGATGTTGTCTCTGTTGTAGCCACCACCGCCAAGTGCGACCAGGCGGCCCCCTGCGTGGCGATCTGCGATCTCGCACAGGCTGGCAGCCGCGTGTCCGTGGGCATTTTCTGAGAACCGCAGGTGCGTTAATGGATCGCCGGCCATGCTGTCGGCGCCGCACTGCAGGATGATGAACTCGGGTTTCGTTTCGTTCAGGTAGCTCTCGATCTCCCGCCAGGCCGTGAAGAACTCTTCGTCGGTCGAACCCGGCATCAGGGGATAATTCAGCTTGGTCCCCACCGCGTCGCCTTCGCCTGTCTCCTCCCGCGCGCCGGTGCCCGGAAAGAGGTATCGACCGTCCTCGTGGATATCGGCAAACAGGATGTCCGGATCCGTCGCGAATCCGTAGTAGACGCCGTCACCGTGATGCGCATCGATATCCACATAGGCGATCCGCCCCAGGCCGTGATGATTGCGTAGTGCCTCTATCAGCACTGCACAGTCGTTGAACACACAGAACCCGGAGGTCCGGTCGCGCGCCGCGTGATGCAGTCCTGCGATCGGCGCAAACGCCCGTTTGGCGCCCCCGCTCATGACAAGATCGCCGGCCCTGAGGGCTGCGCCCACAACCGCGCGCGACTTCTCATAGATTCCCGGCACCGCCGGCGTGTCGCCGAAATCGAGGAAGCCCTCGCCCAGCGCCGAGAGTTCCTCGACGAAACCGATGTGGTGATCGCTGTGGAACAGGGCGACATCGTCCCTGGCCGCAATGGGATGATCATCTATGGAAACGTGGCCCTCCAGGTTGCGCTCACGCAATCCACGCATGAACGCGCTCTGTCGGTCGGGCCCGAACGGATGCCCGTCGCCGAATCCGTAGCTGGCGGACTCGACACCTGTGACGACGCTGACCCCCTTGCTCTTAATGTTCAATCTCCGCGCTAAAAAAGGGTGATCATAAAACGAACCGGCCGAACGACGTCGGCCGGTTCATGACAGATGGATGCGATGGCCGGCCGAAACCGGCCACCCCCCCTGCTAGGGCACGTACTCTGTGACCGAGAACGCCCCATCGAGTGCATCCGAGAACCGCAATGGTGTCGGGATGGCCTCATTGACCAGCCATTCGTCGACCAGGTTGTCGTAGAACGGATTGCCAGGCCGCGGCACACCGCTTGGTCCGCCAGGCCAGATCGACTCTGTCCTGTGATCGATGCTCAGTTGCGGTTCGCCCACGTAGCGTCTAGAAGGACCGGAGCCGAACCCGAACTCGTTCCAGGCATCCGCGCGTACGCTGTGGTTCGAGGCATCAGGCACCCCGAAGCCGCCGTCCACCGAAAATCCCGGTGCCGGCCCGACCACACCCGTGTTGGGTGGGATGCTGTACCAGGGCAGGAAGGGATGATCGAGCGTAATCCGATGCAGCCGCCCCCAACGGTAATCGTCCTGGTTGGTGGAGCCACCAAATGCCTTGGCGAAGTTCTGCCCGGCCAACAGATCTAGGGCTGATTCCAACGCTGCCAGCAGCTTGATGTCACGAGCATCCTCGCGACTCACCCCCTCGACCGGGAAGAAGTCGATGCCGGAGGCACCAAAGCCCTGGAAGACGGGGAACTTGTCGAACAGGTTCCGCATCGCCGTCATTGCCAGGGCACTGCCGGGCCCGGGGAGCTGCAGACCGTTCAGGGTGTCGTCGATGATCAAACGCACCGCCTGCCCACGCCACACGCTGTAGATGGTCGTCGCGACGCTGTTGGCGATCTCCTCCTCGTCAGGCTCGCCCGGACTACCCGGCTCGTCGCCGAAATCGTTGCCATCGCTGGTGCCGGTCTGCCCGGCATAGTTCCAATTCGACAGCCTCTCGACCGCTTCTGCGATACGCTCGTCGGCAGCAAATTCCGCCAGCGCTGCAGATGCGCCACCCGCCGATGCACGATCGAATGCCTGCAGGATCCAGGGCACGAAGTAGCGCGCATCGATCATCCTGACATCCGCCTGCACCGCCTGCATGTCCTCGAAGCTCAACTGACCGTTTGCCTCGATCAACTCCTCCATCGCCAGCGTAATGGCGCCGGCCCGGAATCCGTCGTAGCCTGGGTTCAGATAGTAGAGACCCTGGCCACCGGGGCGCAGCTGGTTGAGCGGGTCATTGTCCAGCGTCGTGCCAACGGGGTCGTTGTTGGCATTAACGTAATAGCCCTTCGGCGGATTGATCAGACCAGGCATCTCGTCCATCGGCATGATCTCGAACGGGATAGCCTGCCCGGGTTGCGGGTTCTGCACTGGCAGCCACTCGTGCATGCCGCTGGTACCGTCACGCACGAACCATGGCGGGATCGGCACTCCCGGCGGGAAGAAGCCGGGGACCGTTCCGGGGGCCACCATATTCATCTGCAGGTCCGTCCTGATCGGGTTCTCCGCGCTGGTGTAATAAGCGATCTGGCCCCGCGCCGTGCCGACGACCCAGTTCTGGGAACCGAAGTCGAAATACTGCAGGCCGTTCTCAAACCCGTTCAGGTCACGCGCCTGGTTCCAGAGACGGAACGCGTCGGCCTCCCGCGTGGCGCTGAATCCGGTGTACTGAACACTAAGTGCGGGTACGAGCCCGGTCTGCTCATCAGCCATGTCATTGAAGAACTGAACGATCGGGCCATTGTTCCTGCGCGGCACGACGAACGTCGCCGGCGGGATAACCACACCCTGGCACCCCGACAACGGGCAATCGCCCGGCGGCACCTGCTGCAACCCCCCCGCCCCGTCGTTGACGAAGAACGCCTCGGGAATGATCTGCACCGGTTCCGGCGCGTTCTGGAAGATGGTCGCCACTGGCAAACCCGACTCGTCGAACTGCACCAGTTCCAGGAAGACGTCGGTCACGTCCATCGGGTTGACCGTTGCGCCCCACTGGATATGGCGATTGTGACCCAGGATCACGAACGGCGAACCGGGGAAACTGCTGCCGTAGATGTTCGAGTCCGGGCGCTTGAGATGGATCGGGTAAAAGGTGGAAGGCGTATCGAGCGACAGGTGGGGATCGTTCGCCACCAACGGCAAACCACCCTCGGTCAGGTTGCCCGTGACACCCCATTCGTTCGAGCCTGTGAAGTTGTCGACATCGACGATCTTGGCCAGGAATTCCGAACGCTTGAACTGGACGCTCACGCGCTGTGCGAGTTCGCGCATCGCGCCGACGTCCATCCCCTTGGACGACAGCGTGCCCGAATTGTCTGCGGCCTTCTCCTGACCGGAGACGAATGTGCCATTCGGGAAGCTGGGGAATCCATTGTCGCAACGCGGGTCCGCCGTCGGGCTGTCCAACGGGATGTACGGGATGTCACCGCCGGCATCGGGTACGGCCGATGCACAGGTGAATGGCTGGGTCCGGAAGATGTCCTGGGTAAACAGGATCAATCCCTGTTGGCCGAGCGTCTCGAGATAGGCCGTCAGGTCCAGCGTCCTGTCGGTATCAAGCTCAAAGGACAGGCCAAAGGCGATTACCTTGGCCACCGCGATACTGTCAACCGCTTTCCATGGCCTGAATTCGCTGACGTTCAGGACACCGTATTCGGGTGGCAGCGGGTTCTCGCTGACCCAGGCATTGACGCCCTTCGCATAGGCGATAGCTGCAAATCGGGTGCGATTGAGGATCGCGTCCAGGGATTTCTCCGCAGCGCGGGCGAGGCCCAGGGTTCTAAGCGTCACGTCGGTGCCCAACTGCACCGGACCGAAGATCTCCGACAAAGTCCCCTCGGCCTGGCGACGGGTCAGGTCCATCTGGAACAGCCTGTCCTGCGCGTGGATGTAGCCCTGCATGAAATACAGGTCGTATTCGTTCTGCGCCTGGATGTGCGCGATGCCGTTCGCATCGCGGATCACCGTAACCGGCTCGTTCAATTCCGGACGATTCACGGTCTCCGCCTGGATTACAGTGGCGAAGGCAAGAACCAGCAAGGCGCCAGTGGTGCCGATCAGTCGACGTAACATGATTCATCCCCCCCGGGAGTTCGAATTTTATCCCTACATCTATAGCGGTCCGGGCACTGTTTGCCAATCCGCAATGACCGCAATCGGGCTGGCGCAAGCACTGGCGATACAGGATAATTCGCGCCCCTTTCACGATCTCCAAATTGCCATGGCGCAGTACATTTACACGATGAACCGGGTGGCCAAGGTCGTCCCACCCAAGCGATTCATCCTCCGCGACATCTCTCTCAGCTTTTTCCCCGGCGCGAAGATCGGTGTGCTAGGGCTGAACGGCTCCGGCAAGTCGACACTGCTCAGGATCATGGCCGGCATCGATACCGAGTTCGAGGGTGAGGCCAGGCCTCAGGCAGGTATCCGCATCGGCTACCTGCCTCAGGAGCCACAGCTCGACGAGAGCAAGGACGTGCGCGGCAACGTGGAGGAAGGGCTGGCCGAGGTTTCCGACGCAACCAAACGTCTCGAGGAGGTCTACGCAGCGTACGCAGAGCCCGATGCCGACTTCGACAAGCTGGCAAAG
>CAJIAD010000140.1_pt1 | contig 12962 bp, 9 predicted proteins | sample 9198981 | NCBI WGS metagenome assembly CAJIAD01 (sample SAMEA7708274, study PRJEB35096) | sediment metagenome | biome: marine neritic benthic zone biome [ENVO:01000025]; feature: sediment [ENVO:00002007]; material: shallow marine sediment [ENVO:03000034] sea grass bed [ENVO_01000059] ...
CCGCCGAAACGGCGCGGGCCAGCAACGTGGGCAGTGAGCAGCTGGCGAAGGCCGTGGCGCTCAAGGACGAACTCGGCCCGCTGCTCGCAGTGATGCCCGCCAATCATCACCTGGAACTCGAACGCCTGCAGGAGATCCTGCACCGCCCGGGGCTGGGGATGATGCGGGAGGATGAATTATCCGAGGTGTTCTACGACTGTGAACGTGGTGCCGTGCCGCCGCTGGGACCGGATTACCTGGTGCCGACGGTTGTCGACCGGTCGCTGACGGAGCAGGAGGACATCTATTTCGAGGCCGGCGATCACATCGAACTCATCCATGTCTCCGCGACCAGTTTCAAGACCCTCATGCGCGGCGCCGAATACCTCGAATTCAGCGTCCCCGGCGAAACCGCCGGCTGACTCTGGTTGTCATAATTCATCCGACTATTCTTTTTCCGGTGCTTAGCTATTAAGCTTGGGCGCCGAACCGCTGCTGGAAACAAAAAAGTCAGAAGCAGCATGGTCTTGGAGGAGGAAAAACGGCAGAACATCCCGGCGCGCCGTTCGACGAGCTATTGAAGCCAACTGACACTTCGAAACCTGAGTACTACGACCGCGTTGTGGATTGCCAGTGGGCCTGCCCGGCCCACACGGATGTGCCTGAATACATCCGGCTGATCTACCAGGGCCGATTTGGCGACGCCTACATGGTGAATCGCGAGTCCAACGTGTTTCCGGGCATCCTGGGCCGGGTCTGCGACAGACCCTGTGAGCCTGCCTGCCGGCGAGGCAGGGTGGAAGAAAAACCCGTGGCGATCTGTCGCCTCAAGCGCGTTGCTGCCGATCTTCGCGGAGATATTTCGGACCGGTTGCCGAAACCGCCCACAGGCGAGAATGGCAAGCGCATTGTCTGCGTGGGCGCCGGCCCGGCTTCGCTGACCGTCGCCAACGACCTGCGACCACTGGGCTACAGCGTCACCATCCTCGAGGCCTTTGGCGTCGGGGGCGGCCTGATGCGCACCAATATTCCGTCGTTCCGCTTGCCGGCTGAAGTGCTGGACGAGGAGATCGACGTGATCCTCGATACCGGGGTCGAGATCCACTACAACCACCGGGTTGAAAGCATGAAGGCGCTTCTCGACGAGGGTTACGATGCGGTCTTCGTCGGGACCGGTGCGCCACGCGGGCGCAACGTGCAGCTGCCTGGACGTGACGACAGCGACAATATCCATACCGGCATCGAGTGGCTGGAGAGTGTCGCGTTCGGACACGTGGAGTCCATCGGCGAGCGGGTGCTCATCATCGGCGTTGGGAATACCGCTATGGACTGCTGCCGCACATCCCTGCGCCTCGGGGCGAAAGACGTGAAGGTGATGGCGCGAAAACCGCGCGGTTTCTTCAAGGCCTCTGACTGGGAACTCGAGGATGCAGAGGAGGAAAAGGTCGACATCGTCGTCAATCATTCCCCCAAGGCGTTTGTGGTGAAGGACGGCAAGCTGACCGGTATGCTGTTCGACCGCATGGAGTACGACGTCGACGACGACGGGAGGATCGTCGACAGCCGTGAACTGGGAGAGGAGTTTTTCCCCTGCGACGACGTGATCCTGGCCATAGGACAGGACAACGCGTTTCCGTGGATCGAGCGGGATCTCGGTATCGAGTTCGACAAGTGGGAGGTGCCAGCGGTCGACAAAGTGACCTACGAGTCGACACGCAAGGGTGTCTTCTTCGGCGGCGATGCGGCATTCGGCCCGCTGAACATCATCTGGGCGGTTGAGCATGGGCACCAGGCAGCGATCTCGATTCACAAGTACTGTGAATCCCAACCCCTGGACGACAGGCCACCGGTCGGCGTTTCGTTGTCGAGCCGCAAGATGGGCATCCACGAATGGTCCTATCACAACGATTACAACCCGGCAGCGCGACGTCTGATGCCGCATGTCAGTCTCAAGGAACGGTTCAGGAAACTCGACATCGAGGTCGAGCTCGGATTCGACGCCGAACAGACCTACCAGGAAGTGCAGCGATGCATCAATTGCGATATCCAGACCGTCTTCAGCGACAAGCTCTGCATTGAATGCGACGCCTGCATCGATATCTGCCCGACCGATTGCCTGACAATCGCGCACAACGGCTCCGAGGAGGATCTCCGTCAGCGTCTGACCGCGCCGGCCGACAATCTCGAACAACCCCTGTTTGTTTCGGAACCCCTGCGTGACACCGGGCGGGTCATGATCAAGGACGAGAATCTCTGCGTACACTGTGGCCTTTGCGCAGAACGATGCCCGACAGCCGCCTGGGACATGCAGAAGAGCAGTTTCAGATTCCCCAAAGCATCAGACGAGGCAGCCGAATGTCAGAGCCGCACGCGCCGGACTGCATAAACGACTTCAGCATCCGTCTGGCCAACGTCAATGGTACGGGTTCCGCCAGCGCCAATACTCTCTTGATGAAGGCCATCTTCCGGATGGGCGTTCCCGTGGTGGGGAAGAATTACTTTCCGTCCAATATCCAGGGATTGCCGACCTGGTACGAGATCCGGGTAACCCGGCAAGGGTATATCTCCCGCGCCGGTAAAACCGACCTGATGGTTGCCATGAATGCCCAGAGCTACGAGTCCGACCTTGACTCCGTCAGCCCGGGCGGATTTCTGATCTACGATTCGACCTGGCCACGCAGCCATCTCCTGCATCGATCGGACATCACCATCCTTGGTGTGCCGCTGGCCAGGATGTGCAACGAGGCCTTCGAGGGCGTCCGGGCGCGGATCCTGATGAAGAACGTGGCCTATGTCGGTGTCCTGGCCGCCCTCCTGGAGATCGACCTGGATATCATCCGTCAGCTGCTGGTGGAGTCGTTCTCGCGCAGGCCCGACCTGGTCGACTCCAATCTCCAGGCGATCATGCTCGGGTATGACTACGCGCGGGAGCATTTCGAATGCCCGCTGCGATTCCGGGTAGCGGGGATGGACCGGACGTCGGAAAACATCATGATCGACGGCAACACGGCGACCGCACTGGGTTGTGTTTACGCCGGCGCGACCGTCGGCGCCTGGTATCCGATCACTCCGTCAACCTCAGTCATGGACGGGTTCAGGAATTTCTGTCGCAAGTACCGCCAGGATCCGGAAACCGGCGAAAAGAACTACTTCATCGTGCAGGCCGAGGATGAACTGGCGGCGATCGGGATGGTGCTTGGCGCAAACTGGATGGGTGCGCGGGCCTTCACGCCGACCAGCGGGCCGGGCGTGTCGCTGATGAGCGAGTTCCTCGGGTTTGCTTACTTTGCCGAGATTCCAGCCGTCCTGATCAACGTCCAGCGGGTAGGTCCTTCTACCGGACTGCCAACCAGGACCCAACAGGCCGATATCCTGTCCTGTGCCTACGCATCCCACGGTGATACCAAGCATGTGCTGCTGTTCCCGGCGAATCCGGAGGAGTGTTTCTACTTCGCTGTTCAGGCCTTCGATCTGTCGGAGCGCCTGCAAACCCCGGTGATCTTCATGTCCGATCTGGACATCGGCATGAACGACTGGCCGTGCCCGATCCTCGACTGGGATGACGAGTACCGACCGGATCGCGGCAAGGTTCTGTCAGCCGAGGAACTGGAAGAGATGGAGAAGTTCTGGCGCTACGACGACGTGGACGGAGACGGAATCTGTGCGCGGTCGCTGCCGGGCGTCCATCCGAAGGGCTCCTATTTCGTGCGCGGTTCCGGCCACAACCACATGGGTAAGTACACCGAAAGTTCGGAAGCCTACGTCGAGATCATGCACCGCATCGACAAGAAGTTCAGGACGGCCGAAGACCTGGTGCCGCAACCGGTCATCAGGGGCAGTGGCCGGGCAGCGATCGGCATCATCTCGATCGGGAGCTGCGACGGCGCCGTGTGTGAGGCGCTCGACGTATTCGAGGAGGAGGGCGTCAAGCTGGACTACCTGCGGGTGCGGGCCTTCCCGTTCACGCAGTCGCTGCGGGACTTTCTCGAGACTCACGAACGCATTTTCGTGGTCGAACAGAATCGGGATGGTCAGTTACTGAAGCTGATCAACAACGAATGTGACGTCGACACCAGCAAGCTGGAGTCGATACCGTTGTTCGACGGCCTGCCGGTGGCGGCCGAAGACATCGTCAGCAATCTGCGATCGAAGATGGCGCAGGGAGCGGCCGCATGACCTATATCGCGAAACCAAAGATCGATCACCCGGGCCTGCCACGTAACGAACTCGGATTGACGCGGCATGACTACGAGGGCGTCATGTCGACGCTGTGTGCAGGTTGCGGACACGATTCCGTGACGGCGGCCATCACCATGGCCTGCTACGAACTATCCCTGCCTCCACACAGGATCGCCAAGTTCAGCGGCATCGGATGTTCGTCGAAAACCCCGGCCTATTTCGTTAGCGACGCGCACGGATTCAACGCGGTACACGGCCGCATGCCAGCGGTGGCGACCGGCGCCAATGCGGCCAACAATCGCCTGCATTACATCGGTGTGTCGGGTGACGGTGATTCGCTGTCGATCGGTTTGGGGCAGTTCTGTCACGCGATGCGTCGCAATCTCGATATGCTCTACATCATCGAGAACAACGGCGTGTACGGCCTGACCAAAGGCCAGTTTTCAGCGACCGCCGATATCGGAACCAAGGCGAAGCGCGGCGAGGTTAACGAGCAGCCCCCGATCGACCCGGTGCAGACTGCGTTGGCGATGGGCGGCACCTTCGTCGCCCGGAGCTTCTCCGGTGACAAGGAGCAATTGGTGCCGCTGATCAAGGCGGGGATGATGCACAAGGGATTCGCCCTGATCGACGTGTTGTCGCCGTGCGTGACTTTCAACGACCATGAAGATTCGACCAAGAGCTACGCATTCACGCGCCAGCACTATCATCCCGCCGTCCATACCGACTTCGTCCGCCCGGCGGCAGAGATCAAGGCCGAGTACGATGAGGGCAAGGCGATTGGAATCGATCTTCATGATGGCAGCCGCATCATGTTGCGCAAGGCCCGCGAGGACTACGATCCCTGTGACCGCGATGCTGCCTACAGCTACGTCAAGAAGTGCCTGCGCGAAGGGGAGTACCTGACGGGTTTGCTCTATGTCGAACCCGACAATGGGCACGACATGCATGCCGTCAATCAGACCGTCGGAACACCGCTCAGCGAAGCAGGGTGGGATGCCCTGTGTCCCGGTGCCGATGTCCTGGACGACATCATGAGCCGATATCGCTAGCGCGAAGCCTGGCGAACCGCTCAGCGGCTGATCCTAAACTTCCGGTACGGATTCCTCGGCAACCAGCGCGACGTCCTCTGCCGTGACCGCGAATTCCACCGAGACGCGACGATTGTGGCGACCCTTTTTCTCGACTTTTCCGATCCGTACCGGTCCGATCTCACCGGTTTGCCTCACGTGTGTGCCGCCACAAGGCTGGAGATCAACGCCGGGGATCTGCAACAACCTGATCTCGCCGACGCCGCGGGGCGGCCTGACAGAGAGGGTCTTGATCAGCTCCGGGCGTGCATCGAGCTCTTCCTCGGCGATCCAGAATGACTCCACCGGGTGATTCGCCTCGATCAGGCGGTTGAGCCGTTCCGTTATTTCAGCCTTGTCGACTGTCTCACTCATGTCGAAATCGAGGCGGCTCCTGCTTGCCGAGATATTGCCGCCGGTGACGCCCCGGTCGACTACCGCGCCGAGCAGGTGCAGACAGGTATGCATCCGCATGTGGGCATAGCGCCGATCCCAATCGATGCTGGCGCGAATCTCCTCGCCCTCCCGGACTGATCCGCTGTCGGGGATGTGCAGGATAGTGTCTCCGTGGCCATGCCGCGTATCGCTGATCGTGACGGTACCGTGATCGGTCTCCAGGCGACCCGTGTCACCGGGCTGCCCGCCGCCGAGCGGGTAGAAGATGGTTCGATCGAGAATGATTCCGTCGCTGCTGACGCTGAGTACGCGCGCCTGGCAGTCGGCGAGATAGGCGTCCTGGCGATAGAGATGGTCGGTCACGGTTGGCAAGTCCTGGATGGAGCGGAGGCCTGCCATGATAGTCCGCTTACCGGCTGCTGAAAATATCCCCTGCCATGTTGGCTCCTGCGGACTCGACAGCGGACTCCTGCTGGGGCTTCGGCAAAACGACGAAATGCGTGGTCGCGAGGGTCAAACCGTTTCTCGCGACCACCTCGACGGACCATTCGCCGGCCTGGTCCGGTCCGACCGTTTTGCTCGAATACACGCGCCAACGATCATTCGCACCGACGTCGAAACCGACTTCCGCCATGACCTGGTCGCCATATCGCCAGCGATGCAGGACCCGCTGACCGCCGAAATCACGCAGTTCCGTGAAGAAGAACACCTTGTCGGGGGATCCCGGCCCCATCTCCACGGGACCGTTGATTCGGTTGACGGGTTCGTGCGCCACCACAGCCTCGGTAAGGATTGCGCGACTCACGCTTCCGAAACTGGCGGGACCGGTCCCGGTGCGTGATTCGGTTTCGCCACTGGCGACGTCGTCTGCGGGAACGGGCGACAGATCGTCATCGTCTTCAGCTGTCAGGGACCTTTCTTCGTTGCCCTCGGGCCCGACCGCTACGTCAGGTAATCGCTCTTCGACGGGCAACTGGATTCTGGTGATGCGCGGTGGGGGTTCCAGCAGGTCTGTCTTGCTTCCTTGCTTGATCGGGCGCTCGGCGGGCGAAATTTGCTCGCCAACTGGTTCCGGGGGTCGTTCCGGCGTTGGCTCTGGCAGTCGTTCGATCGGTTGCGAAACAGCCGTTGGTGTCGCGGGATCTGCCGCTTCTTCGGGTGGCTGGCGGCTCGTCGCCAGCAGCACCGAGACCGCGACGCCGGCGGCCGCCGCTACCATTGGCACGAGGATCTTCCGGGCTCCCCGGCCGCGCAGACGGTCACTGGCCCGCCTGCGTTCGCGGATCGTGTCGACCTCCATGATCTGTCGACTCTGCTCCAACGCCTCCCGGACCTGCTCGAAGCGCATGTCCGGGTAGAGCCCGATCGTGCGTCGTCGGGTGAAGCCTTCGAACGGGTACACGTGAACCCAGGTCTTGACGCCATTCGGGAAGACACAGAAAACGAGTTCATCCTCCACCGGCACGTCGTACCGGCGATCCCTTGGAGGCAGATCGCGGAAAAACCGGTTGCTGAGTTCGCTCATCTGTTCACGGATTCCATTGATTTCGAGGCGACATCCCACCGTAGCAAAAAAGGCAAGGGATTCAGGTGACGGATATCCGGATTCCGGCAAAAAAGGCCACAGCCCTTGGGCTGCAAGGGGATGGCGGGCGTCAGGGCAGTGCTTGGAGGCCTGTATGGTGGAGTCCTTAACGTTATGTCAAATTCCCTGTTGCGCCGGGACGCGCGTTAAACGCTAGACTGCCCATCGGCGTCTTACCGGGTGAGACATCATTAAGAAAGCACCGGAACCGGAGCCATCATGAGAGCAAGACACATCCCAGCGACGACCCTGGTCGCAACCTTTCTCCTGTTTTTCGCATTGACCAGCGCCGCCCAGGACCTGACACGCAGCTTCGACGTGCAGCCTGGCGGTCGCCTGGATATCGATACCGATGTAGGTTCGATCGACGTCAAGACCGCCGACGTAAATACGGTGGAGATCGACGTCCGGGTGCGCGGGCGGGATGCTGAGGAATTCAAACTCGACTTCGAGCAGAAGGGCGACAATGTCCGCGTTCGGGGACGCAAGAAATCGGGCTTCGGCAATCATCGTTATCACGATGTATCGGTGCGGATCCAGGCCACCGTTCCACAGCGTTTCGACCTGCGGCTCGACACCTCCGGTGGCAGCATCGACGTCGCGGATCTCGACGGTCAGGTGAGGGCAGATACGTCAGGCGGCAGTATCGATCTCGGTGTCATCAGCGGGCGAGTGCGCGCGTCGACCTCCGGCGGCAGTATCGAGATCGAGGAGGGCGGTGAAGATGTCGACGCCGATACGTCGGGCGGCAGTATCAGGATCGGCAAGGCTGCGGGCCGGATCGTCGCCGATACCTCAGGCGGATCGATCCGCATCGGTCGCGGTGGCGACACCATTCGGGCCGACACCGCGGGCGGTAGCATCACGATCAAGGAAGCTGTAGAGGCAGTTGACGCGTCGACCGCAGGCGGAAGCGTGCGGGTCGGGTTTGCCGGTCAGCCAAAGCGCGACAGCAGCCTGAGTACCTCTGGTGGCAATGTGACCGTATTCCTGACCGAGGGGCTCGCGTTCGACATCGACGCCAGTTCAGGGGTCAGCGTGGACAGTGATTTCGCCCTGGAGGATGTTCAGGAGAGGCCTGGTCGCCTCGAGGGGCGACTGAACGGTGGCGGGCCGGATCTGGAACTGAGCAGCAGCGGTCGCGTCAGGATCGAGAGACTCTGAATCGCGGGGTCCCGAAGACGCGTCCAATCAATCCGAATCGGCCGCGATCAGCGTGTTGACGATCGTGGCCAGTTCTTCCCCCGCGTCTTCCTGCACGAAGTGGCCCGCGTCCGGAATGTCGACATGGTCGCGACCATGCGCCCCCGGGACGTGTGTCTGCAGGATTCTGTCCGCCCAGCCCAGGATCGGGTCCTTCTTGCCGAAGGCCGTCAGGAATGGTTTCTCCCAGGTACCCAGGGCCTTCCAGGCATTGCGATTGGCCGCAACCGCCGGATCACTTTCCTCGGTTGGAACCAGTTGCGGGAATGCTCGCGCTCCTTTCTTGTAGGCCTCGGACGGAAAGGGCGCCTCGTAGGCGCGCAGCGCTTCCGCCGACACCGGTTTGGCGGTACCTGCCTGGATCAGCTTGCCGATTGGCAGCACGGGGGTGAAACGAGCGAATGCGCGCCAGGCTCGAAACGGGAGCGGTGCGCGCCTGTCGGCGGTCGGCAGGAATCCGTTACCCACGACGATTCGGCTGAAGCGATCGGGATTCTCGGCCGCCAGTCGCAGACCGATCAGCGACCCCCAGTCCTGGCAGAACAGCGTGATGTTGTTCAGATCATTCTGGCGTAGCCAGTCCAGCGTCCAGTCCATGTGTCGCTGATAGCTGTAATCCGACACCGATGCAGGTTTGTCGGATCGACCGAACCCGACCAGGTCCGGCGCGATGGCCCGGTGTCCCGCTGCGGCGATGCCGGGGATCATCTTGCGATACAGGTAGGACCAGGTCGGTTCACCGTGCAACAGCAACACCGGCTGGCCGGATCCTTCCTCTACATGTGCCATGCGCAGCTCACCGACCTGCGTGTAGTGCGGTTGCCAGGGGTAGTCCTGCAGACCGTCGAACCGTTCCTCCGGCGTCCTCAAGATCTTCATATCGATTCCCGCCTCAACCGCTAGTCGCTTTCGCGGCCGAATTTTCCGCCGAAGAAATCGCCCTCATTCCAGCGCGGCGGATCCGGGTCGTTCGCGATCGCCATGACGATATCGAAATTTAGTTGCCCGAATCGGGCAGCAGATTCTTCCTCGAAGGGGAGATCGATCTCGTCGGCCGGTGTGTGATAGACGTTGCCGAGGAAGTGGAGAAACGCCTCACGCCCGTCGATGTCCGGATCTGCCGAAGTAAAGCCAGGCACCATAAACACTGCAGGCACGCCCTTGCGAACGAAGGGATACTGGTCGCTGCGGACGAAAATCACCTCCTCGGGCATGGGATCGGGACTCAAATCGAAGCCGTTCTCGGCAGCTGCCGCCGCGACGACAGATTCCAGGCTCGAGTGTTCGGCACCAAATGCGACCACGTCCGCCGGCGGGTAGATCAGCAGTGGCATGTCGAGATTGACGTTGCCGACCACGCTGTCCATCGGGATCGTCGGATTCTCCACGAAGAAATCGGAGCCCAGCAGACCCTTCTCCTCCCCACTGACGGCCAGGAACAGGACCGAGCGTTTCGGCCGGGTGTCAGATTCCGTCATCATGCGCGCCACTTCGAGCAGGTACGCGATCCCGACGGCATTGTCATAGGCACCGTTGTAGATCGTGTCCCCGTCGATTTCCGGTCCGACGCCGATATGGTCAAGGTGCGCGGTCATGACGACAAACTCGTCGGCCAGCGCCGGATCGGAGCCCCGCAGAATCGCTGCTACGTTCGCCGTGCGTTTCCTGGTCTGGGTAGATTTCCGGCGGATGGTCATCCTGACCGGCAGCACGGCAGAACCGGTGACGCTCTCTGCCGCATTGTTCTGGATCGTATCCTGATCCACTGCGCTGCCCACCAGCAGCTTGTCGATAGCCGCAGGGCTCAGGGTTGCGCCTGCCGATATCGGCGGATACATGCCCTGGACCTTGCCTTCTTCGTTGATCCAGCGCATGCCGGTGAAAGCGAAGGACTTGACCCGTGACTCCCAGTCGTAACGTTCGAGCCGATCCGTCGTGATGAAGCCCAGGCGCGCTACCGCACCACGTGCGGCCGCATTGCCGCTTTTCACCTGTCCGGTCGAGTAATACGCACGCTGGTTGTGATCGAAGCCGGGCGGCGCGCCACCGAAAGTCGCCACGATGTGGCCATCGACGTCGAGACCTTCATAGTCGTCATAGCCCAGTTCCGGTGCCGTCACCCCGAATCCCGCGAAAACGACAGGCGCAGTGATCTCGTTACTGGCGTCGATATAGCTGCCGCCGATCAGGAAATCCTTGTTCTCGACCAGCACGAGATCGTCGCCCGGTCGGTGGATGATCAACTGAGCGCTGCCCCGAACGAGGCTTTCCTCGACGGTCTCGAACGACTGGAACCAGCTGCCGTCGTCGCCGGCAGGATCGAGACCCATGCGCATGAAATGGCTGGCAACATAGCGGGCGGCGATGTCGTATCCCGGCGTGCCTGTGGCGCGGCCTTGCAGCAGATCGTCAGCCAGGAAATCGATATGTGAGCGCAGTGCCGGGATATCGATCTGCGGACCGGACTCAGGTTCTTCACTCGCCGGGGTCGAATGTGTGCAGGCCCATAGCAGTGAGACGGCCGCCAGAAGAGGGGTGCGGTTGATCATTGTTATTCTCCGTATCCGACGCCGGTGTTGCCTGGACGACCGTTCGCCGGGATGTCCTCTCGTCGCTCGGGATTGCTATAGTCAGGGGCCGGAATCTTAACAGCATGTAGCGGAGAGCCAACGTGGTCCAAGCGAATTTGCGCCGAGCCGAGATCTGGGTGCTGTTGGTTGCAGCACTGACATGGCTTGATGCCAGCGCCGATGGCGGCGCCATCAGGTTTTTCCTGGCGATCATCCCCGGCTCCATGATGGTGGCGACCGTATTCGGCACGCTGTTCGCCCCCGGGGACCGGCGCATCCCGCATATCGGGGCGGTCGGTGGTCTCCTCGGTCTGATCATCTCTGTACTGCTGATCTTCGTGGCGCCGGGCAATGCGCTGGCGCTGGCGATCCTGTCGCTCGCAGCGATCGTGTCCTGCGGGTTGCTTGCACTGGATGACAGTGAAATCCCCGAGGGCATCGGTAAGGTCGATCGCAGCGTCCGGACCGGCGCCGAGGTCGGGGCCGATGAAGTGGTGCTCGGAGTCCTGATGACGACGATGGGCATCTTCCCGGACGGTGGGCAGTCACGCATCGCGAGGGAAGTCGATGACGCGATTGCCGTCTACAAGGACAAGAAATGGGACGAAAGCCCGACGCGATTCCACCGCTCGCCGGGCAAGCTCGACGACCATGCCGTGCAGTTCCGCAAGCGCACTGTCCCCGGCTGGACCTTCGAGGAACTGTCGTTCGAAAGCGGCTACGAGCCGTGGCCGGAGATGCCCGGACGGGATCGCTACATGGGCTACGCGGGTTGCCGACGTTCCTTCGCATGGCTGCTCCGAAGCAGGCCGGAAGCTCCCTGGGCCATATGCATCCATGGGCTGGCAATGGGCGAGCCGATCATCGATCTGAATTTCCTGCACACCCGACTGCTCCATAACGAGTTGGGCATGAACCTGGTGTTCCCGATCCTGCCGTTACATGGTCCACGCCGTCGCGGACTGATCAGCGGGCGGGGAATCGCCACGGGTGAAGTGCTCGATACGGTGCATGCCGAGGCGCAGGCGGCTTGGGACATCCGGCGGCTGTTGTCGTGGATCCGGGCCCAGGGTGGTGAGAAAGTCGCGATCCAGGGCATGTCGCTGGGTGGATACAACACGGCCCTGGTGAGTTGTCTCGAAGGCGAATTCGGGTGTGCGATCGCCGGTATCCCGGCCCCGGACCTGGCCAGTCTGATGTGGTGGCACGCGCCGCCGGCAGCGATTGCGGAGGCTGAACGTGTCGGGCTGACCCAGACCCGGGCGGCGGCTGCCCTGGCGGTAGTGTCACCGCTTGCCATGCGTTCGGTGGTGCCGGCAGAGCGTCGTTATATCTACGGAGCGCTTGCCGACCGTTTCATCCCGCCCGCCGAGGTGCTGAGACTGGCCGCTCACTGGGAACTCGAGTCGGTTCACTGGTACCCGGGCAGTCACCTGAGCTTCCCGTTTCACGACAGCGTGTCGGATTACATTGCCTCTGCGATGAAAAGCACCGTGCTGGCCGCCGACGCCGACTGAGTCGGTCAGTGATTCTTCAGGGTGCGATCGCCTGCATGATGAGACCGCAGATCCAGGCGGCGTAGGTGCCGATCGAGTAGCCGAGTACCGCCAGTAGCACGCCGACCGGGGCGAGTGTCGGGTGGAAGGCAGAGGCGACGACAGGCGCGGAGGCGGCGCCACCGACATTGGCCTGGCTACCGACTGCCATGTAGAAGAGCGGCGCCCGGATCAGGCGCGCCACGATGATCAACAGCGTGGCGTGGATCGCCATCCAGATGCCACCCACCGCGAAAATGCCCGGATTCTTGAGCACGGCAGTGATGTCCATCCCCATGCCGATTGTCGCGACCAGGAAGTACAGCATGGCGTATTTGACGAACGGGAAGGTGGCTAGGAGCTGCTCGCTCCCCGGTGCGCTACCCCTGGCCAGGAGCCACAGCACCGGGAGCACCGATGAGGCAACGGCCATGGCCAACAACCA
>CAJIAD010000328.1_pt1 | contig 12792 bp, 11 predicted proteins | sample 9198981 | NCBI WGS metagenome assembly CAJIAD01 (sample SAMEA7708274, study PRJEB35096) | sediment metagenome | biome: marine neritic benthic zone biome [ENVO:01000025]; feature: sediment [ENVO:00002007]; material: shallow marine sediment [ENVO:03000034] sea grass bed [ENVO_01000059] ...
CACTTCGGACATGTGCGGATCGCGCGACATCGTGGAGTGCGTGCAGGATCTTGGCGCCATGCAGAGTCGGCAATGGAGCCACGCGGCCGGCCAGGAATCCTGGTCTATGGCCTCGATGCTCGGGTTTACTCAGGATCGTGTGGTTGACGCGTCAGATGACGGCGAAGAATGGAAAGACGCGTTCGAACAGGCACTGATGATCACTGCCGATCCGGAGGTCGATACCGTCTTTGTCGGGCTCGGGGCGAACGACGTCTGCCAGAAGCGCGGGCACGACTACACTGGTGATCTGGAACGCGTAGAGTCTTATATCGACACTACGATGCTCCATCTGACGGATGCACTGCCGGACGATGGGACCATCTACTGGACCGGCGTGCCCGACGTGACGCGGCTGGCCGAACTGTTGTCCGGCCGCGACCACAACATCCTCTTCGAGAGTTGCCAGGCGACCTGGGACCTGGACAGCAACAAGGTCAAGGACGGCGCTGCTTCGGATGCCTGTGATCATTTTTTCGATGGCCAGGTCTGCGATCTGGTCTCGAGAGTCGAAGAGGCCAAGGACCTCCTCGTAGATATTTTCCTGGACAGGGTGCTCGACAACCAGGATGTCGATGAGGGGCCCTGCGGCAAGGTGCTCAGCAGCGGTTCATCGAGCCTGGATCGAGAAGAAGCGCTGCAGTTCGTCATCGATCTCAACGAACTGATGGCGCGCAAGGCGCGAGAGTACAGCGGACGCAATGGGGTCAGGGTGCTGTTCACCGACCGCATCTTCAGAGAAACGCTCGGCCTCCAGCCCTACCACTTTTCGCGCTTCGATTGTTATCACCCCAGCCGTGCCGGCCAGATGTTCCTCGCCAGGGAGATCTGGAAGGGCTTTATGCTGCAGGGGAATGTCTTCGGCACCGCGCACACGACGACGGTGTACGTCGACGAGTTCAACTTCCGGGATTATTGCAACGAAGATCTGACGCCGTGGGAAGGCTGCTGGACCGAGGTCAATGACGATGGCACACCTACCCGTGGAGATGTGCAGATCGAGCGGATGCGCCTCCGTGTACGTGACAACAGCAGGGAAATCTGGCGTGCGATCCCGCTGACGGACGCGGATCGCGCGTGGGTCTCGTTCAACTGGCGGCGCAACAATCTCGACCGGGAGGCAGATTACGTCGCCTTCGAGGTCTCACCAGATAGCGGTGCGAGCTGGTACGAACTGGACAGGTTCAAGGGTGACGGCGACGATGCCGGCATGCATCGTGGGTACTACTATGACATCACGGATTACGCCGGTAGTGGAACGCGGATCCGTTTTCTCGCCGCGCCCGGTCTCGGCGGGCAGGACGAGGTCTTTTTCGACAATGTTACGGTTCAATCATGGCGGGATACAGGAGTTCGGGTGCCCACTGTGCTTTACGAATTGGCGGGCGGGAAGGTGTGGAGATTCATCCCTGCCAGAAGTCCTTGAGAACGCTGTGTGCCCTTTTCGTGCGAGCCTTTGACGAGCAGCTGTGGCGTATGAGTTCAGGGCGCCAGGCGCCGACCGCGCCGATAACGGGAGACTACTGATGAAGATGCTAAAGAGGATCGCGAGTGTCATGGGCGTTATCGCATGTCTGTGTGCATCGGTCGCGGTGGCCGATACGGCTTTCTTCAGGACATCTATCGACAGAACGCTGGTGACGGGTGATTCGAAATTCGGCGGTTGTATGGCGCTGCTGTCGAAAACTTTCGCCGACGTCCTGCCTGCCTGCGGGAATCGGTGGGTTACCTTTAGTTGTGACGGTACCTACACGGATCCGGTGCGCGCGTATCGCATGCTGGACCAGGCCCAGCTCGCGCTGGCAACCGGCATGGAGGTCAACGTCCTCGTCGATGAGTCGAAGAAACACAACGGCTACTGTTTTGCTTCGCGGATCGATGTGGTCTCCCCGTAATCGGACATTCCCCTGCGTCGAGGCCGGATTGCGCGGCTGGCGGAGGCGGCCGTCGTTAATTACCTGGGCGCAATTCCGCTGGGGACACGCTGGGTATCGTCGGCGCAGCGACCAGCGTGAATAAGGCGCTGCCCACTTTTTTCAGATACCCTGTGCCTCCAGGCCCATTTGGATTTCTCCGACGATGGACAAGCCGATAGAGATTGGCGGCCGATCCATGGAGGTCTGGCCAAAGCAACAGCTCTTGTATTCCCTTGGCAGCCCGAAGTTGATCAAGACGTCGTTTGCGGACATTGATGTCTATCATCCCGGTCTGATGAAACGGATCCTGGAACTCGCAGCCGAGCCGGCGCCACCCATAGGTACCGGGAAATTTGTGTGCGGGCGCAAGATTCATGATCCGGAATGCTGGAACTGCCCGGAAGCCGAACTGATCAGCGCGCGTGCCATAGCCCTGTTCCGCAGGATCACGGACAGTCCCACCGCGGACGTGGACAACAGTTGGGCCACCATTTATGAGTCCGGGGATTTTTGCCTGCCGCACAGCCATCTGCGCGCCGCAGCCAGTATCGTCTACATGCTGGATGCCGGGGATGAAAATCCTCGTTGGAAGGGCAACGGGCGCCTGGGGTTTGCCGACCCGCGTCTGGAAGTCTGCTGCCCGGAAGAGCCGGGGCATGTGACTTCCCCGCAGTTCCCGGAGTTCGATCCGGGCGACATGCTGATATTCCCCGGCGAGCTGATTCATCTCGTGTGCCCCTACGAAGGGGAGCGGCCACGGATCACCCTGTCCTGGAATATCAACCGCCAACCCTTGCCAGGCGCCCGCGAGCATCACATCGCGCGAAGGCGTGCACTCGCCGAGGCCATGACCGACGCGACTTCGTAGCAGACCCGAAACTGCGTAACTGGCGTAACTGGGGTCGAACCGAGGTATTTGCCCGCCAAACATCGGTTCGACCTCTATTTGTTGCCGAAAGTCCTCGCCATCCAGCCCTCGATCGTCTCGCGCACAGCGTCGGGTGTCTCTGTGAGCGGCCAGTGGTTCGCTTCCAGCATGACGACCTCGCTGTTCGGAAAACGCGCCGCCTCGGTGCGGTTCACTGCGAGGTCCGCGAGCGTCGTGCCACTGGAGATCAACACCTGCACCGGGACGCCGATACCCGCGGGGTCGGGCAGCGGGCGGACCGTCGCAAGCCCCTGTCGAAGGTAGTTGCCCGTGGGCATGTGACGCAGGATGGGGCCGAGCGCGCCGTAGCGTTTCGATACTTCCTCAAACGATTTGGAGCCCGCGATCGCCCGGCGGGTTTCTTCGTCCAGCTCGCGCAGGTCACGATCGGTGATATGGCGCCGGTGCACGCCGATGGCGTTCAGCGTGCGGATCACACCAGCCAATGCCTCGAACAACCACCGATAGCGACGCATGAGGCGCTGCACACCCTGTAGCGCGCCCTGGAAGACTGGGTCGATGAGCACGAGCCCGCGCACTCGTTCGGGACGCCGGTGTGCAAAGTGCACGGCCATCTGCGCGCCGAGGCTGTGGCCGACGACCACGGCTCCAGATGCATTCTCGGCATCGAGCACATCCGCCAGGTCCGCGCACCAGACCGACATGCCCAGTTTCCCGCGGGTCATCGACGCGCCGCTTCCGCGCATATCCGGGAAGATTATGTTCCACATCCCGGTGAGCGTCGTGTTCTCGACGAGTTCCGACCAGCGAGTGTGATTGCTCGCGGCGCCGTGAATGAGGAGCAGGAACCGCTCGCCCTGCGAATCGGCGCGTCGCAGCCAGTAGGCAAGCTCCAGGCCGTCGGTCGTGGAGGGAGTGTGTTTCGCGACCGGTTCGATCGTGAGTCTACCTTCAGTTGAGCAGCTCGGTGACTGCGATGCGGATGGCCCGGCGCGGCATAACGCACGCACAGGTGTCGGCGATAACTCTATATCTTATTCGACGGCAGGGCTCACTGGAACTGGATTTGAGGGACGCCCGCCATCAACGGGAACCAGACTTTCGGCTCGTTCTTCTTCGATTCGTACTTGCCGTTGGGGTCGCTGTTGTCCGCCTGACCTGCTGGCCAAGGGGCATGATGCCGATACGCATGATCTTGTCGCGTGTCGCGCCCACACCAAGTCCCCTGATTCAGCGGCCGACCGATTCCTCGCCGTCATCGGCCCGTCGTGATTCCATCCCGAACTGAATTCGCCGGCTTCCGACGGGATATCCCTTGTAAGTGGTAACTGGGGTCGAACCGCGATATTTGCTCAGAAAAAGCCTCGGTTCGACCCCTATATGTTCGGGTTATCGTGATCCGGTTCCCGCTATTTCCCCGGTTCCGGTCGACACCACCTGCGCACAAGCGCGACAGGAGGATGCCAGTGCTCTACGCTATAGTATCTTGTAGCTGTTCCCTATTCCGATGCTCCCCCCGGAAGGGAGAAGATGCATGCAAAAACCGCCTGTTGCGCTCGACGAAACAGTCCGCCTGCTGAGCCTCCACTCGCTGCGCATCCTGGACTCTGCACCCGAGGAACGCTTTGATCGGGTGACCGGGATGGCACGACGACTGTTCGGCGTCGATATTTGCCTGGTTAGCCTCGTCGACTCGGATCGCCAATGGTTTAAATCAAAACAGGGACTTGAGGCCTGTGAGACCTCAAGAGAAGTATCGTTCTGCGGCCACGCGATTTTGCACGAGCGGGCTTTTGTCGTTGAGGATGCGCAGGCCGATGAGCGTTTCGCCGACAATCCACTTGTTACCGGCGATCCAGGCGTGCGCTTTTATGCCGGCTATCCGGTGCATGGACCAGACGATCGTCGCATCGGCACCCTTTGCTTGATAGACAAGACGCCGCGGAGTTTTTCGGCAAGCGAAGCGGAAACACTCAGGGACTTTGCGGCGCTTGTCGACGACGAGCTGGCTTCTGCGGCCCAAGTCAATGTCGATGAATTGACCAAGATTGCGAATCGACGCGGGTTCCAACAGGTCGCGCGCCATCTGTTACCGCTATGTGAGCGAAACAAGCTGGAGGTCGAAGTGCTCTTTTTTGATCTCGACGGCTTTAAAGCTCTCAACGACAAATTCGGGCATCAGGCAGGTGACGCGGCGTTGCAGTCATTCGCCAAACTGTTGCTCAAGAGTTTTCGTGATTCCGACGTCGTCGCTCGCCTTGGTGGAGACGAGTTTGCGGTGATGATGGCGGGCGAGCGTGTCGCTGCCGACAGGTCGTTATTAAGCATGCACACGCTTGCCGATGCTGTCATTGCGGACTTCAGCCAGCACTTGGGCTGGAGCGTAGGCCGGGTCAGGTTCGATCCCGATCGCCACCATGACATCGATGACTTGCTGCGGGAGGCCGACGAGCAAATGTATGCGGACAAGAGTCGCAAGAAGGAAGAAGCGGATTAGGCACTCGGTCCGCGTCGCCTGAAGCGCAGCGGTTCATGCCGTTTGCCGTGGCTTGATGTGGTCCGCTCTCGGCCGTTAGCGGACTGTCGAGTCCTGAGTGGTTTGAGGATTCGGGACAGGAAAACTCGACGACGCGGGAGCCGGGCAAGGTGTCCGCGCCGGCAACTGCCGGATCTGTCTATATAGTCACCTCCGGCACTCCAAACCTACAGATGAACAGGCACCGGCCGCGGCAGTGACGAATGCTGGTGCTACAGTGTTGCCAGCTCTTCGGCGGAGCGATCCGCTATGCTCAGCGATTCGGGCGTTCGCAACGCTTCGGCCCTGTAGTCGCGCGCCATCACTATCGAGGCGACGTCGATTACAGCGTCCATACCAGGCGTCTCGACACCGACCTGTTTCCCGAGCTTTGACATGAACACCAGCCCGTAGCCGACGTCTTCGTTGAGGTAGCGATGATCGAGCTGCGGCTGGGCGCCGATACCCAGAAAGCCCGGGGCCTCGCGGTATCCAGAGCCATAGTTGGCTTCCAGCATGTAGCCCTGACGCATGCCCATCTCCGGGTCGGGCAGAATGGAAATGCCAAGCTTGTTACCTATCGCGATGCGCTCCTTGTCGAGCGCCTGAATCAGGCGGCCGACCGAATCGCTCACGCCCTCCTCGTAGAACAGGAAGTCCCCGCCCGTCATTTCGATGCGGGCGGCGTTACTCAAGGTCACCGCCGGATGAATGATGGGGTTCGCATTTTGCAGGCTTGTTTGCAGCACGCTCTCTGCCGGTTCCATGCTCGGATAAACGTCGGCGATGAGTTTTAGAATGTCGCCTGTATGCTTGCCTGGCAGTGCCGCCAACAGGTTACCTGCCTTGAGTTTGAGGAAGACGCGGATCCTGCCCGGGTCGGTTAGCCGTACGGCATAGTGCAACGTGGACGTCTCCGCGACACGGACAGACTCATCATCCACGGCCAGCCCGGCTGCGCGTTTGAAAGCCAGGGCGCCACCGCAGGAACTCGGACTGACGATGACCGTTTGTCCAGCACTGAGTTTGCCGGCCACGGCTTCGCCGAATGGCTCGGTGCTATAGGCCGGGCCGACAACGTAAATCAGCTCAGCGCCCTGCAGGGCCTGGTCAATGTCATGGCCCGAATAGGCGATCGATCCGAACCCCGAGATATCGCCCTCCGCAGAGATTCCGCCCTGCTCGGCGATGGTCACAATATTGTCAGGAAATTGATCGAAATCGAATAAACGGACCTTATGCCCGTGCGACGCGCAATCGAACGCCACGGCTGTGCCGCCGGCACCTGCGCCTAATACAGTGATCTGCATGAGTACCTCGTCATTCTTCTTTCCGATTACGCCAGGGGCTGACTTTACCGCAGATTATCGAGCCATCGTCATCCGTACCGGCCACAAGGTTGGTTTGTTAGGTTGCTATTCAATAGTAAAAGGCCCACTGATGGCCGAATGCGGACCCTCCGCCTGGGCTCCAGGCCGAGCGCTGGACGACAAGAAGCAAGCAGACGTGAGGGCACCCCAATCGCTGAGGGCCCTTTTCTTGAATGGCCGAGTTGCTGCGGATGGTGGCGGTGCGGCCCGTCCGCTAGGCGCGCCGCGTAGCCATGAACTCGCGGACGATCAGGACGAATAGCGTCGCGCTCAAAGCCAGCATGCCGACGTTGACCGTCAGGGCGAGCGGGCTCATGGCAGCTGCGCGGATGGCGAGCGCCGCGGCCGGGGCCAGAGCACCGAGCAGTGCGACGAAGCCGGCGACCGGCAGCAGATACTTTCGAATACCCGCAAGCCCCATCGCCAGCGCCCCAACGATTGCCAATGCGCCGCCCACGTAGGCGGGTAGCAGGGCGGTGTGGCTGGAAGACATAAGGAAAGCGCCGACGCCAAGCGCGATCAACAGCACCGCAAACACGACGATTGTCTTGGGCATGGGGGGCTCCGGTAGATTGCGGGGGCTCGAATCAGGTGGTGAGCTTTGCGGAATCGAGTCCGACTGGGTATCGGGTCTTCAAACACCATTTTTCGCGAACCTGCAATCTATGGTGCGACGAGCGAAGAGTCAATTAGAAGGCAGTGCCGAAGGTAACTTTATGCTTAGTGGCCGGACCGTTGTGCTTGGCGGCGATTCGACCCGCACCGGGCTAGGCGGTGGCAGAGATAAACTCAAGTCTGTCGGCGGTCTTCCGGCGCGGGAGGTGATTGATAACCCGGAACAAGCTAGCCCAGCTACACTCGATCCGCACCAGACTTTCCGGGCCGCCCCCAGACGGCTTTGGTAATAAAGTTACCTCCGACACTCTCGTGACCTCAGGAGGTCGTCAGCCGAACCTTGGCAGATTCTCACACCGTCCCATGACTTCGGAAAAAAGACCAGGACAAGAGGCGATAACTGTCCTGATGCTTTTCAACGGATTTTCCTGGTTGTAACGAAAATTTCGACCCTGTTGATCTGTGACCATGCCGCCCGCTTCCCGAATGATGAGATCGGCTGCTGCCAGATCCCACTCCGAGGTGATGGGGGTATTGGCCAAACTGAGCAGTAGATCGAATTCTCCCGTGGCTACTACAGAGAGACTTTGTCCGAATGACGTTGGCATGTCGATACGCATATTCGGCCACTTTCTCTCCCATTTCGGGTCTTCAATCTTTGAGCGTACCGCGATCACCCTCGCATTCTCCAGGGCACTCGTACTGCTGACGGCAATTGTTCTGCGATTGAGTGTTGCACCGTTGCCAACAAGAGCTTCGTACAAATTCTCCGTTATCGGATTCAAAACAATACCTATGACTGGCAGACCATCCTCCACCAGAGCCGCGCAGATTGTAAAATTTGGAATGCGGTGAACGAAGCCATATGTTCCATCGATTGGATCAACTACCCACACGCGTTTACAGTCCAACCGGTGTAGATCATTCTCCGACTCTTCTGATAGCCAACCGTAGGTTGGACGTTCTCTGATGAGTCGTTCTCTTAATGCTTTGTCTATGGCCAGATCAGCGTCCGTGACGAAATCATCCTTGGCTTTTTCATACGTTTCGAAACCCCTCTCGAAATAGTGCCTGGCAATCTTTCCAGCATCCAAAACGGCATCTCTAAGCAAAGTCAGATCACTGGCCAGCTCTGGTAAGGCGGTATTCATTGAAGGCCCCTCCCCCCGTGAGTATCACGGACTTCATTCAAGAGAGAATATTATCCAAGCGGATTAAGAAGAACAAAGAGGATACCGCAAGTACGTTAAGCGAATCGCAATGGGCTTGGCGGACTGGGGCCCGGTTGACTGCGGGGATCAGGGGCGGCTGATAGGGAAGCATTTCCGGCCAGAAGTGCAAGAAAGTCGGCCGCTTCGGGCGCGGTGAACGGACGGGATCGTCGCGTTGCCGTCACACGGCACCGCTCGGGGCTGGATCAATCGTGCTACGGCGAATCGGCGCCCGAGGTGGCTGGTGGCGCGCGCGGGGCGTGGGGTGAGGCGGCATCGCGGCGCTCGATGTGAGCGAGGATCTTCTCGATGACGCCGGGGTCCTCGATGCTGGCGATGATCCGCACCGCCTCTGGTGCCCACCAGGAGATTAGGGACAGTGACCCTAACTCGGTGAGTTTGTGTCAACGCCCCCGAGCTCCCTGTCCCCGAGGTCCGCGCCGCCTCTGGTGCCCACCAGCCTTAGAACACACCAAATCAACACGATCAACCCGATCACCGACGCGATGTGAAACGGCGCCATGATCGCGAAGTGACGTTCCAGCGGGGCGCCGGAGCCGTGGATGCCGTAGGAGCCGAACACCGCAAAAACCCACGCGAGGAATACGACGCCCCCGTACAGAACCCAGCCGATGAGGCTCACTGATCTACGCAGGATGCCGCCTCGGTGGAGCGATACGGCCATCGGGATAACGGCCAGGCCTATGATGAATACGACCGGGCTGACGAGCGTGAATACCAGCGTGATGATCCCCGCGATATTCGCCATGGTCTCGTTATGCTCCCGGACCTGCTGCCTCTCCGATACGGGTGGTTCGACGCCCCATTCACTGAGCGTGGTCTCGGCCGTTCCCAATCCAATATCGGTATCGAGCAGTACGGTCTCCTTCAGGGCCGCCGCCGTTTCCGCGGAGAGCTGCTGGCCAGGCTCTGCCATCAGGCCGAGACGGCGAATGGCCTGTCCCCGAAACGAGGCGGGCAGCGCCTTGTCCATCGCGTGCGCCGCGACGAATGCCTGCAGCGCGCTGGTGTCGTACTGGTCGAGCAGCAGGCTGTAGAGCTGATCCTCCCTGGATCGCTGAGCAATCAGCGCCAGGATCATCTCTTCCTTCGACGAGAACGCCATGTCACTACCCAGAACCAGCGTCGCGCCGACGAAACGAAATTCCTCGCTCTGCGGGCCGAGCAGCCTGGCATGCAGCCGATCGACAACGGGGCCGGGTATCACCCCATCACCGTAGAAGCGCTTGATGTCGTATAGCGCCTTGCGACGGGCGCCCTCGTCTTGCTCATTCTCGAAGGTCGCGATGGCGGCCTGCGCGTCACTGCCGGTCGGCTCAGGCCAGAGCACCCGGAAGAGCTCCAGCCGCATGGCCATGGCCGCAAGATAGTCCTGCGAGAAGATGCTGGCTGCGTAGTCGATAGCCCAGCGCGCCAACAGAACGTGCTGGCGCTCCGAGAGCTCCGAGGCGCGCCGGAACTCGACGATGACCGGCAGGCCGAGCGCCGCATGGCGGGTGAAATTGACCGTCAGCAGGTCGATCAACTCGGGCGGGTAGGGTCGTGGTGTGAAGACGGTCAGCATCTCCAGCACGTAGGAGAGCTCGCGATTGCGGTACTGAATCTGCATGGACTCCTTCGAATAGAGGTCCAGGCCGGTGTCGATCTCGGTCAACAGCGATCGATAGATGCCGAGCCTCTCGTCAGCGCTGAGATCGTGTTCAAGAAGCAGCTTGATGGCGCGCTTGCGAAGCGAGAACCCTCTGTCGGATGCCGCCAGCGTTGCAACCGCTGCCACGGCATCCCGGGTGAGCGGGCCATGCCGGTCGAATCGTTCGATATGCGCGAGCAGCGACAGGGCGCGCTTGTCATCGGACTCGGCGGTCATTGCCTCGGCGAGCGCGGCCAACGCAATCGAACGCCTTCCGTCAGTCTCGGCCAGGGTCTTGAGCGCATCCGCGGCGACATATGACGACGGTCCCACCGCAGTCATGTCGTTGACCAGAAACCGGAACGTGTGCTCGGGTAGGCGGGCCGCCTTCTGATAGGTCGCGAAGAGGCTTTCGACCCACCTGGCTTCCCGGAGGTCGAGGCCGGCCGCCATCTTGCGTGTGACGCGGTCCAGAGTCGCGTCTTCCAGGAGGCGCCGGCTGGAGACCGATGAGAGGGACCGCAGGTCCAAGTGGTCGAGCGGCTCGGGCTTCGCGACGATCGATCTCTCCAGCGCCCGGTCCGCCTGCAAGGACCCGTCCGAGTCACTTGCGAGACTCGTACCGAAGCTCAGGAGCGCCACGGCGGTCGCAGCGATAATCGTCAGAGGGTGCATGCCCGGGGGCCACTCAGGCCTGTGTCTCGCCAAGACTGGAATACCTCCTTGATCACGTTCCTGTACGCAGGTCTCAAGCGGATAAGAAGAACAAAGAGGATACCGCAAGTACGTTAAGCGAATCGCAGTGGCAGTCGTTTACGGGCGACAGGGTGCCCGGGATGCCCAGACCGATGCTGGCGCTCTGGCTCGTGGTATGGCTCGTGGTATGGATGGCGGTATGGTCGGCGGCCTGCTCGGCCTCCGCGACCAACCCGGCGTGCAGGGAGAACCCACCGCTGTCGTTCAGCTTTGATCGCGACATGTGGCTGAGGAACCTGGTGGGTGGGTTCCTGATAGGGGCGGGCGCCATGCTCGTGCCGGGGGGCAACGCCTCGCTCATCCTGCAGGATCTGCCGGCGCTGTCGGTCCACGCGATCCTCGCTTACCTGGCCATGGTGCTCGGCATCGCCATCACCCTGAGGGTGTTCTCCCGCCTGATGGGCACCGCCAGGACCGTCAGCTGTGGTGGTGACTTCTGCAGCGTGAAGAAAGGTCCTCGGCAATAAGGGACCGCTGGCGTATTTCCTCTGTCCGCCAATGAAGATGACGGGGCCCCGTCTATACTCAACCCATCGCCATTGAGTTGGCGTCGCTATCGCAACACTTCATTAACCAAATGACGAGGCAATCGTGGAATCTGGAAATCGAACAATGATCGCGCGGGTAGCATTCTTTTTACCGGCACTACTGCTGTCGCTGTCTCTGCAGGCCCAGGAAGAGAGTGAGGTTGTCGTGGTGGTGGGATCCGGTGACGCCGAAGATGTGCAAGGCGTCGTCGTGGAGGAGTTCTCCGACGACACCGAAGGTGGGTCTGTAGTCATAGTGGAAGAGGTCTATGACGACATCGAGGGCGAGGAGCAGGCATCCGGGTGCAACGGGCCCTTTAGGGGCGAGTTTGTTATGAGGGAAATGTTTGATCAGGCGCGCAGACAGGGCGAAACAAATTTTTGTAAGATCAATCTGAGCGGAGCCGATCTGTCCGGGGTCAATTTCCAAGAACTCGATCTGTCCGGGGCCGACTTGTCGGACACCATTCTGTCCGACGCCTTTCTTAGATCGACCAATCTGTCCCGGGTTAGCCTGATGGATGCTGATCTGTCCGGTGCTGATATGGCCTTTGCCGAATTGTCCGGGGCAAAGTTCGAACCGCATCCTGACAAACTACCCCTGCTTAATTACCTGGCGCTGGCTGACGGGCTGAGTGAAATGCACTTCGCTCAATATCCAAGCGCACTCGTTAGCCTGCGAATGCAATTCAGAGATGCGGGTTACCGTAAGCAAGAGCGACAAATCACCTATGCGTTAAATCGCTCTGAAACTGTCAACAAGCTTGAAAAAGGTTACGAACAATCATCTTTTGATTACGGGCTGGCGATTGTTGATGCGAGCTTCAACTACCTGCTGTTTGGGCTGACAACCAAGTGGGGATTGCAACCCTGGCGCGCCCTGGCGGCGGTGCTCGTGTTCATGTTGCTTTTTGCTCCAGCGTATTGGTGGGCCCTGAGAAACCCTGTTGCAGATGGCATCTGGAGGGTCTGGGACGAATTTCGGCAAAGACAGGATCTCGGCAAAGGTGATGCTGAGCGACCGATCCAATTGCATGGCATGAAGGCCTGGCGGCTGGCCCTTTACTTCAGCATGGGCTCAGCTTTCAATATTGGCTGGCGCGAACTCAATGTGGGCAACTGGATATCCCGCCTGCAACGCTACGAGTTCACCTACAAAGCGACGGGTCGGACCCGTACCGTCTCCGGTGTTCAATCCCTTCTTAGCGTGTATCTCGTCGCCATGTGGGCGCTGACGTATTTCGGACGACCGTTTGAGTGAGCGTTGTCGACACTCAACGAGGACAGGTGATGCTCGACTGAA
>CAJIAD010000327.1_pt1 | contig 12557 bp, 14 predicted proteins | sample 9198981 | NCBI WGS metagenome assembly CAJIAD01 (sample SAMEA7708274, study PRJEB35096) | sediment metagenome | biome: marine neritic benthic zone biome [ENVO:01000025]; feature: sediment [ENVO:00002007]; material: shallow marine sediment [ENVO:03000034] sea grass bed [ENVO_01000059] ...
CGGCGTTCGAGTCCGAAGTGGAACGCCTGTGGACCCAGGCGAAACCCCTTTACGAGCAGCTGCACTGCTTTGTCCGTGACCGGCTGGCGGATCACTACGGCGAGGACAAGGTTTCCCGCGACGGCCCGATACCGGCACACCTCTTCGGCAACATGTGGTCACAGGACTGGACGCCGATCTACGACCTACTCGAACCTTACCCCGGCGTCAGCAATCTCGACGTCACATCCGCGCTGCAGGAGCAGGGTTACGATGCGATCCGCGTGACGGAGACCGGCGAACGCTTCTTTACGTCGATGGGCATGCCGGAGTTGCCGGAAAGTTTCTGGGAGCGCTCGATGCTGACGCGGCCCCGTGACAGAGAAGTGGTGTGCCACGCAAGCGCATGGAACATGAACGCTGCGACCAACGACGTGCGCGTGAAGCAATGCATCGTCGCGAACGAGGATCATCTGACGACGATCCACCACGAACTCGGCCACATCTATTACTACCTGGCCCACAACCACCTGCCCAACCTCTATCGCAAGGGCGCACACGACGGCTTCCACGAGGGCATCGGCGACACCCTGAACCTGTCGATGACGCCCGGTTACTACCAACAGATCGGGTTGATCGAGGGAGTGGAAGAGACCGAGGAGGCAGTGATCAATCGCCAGCTGAAGAAGGCGTTGGAGAGGATCGCTTCACTGCCCTGGACGAAGCTCGTCGACCAGTGGCGATGGGGCGTGTTGTCCGGCGAAATCCCACCCGAGCGCTACAATGAGGCCTGGTGGGAGCTGAGGACCCGCTACCAGGGTATCGTCCCGGGCGTGGAACGTACCGCAGCCGATTTCGATCCCGGTGCCAAGTACCACATCCCGGGGAATACTCCGTATACGAGGTACTTCCTCGCGGGCATCCTGCAATTCCAGTTCCACAAGGCGCTGTGTGACGCCGCCGGTTACGAAGGCCCGCTTCATGCCTGCTCGATATATGGCAGCGAGGCCGCTGGTGAAAAGCTGTGGCGGATGATGAGTTACGGCACCAGCCAACCCTGGCAGGACACGCTGGAAGCGGCGATCGGCACCCGCGAAATGGATGCAAGCGCCATCATCGACTACTTCCAACCGCTGATGGGTTGGTTGGAGACGCAGAACGAGGGCCAAACCTGCGGTTGGTAGGAGGCATCCGCCGGCAGTCAACCTGACCGTCGGCGCTCCGATCATCACCTGGGGTTGATGTCGTGGCCAGCATTGTCCGGCTGGGTATCGCATTCGCGATCGTCTACCTGGTGTGGGGATCCACTTACCTGGTCATTCGGATCGCAGTCCACGACATCCCGCCGGGACTGTTGGCCGGGATCCGATTCGTCATCGCGGGGGTGATCCTCGGCGCTCTCGCCCTCGCCAGGGGGGAACGCCTGCCAGCGTCGGCCCGAGAGTGGCAGGCTGTGGCCGTCATGTCCGTCGCCATGATCGTCATCGGCAATGGCGCGGTGCACTGGGCGGAGCAGTTTGTACCATCGAATCTCACCGCGCTCATTATCTCGAGCTCCGCCTTGTGGACTGCCTGGTTCGGCACTTTCGGTCCTCGCGCGGTCCCGCTGAACACCGGGTCGCGCATCGGCCTGGCCATCGGCATGATCGGCGTTCTGCTACTGGTCTGGCCCCAGGGTGAGATAGCTGCAACGCGAATCTGGGCGCTGGGAGCCATCGTCCTTTCATCGCTCGCATGGTCCGCCGGCGCCATCTATGGTCGCGGCCTGCGATTGGAGCTACCACCGCTGATATTCGCTGCCATGCAGATGCTGGTAGGAGGCGGCGTTCTGTGGGTGATCGGCCTGTCTGCGGGTCAGATGGAGCGGGTCGCATGGACGGGTACCGGGATCGCGGGGATGTTGTATCTCACGGTATTCGGATCCTGCGTCGCATATGCGACCTATGTCTGGCTGATCCGTCACGCTACGCCGGCCAGGCTATCCACGATCGCCTACGTCAATCCGGTTGTGGCTGCCTTCCTGGGCTGGCTGGTGCTCGATGAGTCTCTCGACCCTCTCCAGATCACGGGAACCGTGATCATCCTGCTGGGCGTCATCCTCGTTGCAAGCTTTGGCGGCGACCGCACCACATCGTCGCGGCGGAAGCGCTGAAACGTCAGATCCGCCAAGGTGGATGGCGCCGGTTATCGCCGGCTGTGAACAGGCAAACCTCGTTGCCGGCCGGATCGTGCGTTCGCGCCTCGCGCCACAGCCACTGCTGATCCACCGGGCCCGATTCAAACTCGATGCCTTCCTGAAGCAACCGACACACCTGGTCATCCAGGTCGTCACATTCAAAATATACGATCAGCCCGCGTGTATCCGGCTGCCTGTCCACCCGGTGAATGGAAAACGTGGACTCACCGTCCGGACACTCGAATCGCGCGTAGCGCGGCACTGAATCGACAATCAGACGGAGTCCGAGCAGGCGGTAAAACCGGACGCAGGCTGCCACGTCGACCGCCGGTACGGTCACCTGGTTCAGGTTCATCCGCGCCGGTCCTGCCTGACTATCAGCACACTGTAGCGGCCGCGTGGGCCGATGAAATGAGAGGCGAGGGCACTGAAAATGCTAACGAAGACAGCGCCGAATAACGCCGACCAGAATCCCGCCAGCGAAAAACCATCGAGGATCGACGCGACCAGGGCCAGCATGCCGGCATTGATAATCAGCAGGAAGAGTCCAAGAGTCAGCAAGGTCAGTGGCAAGGTCAGAAGGATCACGATCGGCCGGATCAGCGCGTTGACGAAGCCCAACCACAACGCGGCCCAGAGCAATGACCACTGGTCAAGGAACTGCATACCCGAAACAAGCGCCGACGCCAGCCACAGCGCACCGGAAGTGATCAGCAGTCTGACGAAAAATCCTTGCATGCCGTGAACTCGGAGCGCCGCAGGCCTCAGCGGTGGCGAGGGTGAAATATCTCCTCGAGCTTCATGTGCGTGAGCTTCCTGATACTGCGGAACAGGTACCAGAGCGCGACCATCATCACCGCCATTGACGGGATGACGATGACCGGGTAGCTCAGTGCAGTCATTCTCCCGAGCTCCTCATTGAATGCGACCGTGCCGGGATCACTGCGGACGATGTAGCGGGCCAGGACGAAATTGAGCACCGAGGAAACGAAAAAAGATGCGGCCAGCAACCAGGAAGCTGTGACGAGACTGCGATCGAAGTCCTCCCGCGTGCCGTGATGCTGCAGGGCAGCCTCTACGGCGGGCACGTCGATGATCTGGTCGTTGTACATGATTGCCCGCACGATCGGGTGACGGGTCTTGATGGATACCACAACGGCAAGCCCGATAATGCCCGGAACGGCGGCCTCCTTGACAGCGATCCACTGGGGGTCGAGTTGCAGCAGGCCGATGCCGCCAGTAAGAAGAACACTGACAAACCCCAGCGCGGCGATAAAATTCAGACTGTTGCGGCGCCAGAAATCGATCAGCCCATAGAGCAGCGGGAACATCAAGGCGACAATCAAACCCAGTACCGGACCCAGGTATTCCTCGCTACTGAGTTTCATGAGAACGATCGCCGGTATGGCGATGTTGATCACGAGACTCAGCAACTGATTCTCGGCAGGCGGCTCCGGGCGGGTTTTGCTTACTTCGCTCATGCAGTCTCGTTCGGGATGGCCGCTAACAGGGGGCTTGGCATTCTAGCAGGCATCGCCGCCCACCGGATCAACCCTTGAAGCCCCGGCCCCTGTCGTCGCTTTGCCGTTCCCGAACGAAATCCATGACCGGAACGCCATAGCCGCAGCTGGTCATGGTCGACTCGACGGCCATGCTGACGACCTGCCGGGTCCGCAGATCGGCGCCATCCTGACTGCCGGCCAGCAGCTCTTCGCCGATCGGCGACTCGTCCACGGGCAGCACCGATGCAGTACCGTAGAGACGAACAATGGCAGCGTCTCCTTCCTCGAAAGAGCACACCATGATCGTGATTGGTCCACCCGCGACGGAATGCCGGGCAGTCTCGTTGCCACTACCGGGAAAATCGAGATACGCCACTTCACCGGGCGACACGACACGCAAGGGAACACCACCCTTGGGTGACACATTGACCGGGCCCAGCCCCTCCGGATGCGCGCACAGGTTCGGGTCCGCCGTACCGACGAAGAATATTCGCGACCTGGCGATCAGTTTCGCCTGCTCGTCGGTGATGGCTGTATAGATTGTTGCCATGTCACTTTACCTCCCGATCATCCATCTCCCACACATTGAACAGCACACCGAACGGGTCCCTGATATAGCAGTCCTGCCCCTTTCCACGCCATCGAACGACTTCGCATCCTCGCGCCAGGAGCTCCTCCCTGGCCACCTCGAGATCGTCGACGAACAGTTCCATGACCGGGCTATGCACCTCATCGTCACCGATGACGAACAGGTTGATCGGCCCTGTGTCGAAATCGGCCAGCAGCGGGTCGCCCGAGCGATCCGCCAGCCCGAGCAGGCTGGAATAGAAGGCAACCGCCTTGTCGAATTGCGCGGTCCGGACCGCGATGTTTGGGCTGATACGAAATCTCATCCGTCGTCATGCTCCCGTTGTCGATGTGCCGGGCGGCGCCCGATAAGGCGTGTACTGATAATACTTCGGCCGACTGTCCAGCCGGATGTGCAACCAGGCGACACCAAGGCCCGAGGTGCTTACCCACAGGGGTCGGTCCCGTTTCCAGGCCCGCACTGCCTTCACGAGCGCGATCAGCAGATCGTGCTGCTGGCTCTCCGGGCCACGGCGCAGGAAAGTGGCAAGGTCAGTGTAAATCTCAGGTGCGTCGAGTATCTCGGGCACGACCAGAACCGCGTCGCGACCGAGGTTCTCCATGATTGCTACGCCCGCCGATCGCCGGTTGCCTTCGAAGTACTCGCGAAACGACCAGGTATCCGGACGCTGTGACGCCAGCGACGGTGCATCGACCAGCACATATTCGAATGTCGCCTGCGCCGCTGGCAACGTGACGGCTGGCGTCTCCCAGAAGAAAGAACTGAATGGCGAAGATCGCAGGTCTTCGAGAAACCAGTTCCTGAATTCCGGATCAGTCGCAAGGCTCTCCAGGGCGTTGTCGAGGGCGAGGGGTTCGCCGTTGCACGACACGACGGTCCTGGTCGCGTCTGCCCTGGGCTGGCTTCGGTCCGTCTCCCACATTCGCTTTGGCACCGCCATGCGTCATCAATTCGTCAACAAGAACACCACCGCTATGACGACCAGGCCCAGCGCAACCAGGTCCACCAACAGCAACCTGCGCAGGCTTTGGTTGTATTCGCCGACTGAAATCATGAGCCACACGAAGGAAGCCAGGCTGATGAAAGCAGCCACCAGGCCTGCACCGAACAGCGCAGGCATGAATGCGGAAAAAACAAGGAAGGCGCCGAGCAGGCCGAACAGTATGGCGCGATGGCGCATGAGAATCTCTAGTTCCGGACTCTCGATGGTAACGCCATACAGTTTCATGAGGCTTGGCCGACCCAGTACGCCGATCGAAGGCGCCAGGTGGATAACCGCTACCACCAGAAGAACTATCGTGATCAGCTTGTCGGTCATGTCGCTTCTCCCGCCAGCAATCAGCCTGCGCTATCGGGCGTCCTGTCAGCCAGGCGCGGTGCGACCGCCGGGGTGGTCGGGTGGTGAGTCGTCGCCTGCGTCCTGGTGAATCAGGACATCCGAGCCTGGAAATTCACGCTTGATCGCTTCCTCTACCTGATCGCCGATGCGGTGCGCGGTCCGTAACAGGATGTTGCCGTCGAATTCGAGGTGCATCTGGATGAAGGCTGTCTGACCTGACTGCCGGGTGCGCAGCTCATGAACCCCTCGAACCTCCGGGTACGCAAGCGCGATGTCGATCACTTTCTGCTGCACCTCCTCGGACAATTCACGATCCATTAGGTGCTGGGTCGCGTCGTATCCGATGCGCAGCGCGCTCCAGAGTATGTACGCCGCAATCGCCAGGCCGAACAGCGCATCTGCGCGGACCCAGCCGGCCATCGCCAGGGCGATCGCGGCGATGGTCGCGAGGTTTGTCAGCAGATCGGTCAGGTAGTGAATGGAGTCCGCCTTGATGGCGAGCGATCCGGTTTTCCGTACCGTGTGTCGTTGTACGGCCAGGAGTACAAGCGTCGCAACGATCGAGAAGACCATGACCCAGATACCGGTCATCGGCTGCTCGATGACGCGCGGATGGAGCAGGCGATCGATCGCCTCGAGACTCAGGAGAAACGCCGATCCGGTGATAAATGCTGCCTGGGCGAGCGCTGCGAGTGATTCGGCCTTGCCGTGGCCGAAGCGGTGCTCCTCGTCAGCCGGGCGCAGAGCATAACGGACGGCGACAAGATTGATCAGCGATGCGGCGACATCCATCAGGGAATCGATTAACGATGCCAGAAGACTGATAGCACCGGTCTCCAGCCACGCCCAGAGCTTGACGGTGATCAGAATACTGGCTGTCGCAACCGACCAGGTCGTGGCCAGTCGCAAAAGCCTGGCGTTGCTTTCAGATATTTTCATCGCCGATCAGGCCGGTCGACTCCGTGTCGTTCAGTGGTGATGAGCGATTGGACCTTCAGCGAACAAAGTCTCCTTCAACTCCGACGAGAATGTCGGGTCGCGTCGGCGGATCCACTCGAGGACCATGGCAGCATGTTCCTTTTCCTCGTCCCTGTTGTGCTCGAGGATCGCTTTGAGCTCCGCGTCGCGGCATGCATCCACGCGCTGGTTGTACCAGTCCACGGCTTCCAGCTCTTCCATCAGCGAAACGATCGCCCGATGCATGTCGCGTGTTTCATCCGACAATTCATCGATCGGTTCATGGTATCCCTCGTTCGACATCCGTCCCTCCTATCGATCGGCGCCGTGCAGCGCGTTGCCCAAGTATAGGTAAGTCGGGCGGCGTAGCCCGTCGTGCCACCGTCAGGCGCGTCCCTGGCGCCTCAACACATCAAATGCGATGCAAATTCGTCTCTCGTTTCCCTGGAAGGGGATCGTCCGATGGTAGAAGTAGGACGGGAACAGGAACATCCGCCCCTCTTGCGGCTCGAAGCAAACCTGGTCGGGAAGCCGGCTGCCCTGCAACTCCTCCGGCGGCAAGCCGAATTCGATCCATCCATCATGGTCGCTCTCGCCTGATCCCATCGACGAGGGCAGGCTGACGTAATAGACACCGCTCAACCACGCTGCGGGATGGATATGCGGCAACTGATGTCCTTCCGTCTCCATGACCACCGCCCACATCGCGAGCCGCGTAGTCGCGGGCAGCGACCCGGGGAAAGGATGGCCGTCAGGCAGGTTCAGCCGGCCGCGGTATTCCTCGACCGCCGCCATCACGATCCGCTCGAGGTGTTCGACCGGACCCTTGTCGCCGCGCAGCAGGTCCCTGGTGTGCCCGCCTTTCCGGGTGGCATGCCCCTCCGGTTCGAAAGTCAGGGACTCATCCGCGAGCACGTGGTCCGCAAGTGCCCGATTGAATTCCCGCATGGAGTCGAATCCAGCCGGCGCCTTGATCTCCACCTGGCGCACAAGGAGCTCGGTGTCGACCAGCTCACGTGCCTCATGCGTCCTGCCAAGACGACTCAGCGCAATCACCCGGGCAGACAGGGCCGCCGTGTTCCCCGGATCGAGCGACAGGCAACGATCCGTCGTGTCGAGCGCACCGTCAGCATCGCCGGCGGCTAGCAATGCGTTGCCGAGGTGGTTCTGTATGGCCGGACTGCCTGGCGCGATCCGCGCAGCGGCGTGGTATTCCCGGATGGCCTCAGCCAGGCGATCAAGCTCCTGCAGGGTGATGCCATGATTCAGCCTTAGCTCGGCATCGTCTTCGTCCAGCTCCAGCGCCTTGCGATACGCTGCTTCCGCCGCCTCACCATCGCCGGCCCTCTGCTGCGCCACACCGAGCTGACCCCAAAGCCTCGCGTCGCCGGGTCGGATGGTCGTCGCTCGCCGGAAGAAGTCGACCGCCGTGGCCGGATCCCCCTCACCGAGATGCAACACACCGAGTCCGGATAGTGCTCGCTGGTGGTCGGCGTCCAGCGACAAGGCAGACTGGTACGCCTCAAGCGCCTCGGATCTGTGGCCGAGGGCGTAGAGAACGTGGCCCAGGTTGGCGTGAGCGTCGACCAGCCCCGGATCGAGCTTCACCGCCTTATTGAAAGCGTTAGCGGCGGCCCGCAGTTCGCCGAGATTGTTGCAGGCTCTGCCAAGATCATTGTGCAGGTCAGCCGCGTCGGGCTCTGCTGCCAACGCTGCCTTTATTACGGCCAGAGCCTGGCCGGCCCGGCGCGCCTGCAAGAGCTGCCTGCCCTGTCGTCTCAGATCCGTTGTCGGTCCTGCTGACATGTCGGGAGTCTCGGCACTGCCGCCGGCGCGGCGCCGATCGCTGGCCTAGGCCGTTGCGACCCTCGGCAGGTCCCTCATCTCGCGAACCAGTCTCTCGAGTTTCTCGGTATCCCGGGTGAAACCGCGGATGCCTTCACCGAGTTTCTCCGTCGCCATCGCATCTTCGTTATGCAGCCACCGGAATCCGGCTTCATCCAGACGGATTCGAGCTTCACCCAGCTCCGCCGCTGCATCCGGCGACAGCTTTCTGGGCAGATCGGACTCCGATTGCTCTAGCTCCGCCATCAGTTCCGGCGAAATCGTCAGAAGATCACATCCGGCGAGCCCGGTGATCTCCCCAGAGTTGCGGAAGCTCGCGCCCATCACAACCGTCGGATAATCGTGTTTCTTGTAGTAGTGGTAGATCCGCGTCACCGAACGGACACCCGGATCTTCGGAGGGCAGGTAGCCATCTACGCCCTCGTGCTTTTTGTACCAATCCAGGATCCGACCGACGAAAGGTGAAATAAGGGTTACACCCGCATCGGCGCAGGCCACGGCCTGGGCGAACGAAAACAACAGGGTCAGGTTGCAATGGATCCCACTGCGCTCAAGCCGCTCGGCCGCCCTTATTCCCTCCCACGTCGAAGCGACCTTGATCAAGACACGGTCAGCCGCAACGCCTGCGCTTTCGTACATCTCGATCAACTGCTCCGCACGTCGCACAGTGCCGTCCGTGTCGAACGACAGCCGTGCGTCCACTTCTGTCGATACGCGTCCCGGAATGATCTGCAGAATCTCGGCGCCAAAATTGACGGCCATCCGATCGAGAGTGATATCCAGGCGTTGCTGCTCAGTGCCACCGGTCGACATGCCGAACTCGACTGCATCGCGGACCAGGTGCTGATAGCCAGCCTGCTGTGCCGCCTTGTACAACAAAGACGGATTGGTTGTTGCGTCGACCGGATTGTGCTGTCTGATCGACTCGATATCGCCGGTATCGGCCACGACGGTCGTCATCTCACGAAGCCTGGCAAGCGTGTTCATTCTGAATATGACTCCTCGAATCTGTAGAGCTCTGAAATGGTGTGAGGAACCGGATTCTATCACCGGGCCTGATACGGTATCGGCGCAGTTTATTTGGCCGCTTCGTCTTGTGCGTCAGCGGTCTCGAACAACCCCGTTGCGTAGTCCTGCAACTCGTCCATCGTTGCCCCGTATTCCTCCAGGTACCTGTTCATCAGCGAAGCGATGATGCCATCGGCGTATTGGACGGCTTGCCGGATCGCGTGCAGCTCTTCGAGAAGATCCCTGCGTCCCTCCGGCGTGAGAAGGCGCTCGACCTTCTCCACCATGAACCGGTGGACCAGCCTGTTGCGCAGGTTGATTGCCTTGTGGATCGCCTTGCGCTCTGGCGAGGTGAAGTGCTCCTTCTTTCGAACCGCCCGAAAAAGCTCGCCGATTGTCTGGCTGGCCCGGAAAGACGACAGGTCCTTGACGGAATCGCTGTCGAACTGCGCGTCGTCGTAACGCGTCGCCAGTGCCATCAGCAATACGAGGCCGAACTCGAGTGCCTGGGTATCGTGGATCGCAGCACCGAACTCCGCGTAGACCGGAGCAAGCTCTTCCTGGCCCGGCATCTCCATCGCCGACTGGATCTCCGCGATCGCATCATGGCGTTCATCCGTCATTTGTTTCCCCTTTAAAGAACTCAGCGATCGGCTGGGCCGGCCTGACAATATGCCCCTGCACGTAGGTCACGCCCAGATCTCGCAGCAGCTCGAACTCCTCCCTCGTCTCGACGAACTCTGCGACGGTCTCCAGGGAGAAGGCATCCGCAATACTGACAACGGCGCGGACGATTGCATAGTTCCTCGACTCGACTGTCAGCCCCTTGATGAAGCTGCCATCGATCTTGATCTTGTCTACCGGCAACTTGCTGATGTATTCGAACGAGGACATCCCGGTACCGAAATCATCCAGCGCGAATCGGCAACCGAGACTCTTCAGTTCCTGCATGAAGGCGATAGCCGCATTGAAGTGCGTGACGACTGCCGTTTCCGTTACCTCGAAACAGAGCTTGCCGGCCGGCACCTTGTAATCATGGATCAGTCCCGAAAAGAAGCCGATATTGTCCTCATCGAAGGATGCGCCGGAGAGGTTGATGCAGCACGAGCTTGTGCGTTGCAGACAGTCAGGATGCTCCATTAGCCAGGCGATAGTGGATTCGGTCACCAGCCGGTCGATGGTGCGCATCAATTCGAATTTCTCGGCCAGGGGAAAGATCTCGACCGGAGGCAGCGGGTCGCCCCGACGATCCGTCATCCTGGACAGCACCTCGTAGCTCAGCCTGCCCGGGTCCTTATTCTGTATCGGCAGGAGTTCCTGGCAATTGATCTCGAAACGGTTGTACCTGATAGCGTCCCGAATCTCGGTGACCAGCATTGACGCCCGCTTTCTCTCTGCCACGGCGCTGTCATCGAGCTCCAGTACCTGGACCCCGCCGCCGCCGCTTCGACGTGACAATTCCATCGCGGTGTGAGCGGTCAACATCACCATGTCCGCATCCTCGCCACCGGCGGCAAAGGGCACGAGTCCCACGCTGATTGTCATGTTCTGCGGTCTCCCGTCCCATTCGAAGGGATGCGTGGCGACCCTCTGGCAAGCATCCTGCGCGATCTTGAGAGCCTTTTTTTCGGAACACCCTTCCAGCAGCACCGCAAAATCGTCGCCTTCCAGGCGCGCCAGCGTCGCGCTGACCGGCAAGCCGCCGCCGATCACTTCAGCGACCTCCCGCAGCAGGAGGGTGCCGGTCTCAAAACCATGAGTATCGTTAACGACGCCGAACTGATCCAGATCGATATACAGACAGGCGTTCTTGTGGCGGTGCGCCGAACGCAGCGCATTCTTGAGGCGCTCCCGGAATGCCGACCGGTTTAGTACACCCGTAGTGCTGTCGTGTATCGCCTGGTTGCGCAGATCTGCAACGGCAGCCGCCCCTTGCATTCGGTAAGTCGCGATCAGCTGGCTCGACAGAACACTGACCGTGAGTATCACCGTGTTGCGCAGATAGATCTGAAGATCCAGGGCCTGCTGGCCCCACACGGCTTCGGCCAATACCAGGCAGGACACCACCGCGACCACGATCTGGATATTGAATCGATACTGAAACCGCAACGCCGCGACGACCAGCATAAACACCATGGCGTACTTCACGGTAGCCGAAAGCTGGATCTCCCCGAGAACCAGCAATAAACAGAATCCGATTCCGAGGACGACCGACATTGCGATCCATCCGCCGCGACTCAGCCTTACAAACGTCAGCGGCGTCTGCGCACTGTCTCCGGTTTGGTGGATTCGCGGCACCTTGATAACCATCAACATGATGGCCGGCAGGAATACGCCGATCCCGGAAACCATGTAGGTCGTCATCCAGACAGCCGCCAAAGTCGCTTCGGCGATGTCCAGCCCGCGGATGGCAACAGCGCCAGGCAAGGCGATGACCACCATAACCAGCCCGTACACGACGGCACCCATCAGGTATACCACCAGCAGGTTGTGCACGGCGTTGCGTGAAATCTCGGGCTCCCAGAACCTCCGGATGCCCCAGGTCGCCAATACCGTGGAAGCCGTCAAGCCGATGGAATAGCCGGCGGCCAGTATCCAGTCGGGCATGAACGCGACGACCGACCAGGCTCCGCTGCCCGCGAGAACAGCCGGCCAGATCCGTGCTCCGTAGACAATGGACAGGGCCAGGCAAAACGCCGGTAACAGGTTGATTGCCGGTAACCGTGTCCCCGGAACAGTTACGATGGCGGCAGCGGCTGCGACCAGGGCGATCAGGGCTGCGATACCGATCAGGGTCAGCGGCCTGATTTCGAATCGGGCTTGTGGTCTCGGGCCAATCACGTCGCCTGGAGACCCGGCTCACAAGGCATCGACTCACCAACAGGGTCGTGCATGGCCCGTCAGTCCCCCGCGACCGGTTTTCGATTGCCGATATCGGCGATAGCGCGCCAGCGACCATCCGGACCTGCATGCCAGACAGTGAGGTACTTACCGACGACCTTCTCGCCGGCGGACTCCCGCTTGTACAACTCGTAGTGGCCCCAGGTGTAGCCGAGGCTGCCGTCGTCAGACACCGTTGCGTGGGTCGGATTCCAGTCCAGAATCCAGCCGTCATCCAGGGGTCGCAGCTGGTCCGCTATCTGGTGTCGGCCATGGACCGCA
>CAJIAD010000260.1_pt1 | contig 12537 bp, 9 predicted proteins | sample 9198981 | NCBI WGS metagenome assembly CAJIAD01 (sample SAMEA7708274, study PRJEB35096) | sediment metagenome | biome: marine neritic benthic zone biome [ENVO:01000025]; feature: sediment [ENVO:00002007]; material: shallow marine sediment [ENVO:03000034] sea grass bed [ENVO_01000059] ...
CGGCAACAGACCTCGCAGTCCTCAATGTATTCCTGCTCGGGCAGGCTGCAGTCCACCAGTAATTCGATCGCTTCGCCGCAATAGGGGCAATCGACGTGACCGGTTTCGAGCTCCCTGTGCATCGGTGTTATTTCGTCCGATCGCTGGAATCGTCTTCGCCGCGATACCAACCGTCAGCGATGGCCTGCAACCTGGCAGCCGACTTGTCCTCATGACAGACGCTGCATGGGTTGGGCGGGCTGTCGACGCCTTTCTTGCGCTTGTCAGTCATGCGGACCGGGAGGACAGACGGCCGGGCGCTACTTGTCGGCCGTTGTTTCGATGTGGTCGAACAGGCAGGAGGGGGCGCGTTGCTTGACGAAGTCCACAATGCGGTTTTCACCGTCCACCGTACCCTCGAAGCGCGCATTGAGGACACCACCGTCCGGTAGTAGGTAGATGACGAACTGCGGGAAGTCGTGCTCGGCGTTCTCGAATACAGCCTGGCCGTTCACGAAAGACACTAGCCGGAATTCCGTCGGCGTCTGACCGGAGGGCGCCGCCGTGTAGAAGATATCGCCGGTTTCGGTCTTCGAGATGCGCATGAATTCGTACCAGACGTTCTCGCCGCCACGAATCGTTTGCGACATTCCGATCATCGTGTCGGGCGTCGGGTTGAACCAGTACTCCAGGGAGACAGGTTCTACCTGCTCGGATACCCAGCATCCGTGCAGCGGATAGAACGCCCGGACGTCGATGGATTCCGCGAGCGGCGAGAACCGTGGGACCGACGTCAGCGCAATGGTCACGAATACGAGTAAGGAGTACGGCATGGCGAATCTCCGGATCGGGGCTTGACGGTAGTCAGCGAAGTTTGGCCCAGAGCGCCCCTCATTGACAGTGTTGGTCGTGGCCCGCCTCGCCGGCACACTAGTGCATTGCAAGATGCACTGACATCGTGGACCAGATATATGTGGCGCAACCACGAGGCGCTGCAGCCGCGCTGGTAGAAACCCGGACAAGGAGAGTTATGTTGACTGCCTATCGTGTCCTGTCACTCGACGGAGGAGGTATCCGGGGTGTCGTCACTGCAACTTTGCTCGAGCGTCTCGCGGACGAAGTTCCGGACCTGGTAGCCAAGTGCGACATCCTGGCTGGCACATCGACCGGAGGGATCATCGCGCTCGGCCTTGCCAAGGGACTGTCGACGCAGGAGACGAAGCGGATCTACATAGAGAACGGACACCGCATTTTCGACGATTCGATCTGGGATGACATCGTCGACATGGGGCGTCTGCGAGGGGCCGAATACGGCAACAGGAAGCTCAGAAATCTGTTGAAGAAATGGCTGGGCGAGAAAACCAGGCTGTCCAACCTGAGGAAGCGTGTGGTAGTCCCGGCTTTCGACCTGGATAACGAGCATCCGGACCGCGACCGGCGCAACTGGAAACCGAAGGTGTTCCACAATTTCCCGGGCAAGGATAGCGATGGTGGACTTCATGCCTGGAGAGTCGCTCTCTACACCAGCGCCGCGCCGACTTATTTTCCGTCGGTAGACGGGTTTGTCGACGGCGGTGTCTTCGCCAACAATCCGTCCATGATTGCGCTCGCGCAGACGCAGGACGAGCGGACCCATCCCCAGGCGCCCAGGCTGTCATCGGTGCGTCTGCTGTCGCTAGGGACCGGCACGTCGCCGACCTACATCCACGGCAAGCGCCACGACTGGGGCTACGCGCAGTGGGCACGACCAATCATCTCGCTGATGACGGACGGCACGATGGGCATTGCGGATTACCAATGCCGTGCACTGCTTGGGGACCGCTATCACCGGTTGGCGCCAACTTTTCCAGGCGGCGTTTCCCATCCCTTAGACGATGTCGATGGCGTGCCGGAGATGATCGAATTCGCCGAGTCATTAGATCTCAGTGCGACGATCAGGTGGCTCAAGCGAAACTGGTAAGACCGGTCTCTAGTCGTTCCCGCAAAGGGCGACAGACGAAGCAGGTTGCTGTGCGAGCGGACAAGCCTGTATGTCCAGCCCGGTCTTGCTCAGCATCTGACGGGACTTGCCGAGCGAGAACTCCTTCTCGATCTTGTTGGCGAGCCGCATCAATTCCCAAACTGATTCATCGGTCGCGTGATCATCGATCATCTCGATCTCGGCTTCGAAGGAAAGACGATTCCTGCCGTCCGCGGTCCTCGTGACCTTGTCCAGTGTGACCCGGAACACCGGGCGACCCGACTCGTCGAGGAACTGGGCCCGGTATCGATGGGTTGAGACCTGCAGGAACTGTTGCATGCCCGACAGATCGATTGCCGGATGATCAAGCAACAGCGACGCGATGGCAGGGTGATCCGGGGCCTTGCCGACGATAATGTCCCGCGGTGACAGGCCCTCGGTCGCGCACAGGTCGCGGCCCAGTGCATCGGAGACCCTGCAGTTTCCGCGTTCCAGGCGGAACCAGGTGGCGTCGATATGACAGGGCGTACCCTTGTACTGCACCTCCTGCCAGTTTTCCCCGTCGGTGGTTCCATATCGGGTTCTGTGACGCAGCGTATGTCGAGCCTGGCTCAGGCTGCGGGAACCGTTGTCGTAGAACTGGTCGATGAACTGGTTGGTGTGACCGTCCCATTTCACGTCCAGCGTGTACTTGTCGAAAATGCCCGATTGTTTCGAAAAGGCATCGCGCATGGTGACGAACTGTCGATTCGAAATCAGCCACTTGGCTTCGATCTCCATCTCGCGCCAGCAAGATGGCAGTTCCGGGCCAGTTGCCAAGGCAGCCGGCGCGCTCAAAATCGCAACCAGACTCAGTGCACCAGCGAGGGACAGGCCTCGCAATACGACGGCAGCACGTAGTCGGTTCAACGGCATTGTCGGTTTCTCCAGTCGATCGAAGGCGCGCCGGGCGCATGGCGTCCAAGTATAGACCGGCTGTGGCCCGATTCCCCCGGTCTGGATACAATGCCGCTCCCCACCACGCTTTCGCAGAAATTCGGCGAGGACCGAGCCATGTCAAACCTGATCCCGAGAACCCCCGCACCGGACAACGAGCCGATTGGCAGCTATGCGCCAGGCAGCGCGGAACGCGAGTCGCTGAAATCGAAGATCGACGACATGATGTCCCGCGAAGTCGAGGTGCCGGTCGTCGTCGGCGACAAGGAGATCCGGACGGGCAATACCGGCGAGAACAGGGCGCCTCACGATCACGGCCACGTGCTGGGTACCTACCACCTCGCGGGCGAGAAGGAAGTCGCCATGGCGATCGATGCCGCGCGCAGCGCCCGGGAATACTGGAGCAAACTCGACTGGGAGGATCGCGCCGCCGTCTTCCTCAAGGCCGCCGACCTGCTGGCCGGCCCTTACCGTGACGAAATGAACGCGGCCACGATGCTGGGTCAGAGCAAGACCGTTTTCCAGGCCGAGATCGACGCAGCCTGTGAATTGATCGACTTCTGGCGTTTAAACGTCGATTTCATGGAACAGCTCTACGCCGTTCAGCCGGAATCTGCGCCGGGCATGTGGAACAAGACAGACTATCGTCCACTGGACGGTTTCGTATTCGCCGTTTCTCCATTCAATTTCACCTCGATCGCCGGCAACCTGCCGACGGCGCCCGCGATGATGGGTAACACCGCCCTGTGGAAGCCGGCCTCGACCCAGACCTACAGTGCATGGGTCATCATGAAGATCCTGCATGAGGCGGGACTTCCACCCGGCGTAATCAACTTCCTGCCCGGCGCAGGGCCGCATGTCGGTAACCCGGTCCTGGCAAGCCCGGAACTCGCAGGCATCCATTTCACGGGCAGCACCGCGACCTTCCAACACCTGTGGAAGACGGTCGGCGAGAATATCGATCAATACCAGTGCTATCCGAGGCTGGTCGGGGAGACGGGTGGCAAGGACTTCGTTTTCGCCCACCCCAGCGCCCACGTGCAGTCGCTGGTCGTCGCCCTGATCCGGGGCGCCTTCGAGTACCAGGGACAGAAGTGTTCGGCCGCGAGTCGCGCCTTTATTCCTGAGAGCCTCTGGGACGACGTGCTCACGGGACTAAAGGAGGCGATGGGCAGCATCAAGATGGGGTCGCCGTTGGATTTCAGCAATTTCATGTGCGCGGTGATCGACCAAAAAGCGTACGACAGCATCAGCGGTTACATCGAACATGCCAGGGACAGCAAGGACCATGAGATCCTGGTCGGCGGTGAGTGCGACGACAGCACCGGCTATTTCATCAGTCCGACCCTGGTGCAGGCTGACAAACCGGATGCCCGCCTGATGAGCGAGGAGATTTTCGGTCCGGTTCTCACCATTTATCGCTACCCGGATGGCGCCATGGAGGAAACACTGGCCGAGGTGGAGAAGGCCAGCCCCTACGCGCTGACCGGCGCGATATTCTGTCGCGACCGCAATGACATACTGCACATGAGCGATGCGTTGCGCTTCGCCGCCGGTAACTTCTACATCAATGACAAGCCGACCGGCGCAGTGGTTGGCCAGCAGCCATTTGGTGGTAGCAGGGCAAGTGGCACCAACGACAAGGCCGGCAGTATTTACAACCTGGTCCGCTGGATGTCACCACGGACGATCAAGGAAACCTTCGCGCCTCCGCAGGACTTCCGCTATCCGCACATGGCGGAGGAGTAGCGCGGCACAATGATGAACCACAAAGCGTACGGATGATGCCAGGCAATCCCCGCGACATTCCGCAGGCCATGCAGTCGGCTGTCGGGCAGCTGCAGGCCGGCGCCTTCGACGAGGCCGCAAAGATCTGCCGCGATATTCTGGCCGTCGATGCGGGATTCGGTCCTGCGTGCCACGTCCTAGGTGTCGCCCTGCACCGGCAGGGTCAAAGCGATGAGGCAGTTCGGCACATTCGCCACGCGATCGAGATCGATCCCGGTGTCGTCGACGCCTATAACAATCTCGGCAACGTCCTGAAAGACATGGGTCGTGTCGATGAAGCCATCGCGAACTTCAAAAAAGCCATCGAACTTCGGCCGGATTTCGCGATGGCGCACTACAACCTCGGCGCGGCGTACAGGCAACATGAGCGACCGAAGTTGGCGGTCGAGTCCTACCAGCGGGCTCTGGAATTACAGCCGGGCAACGCGGCGATCCATAACAACCTGGGTAACGTCTGGCGCGACCTGGGCCGGTTCAAAGAAGCCATCGCGAGCTTCGCCAAAGCGATCGAACTCGATCCGAACGGACTGGAATCCCTCTTCAATTTTGCCGAGGCGAATCGTCGACAGGGTTTGCATGCGCCGGCGCTGGATGCGTATGTGCGGGCGCTCCGCATCGATCGAGGCCACGCCCCGTCGGTGACCGGATTGGGGTACATCCTGACCGGCAGAGCGTTCAGTGCGATTGTCGAGGCGCCACCGCCAGATGCCAGGGAGCTGTTGCTGACCTGTCTTTCGCGTGACGATGTTGAGCACCAGGATTTCTTTCCCTCGGCTCTCGAGTTGCTGCTGGACACGGCGACAACTGCGGCGATCCGGGAGTTCATCGGGAGCGATGGGCAGCGTCGCGACCAGCAGGGGTCGGGAGATCTTGATTCGGTCTCGTCTCTGCTAAACGACGAGCTGTTTCTGATCCTACTTCGCAAGACGACGATCGCGGACCAGCTGCTCGAGCGTTTCCTGACCATTGCCCGGTCAACGGTTCTTCACGCCGTGACGAGTGGCGCGACGAAGAAAATAGAACCGATCGCTGAGTTCGTCACAGCGCTGGCTTGCCAGTGTTTCGTGACAGAGTACCTCTTCCAACGCACTGCGGATGAAGATCGCATGATCCAGAGGCTGATAGAGGATCTGGAAGACGCCGCCGAACACGACGGTCCCTGCGACCCTGTCAACGTATCCGCACTGGCATGTTATCAATCGCTGGGCGGATCGGGACTGAGCGATTCACTGGCGCGGCGGCTGGGCGAGGACGGCCCAGCGGAACTGTACGACAATCAGATCATGCAGGTTCGACGGGACGAATCGATCGCCGCGGCACTCGACAGCCTGTCCGATATCGACGAGGGCGTTTCACGGGATGTTCGACTCCAGTACGAGGAGAGCCCGTATCCACCGTGGACCGGCACCTATAGGGTGAAAGCGGCACCTTTCGAACGACACCTGGGAACCGATATTCTCCCCTGCCAGCCGCCACCAGGCGTCAATCTGGATCGCCCGGATGTTCTCATTGCAGGATGTGGAACAGGTAAGCATGCGATCGAAAGCGCCATGCGCTACGTCGACTGTCGCATGTTGGCCGTTGACCTCAGCCGACGAAGCCTGGCCTACGGCAAGAGAAAGGCGGCCGAGTTCGACATGGACAACATTGAGTTCCTGCAAGCGGATATCCTCGATCTGCCGAAACTGGATCGGCAATTTGACGTGATCGAGAGCGTCGGTGTCCTGCATCACATGGCTGATCCCATGGCGGGACTTGCGGCGCTGATGCGCGTTCTGCGACCGGGCGGTTTTCTGAAACTGGGCCTGTATAGCGAGCTCGGGCGAAAAAGCGTTGTCGCGGCGCGCGAGTTTGTAGCGCAAGGTGGTTTCGGATCCGACCCGGATGGAATCCGCGAGGCCAGGCAGGCCATTTTTGCGCTGCCGGTCGACCACCCGGCCAAGGACGTGACCGAACCGCTCGATTTCTATTCCCTGTCCGCAGTGCGCGACTATCTGTTCCATGTTCAGGAACATCGCCTGTCCCTGCCCGAGATCAGTTCCGCGCTGGATGCTCATGGTCTTTCCTTTCTTGGCTTCGTCCTCGACGTAGCGAGCTTGCGATCTTTCGGCGCCATGTTTCCCGAGGAGGGGAGCTTTCTGTCGCTAGAAAAATGGCACCAGTTCGAGGAGGTCAACCCGAACACCTTCTCGGCCATGTACCAGTTCTGGGCCCGTAAGACAGGCCAGTCATAGCCGTCGCCTTGCTGGCGACGATGGCGTCCGGAGTACAATCCCAGCGGCAGCCGGCCGCCGATTGGTGGTGCGGGCCGACGGGGGTGAAATCTCAAGACGCTCCTTGCGGCCGGATCGACTGCCCTGGATCACTGGCCCGATAGCGTGCGGCGTTGCCGGCGCGGCCTGTATGGACGAACGCGATGAACGCCGAGAGCCGCACGCTCACGCCCTGGCAGAAGCTGACCAAATTCCGGTCGCTATTGCGCGCGTCCCTATCGGATAGCGAACACGACTACACGCGCCTGCCGATCAAGCGTGGGCTGTTTCTCCTCGCCATCCCGATGATGCTGGAAATGGTGATGGAGTCCATCTTCGCCGTCGTCGACATGCTATTTGTCGCGAGGTTGGGTGCGGATGCGGTGGCGGCCGTCGGTCTGACCGAGGCTGTTCTCACGCTCCTGTACGCCGTCGCGGTCGGTATGGGACTGGCGGTCACCGCGCTTGTTTCCCGGCGTGTCGGTGAGGGGCGCAGGAACGATGCCGCGATCGCGGCAGGGCAGGCGCTCTGGATAGGCCTGGCGGTGTCCGTGATCATCGGTGTCGCCGGTGCGCTGGGCGCGGTCTCACTGTTGGAGCTGATGGGGGCCTCCGATGACGTCATAGAGATCGGCACCGGATACACGGCGCTGATCTTCGGTGGCAGCGGCACCATCGTGTTCCTGTTCCTGATCAATGCGGCTTTCCGCGGCGCGGGTGATCCTGCCATCGCGATGCGCGCCCTGTGGCTTGCCAACGGCATCAATATCATCCTCGATCCCTTGCTGATCTTCGGCATCGGGCCGTTCCCGGAGCTTGGGGTATTCGGCGCCGCCGTCGCCACCACGATCGGACGCGGTGTTGGCGTGATCTACCAGTTGTATTGCCTGTTCGGGAGCGCAGGGCGGCTGCGGCTGGGTATTCGACACTTGCGACCCGTTGCATCGGTCATGTTGCGCCTGATCCGGGTCTCCCTCGGTGGCGTCTCGCAATTCCTGATTCACACCGCGAGCTGGGTCATCCTCGTTCGCGTCGTGTCGATCTCGGGCAGCGCCGCGGTCGCCGGATACACGATCGCGATCAGAGTGATCGACCTGACCATCCTGCCTGCCTGGGGCATGGGCAACGCAGTGGCGACCCTGGTCGGCCAGAACCTGGGGGCGGATCAGCCGGAACGAGCGGAGAGATCCGTTCTCAAGGCCGTCCAGATGAACCTGTGGTACATGGTCCCGATCGGTCTCTTTTCGGTGATATTCGCCCCCCAGATCGTGTCGCTGTTCAGCACCGAGCCGGACGTCCTGCGCTACGGCACCAATGCGCTGCGCATCATTTCCTACGGCTACGTCTTCTACGCATTCGGCATGGTCGTGATCGAGTCATTCAATGGCGCCGGTGACACGGACACTCCCACCCTGATCAACTTCGTGGTCTTTTGGCTGATCCAGATTCCGCTGGCCTGGTGGCTCGCCCAGGGTGTCGGCATGGGGCCCAACGGTGTCTTCATCTCCGTCCTGACGGGTGAGGTGTTGCTGGCCGCCGTCGGCTGGGTGGCTTTCCGCAGCGGTCGCTGGAAGCGCCGAAAGGTCTAGTCCGGGGCTTCAGTCGGCGGACCCGGCAGATTACCGAGGTCGATCCGTTGGCCCAGGCCCAGTTCTCTTGCCCGAACCAGGAGCGCCCTGGTGGCGATGCAGTCCTCCAACGCGCAGCCGACCGACTTGAATACGGTGATCTCGTCCTGCAATGAGCGTCCGGCGAGCGCTCCCATGAGCGCTTCACCCACTTCGCCGGCGACGTGATCGACGGTGATGACGCCGTCCTTGATTGGCCTCAGCAGGTCCCCGGCTTCGGCCAACGCCGAGGCCCGGTGATCGACGAAGACCCTCGCACTCCGAATCGTCTGCGATGGGATCTCGGCCCGGTCGGGCTGGTAGCTTCCGACCGCATTCAGGTGCATGCCTGGCGCAATAGCGTCAGGGGAAAAGACCGGCTCTTTCGAAGTGGTCACGGTGCACACGATGTCGGCATGTTTCACAGCCTCGTCGTTCGAACTACAGATCTCGATGCGGCAGGGTGTTCGCCCCGCGGCATCCATGTCGCGCACCAATCGCTCACAGTCGTCACGGTCTTGTGAGGCAAGATAGGCGACACGCAGATCCCGCACGCAAGCGATCGCTGCAAGATGCTCACGGGCCTGGACGCCGGCACCGATAATCGCCAGCGATTCGCTGTCTGTTCTTGCCAGCAAGTCGGTGGCGGCTGCCGAGGCCGCTGCCGTGCGGATCGCCGTGACCGTAGTACCGTCGATGAGCGCCTCGGGTCGACCGGTTTCGGGGTCGATCGCAATAATCGTTGCGAGGATGCGCGGCAAACCGCGGTCCGGGTTGTCGTCGAAGACGGACACGATCTTCACGGCGCAGGCGGCATCACTTTCGGAATCGAGCAGTGCCGGCATGACAAGGACCGAGCCATCCGGTCGCCGGGCCTGGAGATGACTGCGCAGCGGCATCTGTCCCGAACCCGACGATATCGCAATGAACGCATTGCGCATCGCGTTGACCGCGACTGGCATCGGTAGCGCCTGCCTGACCTGTTCAGAATCCAGGATCAACATGCCCTGTCTCTCCGCTCTCAGTTGTTCGATCCACGCATTGTCGTCCAAATCGACGTCGGGCCATAATGCCGTTCCTTTACAAGGCACGCGGGAATCAGCATGAAAATCGTCGCCATCAGAGCATATCAAGCGGATCTGCCACTACACGAAGGCAGTTACAAGTGGTCCGGCGGCAAGTCTGTCGAGGTCTTCGACAGCACGGTGGTCGCCGTGGAAACCGATACCGGCCTGACCGGCTTCGGCGAGGTTTGCCCGCTCGGCCCGTTTTACCTGGCGGCCTACGGGGGAGGTGTCAGAGCCGGTCTGACAGAGCTTGCCCCCCACCTGATCGGCATGGACCCAACCCGACTGGGACCACTTAATGACCAGATGGACCGAGCCCTGAAGGGTCATCCCTATGTGAAGTCGGGGATCGACATGGCCTGCTGGGACCTGATGGGAAAGGTCTGCGGTCAGTCCGTATGTGAATTGCTTGGCGGTCGTTACGGTGACGACTTTCATCTCTATCGCGCCATTTCCCAGGAGTCACCGGAGGCGATGGCGCTTCGTGTCGAGCAATATCGTGCGGAAGGCTACCGGCGATTCCAGCTGAAGGTTGGTGCGGATCCACTGGACGACATTGCGCGAATCCGCGCAGCGTCAGAGGTTCTCTTGCCCGGCGATCGTCTGGTTGCCGATGCCAACACGGGCTGGAAGATGCACGATGCGGCCAGGGTCGTACGGGCGGTACGGGATGTCGACGTCTACATCGAGGAACCCTGTGCGAGCTATGAGGAGTGTCTGTCGATCCGTCGTCGCACCGATCACCCCTTCGTGATGGATGAATGCATCGACGGCATGCCGGAACTCCAGCGCGCCCATGGCGATGCCGGCGCCGATGTCGTCAACATCAAGATCAGCAAATTCGGCGGCCTGACAAAAGCGAAGCTGGCACGCGATCTGTGTGTCTCGCTCGGCATCGCGATGACCATCGAGGACAGCTGGGGTGGTGACATTACAACGGCGGCGATCGCAAGCCTCGCGCACAGCACACCGACCGACTCGCTGTTTTCCTCGACGGACTTCAACAGTTACGTCACGGTCAGCAACGCGGCGGGGGCTCCTCAGCGGGAAGGCGGTCGCTTGTCGGCATCAACGCAACCCGGTCTGGGCGTGGAGCCGCGGTGGGAAGTATTGGGAAACGCGATTGTAGAGGTTACCTAGAATCTAGATAAATGGCGTAACTAATTATTAATTATAAATTAAAAATTGATAATAACCACTACGATCAAGTTCAACCCTGAAATTCAAATTTCTAGTTCCTGGTTCACCAATCTGCGACAAGGGCCCGCAGGGCGAGTCCTGGCAAGGTAGTCAGACCGAAGTCCTTGCTGATGATGTTGCCGTTGCTGTCCAGTACGTAGTAGGTCGGATACCCCGGGACACTGAAATCTGATCCCGTCGTCGCACGACCGAGCAGGACAGGGCTCTCGATCCGGTGCTTGTCCCCTAAGTCCTGGACGTCGTCGATATCGGCATAGTCGAGAGCGATCATCACCAGGTTCGCACGATCACCGAGCCAGGACTCGAACCAGCGCAATTGGTGCGCGCTCGCGTGACAGACCCTGCACCACGGCGCGAAGAAATACAGAATGGTCGGCTTGCCTTTCAGATCATCCGCGACCCAAACGCGACCGGAGAGATCGGCAAGGGTGAACGCCGGAACCGGTGTGGTGCCATCGCTCGGCAACAAGTCCCTGGTGCGCCACCCGTAGATGCTTGCGACGATTACGATCGCGAGCAACAGTTCCAGGGCAATCATCAGCCGCTGCCTGGTGGCGTCCCGATACCCGGACTTTGTCATGGCAGGTGGGGGCGCGCCAGGTATTCGTGTGATTGCATCTCCTCGAGTCGGCTACTTGTTCGCTTGAATTCGAAGGCCAGTTTGTCTGCGGCATAAAGGCCGTCGATTGCGACCTCCGCCGACAGGATCAGTTTGACATTGCGGTCATAAAACTCGTCGACCAGCGCGATGAATCGGCGCGCCTGGTTTTCCAGGTCGACACCGAACTGCGGAACGTTTGACACCAGTACCGTGTTAAACGTCCTCGCGATCTCTATGTAGTCGCTCTGGCTGCGCGGGCCGTCACAGATATCCAAAAACTCGAACCACACAACACCGTCGGCTCTCCTTACGGTCGGGATGATGCGATTCTTGACGTCCAGTGACCTGGACCGCCAGGTTGCCTCGGGCGCGATGCTGTCGAATGCGCTGGAGAGACTCTTCTCGGCGTCACCGTCGAGTGGCGCATGATAGATCTCGGCGCGTTCCAGAGCCCGGAGCCGGTAGTCGTTGTGGCCAGCCAGGTTGACGACTTCCGTGTGTTGATTGATCAAGCCGATGGCAGGCAGGAATCGCGACCGCTGCAGCCCGTCCTTGTAGAGTTCGTCCGGCGGGATATTCGATGTTGCCACCAAAGTCACACCGCGGCGGAACAATCCACCGAACAGGTGCCCGAGAATCATGGCGTCGGCGATGTCCGAGACGAACAGCTCATCGAAACAGATGATCCTGGTCTTCTCCGCCAACTTGTCGGCAACAAGTTCCAACGGATCGCTGCGGCCTTCCAGCTCCGACAGTCGGGCATGCACACTCTCCATGAAACGATGAAAGTGCTGCCGTAGCTTGTCCTCGAAGGGCAGGGCATCGAAGAAGATGTCGACGAGCCATGTCTTGCCGCGACCTGTGTCGCCCCAGATATAGAGTCCCCTCTCCGGCTCTATGATGCGATTGCGACGCAGGGCGGCGAAAACACCTCCCTGTCGCGGAGGCGATGTCACCAATCGCTGGTAAAGGTCGTCCAGGCGCCGTGCGGTGACCGCCTGTTGCTCATCCGGCTCATATCCGTTGCGATGTAGCGCGGACAGGTAGATCGGATACGGCGTGTTGGGTAAGTTCTCTGCGGCCACGTCGCTTATACCGCCAGCTCCGGGCGGTCCCGAAACTGATCCAGGGCCTCCGGGTTCGCCAG
>CAJIAD010000403.1_pt1 | contig 12519 bp, 10 predicted proteins | sample 9198981 | NCBI WGS metagenome assembly CAJIAD01 (sample SAMEA7708274, study PRJEB35096) | sediment metagenome | biome: marine neritic benthic zone biome [ENVO:01000025]; feature: sediment [ENVO:00002007]; material: shallow marine sediment [ENVO:03000034] sea grass bed [ENVO_01000059] ...
CGTGGGTAGTGGAAGTTGAGATCAGCTTGGGTGGCGCCCCTCCGTCCCCAATGCACCTCGGGGTCTGCTTAAAAGAATAACGGTAGAGGAAAAATAACAACAAGCCATGGAATGGCAATCACGGGCGCGCTGACAAGCGCGCCTTTTTTTTGCCCGGTACCCTTGCCTGGCTTGTGTCGCGTTCCGGCGAACTTGACCCTGGAACCCGTGGAATTCAGTATCTGAACACCTGTTCATATTTGGTCCTATTGCATGCCGGATTCCAAACGCAGCAAGATCGACGCGCGCGCGGTCGAACTGGCGGATTTCTTCCGTATGATGGGTGACGCCAGTCGCCTGAGGATCGTCCTCGCCTGCATGGATGGGCCGATCAGTGTGGGCGACATTGCGACCGGGCTGGAGCTGTCACCGTCGCTGGTAAGTCATCACCTGCGTTTGCTGCGGTCGGCCGGGATCCTCGAACCGACAAGGAAGGGCAAGCAGGTTTTCTATGACCTGCCTGACCAGCATATCCGCCGCGTCATCGTCGGCATGCTCAGTCATCTTGCCGAACAGACACCCGATCAACACTAAGCGCTAGAACTACGATCCGGGCCCTGAGGGCGTCGCGATGATGCAGTGATCACCAGGCTTCTTTCAGCAGCGCCTCTACATCTTCGGGCGCAGCGTCGACCGGATTCATCAGCAACGATCCGTCGTCGAGGGCGAGATCTCGAATACGCGGCAAGTCGTCGATGGAGACTGCTCCGGTCTCCGATAGGCTGCGCGGCAGCCCGCAGCGCTGGTGAATCCGATTCTTCAGTTCGACAATCTGATCGATGACGGCCTGTCCCCTCTCCTCCTCCGGGGTAGCTGCCACCGTATCGACATCGGTGAGGTGATAAAGCAGTTCACCGATTTCCCGACCCCTGGCCTCCAGGTTGTAGCGCAGAACATGCGGCAGAAAGATGCTCATGCAGGTGCCGTGGTGCACCCCCGTGGCGGCACCCAGCGCGTGACCGAGCGAATGCACCAGTCCCACCATGGAATTCGTGAAGGCGATCCCGGCCATGGTGGCGCCCTGCGCCAGCTCCAGGCGTCCATGGGAATTTCCGGGCTCATCCAGCACCGGAACCAGCCATTGTCCGATCTTGGCAATTGCCGCCGATGCATAAGCATCGCTCATCGGGTTTTTTGCCAGGCAGGTGAATGACTCTATCGCGTGTGTCATGGCGTCCATCGCGGTCGCCGCGGTCAGCAACGGCGGTAGCTTCAGCGTCGCGCGCGGATCGATGACGGCGACATCTGGCAGCAGATACTGGGACATCAGGGGCACTTTCGCCCCGGCGACCGTGTCCTTGACGACGGACACCGAGGTCACCTCTGAACCTGTTCCCGCCGTCGTCGGGATGGCGACGAACGGTCGCAGCGGGCGCGTCAGGTTGTTGACGCCGACATAGCGGATCAGGTCATCGCCACCTTCGGTGACCAACACATTGACTGCCTTGGCCGTGTCCATGACCGAGCCGCCGCCTATGGCTATCAGCGAGTCACAGCCAGTTTCGCGGTACCGATTCGCCGCGGCGACGACCTGCTCTATCGGTGAGTCGGCCGGCACGTCGTCAAAAATCTCTATGCCGGTCGAACCGCCCTCCTCGATGGCCGCCCTCGCCATGTCCACGATGCCCACCGACGCTACGCCCTTGTCCGTCACAATCATAGGCCGCTTGGCGCCGCGCACCTCCAGTTCGAAGGGAATGTGTTCGAACGCCTTGTAGCCGGCCACGATCTTCACCGGACAGAAAAACTCAAAGAAATTGTCACTCATCGACTCACTCCGAACAGATCGAGGACCAGGCGACCATAGATCCTGATCGCCAATCCAAGCTTCTCGAAAAAACCGATCGACGGATAGGACTTGATCGCCCTGGTTGCGATCAACTTGGGTAACACAACGGCTTGCATGCGATCCAGGCTACGGATCAGCTTCATCGCCACTGATGTGTTGCCGTCGACCGCGATGCGGTCGTTCGCAAAAGCGACCGCCGTGCTCTCGACGAATCCGAGCACCAGGAATGCGTGCGTCGTGTGTTTGAACTCGAAAATCATCGGATACTCGACAGCCGACCAGTCTCCGATAGCACGCAGCCGATCGCCGTCTCGCCGCACACCCATCCCGGCGACGCCATTGCGAACCCGCATCGTGAATGCAAACCCCTCGGGCAGCGCTTCTACCTCTCTGCGCACGATCGGATCGACGACACTGGCCGCCGCCAGCAGTCGACCGACCAGCCACAGCATGAAACGCACGTAGAAACGCTGGATCGCGTAGAACGAGCGGCCCGATCCGCCAACGGTCCCGACACTCCCCGCGGATCCCTCCGCCAGCCGCGTCTGTGTACTCATCGCGAAACGACCTCAGGCTGCATCGTCGCCGTCGCCGCCATCTTCACCCGGCAGGGCTCCTTTCGGATCGACGTGACCTTGCTGGACCAGCTGACCATCCGACACCATGACGACTCCCGGATCGCCATTGTCATGGAAGACATGTACATCGCGTTGCGGGAACGGAATGGAGACGCCTTCGCGATCGAAGCGCATCTTCACCTCGCGGGTGACGTCCCAATAGACGTCCCAGTAATCGTCCGTCTTCGACCACGGCCGGACCACGAAGTTGACCGAGGAATCAGCCAGCTCGTGCAAACGAACCATGGATTCCGGATCGTCCAGTACCTTGTCGTGATCCTCCAGGATCGAGGTCAGAATCTTCTCGGCCTTGGGGATATCGTCGGTATAGGAAATGCCGAAAACCATGTCGACCCGGCGCTTTGTCTGGGAGGTCACGTTCTTGATGACATCGCCCCAGATCTTGGTGTTGGGAAGGATCAGGGTCTGGTTGTCCAGCGTGAGCATGGTCGTGTTGACCAGGCTCATCGCCTTGACCTTGCCGAAAACCCCGCCGATCTCCACGACATCACCGACATCGAACGGGCGATACAAGAGGATCATCATGCCTGATGCAAAGTTGCCGAGGGTGTCCTGCAATGCGAAGCCGATAACGAAACCGGCGACGCCGAGTCCCGCCAGTGCCGGACCTATGGAGATACCCATCTGCCCCAACGCGATCAGGAAACCGATCAGCAACACCAGGTTCTTGACCGTCGCGATCGTGATTTCCCTCAGGAGTCGCGACACATTCAGCCGCGAAGCATCGATACCCTTTGTCACGAGCTTCTTCGCGAGCCTGGCCAGCAGCCAGAAAATGAACATGATGACGAAGAAGATCATGATATTGATCGCAATCTGCGGCATGCGTTCGCCGGCCCATTCGACAAAGGTCTCCAGCCAGCGCCCGGCAAGTCCCAGGATCACATCGGGATCGAACAGATCGGTGCTGACCGCTCCACGCACGACGATCAGTTGCTGGCGATAGTCGCCGGTATCGAGCTCGAGCGTCTCCATCATGGTGACGGTGGTGGCCAGGCTGTCCGTCAGGACGTCGACGCTGCGCTCCGCGACCTTGAGTTCGGCCTTGATGTCCTGGTCATCCGGGAAATCGGTGGATTGCGTTGTCAGGATGGCGGCATCTTCCTGGCTCAACTCGAGCGCGATCGAGAGCGCGGCTGCCCGACTCTCGAGGCTGCGGGCGAGCTCGGCGTCGGATGCCGATGTGTCCAGTCCATAGGCCTGGGCCAGCTCGCGGTTCTTTATCAACCCGCGGTAAAGGGCGTGCAGTCGCTCAGCGGTTCGCTTGCGACTTTCAACAAGCGGCAACAGGTCTTTGCCCTTGGCATCCGCTGCCGCCTCGGCCTCCTCGCGTGCTGCGGTCCTGATCTCGTCGATCAGTTCCATGACGGCCGGCGGCAGACGCTCCAGCAGATCGACGACGACCGGCTTGTACTTGGAAACGTCGCCCCCGGCTTCCTGTTCCTTGAGGGTCAGGGCGGCGAATCCATCGATTGCCCGCAACGCCTCAACCTCCTTTTGTTCGATACGGCGATTCAGGATCCGCGCGACATCGCCCGAGGCATCCGCTACGGTTGCCTTGAGTGCGTCCATTTCGGTGTCGAGTTCCTTGAGCTGCGCGACATAGTGCTCTGCGTGCTCGACGTAGGGAGCGTCCTCATGCGGGGCCTCTTGTGCCAATGCAAAGGAACCGTGACCCGCGATGCCGACACAAAGAGCCAGGGCGGCAACGACCATGAAAGGTAGACGTGACAACTTGATCATCTTGAAATTCTCGCGCTGATATCGGTACGACGGGGCGGGGCTGCCCGCCCGTCAGAGTGGCGACCCGATCGGGTCGCCAGCGATACTTTAGGACGTTCCGGCCGATTAGGCCAGACGCCTGCGTGAAAACCGACTTCGAGCCTGGCGGATGGCCTACCCGACAGCGGGCGCCGTCGCCGCTTGCGCGTGTGGACTCACCAGCGTGCGGATCCAACGACCATAGAAGAACAGGCCGATCGCGGACCCCACAGCTACCAGTGCCATCAGGTACCAGACGACACCGACATTGTTCGCGTCATAGAGCATCTGGGTCAACGATTCCGGAGAACGGCCGGTCAGGTCGACCATGAACGTGAAAGCCTCGCCTTCGGGGATTGCGGCGATCTCACCCGTGGCGACGTCGTTGTCAGCGAGCCAGCGGCGACTCAGGGTTTCTTTCGCCGCGAACGTGCCGTAGAGCTTGGGACCGAAATAGCCTTCCAGCATCCAACCGACAGCAAGCGGCAGCTGGGAGAAGCCCAGGTACATCGCCTTCTTGTCCTCCGGCGCGAAATTACCGATGAACTCGAGGAATTTCGGGCTGGACATCATCTCGCCGATACTGAACGTGATGATGCCGAAGAAGACGGCCCAGGCCCCGGCGGTGAAGCCGATCATGGTAAACGCCACTGCGGTCAACACCGTGCCCAGGATGATGCTGTTGACGGCTTTCAGCTTGCCGCTCAGGAAGGCGAAAAAGAAGCAGGTCAGCATGATCAGGCCGGCGTTCACGTTGAGCAGGCCCTCGGGCATGATCCGCGTCCCGTCCTGGCTCATTCCCAGCAGAAATATCGCGACAGCGCTGGACGTGCCGTCCGGGCCAAACAACGTCGTTACGATGGTCGAAGTATCCACCCAGTCCCTTATATGCAGGGGCAGGACGTCGAACAATGCGTTGAACATGAACCAGAAGCCGGACATGATCGCCAGGAAAACCCAGAGGTGCGGTTTGCCGAGTTCGGAGAGCGATTCGGCGACGAGGCTGCGTTGCTTGATCTCTCCCGCCGCGACCTTGCGCTGGTGCTCCAGCCGTTGTTCCAGGTGCGGTTCCTTGTAGGTCAGCAACAGCAGGAAGTTGATCGAGATGATGGCGGCGCAGGCATAAAACACGTTATCCCAAGAAAGCTGCCGCATCTGTGCCGCCAACAGGGGACCCATCCATCCGCCGATGTTGACGGTCTGGTAAAAGATGCCCCAGGCCATCGAGCTGTTCTCGCGGTTCGTGGCCTTCACCAGGGTCCCCTGGATGCCTGGCTTGAAGATCCCGGTGCCGCTAGCCAGCACAATGGCGCCGATGAGGAATCCATAGAATGTGGGATACGCCGCCATGATCAGGTAAGCGGCGATCTTGACCACCGTGGAAAGAAAAATGGTCTTCTTGTAGCCCATCCGGTCTGACAAGCCACCAACCAGCACCGGGACGAGTGACTGAAACAGCGCCCAGACCAGGAAGATGATCCCCAGGCGCTCGGCCGAAACGCCCAGGCCGCCCTCGGAGACCGGCGCGGTCACATACAGACCCGAGACCGCCCTCACACCGTAATAGGCGAGGCGCTCGACCATCTCCATGCCGCCAACGATCCAGAACACATAGCTCAGGCTCGCTATCGAGGCGAACAGACCCAACTGGCGCACGTCCTGGATCGCCGCGCCGTCTTCCCGGTCAATCTTCGTCATTCTTGTTTCCTTGTCGTTTTCGAAGCCGCGCGATAGTGCTGGTCACCCCGCGCGAGCCGTAGTGTACGACATCGACGCACGGGAGACGGGATACAAGGCTTGCGACAAGGTCCCGGGGGCCAGGTTCCCAGCCCAACTACAGGAATGGACCGGGCACACGGAGTCGGCAGTGCCGAAACGGGTGAACAAAAAAATTGGCACCTAGGGCGGCAATACATTGCATCTCGGCCTGCAATGACAAAGCCGCCCAGGTGCCGAAGGCTGCGGATTATGAAATCCGCCTCGGGGTACGCTATGCGTACTTGGACAGGGCAAACTAACTATGCAAGACCTGTGCCAAGTATCCTCAACGCATGTCGTTGCCCGCGGAGATCGGCATCATGTCGAGGCAGGTAAAAGGGATTTGGCGCCTTGTCTCGTCGCGGGAGTCGCGCTGCCCGCAGGTCGAATTAGAATGGTTCCAGAGGAAGTGTCTCACTAAGTGCCTCAAGTGAGACAAAATATGAGACACTTTGTGAGACACTATGAGACAGATCAGCCCGGATTGTCTCTCTTCGAAGTAGAAATCCCCAGGCGATCAAGGTGCCTGTACAGCGTGGCCCGGCTAATGCCAAGCAAGTGGGCGGCCTTCGTCCGGTTGCCCGAAGCGTTGGACAGGGCGGCCAGTACACGCCCCCTCTCACCTTCTTCGGTCAACGGGTACGGTTCACTGGCTGGCTCCGCCGAATCCGGCTGATCGCTACGCAAGCGTATTTCCGGCGGCAGGTCTTGCGGTCGCACGACGCTGTTGCGGCAGTGGATGAAAAGATACTCCGCCGTATTTTTCAGTTCTCGAACGTTGCCCGGCCAGTTATGTGACTGCAACAACTGCATTGCGGCCGTGCTGATTCGCAGGTGCCGGCCTCCGAGGCCCTGCTCCGGCGACATGAAACTGGCCAGTAATAACGGAATGTCATCGCGGCGATCGCGCAGTGGCGGAACAGATAGCCGCGCCACGCGAAGACGGTAGAAAAGATCTTCCCGAAACCGACCTTTGCCGACCTCGGTTGACAGATCCCGATTAGTCGCTGCGAGAACACGGACGTCGATACTGCGAGGTCGCGATTCGCCCAGGCGGATAATCTCACGCTCCTGCAACGCCCTGAGCAGGCTGGTCTGCATCGCCATCGGCAGATCACCGATTTCGTCCAGCAACAAGGTACCTCCCGCAGCCGCCTCGAAAAACCCTTCCTGGTCCGCGACGGCACCGGTGAATGCGCCTCGCTTGTGACCGAAAAGCTGGCTCGCCAACAGGGACTCCGTGAGCCCGGCGCAGTTGACAGCGATGAAGGTTCCCTCGTTGCGGGGGCTGGCGGCATGAATACTGTGCGCGACCAGTTCCTTACCGACGCCGGTCTCTCCTTCGATGAGGACTGTCCATTCACCCTGGGCCACGATGTCGATCAAGCCGTACATCTCGATCATCGCAGGGCTCTCGCCGACGATCTCGCCATAGCGCGCCCGGTCCAGCTCGCCCCGCAGGTTGTAAATCTCGGAACGATCGTAGAAAAAAATCAGCCGCGCATCTTCGTCACGAGGGTCATCCCGGACGTCGGCCTCGAACCACCAGAGCTTGCCCCGGCTGTCCTCCCAGCGAAGAAAGATAGGGGCACGATCCTCGACGGGTGCCAGCATCGTTTCGCCGAGACTCTCCGCGGCGCTCGAGTCGAAGGGGCAGGCGTCTTTCCACGGCTTGCCTACCATGCCGGTGTCCAGCAACCCCTCGGCGAAGCGACTCGGCTGACTCACGAAAGCGACATTGCCCGCCGAGTCCACCACGACCGTACCCGCCTCGAACGCGTCGAACAGGGCCAGCATGTCGCTGTGCGACTTCGCAATTTCAGCATAGGCCTTCTGGTAGCGTTCTTCGGCGGCATCCCGGTCCGTGAGATCGCGGGCCAGACCCGTGAACATGCTGCAATCCGCGAGCTTGACCTCGCTGATCGTCAGCTCCATCGGGAACTCGGTACCGTCCTTTCGTACACAGCGGATCTCCTGGCGGATCCCCACGAAATCGGACTCGCCCGTCTCGAGGTACCGCTTCCTGTCTGCGTCTCGTTTGCTGCGCCACGGCTCGGCGAACAGGATCCTCACGGGCTGCCCGATCAACTCCTCCCGCGGGTAACCGTATAGCCTCTCGGCCGCCGGATTCACGAACTCGACGATGCCCGTTTCGGTGACCGTGAGGATAGCATCGACCGCGTGATCCACGATCGCCCGGTGCCTCTCCTCAGCCTCCCGTAGGCTGGACAGCGTCTGTTCCAGATCCAGTTTTGAACGACGCCCGAAAATGATATTGCCGCAGGTCGCAAGCAGCGGCTCCAGAACCTCGAGTTGTTGTTCGTCGTAGCCGCCCTCGCGATTGGCCACCCCGATCATGCCGACAAGCTCGCTGGCGGTGCTGAAGGGAACGCCCATGAACGCATGGAGCGGGGGATGCCCCTCAGGCAGGCCGCCGCTGCGCGGGTCGTTCGCCGGATCGTTCGCGAAAACCGGCTCTTCTGTCGCCAGCACCTGTCCGAACAATGAATCCAGGTTGTAGAATTCCATGCCAGCGGGGAGGCCTTCCTCCACGAACTTACGCGTCTCCTCATTCCAACTGATATCCGTCATCGCGCGGGTCTTGAGGTAGCGCGTGCCTTCGTCCGTGTGGAGCACTTCGGCGATGAACCCATATTCGCTGGCCGTGAGCTCCAACACGATGTCGAGCAACACGTCGAACGTTTCGGGCGCATCAATATCGAGCAACGCGCTGGCCTGCGCCCGCGTAATGGCATTGAGCAACCGATGTTCCCGATTCGACGAATCCATGGCTACATTGTGCTGATCGCGACAGATTTTGCCAGCGATGACAACGGGTTCGAAGCGGATCGGTTACTATCCGGGCCGGAAACCGGCAGAGCCGGAGGGTAAAAGAAGAGCATGGGAAGTGCCGATCTGTCCGTCACCCTGACCTTCGTCGCGTATCTGCTCGTCGTACTCGGTATCGGCGTCGTGGCATGGCGTCGCACGGGGGATCTTGGTGACTACATCCTCGGTGGCCGGCGCCTCGGGCGCTGGGTCACGGCCCTGAGCGCCCAGGCATCGGACATGAGCGGCTGGCTGCTCCTCGGCCTGCCCGGCTACGCGTATCTCGCAGGTCTCGAGTCGATCTGGCTACTGGCCGGCCTGCTCGCAGGCACCTATCTCAACTGGAAACTGACGGCCAGCCGACTGCGGACCGCCACCGAGCGATACGGCAACTCGCTGACGCTGCCGGATTATCTCGAAAGGCGTTTCGAAGACGAGGGTGGCGTCCTGCGACTGGTTTCGGCTCTCTTCATCCTGGTCTTCTTTACCTTCTACACAAGTTCGGGCCTCGTCGCAGGCGGTCGACTGTTCGAGGAGGTCTTCGGCCTGTCCTATCTCTGGGCAGTGGGCGCCGGAGGCGCGACCGTGGTCGTCTACACATTCTTTGGCGGATTCCTGGCAGTCAGCTGGACCGACCTGCTGCAGGGCATCCTGATGTTCCTGGCCCTGTTGGCGGTCGCGATCATGGGCGTGGCCGCGGCCGGCGGATTCGACGGTGTCGTGGCTGGCGCCGAAGCGCTGAATCCCGAGATGCTGAATCCCCTGACCGACGCGGCGGGAGAACCGTTGACCTTGATCGCGATCTTTTCGTTGCTGGGATGGGGCCTCGGTTATTTCGGTCAGCCGCATGTACTCGCCCGGTTCATGGCGGCGGACTCCGCCGGGAACATCCCTGCATCACGTCGCATCGCAATGTCCTGGGTGTCAGTTTCGCTCGTCGCCGGGTCGATAGTGGGCATCACCGGCGCCGTGCTGCTCGAAACGCCGTTGCAGGGGCCAGACTCAGAAAAAGTGTTCATGGTCATGGCTACCACACTCTTTCATCCGGTGGTCGCCGGTATCTGTCTCTCGGGAATCCTCGCGGCGGTGATGAGCACAGCGGATTCGCAGCTATTGGTGGCTTCGTCGGCAGTGGCGGAGGACCTCTACAAGGGAATCCTGCGCAAGGAGGCGTCGGAAAGTGAGCTGCTCTGGACCGGTCGAATCGCCGTCGTCGCGATAGCGCTGGTCGCGTTCGCATTGGCGACCAATCCGGACAGCAAGGTGCTGGACCTTGTAGCGTATGCGTGGGCGGGCTTCGGCGCCGCCTTTGGCCCCGCAATCCTGCTTTCCCTGTATTGGTCAGGTATGACGAAGCGCGGAGCGCTGGCCGGGATCCTCACCGGGGGCGTGACGGTCATCATCTGGAAACAGTTGTCCGGCGGGATTTTCGATCTCTACGAAATAGTGCCGGGCGTCGCGCTGTCCGTGATGGCGATACTGGCATTCAGCCGGCAACAGCAAGTCCCCTCGCCCACGCAATGAGAACCAGGGCGATCGCGCCCCAGCCGGCCCGCTTCTGGATCACGCTGCTTGAGAGCCATTCCGCCGGAACACGGCATCCGATCCAGCCGATCACGAGTCCCGCAATGAAGCCGGTCAGGTGTGCCACGATGTCGGTGCGCTCGCCCCCGGTCCCGGTATAGGCCAGCATCAGGACTCCTCCAATCAGGGGACTCCAGCGCCGCAGGCTGTTGCCGGGCACCATCGACCAGTGGCGCAGCGCGTGAGACACGATGATGCCCAGGGCCGCGAAGACGGCTGTCGACGCGCCGATCGAGGAATGACCGGGCGACTGAACGAAAGCATTGAGCAGATTGCCGAGCGTTCCGGCCACGACGATGGCCAGCCAGGCGACGCCACCGCCGAGGGCCTGCCCGGCCAACAACCCGAAGACCACCCCGAATACGAGATTGGCTGTGATATGCCCGGCGTCCAGGTGCAGGGTCAGTGCCGTCACTGCTCGCCACCACTCACCATCGACCACCAGCCCGGCCTGCATGCGTCCGGCTGGTAACCACTGGAGGCCGAAGGCCCAGCGGGACGCCAGGATGGCCACGATCAATATCACGGCCCCATACACAAGAATGCCGGCAGCGGCGCCACCATAGACCGGGACGCGCAACGGCACCGGACGCGGTCGCACCGGGTTCTCTCGCTCGTAGGCATCCAGCTCTCTGGCGGCCGCCGACAGATCGTCCCTGTCCACCACGAGCAGCCACCATCCGTCTCGATAACCAGCCTCTGCCGCGATCCCCGCTGCGTCCAGGACGAGCCGCAAGTCCAGGCACCGGTTCCTTTGCCTGGTCCTGTGGACGACCTCACAATCGACGGGCACCTGGTACATCCCTCTATCCTTCACGGCTCATGCGGATTTGGCAATCGGCCGGCCACAAACACGAAGGCCGGAGAGGCCTTTCGCCACTCCGGCCTGTTCGCAACGGATCGTGGTCTGATGACGACGATCCGGCACTATCCGGTGTTACCGGATCTTAAGCGTATGCTTCTTCACTTTCTTGAGTTTCGGGACAACGATCTCGAGAATGCCATCGTGCATCTCGGCCACTGCCTTTTCACTTTCCACCTCGACAGGGAAGAACAACGTTCTCTCGAGGGACTCTCGGGTGATTTCGCAACGATAGAAGCGCTCGAGCTTCTTCTCTTCCTTCGCTTCACGATCGACGAGGATCGTCAGGCAGTCGTCCATGACGGTCAGGTCTAACTCGTCTTTCTTGATGCCGGGGAGTTCAGCCCGAATCAACAACTCTTTGTCGCGATCAATGATATCGACCGGGATTCCTTCATAGGCGAACGCGCCCTCGAATTCCGCAAAGGGCGCTCTCTTCAATGCGAATGGCTCCATCCACGAACGCTGGAGGAGATTCTCGAACATCTCTTCCATGTTCCTGATCGGCCAGGTCGCCCTCGCAAATTTCGGCGTCTCCTTCCTTGTCTTCCGGGGGGTCAATTCCCTTACCGCTGACATGTCATTCACCTCTTTCCTGGATTGCACGCCAAACCGCCCCCAGGCCATTCCCTGGGGGGCCATCCATACAGATGGGGCCGCTGGAGGACGATTCCAATCGGGACTAATACTTATGCGTGAACCCGGGTTGCCGGCTGGCCATGCCGACCTTATCGCATGATGCTGTGGTCGTAGTTCTTCAGATCCTCGACCCGCCATACGACGGCTTCCCATTCGTCTGTGCGCGACCCGGTCAGCCGGGCACCAAGGAAATACTCGCGACCTTCCTCCACGAAAATTTTGAGAGTCCCCGGTTGCTGGCTGCGTGGCGTGTAGGTCGCCGGAATCACACCCGTCGCCTGGCGGAGGTCGGCGACGATGCGGATCGTGTGCTCGCCGGGCGGCAGCCTGAATGTGTACTTGGTGTCGAGTCCGTTGCCGGTCAGCGCACGTCCGCTTTGCTGGTTCTTGCCGTCGATCGTGGCGACATAGGCCGGGTAGATCTTGTCCGGGATATTCGAATGGAACGTCGTGATGACGCCGTAACGATCGTTGCTGTCGGTCAGCATTTTCGCTTCCATGCAACCGCTCAGCGAAACACTCGCGGCCAGGAACAGACAGATTATCCCCGCCATGGTCCTGCTCTTGGAATTGCGATCCAGGTTCATTGTCATCTCCGGAATTGCCCCACCCCGGGGGCC
>CAJIAD010000292.1_pt1 | contig 12258 bp, 13 predicted proteins | sample 9198981 | NCBI WGS metagenome assembly CAJIAD01 (sample SAMEA7708274, study PRJEB35096) | sediment metagenome | biome: marine neritic benthic zone biome [ENVO:01000025]; feature: sediment [ENVO:00002007]; material: shallow marine sediment [ENVO:03000034] sea grass bed [ENVO_01000059] ...
CTCGATCAGGCGGGCCGCGATGCTGAGCAGTGACTCCTCGTCAGGTTCCGCCCGTCCGGTCGCCATTTCCCGCATGCGATCGGCCTGCTGCTGGACGATGTCCTGCAGGGTCGAAAGCCCCAGAACACCCAGCGTGTCGCCGATCTTCTTCAACAGGTCGAGCTGCGGCATCAGGTCGTCCACCTGCTTCATCCCGGTGCGAACGAAGATGTCGAGTACGTCCTTGACGCGTGTCAGATCGTCGCGGATCGCCGACCCCACGGTTTGCATGAGCTTGACGCTGGGGCCGGACAGACTGTCCCGTGCGCCCTCGACCTCTTCCGCCGCCGGCAGCAATTCTCCCAGGCTGAAGCAGCGACGAATCGCGGAAACATTTCGACCTCGCGACGTCGAGCGAGCAACGTAGAACAGCAGGCTGTTCAGCAATGCGACAGGCGGACTGGTTTCGAAACTGCTCTCACCGTCTTCGATCACCCGACGTATCTGTCGATCGACCTGCCCCAGTAACCGTTTCACGGCCGCAGTGCTTTCCAGGCCGCCCTGGCGCAGAGCCTCGATGATGCCGCCGGTGACCCACCACAACTGATAGCACCGGTCCTCAGCAGACGCGTCCTCCAGTTCGCTGACCACATCGGCCATCACAGCCAGACTGCTCTCCGGCCTCTCGTCACGGATCCAGCCCAGCAACGCTGCCTGGAACCGCGGTCGTAACTTGCGACCTAAGGCCGTGATTTCGACCCCGGATGGCGGCGAATGCGGCTGCCGCGCGAGTTCGATCCTGCGGTCTGCCGGGAGATTCAGCAGCAGCAGAGTGTTCTCCGAGAACAGCGGTTGGCCTCTAACCGCTCGCAGGTCGTTCAACAATGGCAACAACACCAGGGGGATATCGCGTCCACCGCTGATCACGCGCTCCATATAGGAAGGCAACTGCACCATCGCCCGGCTCAAGGCGTCGAGAGACTCGTTGCGCGACTGTTGATCGGGCGGGTTGTCCAGAAGAGTCCGGGTTACCAGTTCGACTTCTTCTGCAAGCAGTGCGGCGCCCTGGACCTCGACCATCATGAGCGCGCCGTTCGCTTCGTGCATGTGCTCGGCGCAGCGGGCCAGCGCGGCCGTCTGCTCCGGCCGCTCGATATAGTCTTCCAGCGCCTGGCGCGCCTCCTGGAAGGTGTTGGCTAACTCGTCGTTAACCCAGACCAGTGTTTGTGAAACGGCTTCGCTCATAGCCCCTCGATGGGCACTCCCCGATCCTTATCCGGCAGCGCCCACGGATTCAACGCCTTCTTTCTTCTCTTTTTCGCCGGCAGCAACCGGAGCCGGCGCACGCTGCCCCTTGGAGGACTCCGGCAGCCGGAAACCGGCCACCGAACTGCGCAGCTGTGAGGCCAGGTCGGCCAACTTGCTAATGGAATCCGATGTCGCTCCGGTCGCCTCCGCCGTCTGGGAACTCACTTCGCGCAATACACCCATATTGCGCGTGACGTCGGCGGCAGCTTCCGCCTGCTCCCGTGCGGTGTTGGATATGTTCTGCACGAGGCTCGCGATCTGGTTCGAGACGCTTTCGATCTCGTCTAGAGCAGCACCTGCATTCTCCGCCAGCAAAGCCCCGCCAACGACATCCGTTGTACTGCGTTCCATCGAGATGACCGCCTCGTTGGTATCCGACTGAATCGTGTTCACCAGGACCTCGATCTGCTTCGTGGCGTTGGCGGAGCGCTCCGCAAGTCTCTGTACTTCATCGGCGACAACCGCGAAACCGCGGCCCGATTCACCGGCCATCGAGGCCTGGATCGAGGCGTTAAGCGCAAGGATGTTGGTCTGTTCGGCGATGTCGTTGATCAATTCGACGATGTTGCCGATCTCCTGTGAGCTTTCCCCAAGCCGCTTGATGCGCTTGGAGGTATCCTGGATCGTCTCGCGAATGGTGTTCATGCCCTCTATCGTCCGACGCACCGCATCACCGCCCTTGTGCGCGACGTCCACCGAGTGCCTTGCTACGTCAGCGGATCGCTCCGAATCGCCTGACACCGCTTCGATCGACGCCGCCATCCGGGCAATCGATTCGCTCGCATCTCCGACCTGCTTGGATTGCGTTTCGCTGGCCTGTGCCAGGTGCCCACCGGTCGCCCTGGTCTGACGTGCGGCGTCGTCGATCTTGATCGCAGAATCCTCGATCGTCGCGACAAGTTCCCGCAACGCTTCGATCGCATAGTTAATCGAATCTGCGATCGCGCCCGTGATGTCCTCGGTCACAGTAGCCTGAACCGTAAGGTCACCATCTGCCAGGCTACCGAGTTCGTCCAGCAACCTCAGGATGGCGGCCTGGTTACGTTCATTCTGACTGGTCTGCCTTTCTATGGCACGGCGCGCATCCTCACCCGAGAAACTGAACCACACCATGACCACGGCGACGGCCGCTGCCAGGATGACCAGGGCGATTGCAAGCCAGGGGCTGCCAAACCGCAATGGGCCGAATCCCGAGGATACCGACTGCGTCTCCAGTGCCGCCAGGCGGCGGGAAACACCGGCATTGGCTGCGGTCAATTCAGCAGCGGTCTGCAGGATGCCGGCATAGGCGCCGGAGTTCGATACAAGCGTCAGAACACCACTGTTGAGGTCACCATAAAATCTCGCCAGATCGGCCAGCAAGGCTTCCCGGCCGGTCGGCTGAAGCGGCGCAACGCCCAGGGTGTTGTCCTGCCCTGTCAGGCCACGGACGATGCGACCCAATCTCAATTCATCGTCGCCGAGTAAGCGGGTGATCTCCTCCCGATTTCCCGTATCCACCAGCAAGCTGGCGGCGGCGACCGCGACCCGACGGGCGGTCGCTGTGGCATCGCGTATTGTCTGGGCGCTGCTGGCCGGCGCATTTTCACCAAGGGCACCGGCGGTTCTGGCTATTCCCGCCGCGTCGCCGTCGATATCAGCAACAGTTTCGTGAGCGCGCAACACGCCTTCGCGACTCTCCGCAAGACGATCAGCGGCGTCCATCATTTCTGCGAGGCCATCTACCCTCGCCATCGCGTTCAGGCCTGATGCGAGGGCCCTGGCCTGTTGCGCCGACGAAGCGAGTCGCGCGAAGGCGTCAGACTCGCCACCGACCGCGGCAGCAGCATCGACTGACAGACTGCTGACAAGACCGCCGAGCAGAACGGTGTCACCAGCCTCGGCCGCAGCGGCGGTGCGCTGTTTGGCCCCCTGGTAAAGGCTCAGCGCCGCGAACGCCAGCAAGACGATCAGGACAATGCCGAGGATCGGCAACACCCGCACGCCACTTTTCTTGTCAACCATTGCTACTACCCAACCTTTTGTTCTCTTGGCGCCGCCTCGTCCGAGACTTTGCCGGCCTGCAGAAACTGCTGGCTCTCAACCAATCGGAGCAGACTGAAGACAGGCCACATCTCGGTTTCTTGCGAGAATGCTCCCTGCAGATATCGCTCGCAGCGCACCACTGTTTCCGGTGCCTGCTCGAGTCGCTGATCGCTTCTGAATCTCCTGAAGCCGATGACTTCGTCCACCACCATTCCTGCCGGGAGATCGCGGTGATTGACGACGATGACTCTTGTATCCCTGCCCGGCCTCGTCGTGGCGCCACCCAGGAAAGCCTTCAGGTCGACGACAGGCAGCAGTTGGCCACGGATATTGGCCAACCCCGTCAGCCAGCCCTTTGCCCCTGGAATACGCGTGAGCGCATCCGGGTAGACCAGCAGCTCCTTGACGTCCTCCCGTGCACATACGAAGGTCTCGTCGCCCAGGCGGTAGGCCAGTCCGTTCCACTCGTTCTGCTGTTGTCCGACGCTTTCCGACGCGGCCTTTATCCCGCGATGCTCCATGGCCCGGAGCAGATCGAAAGGCGCGTCCTTCAACTCGCGCAGATCGGTGCCTGTTGTCATCTCCTTCCTCTGCGAGCTTGCGTGGCCGCTACCGGCTTGACGCTAGCACTCGCGCAATTTGTCTGACTCACTCGGCCAACACCTCTCGGACCTTGTCCACGAGTTGCTGCTCCGAGACCGGCTTGACGACATAGCCGACAGCTCCCTGGCGCATGCCCCAGACGCGGTCCATCTCGTCGCCCTTGGTCGTCACCATGACCACGGGAATCGCCGCCGTCTCCGGGTCCTTGGACAATTCTCTGGTCGCCTGGAACCCGTTCATGCCGGGCATCACGATGTCCATCAAGACGACATCCGGCTTGTCCTCGCGCGCCTTCATCAGCCCTTCCGAGCCGTCGCTGGCCGAATCGGTGTCGAATCCCGCTTTCTCGAGGAACCCGCGCAACATGTGCACCTCGGTCGGGGAATCGTCGATGATCAGCACCTTTGCCATTTTCTGTCCTCCGGATCTACCCGGTTGCGGATGATCGCTCAGGCCCCCACGTGCCCACCGACGTGGCTATGGATGGCATTGAGCAGTTCGTCCTTCGTAAAAGGTTTGGTGAGGTATTGCTCGGAGCCCACGATGCGGCCCCTCGCGCGATCAAACAGCCCGTCCTTGCTGGACAACATGATGACCGGCGTATTGTTGAACACCTTGTTGTGCTTGATCAGCGCACAGGTCTGGTAGCCATCCAGCCGCGGCATCATGATATCGACGAAGATGACGTCCGGGTGATGGTCGGCGATCTTGGCGAGGGCATCGAAGCCGTCTACCGCGGTGAATACCTCGCAACCTTCCCGCGACAGCAGCGTCTCAGCAGTTCGGCGGATAGTCTTGCTGTCATCGATGACGAGTATCTTTAGACCTCGAAGGTCTTTCGGATTTACCCTCTCCACTCGTGTCTCCCAGGCTCGGGTTTGCCCCTCGAATCGTATCGACAAATTCGTCGTGACGTTTTTGACCGTCCCGACCGCGACGAGGCAGAACACCTCACTTGGAACTGCCTTTTAACATATTGGAGCCGAGGCTGCCACGAAGGGCGTAGAGACTCCGCAAAGCAGCCTGCTGATATAGTACGCAACCCGGTAGAATCGCTCGCGACGACTCGATGAAAAAGGCAAACGGAGCAACTCCATGAACCCCAGGAATCGCCGACTTGGCGTTGTCATGGACCCTATCGCCAGCATCACGCCGTACAAGGACAGCACACTGGCCATGCTGCTGGAGGCGCAGTCCCGGGGCTGGCAGCTGAATTACATGGAACAAGGTGACCTGTACGCCCTGGACGGGGTTGTTCATGCGACCAGCAGGGCGCTGGAAGTGCGTGACGACAATAACAACTGGTTCGAACTCGGCAGCGCCGAGGTCATCAGTGTTGGTGACCTCGATGTCACCCTGATGAGGAAGGATCCGCCGTTCGATATGGAGTACATCCATACGACCTACCTGCTCCAGCGAACCGAGGAAGCCGGCTGTCTGGTCGTCAACCGGACCACCAGCCTGCGTGACATCAACGAGAAGGCCTACACAATGTGGCTGGCCGATTGTTGCCCGCCAACACTGGTCACGCGATCCAGGGCCGAGATTCTGCGCTTCCTGGCGGACCAGGGGTCCATCGTGGTCAAACCCATGGACGGCATGGGCGGGCGTTCGATTTTCGTCGTCCATGCGGGCGATGCCAACGCCAACGTGATCTTCGAGACGATCACAGAGAACGGGGAGCGGTTCTGCATGGTGCAGCAATACATCGCTGAAATCGTCACAGGCGGCGACAAGAGGGTCCTGCTGATCGATGGGGAACCTTATCCATACGCACTGGCGCGGATTCCGCCGCCGGACGACAACCGGGGTAACCTGGCCGTAGGGGCCACAGCGGAGGGGCGCGAACTGACGGACCGGGACCGTTGGATCTGCGACCAGGTAGGTCCGGTCCTGCGTGACAAGGGCATCATCTTCGCGGGGATCGACATCATCGGCGACTATCTGACCGAGGTGAATGTCACCAGTCCGACCGGTATCCGCGAACTCGACGACGTATACGAAGACAATATCTCCGCCAGGCTTTTTGACGCGATCGAGGCGCGGTTGTGAAGTCCGTGCCGGCAACTGTGGCACGCCTTGTCAGCCTGGTGGCGATATTCGCCGTGCTGGGATGCTCGCCGCCCCAGGAGGAGACCAGGGTTCGATTCTCGGCCATGGGAACGCTGGTCGAGGTCACTGTTTTTGGTCATCCCCCGGAGTCCGCCCACGAGGCGATCAGCGAAATCGAATCACTGTTCGCGGACCTGGAGAGCCGTTGGGATCCATGGGATGGCGGTGAACTGGCCGAACTCAATAGCCAGCTGGCGACCGGCGCCAGCGTCCTGCCGTCCCGCGAGTTGGCGGAAATGCTCGGCCGGGCGACCGCACTCAACCAGGCGAGCGACGGCCTTTTCGAACCCTCGATCGGCAGCCTCACTCGACTATGGGGCTTCAGCAGCGAGGAATCGGCCCCGACTTCTCCCCCGACGAGCGAAGCACTGGCAGAGAGCCTCGCGAGCGTCGTTCCCTTGTCCCGGCTGTGGACGGATGACGGACGCCTGAAAGGTCCGCCCGGCCTGGCGATCGACCTCGGCGGTTTCGCCAAGGGGGAGGCGGTCGACATTGCCATCGCCAGGCTGCGTGAGCGGGGCATCGAGAATGTGATCGTCAATGCGGGCGGTGATTTGCGAGCGATCGGTCGCCATGGCGACAGGGAGTGGCGTATCGGGGTCCGTCAGCCCCGGGGCGAAGGCATCCTGGCTGCAATCCACATTTCGGGTGACGAAAGCGTATTCACGTCGGGTGACTACGAGCGGTTCTTCGTCGCAGAGGGACGCCGTTACCACCATATCCTCGACCCGAGGAATGGCCTCCCGGCCAGCGACACCACCTCGGTAACGGTCATCGCCGACAACGCCGCACTGGCGGACGCAGCGGCAACCGCTTTGTTCGTCGCGGGACCCGGCGAATGGGCCAGCGTCGCTGGCAGGATGGGCCTGAGCAAGGTGATGCTCGTGGACGCGTCCGGTAACATCCACCTGAGCCCGGAGATGGAGTCGCGGGTCTGGCTGCAGGGCGAGTCGCATTCGGTCCAGATAGAGGAGATCCCCTGAAACTGGTCAAGGCAGGAGACCTGATCGTGGTGGCGCTGGTCTCGGCGTCGATCGGTATCTCGTTCGCGACGTTCTGGACCAAACGCACGGCCGGTCATTCCATTGCCGTGAGCGTCAACGACGAGATTCTCTTCGAGGCTGCGCTCGCAGAACCGGCGGAGTTCAATGTCGACGGCATCAAGGGCGTCAGCCGCGTGAAGGTCGAGGACGGCAGGGCACGATTCGTTGACTCAATCTGCCACGGCAGATATTGCATCCACGCTGGTTGGCTATCTGCAACGGGGCAAGTAGCCGCCTGCCTTCCGAATGGAGTCGTTATCGAGGTGCTCGGGGGCGAGCGCGCCTACGACGCGATCAACCTGTGACCAGACGGCCGCCCGTGACGCAGCAAGAAGGCCGCGTGGCAAGTGGCGGGGACGAAGATCGGCTGGTGGCCGGCTTCGCGGCGCTGGCCATCGCCATTCACATCCTCGAAGCTTCGTTCCCCAGCCCCCTGCCCGGCATCAAGCCAGGACTCGCCAATGTCGTGACGCTGGTCGTGTATCTCCGCCACGGCATCGCCATCGCTGCCTGGGTCTCCGGACTACGCGTGCTGGTCGGAAGCCTCCTGGTTGGCACCTTCCTCAGTCCGACATTCGCACTGAGCGCCAGCGGCGCAATTGCGGCGCTGCTCGTCATGGGTATCATCGGGCGGATCGGTGGTCGGCATGTCGGACCGGTGGGTCTCAGCGTCGCGGCAGCAATCGCACACATGACCACTCAGATCTACGTCGCCTATCTTCTGTTTATTCCGAATGCCGCACTATTCAAACTTGTCCCGATCCTGCAAACCGCGGCGCTCATATTCGGCATCGTCAGCGGTATAATTGCGGCCATCGTGCTGGGCATACTGGATGGGGAGGACCACGAAGGATCGTGAAGTTCCTGCAGGTCAGTCCTTCCGACCGGATGAGCTACGCGCTCGGCATCGCATTCGCGGCCCATGCGGCCCTGATTCTCGGGGTCGAATTCTCGTTTCCGGAAGCAGCGCCGCCAAGAACGACCCCCACCCTTGAGGTCGTGCTCGATCCGCGTGCGCAGAAGAGTCAGGCGCCTGACGAGGCCGAATACCTCGGTCGGGAGGACCAGCGAGGCCGCGGCAACGTTCAGGACGACGTCGAGCCCCAGCTGACCGACCAGAATGAACCGCCATTGCCGGACGAGATGGAGAAGGAGGCGCAATCCGTGCAGCCGGAATCCGCCGGATCCAACGAGCAGGATCTCGTTGCCTCTCGAAGTCCTTCGGAGGATCGCGCGAAACTCGACCAGCTCCCTGAGCGACCCGAGTCGGCGCCGGAGTCCCGGCGTCTGCTGACGATCGCCCCGTTGGCGCCGGCGGACAATCCAAGGGAGCGTGTACTCGGCGTCAATACCCGAAAGACCCTGTTCGCGGAGTATCTTGCAGCATGGACGGACAAGGTGGAGCGGGTAGGTACGTTGAATTTCCCGGATGCGGCGAGGCGCCTCGGCCTGGAGGGCAGCCCGATCCTGGAGGTGGCCATCCGGTCAGACGGCTCGTTGATGGAAGTGATCGTACGCCAGACGTCAGGGGAGCCGGCGCTCGACCAGGCCGCGACGCAGATCCTGAACCTGGCATCGCCATTCGATCCGTTTCCCAGGGACCTGAAGGACAACTACGACGTGGTCCGATTCGCTTATGAGTGGCGATTCATGAAGGTCGGTTCGACCTATCGCTAGCAGGAAAGTGTGTTGGCAGAGTTGAGAGTACGGGGCCACGCGCCGATACTAGTCCTATGACCGCGACCTGGCTCACAAACCAGTTCCTCATTGCGATGCCGGCAATGGGTGATCCAAATTTCGATCATACAGTGACGTATATCTGCGAACACAACGAAGACGGCGCACTCGGCCTGGTCGTCAATCGTCCCATGGGGATGCACCTGTCCGATGTGCTGAACCAGATGTCGCTCGGCAACAGTGTGGATCGCCTGCTCGAGATCCCCATTCTTCGGGGCGGCCCGGTGCAGCCGGAACGTGGCTTCGTGATACACGACCGCGAGGGCGAATGGGGTTCCACACTGGAAGTCAGCGAGGGAATCCACGTGACGACATCGCGGGATATCCTGGAGGCGATGGCCGGCGGCGACGGTCCAGAGAATGCCCTGGTCGTTCTCGGCTACGCAGGATGGGGTGCCGGGCAACTGGAAGATGAGATGATCGCCAATGCCTGGCTGACCGTCCCCGCCAACAAGGAGATCCTGTTCTCGATCCCATTCGAGGAACGATGGCAATCGGCGGCAGCGCTAATCGGGATAGACATCAATCAGCTCGGAACCGGCTACGGACACGCCTGACAGTGGCGGCGAAGACCGTGCTGGGATTCGACTACGGCCGCCGGCGGATCGGCGTCGCGGTAGGCGGCACCACGACTGGCCGGGCAGAGCCGCTGGCGACCATCCGGTGCCTTGAGGGTGTCCCTGACTGGCAGGCGATCGACCTGCTGGTGAAGGACTGGGATCCGCAGCGCCTGGTCGTTGGGCTGCCGTATAATACCGACGGTTCCGAAAGCGAAATGGCCAGGGCGGCCCGCAAGTTTGCCAGTCGCATGCAGGATCGCTACAGGATTCCATTTGAACTGGTAGACGAGAGATTGTCATCGGTGGAAGCCGAGGACTGGCTGCGCGAGCAAAGGCGCAGCGGCGCTCTGGGGCGCCGCGTCAGGAAAGAGGATGTGGACCAGCGAGCCGCGGCGGTGATCCTGCAAGGCTGGCTCGACAACACGGGATAGCGACGGTAACAGATGCACGACCAGTTTGATTCGCAAGGCAGGCTGCGCCACCTGCTGACACTGGATGGCTTCAAGCGCGAACAGATCGTGAAGCTGCTCGACAGGGCAGACAGCTTTCTGACCGGGCCCGGCAGCCTGCCGGCGCGCAGCGACGCGCTACGCGGCCGAACAGTCGCGCAGTTGTTCTTCGAGCCCAGCACCAGGACTCGTGCCTCATTTGAACTGGCAGCCAGGAGGCTGGGTGCCGACGTGCTGAACCTCGATCTCAGGACTTCGTCCAGGGCGAAGGGAGAAAGCCTGCTGGACACCGTGTACACGTTGCAGGCCATGCACTGTGACATCTTCGTGGTGCGGGACTCGACGGCCGGCGTGCCCGGGCTGATCGTGAGCAACGTCCAGCCTCACGTCAGGGTACTCAACGGCGGAGAGTCCGACGCCAATCATCCCACCCAGGGACTACTCGACGTACTCACCATCCGGCACCACAAGAAGGAATTCGAGGGGCTGATCGTTACGATCATCGGGGACATCCGTCATTCCCGGGTGGCACGATCCGCCGCCCATGCGCTGTCTGCCCTCGGCGTCGGCGAGTTGCGGCTCGTCGCTCCGGACAAGCTGCGGACGCGTGAGGGTGAGTTCCCTGGCGCGGTCTCGACCAGCGATGTCGAGGCCGGCGTCGCGGGAGCTGATGTGTTGATGGCATTGCGGATACAGAAGGAACGGATTACGGAAAGCGACCTGCCGGACGAACGGGAATACTTCAAACACTATGGACTGACAGCGGAAAGAGTCGCATTGGCCAGGCCCGATGTCATCGTCATGCACCCCGGCCCGATGAACCGTGATGTGGAAATAGCCTCGACTGTAGCGGACGGCCCCCACTCAGTCATCGAGGAACAGGTAACAAACGGCGTCGCCATCCGCATGGCGGTTATGGAGGCGGTCATGGAGTCGCAGCCGTGACGGAGCACTCCCACAGGGGCACGATCTTCGTCCACGACGCGGAAGTCATCGAGCAGCGTGAGTACCCTGGGAGTCAGTTCATCCTGACCGTAAACGCGCCGGATTGCGCGCGCACGGCGGGACCCGGAAGCTTCGCCCATATCTCGTGCGACCCGGGGCTGCCGATGCGCAGACCGTTGTCGATCATGAATGCGGATCCCGATAGCGGCGAGATCGTGTTCCTGTACAAGATCGTCGGTGAAGGACTCACGCTGTTGTCGCGGAAGAACAAAGGCGACCGGGTCAGTGTTCTGGGGCCGATCGGTCGCGAGTTCTGGCCGGTTCCCGACCGCGGGCGCGCTCTCCTGATCGGCGGCGGCGTCGGCATACCGCCGATGGTGTTCCTCGCCGATCGTCTCAGGAAAGCTGCTGATGCCGAATGGCGGCCGCTGGTCCTCATGGGATCAGAAATTCCGTTCCCATTCGAATTGAGTCCCTCCGGAATTGACGTGCCCGGAATCCCTGCCAGCGCCGACCAGGGGCTGGCGATGATGGAATCCTGGGGTGTCCCCAGCAGGCTGGCCAGCCTTGCGGGTTTCGACGGTTGCCATCAAGGCTACGTCACGGACCTCGCGCGGGAGTGGCTGGCTACCCTAGGCCCCCAGGAACTCGATGATGTCGCCGTATTTGCCTGCGGCCCGACGCCGATGCTCGCGGCGACCGCAGCGCTGGCAGCCGACTTCAGCCTGCCCTGCCAGGTTTCCCTGGAGGAATTCATGGCATGCGCCGTTGGTGGTTGCGCAGGCTGTGCGGTGCCAGTGCGCACCGACCAGGGGGTGGCGATGAAACGGGTTTGTGTCGACGGACCGGTCTTCGAGGCCGGCTCGGTATTTCCACCCGCCGCCTGACCAGGCGGGCGCCTAACCGAAATTGATGCGCGCCTCCAGATCGGTGGCGGAGTCAGCACTGCTCAAGGCGACCTCGAGATCGACCATGCCTTCCTTGAAAAGTCCGAATACGGCGTTGTCGAAACTCTGCATCCCCGCTTCCATTGACTCCTTCAAGGCTTCCTTCACCCCCGTCACATCGCCCTTGGAAGTAAGGTCGGCCACGTGCGGCGTATTGATCAGGATCTCGACTGCCGCCACCCGCTTGCCCCCCTTGCCGATGATCAGGCGCTGACCAATGATCGCGTTGAGGTAGTGCGACAGATCCATGAAGATCTGCTTGTGCTGGGTTTGCGGAAACATGTTGATGATCCGGTCCAGCGTCTCGGAAGAGTTGTTGGCGTGCAGTGTGGCGATACAAAGATGCCCTGTTCCCGCCAATGTAATCGCGGCCTGCATCGTTTCCCTGTCACGGATTTCCCCGATCAATACGACGTCAGGCGCCTCGCGCATGGCGCTCTTGAGGGCGCGGGCATAGGAGAGCGTGTCCAGGCCCAGTTCTCGCTGGTTGATGATGGATTGCTTGTTGGGGTGCAGGAACTCGATCGGGTCCTCGATCGTGATGATGTGC
>CAJIAD010000389.1_pt1 | contig 12208 bp, 9 predicted proteins | sample 9198981 | NCBI WGS metagenome assembly CAJIAD01 (sample SAMEA7708274, study PRJEB35096) | sediment metagenome | biome: marine neritic benthic zone biome [ENVO:01000025]; feature: sediment [ENVO:00002007]; material: shallow marine sediment [ENVO:03000034] sea grass bed [ENVO_01000059] ...
ATACCTGCGTCTTGTAGACCAGGCGCCGGAATGCGGACGAGTGGATGACGCGATCCCGGTCTCGCTGGAACTCGCTGCGATAACTCGGGGCCGGTTCGGACACCCGCCGCCCCACCGACCTGTTTTCACTAGCGGCATAGGGCGCCAACCGCTCATGATGAGCGTCAGTTCGCCGCATCGCCCCGCGCTTCACACAATACTCGTCGCAACTGGTCGTCGCTGATCTCGTCTGTGACACGGGACCGACCCAGTGCCTCGATAACAACGAACCGGGTGCGCCCCGATTTCACCTTCTTGTCCATTTGCATCAGCGAGATTATCTGCTCTGCATCGATCGGTGGCGGTACGACCGGCAGCCCGGCACGGTCCAGCAGGTGCCGCACCCGATCAACAGCTTCCCCGTCGATCAGCGCAAGTTCGCGCGACAATCGCGCGGCCAGCACCAGGCCCATCGACACCGCTTCTCCATGTAGCCATTGTCCGAATCCGGTCGCGGTCTCGATGGCGTGACCGAAGGTGTGTCCCAGGTTGAGCAGGGCACGGCACCCTGCTTCGCGCTCGTCCGCCGCGACGATGCCGGCCTTGATTTGGCAACAGCGGCCTACTGCCTCGACCACAACCGCAGGATCACGACTCACGAGGCCTGGCATGTTGATGTCGAGCCAGTCGAAGAATTCCATGTCAAGGCCAACGCCGTACTTCACAACCTCGGCGATCCCGGAACGGTACTGTCTGTCATCCAGGGTAGTCAGCGTTGTGACGTCGGCGATGACCGCCAGCGGCTGATGAAAGGCACCGACGAGGTTCTTGCCCACTGCGTGGTTGACGCCGGTCTTGCCTCCGACCGAGGCATCGACCTGCGCAAGCAGGGTCGTGGGCACCTGGACGAAAGCGATTCCTCGCTGATAGCTTGCCGCCGCAAATCCTGCGAGATCACCGACGACACCGCCGCCAAGCGCCAACACCACGGCATCGCGATTGAATGCTCCTGCGGCAAGCCGATCGAGGACGGCGGACCAGTTGGCCAGTGTCTTCTGATCCTCACCCTCCTCCAGGAGATGCGACTCGACACGAGTCGAACCTAGCGCGCCCAAAAGGCGTTCAAGGTAGTGACCCGCCACCCTGGTGTCGCTCACCACGAAGACGTCGCGCCCTGCGATCACATCGCCAAACGCATCTTCACGGCGCAACAGATCCTCGCCGATCCGGATCGGGTAGGATCGATCCTGCAGCGCCACATCCACGGTTTCGAAGGTGGGTCCTGTCACGCGGGATCCCCGCTCGCGCTCAACCAGCGCCGTATCTCCTCGCTGACATCGCCGACCCGCCTGCCGTCGGTCGCGACCACGTGATCGGCGACGGACCGATAGAGAGGCTCCCGGCGCGTCATCAATTCTTCCAGCCGTTGTCGCGGGTCGTCACTCTCCAGCAACGGTCGGTTGGACGAATACCGGGTTCGTTCCAGCTGCTGGTCAACAGTTGCGTGAAGATAGATGACCAGGCCCCGTGAGACGAGCGCCGATCGATTGCGTTCGTCTATGACGACGCCGCCACCGGTGGCCAGGACGATGGCATTGAGCTGTGTGAGTTCGTCGATGACGCGTTGCTCGCGTACCCGGAAGCCTTCCTCTCCTTCCTTCTCGAAGATATAAGCGATATCTACGCCGGTGCGGCTCTCGATCTCGGTATCGGAGTCGTGAAACTCGCGCTTGAGCCGATTCGCCAGCTGCCGCCCGACGGCGGACTTGCCGGCACCCATCGGCCCGACGAGGAAAACATTCTGTTGTTCGCTCATTAGGGGGTGTTTGCCGTCACACCCTCGGCGAGGGGCGAGCGCCGCCTCTAAACGGACCGAGGGCCGGGATAACCCGGCCCTCGATCATATCAGTCCAGAGTAGCGCAGGTGGCAGTCTGACCCCAACGGCTGACCCCGCCGCCTGGCGGCGACTGGCTCAATGCCAGATCGGAAGCGGCGACTTCGAGCACGTAGTCCTGTGTCTCGAGGAACTCTGTGCCGGTCACGGCGGCCTTCGCCTGGATCGTGACTTCAACCCAGTTACCGAATTCCTGTGCATAGGAAAGGTCGACGAGCGCGAAGCCATTCACGTCGGTCACGACCGAACCCGGTGTGACGGCGGCGACATTACCCGCCTCGATGCTGCCACTGTTGTTGAAGTCCTCGCCGGGATCGAGCTGACCATTGCGGTTGGTGTCCTCATCGGTGCAGATCGCTGTGAGGACAGGCACCCAGAGGCTGGCGATCGGGTCGGCCTGATAAAAACCCTTGAAGTATTGCTTCGAGAACACGCTCAACTGCACGTTGACGCCGGACACGCCGACACCCTGGCTATCGGTGACACGGACGGAGAATTCCTTCTTGTAATCCGCGGTATTCGGCTCCTCAATCTGGTTACCGGTACCGATGCTGATATCGACTTCCTTCTGGGCGACGGTCAGGGCAACAGTGCCCTCGACGGCCGGCGTATCCTGAACTAATGCCCGGACCTGTACGCCGCCGCTCGCACTGACCGTCTGGCCGGCCGTATATACCGTCTCTGCACGGCCTGCGCTGTCTGTTTCCTGGCCGCCGACAGAGATCGATCCGCCGGTGACGTCGGTCAGTTCGAAGATCACGATCTTACCCTTGACCGGGTTGTCGTTCGGGTCCCGCACAGTCGCGCTGATCGTGCTTTGCTCACCCGTGCCGACTGTGAATCGGCTGGCCTGCACCGAGATCTTGTCGGCCGTCGTGGCAACGAATTCGATACCCAGCTGGATGACCGGACCGCCGGCGACGCTGGCCGTCACAACAGCGGGGCCGGCATTCAGTGATGTGATGTCGACTGATGCGCGACCGCTGGCATCGAGCGCCACAGAACTGGCTGACAAGCTGCCTCTGGTCGTAAAGAAATTCACCGTTCCCGCCTGGGGCTGCCCGCCGATCAACCACTTGACGGTCACCGTCTCGGTGTTGCCGAGTTGTACCTCGGTGCCCGCTGCGGGCGCGAGGAAGGCGAAACTGTCGTTGCTGACTGACAGGTCCTGGGTTGCAGTCAGGCCAAGCGCCATGGCTGACAAGGTGTCGGCGCCGCCCTGGGTGGCGGTCAACTGCACATTCGCCTCGCCCTCTGAATCCGTCACCAGGGATGCGGCGGACAGGGAGTTACCAGCCGCCGATGAGACATCGACCGTCTCGCCTGCGATGCCTGCGCCTCCCGAGTCCTGCAGCCTGGCAGTGTACTGAACGGTATCGCCGAACACCACGTTGGCCAGACCCGTCAGGATCAGGTTCGTACCGATCACGCTGACCCGGACGTTGGAGTTCTCCTCCTGGGTCTGGGCGTTGACCGTAATGTCACGATTGGTCGGATCGCCGGCAGTCGTCAGCTCTGCTTCGGCGACACCATCTTCGTTCGTGACCGAACTGATGATCTTGAGCGCGCCCGAGTCGGCACTGAAGACGACAGAGGCGCCCTCTACCACCGCGTTGTTCTGATCACGCGCGATCGCTGAGATGCGTGATACGTCCGAACCGTTCGACGCTAACTGGTTACTACTCGCGATCAGTGTCAGGTCGGCGACTGAGACCGGCGGCTCGGGATCGGGGTCAGTACCCCCATCACCACCACTCTCAGGATCGACGAGACTGTCACTGCTGCCGCCGCCGCAGCCGGCCAGCGCGAGGCCGAACAACAAAGCGAGCACGCGCAGTTTACGCGGAAGGAATATTGATCTATGCATGGCTGTCATCATCCAATCAATGCCTGAATGTATGCCCCAACATCAATAGATGTTGCTCCCCTCCCGCAGGATCTTGGGCGTTACGAAAATCAGCAGCTCAGCCTTGTTCGACTGGTTGCTGGTGCTCTTGAACAGGCGGCCCACACCCGGCAGATCGCCGAGTACAGGTACCTTGTTAATCGTTTCCCGGCGCTCCGTTTCGAAGATGCCGCCGAGGACCACTGTTTCTCCGTCGTTGACCAGGACCTGGGTGATCACGGAGCGGGTGTCGATACTCGGCACCAGGCCACCGGTGGCGCTCGGGACGAACTCGCCGACGCTGTCCTGGTTAACCTGGAGATCCATAATGATCCTGCCATCCGGCGTGATCTGCGGGGTGACCCTCAGACTCAGCACCGCCTTCTTGAACTGTGTGGTCGTCGCACCACTGGATGCCGCCTCCTGGAACGGGATCTCGACACCCTGTTCGATCACCGCTTCCTTCTGGTTGGCGGTAATGACGCGTGGCGTCGAGATGATGTCGCCGCGACCTTCGGATTGCGCTGCCTGCAACTCGAGGTCGATCAGGTAATCAGAGTCCAGGATCGCCAGCGCCACTCGACCGGCCGGGTTGTCGATCGGCAGGTTGACGTTGTAGCGGTCTTCGATCGTCGGAACAGTGACCGGGAACGGGTTGCCGGTATTGTTGATGTTGTCGATACCAGACTGGACGATCTCGTCCGAACCCGAGCCGCTACCGGTGACCGAAATCAGGCCGTCGGTTCCGTCGTCGGTAACATAAGTCACACCCATGCGGACGCCGAGATCACGACTGAAGTCATCGTTGACAACCACGATGCGTGATTCGATCAGGACCTGCTTGACGGCGATGTCGAGCGTCGCTACCAGGCGTCGGATATCGGCGAGCCGCTCAGCAGTGTCATAGACCAGCAGTGTGTTCGTGCGCTCATCGATACTGACCGTACCGCGCTCGGAAAGCAGCGAGTTGATACCACCCGACTCGAGCAGTTCAGCCAGGTCGGCTGCCTTGGCATAGTTGACCTGCAGGAATTCCGAGGTGAGTGGCGCCAGTTCCTGGATCTCCTGTCGTGACTCGAGATCAGCGAGTTCGCGTGCCGCGATTTCAGGCGCCGGCGCGACCATGATCACGTTGTCGATCTGGCGCATGTCCAGACCACGTGTGGCAAGCACGATGTCGAGCGCCTGGTCCCACGGCACGTTTCGGAGCCGCAACGTGAGGTTGCCCGACACGGTGTCGCTCACGACCATGTTGAGTCCGCTGACTTCTGCCAGCAGTTGGAGGACAGCGCGTGTTTCGATGTCCTGGAAATTGAGCGTCAGTCTTTGCCCGGTGTATTCCTTTTCCTCGTCGTAAACACCGAGCTCCTGCGGCTCTTCCTCAACGACCGGGCGAACCTCGACGGTGAACACATCATCCGCCTGATACGCGTAGTGGTCGTAGTTGCCTGTGGCGGCAATGATCAACCGCGCGCCATCGCCCGCACTGATGCTATCGATAGTGGTAACGGGCGTAGCGAAATCCAGGACATCCAGCCGTCGCCTGAGATTGCCGGGCAATTCTGTGTTGCGGAAATCGACCACCAGGTTGCCGCCCTGCTCGTTCATGTCCACGACCGCATTCGGATCCGACAAATTGACGATGATCCGACCCGCGCCTTCCTCACTGCGTCGGAAATCGATATTCCGGATCGTCGCATCGGCGGCTGCACCGCCCGATGCGCGCTGCTGCACTGTGCTGCTTGGCGCCGTGGACGCCGTGCGCGATTCGCCAAGCACCACGACGATGGTGTCTCCATCCACCCGCGTGCTGTAGGGCACCATGTAGTCCATGTTGAGCACGACCCGTGTCCTGCCCTGTGCTTCGGCAGCCACGACCGTGTCGAGCGCGCCCTTCTTGACCACTGTCCGGCGAGCACCCGTCGTGAGGGTGGTGTCCGGCAGGTCGAGCGAAATCCGTGCGGGGTTGTCTATGGCAAAACTGAGGGGTTCCGGCGCGGGACCGCTCATCTTCAGGTATACGGACACGCGGTCACCCACGTCACTCGAGAACTCGATCGCCTCAAGTGTGTTCGCTCCCTGCGCCCAGGCGCTCGCGGTTCCGGCCATCGACAACAGGAACATCAGCGCGCGTACCCGCCGCGCCCCCTTGATGCGCCTGACTGTATTCTCAACCATTTCGTTGCGTGTCATGCCGACTACTCCACGAATGTTCATTCTTCACCCAGACCGATGCTGGCCATTCTTTCCATGTACCCACCGATGCCATCCGGGATGATTTCAATAATTTGGATTTCGGATTCATCGATCTCGACGATGCGACCGTCGTTTTGCCCTGCGTAATTACCCACCTGCACCCGATGGATCAGTGAGTCCGCCGCCTGCAGCAACCCGTAGTAGTTACCTTCATGCGTCAGCGTTCCTACCATCTGCAATGTGTCCAGAGGGAACTGTTCCAGGTACTCGCGTGTTCGTTGCGAGTCAGGGCGAAGGTTGTTGCCACCCTCTGACGGGCGACCCAAAGGTGTGTCCGGTACAAACGGTGAGCGCAGCTCGTACGCGTCGTATGCAAACGATTCGTATGGCTGGATGACGGGCAGGGGCTCGATGCGGGTTCCGGGCCGCGCCCTGACCTCCACGATGTATTCCTCGAGATCCTCCATCCCGCGCGAACACGCTGCTGTCGCCAATATGGCGACCCCGAGCAGGGCGAACCGCAGCAACTTGGCGATCACTGCACTCATGATCCCTCCGCTCCCTGGTCATCGCTGCCGTCGTCTTCCTCGAGATAGCGATAAGTCTTGGCTGTCAGTTGCATCGACAGGTCGCCGTTCGTGGTTTCCTCGCGGGATTCCGAGATATCGATGTCGTGCACCGTCACGATTCGGGGCAACGCCGCAACGTCGCTAACGAATCGGGCCAGCTCGTGATACGAGCCGCTCAGCCGGATCTTGATCGGCAGCTCGGCGTAGAAACCCCTTTGAATCTCACCCTCGGGGCGGAACAGGTCCTCGCTCAGGCCGGCCGCCAGTCCGATCTGCGATACGTCGACCAGCAGGTTCGGCACCTCGGTCTTACCCGGCAGTTGTCGCAGCATCGCGCCGAACGACTCCTCGATCTCGGCAAGCTGAACTTTGTAGGCGTCGAAGTTGACCGCCTTGCGCTGGCGGCTTTCGAAAATCGCACGCAGCTCGGTTTCCTGTGCTTGCGCAGCCTCCAGGACCGGTTTCTGGGCCTTGATGACGAAGTAGTAGGTCGCACCTACTGCGACGATCACGAAGACCAGGCTGATAAAGAAGATCCGCATCGACAGCGGCCAGCGACCGACATCATTCAGATCCAGCGAGCGGAGATCGTCGAGGAATTTCCTCATAGCTCGGCCTCCTCAAACTCACCTTCACCCTCGGTCCTGATCTGGTTCGCGGTGACGGTAAATTCGCTGCGTCGCACATCGTTCATCGTGATCGCCTCGATCACGCTCAAACCGGGCTCTCTCAGCCAATCTGAGCTTTGCACATTCTTCATCAGGCCGGATACCCTGGCGTTCGATTCGGCGACGCCGCTGATCTCGATCCGCTTGTCGACCTGAGTGACGCCCGTGTAGTACACGCCCTCCGGCAGAATCCGAACCAGCTCATCGAACAGGTGAACGCTGTTCGGCCTACTGCGCTGCAGTTCCTCGATGATCTCCATCCGGGCCAGCAAACGCTCTTTCTGGCGCTCCAGGTTGGCGATCTCTTGGATCAGCAGGTCGAGTTCCGAAATCTCCTGTTCCAGCCGCTGATTGCGGGAATTCTGGTAGTCGATCCGGCTCTGCATGTAGAAATTCACATTCCACGTCACCGCGCCCGCCGCCAGGACAGCGACCACGGCAGCGATGCCGAAGTTCTTCTGCCGCTCCTTGCGGAGTTCCGCGCGCCACGGAAGTAGATTGATCTGCGGCATGTCAGTCGAAGCTCCTCAATGCCAACCCGCAAGCGGTGAGAAGTGCTGTCGCGTCCTTCATCACGCCCGCGGACCTTGCCCGCGATGCCAGTTTCATGTCCCCGAGCGGGTTACCGATCTCCGTCGGGATTCCGACGCGGCTGCCGATCACATCTGCGACGCCGGGTATGTTCGCGCAACCGCCGCAGACCAGAATCTGCTCCGGCTGTTCGCGTCCGCCGCCGGAAGCCAGGAAGAACTGCAGCGAACGGCTCACCTGCTGTGTCATGTCATCTATGAAAGGGTCAAGCACTTCGGGCTCGTAATTGCTGGGCAGACCGCCTTCCTTCTTGGCGCGGCCCGCATCCTCCAGGCTCAGCCCGTAGGTCCTCATAATCTCCTCAGTCAATTGCTGGCCGCCGAACGCGAAATCGCGCGTGTACATGACCTTGAGGTCGCGCAGGACACTGAACGTCGTACTACTGGCGCCGAAGTCGACAACCGCAACGTTGTGTTCGAACCCTTCGTCGGGCATCTGGTGTTTGAGGAGTCGGCATGCGTTCTCCAGGGCGAACGCTTCGACATCAACGATCCGCGCCTTCAGACCTGCTGCCTCAACAGCGGCTTGCCGCTGTTCGACGTTTTCCGTGCGCGTGGCGACGAGCAGCACATCGACCATGTCCGGATCGTGCTCGGCCGGTCCGAGGATCTCGAAGTCGTAGCTGACCTCTTCCATCGGAAATGGGATGTACTGGTCTGCCTGGAGTTCGACCTGCCCTTCCAGTTCACCCTCGTTGAGGCTGGCGGGCATCTGGATGATCTTGGTGATCGCGGCGTCGCCGCTGATGGCGATGGCGCACTCCCGGCTGCGTGCACCGGAGCGTTTGACGGCGCGCCGAACGACATCGCCAACCGAGGTAGGGTCTACGACCGCCTTCTCGTTGACGGAGTTCTGAGGGGTCGCCTCGGCCGCGTAGGATTCGACACGATACTGCCCCCCGGCCATGCCGAGCTCAATGAGCTTGACCGACGACGTCGTTATGTCAAGTCCGATCAGTGGACGATGCTTCTTAGCGATCAACACTGAATTTTCCTTTAGTGCCCGGAGCTTGGCAACGAAAGATAGAACAATGTCTTAAGTAATGCAATGGCCAAATCCGAGATTATTTGTTAAATGAAAAATCATCCATGCCCGGGCCGCGTCGCACCTGGAGTGGCGATGCAGCGAGCACGGAAATACCTTGTGATTCAGGATCGGGAAGCCTGCCGGACAGCATGGGACCGGAAACCAGGCCGGGATCCGGTGTGCTGGATGCGTCGTCAGCGGTCCTTGCCGGACCCGCTGGACGGTCCTTTTCTGAGTGCGGTAACCCCGCTGTCATAGGCTTCTACCCTTAGACCGGTGGCTTTGCGCCCCCGCCTTTCAGCGGGTTTGCCCTTATCGTTCGGTGGTAATATGCATAAGTGCCTGTTCCAAGGCAAGAGCATACATCCCATTTTTTATGAAGTTTCTCTTTAGATTCGTTTATTCCCTGTCAGCACTGGTTTTGTTGCTATGCGGAATCGTCGGAATGGCGGCACTTGGCGCTTATTACTATGTGTTGCCCAGCCTGCCCGGCGTCTCCACTTTGAAGGAGGTCCAGTACCAGGTTCCGCTGCGTGTCTACACCCGCGATGGTCGCCTGATGGCGGAATACGGGGAGATGCGCCGCACTCCCCTGGCCTGGGAGGACACCCCACAACAGGTTGTGGATGCCTTTCTCGCCGCCGAGGACGACCGCTTCTTTGAACACCCGGGAGTCGATTACCAGGGCCTGCTCCGCGCCACCATCAACGTGTTGCTCACTGGCGAGGCCAGTCAGGGCGGCAGCACGATCACCATGCAGGTCGCCAGGAACTTCTTCCTGACTGCGGAGAAGACGATTTCCAGGAAGGTGCGGGAGATATTCCTGACGTTCCGGATCGAGCACGAACTATCCAAGCAGGAAATCCTGACGCTTTACCTGAACAAGATATTCCTGGGCCAGCGCGCCTATGGCCTTGGTGCCGCCGCCGAAGTTTACTTCGGCAAGACGGTCCAGGCCCTGACTCTGGCGGAAACGGCGACGATCGCAGGACTGCCGAAGGCGCCGTCCCGGGACAATCCGGTGACAAATCCCGATGCGGCCAAGCTGCGACGTGCCTATGTGCTGAGAAGGATGCTCGAAACCGGCGTTATCGATCAGGCCGGATACGAAGACGCCATGGAACAACCGATGCAGTCGGAACTGCACGGCGCCAAGGTAGACGCTCCGGCACACTATGTCGGCGAAATGGTGCGCAAGCACATGCTGGACAACTACGGTGCCAGCGCCTACACGGCCGGATTCGTGGTCACCACGACCATCGACAGCCGACTGCAGGAAGTCGCCGCCCGGGCGCTGCGGGGTGCATTGCTGACCTACGATGTGCGCCATGGCTATCGCGGCCCGATCGCCCAGGTGCCCTGGCCGCCCGAGTCCGGCGAAACATTGCCGGCGACCTTACTCGAGGGTTATCGCGCCGGCCCGGGCATGACTGCGGCGCTGGTAACGGCGACCGAGGGTCAGCAGGTCACGCTTGCCCTACCCGATAATTCCGAGCTGACACTTGAATGGGAGGGTCTCAAGTGGGCGCGGGCGTATATCGATGACAATCGCCGCGAACCGGCTCCCGAGACCGCTGCGGATGTACTGGCGTCTGGCGATGTCGTCGCCATCGTCTTGACCGCCGAGGAAACCTGGCGACTGACCCAGGTTCCCGATGTGCAGGGCGCGCTGGTCGCGCTGGATCCCATGGATGGTGCGCTGGTGGCCTTGGCAGGCGGATTCGATTTCCAGGTCAGCAAGTACAACAGGGCCACGCAATCCAGGCGCCAGCCGGGATCGTCATTCAAGCCGCTGATCTATTCAGCGGCGCTTGAGAACGGCTTTACGACAGCGACCATCGTCAACGACGCGCCGGTGGTGTTCGAAGATGCCACCCTGGAAGACACCTGGCGGCCCGAAAACTACAGCCAGAGGTTCTTTGGACCGACCCGCTTGCGCGAAGCACTGGTTCATTCGCGAAATCTCGTCTCGATCCGCGTACTGCTGAGCATCGGTGTCAACCCGGCGATCACGCATCTGCAACGGTTTGGCTTCCCCGAGCAGATCCTCCCCAGGAACCTGTCACTGGCCCTGGGCAGCCTGGCGGTTTCTCCGCTGCAGATGGCCGACGCTTACGCGACCCTGGCGAACGGCGGCTACAACGTCACTCCTTACTTCATACAGCGGATCGTCGAGCCAGGTGGCAACGTGATGTTCGATGCCGACCCGCTGATCGCCTGCGCTGTATGCGAAGACGAGACAGCGATGGCGCTGTTGGAAGAAAAAGAGCGCAATGATACTTTCGTGATCGGGGAAGACGAGGCCGGGATCGTGGAGCCGGTGCCCTTCGAAGAGATCGAGTACGCACCGCCCGCGATCAGCCGCCAGAATGCATTCCTGATCAGCGACATGATGCAGGATGTGATCCGCCGCGGATCAGGACGCCGGGCCAATGCCCTGGGGCGCCGGGACCTGTCAGGAAAGACCGGCACCACGAATGACCGCAACGACGCCTGGTTCAGCGGCTTCAATGCCGATCTCGTCGTGTCCTCATGGGTCGGCTTCGACACGGCCCGCGATCTGGGCGCCAGGGAGGAGGGCGCGCGAACCGCTCTGCCGATGTGGATCGCCTTCATGAAGGAAGCCCTGGCAGGTATGCCCAACAACCAGATACCGAAACCACCCGGGCTCGTCACGGTGCGCATCTCGCCCGAGACGGGATTGCTGGCCCGGGCGGGGGAGGGCGGCGCTATCTTCGAAACATTCCGCGTAGGACACGTTCCGGACCCCGGTGAAGAGCAGCCCGAGGACCCGTTCGCGCCGGCGGAGGATGAAGAGACGCTCTTCTGACTCGGGAATTTCAGGGAAGGAAAGGTAATGGCTCGTCGCAAGAGCAACCGATGCGACAATGAACGTCGCGAGATCGCCCAGGAGGCGGCGCGGATCATGCGCGAGGAGGGCGTGCGCGATCACCTTCTGGCGAAGCGCAAGGCCGCGCAGCGGCTCAACATAGCCGACCGCCGGGCGTTACCGGCCAATGATGAGATCGAACAGGCCCTGAGAGAACAGCAGCGCCTGTTCGGAGGCGACGCCTACGCTTCACGCTTGCGCGAACTGAGACAGGTAGCCAGTGGCGCCATGCGAATGCTGGAAGACTTCAGTCCGAGACTGGTTGGATCCGTCCTGTCCGGCGCCGTGACGGATCAGACGCCGGTCCGTCTGCACGTGTTCTCAGATGCCCCGGAAGGGATCGCCCTGCACTTGCTACAACGCAACATTCCCTACGATTTCGAGGAACATCGCGTCCGTTACAAGCATGATAGGCACGAATTACGGCCTGTTTATGCTTTTAACAAGGATAGCGTCGCGATTGAAGTAATCGTGTTCTCGCTGACGGAATTGCGACAACCGCCAACCTG
>CAJIAD010000308.1_pt1 | contig 12074 bp, 6 predicted proteins | sample 9198981 | NCBI WGS metagenome assembly CAJIAD01 (sample SAMEA7708274, study PRJEB35096) | sediment metagenome | biome: marine neritic benthic zone biome [ENVO:01000025]; feature: sediment [ENVO:00002007]; material: shallow marine sediment [ENVO:03000034] sea grass bed [ENVO_01000059] ...
CATTCCGAACTCGGAAGTGAAACTGTTCAGCGCCGATGGTAGTGTGGGGTCTCCCCATGTGAGAGTAGGTCACTGCCAGGCATTTATACCAAAGCCCCCGATCTCGAAAGAGGTCGGGGGCTTTTCTTTAATTCGCTATTTGGGGGCAGTGACTTCAATTCCGGGCTCGAGGATAGGGCCGCATTCCCCAGATACGGGGACTGCCCCGTGACCGGCCCAATGACAACGGTAGCGCACTGGCACCTTGGGGGGATTTGCAAGCCAAAGATGACAGCGTTGTCATTTTTTTGTATATTTCTTGTGTAAGACCGTCCATACAGTCGAAGTCACGGCCCGCAGGTCCATATGCCTGGTGCCGGGCCCGATGCAGTGACTGCAAACCCCTATGCTGCCCAAGCAAACTGACAATCAGTCTATCCAAGATCGTGTCCGGGACCTGCTGGGCCGGATGACATTGGAGGAAAAGGTTGGCCAGTTGAACCAGGTTGATGCCGGCGATGGGCACTCCGCCGACCACCTCCGCTATTCGCTGCAATCGGGACATATCGGTTCCGTTCTCAACGAAGTCGACGTCGAGACCGTCAACGAGCTACAGCGCATCGCGTTGCACGAGAGCCGCCTGGGTATCCCCCTCCTGATCGGTCGCGATGTCATCCATGGCTTCAAGACGGTAATGCCGATTCCGCTTGGACAGGCGGCGACGTGGAACACGGAGCTAGTGAGAGAGTGTGCTCGCGTGGCGGCGCATGAGGCGGCGACGGCCGGCGTCAACTGGACCTTCGCGCCGATGATCGACATCGCCCGGGATCCGCGATGGGGTCGTATCGCCGAGAGTCTCGGGGAGGATCCCTTTCTGACCGGTGAGTTGGGCGCCGCGATGGTCGGGGGTTTCCAGGGCGATGACCTGGCGTCGATCGGCTCGATCGTTGCCTGTGCGAAGCACTTCGCGGGTTACGGCGCCGCCGAGAGCGGTCGCGACTATGCGACCACGAACATCCCCGAAAACGAGTTGCGAAATGTACACCTGCGGCCCTTCAGAGTGGCCGTGGATGCGGGCGTATGTACGCTGATGACCTCTTTCAGCGATCTCGACGGGGTGCCGGCAACCGCTAACGCCTTTTTGATGCGGCAGGTCCTGCGCGACGAATGGCGCTTCGATGGATTCGTGGTCAGCGACTGGGATTCCGTGCGGCAACTCGCTGTTCATGGGCTGACCGAGAACGACAAGGCTTCGGTTCTGGCCGCTGCGACCGCCGGCGTGGATATGGAGATGGCCGGCTGGTCATATTTCCATCATCTTCCCGACCTGGTCGACGAGGGCCTCATCGATGTGGCTGCGATCGATGCCATGGTCGGGAACATCCTTCGGGTCAAATTCCAGCTCGGCTTGTTCGATGATCCCTTCACCAATCCGTCGGTACTCGGCGCAGCCGGCAACGATGACGCGCTTGCAGCCTCGAAGGAAGCGGCATTGCAGAGTGTGGTGTTGCTGAAGAACGACAATCAGACATTGCCATTGGTGCCGGATACGCTGGATTCGGTGGCCGTCATCGGACCCCTGGCCGACGCACCCTACGAGCAACTGGGTACCTGGGTATTCGACTGTGACACACATCTCAGCATCGCGCCGCTGGCGGCAATCCAAAGCATGCTCGGTGACGCAGTGGATGTTCGCTACGTGCGCGCGATGCAGACGTCGAGGAGCCCACGAAGCGCGGCATTCGACGAAGCCGTGGCGACAGCACGTGCCTGCGATGCCGTGATCCTGTTTCTGGGCGAGGAATCGATCCTGTCGGGTGAGGCACACTCGCGCGCCGACATCAATCTGCCGGGCGACCAGGAGGAACTCGTCCGACGCGTTCGCGAGGCCGGCCGGCCCGTAGTCGCCGTGATCATGGCCGGCAGGCCGCTGACCCTGACCAACATCCTCGATCAGGTCGATGCGATCCTGTTCGCCTGGCATCCCGGCACCATGGGCGGGCCGGCGATCGCCGACCTGTTGTTCGGTATCGAGTCACCGTCGGGCAAACTGCCAGTGACGTTCCCCCGGATGGTCGGCCAGATTCCGATCTACTACAACCAGAAGAACACCGGCAAGCCACCGTCACCCGACACGATCGTGCACATCGACGATATCGACGAGCAGGCACCGCAGACATCCCACGGCATGACGTCGTTCCATCTGGATGCCGGTTACAGACCGCTCTTCGCCTTCGGTCACGGATTGTCGTATACCCGATTCGAATACCGGAACCTCAGGTCGAGTGCCTCAGAGCTGCGAATCGGGGACACGTTGAAAGTGAGCGCCGAGCTGACTAATAGAGGCGACATTGCCGCTGACGAAGTTGCACAGCTCTACGTGCGCGACCTCGTCGGAAGCGTGACGCGACCGGTAAAGGAGCTCAAGGGCTTCAAACGCTATCGCGTGGGACCGGGAGAGACGATCATGGTTGAGTTCGAATTGCATACCGATGATCTCGCGTTTCACGGGCGCGACATGCAACTGGCGACCGAGCCGGGTGAATTTCACCTGTGGATCGGCGGTAGCTCGGAGACCGGGCTGCGAACCGAATTCCGCATTGTGGGCGGCGCGTGACTTTCGTCGCGGCGACATGACCACGGGCGCACGATTCACGGCGAGAGTTGCCATGATCGTGGCCCTCGGTGGCTTCCTGATGGGATTCGACGCGTCGGTGATATCCGGCGTCGTGGGCTTCATCGAAATCGAGTTCGACCTGACCAAACTGCAGCTCGGATGGTCTGTCGCCTCCCTCACACTCACCGCGACGCTCGCGATGATGGTGGCGGGTCCGTTGAGCGACAGGATGGGACGGCTGCCGGTCCTGAAGATCGCCGCAGCGTTGTTTGCCATCTCGGCCATCGCTTCGGCTTCGGCACCGAGTTTCGTCGCCCTGGTGATCGCCCGCATGATCGGTGGCCTGGGCGTCGGCGCGGCGCTCATCATCGCCCCGATGTACATCGCCGAGATCGCGCCCGCCGAGGTCCGGGGTCGCATGGTCTCGTTCAATCAACTCAACATCGTGATCGGCATATCGGCGGCTTTCTTCAGCAACTACCTGTTCTTGACCCTCGGACAGTCGGATGCCGCGTGGGCCCAGTCTCTGCAGTTCGGTGCATGGGGTTGGCGATGGATGCTCGGCGTCGAGATACTCCCCGCCCTGCTGTACTTTCTGGCCCTGCAGTTCGTTCCCGAGAGTCCGCGCTGGCTGGCGATGCGTGGCCGCGAGGAGGAAGCGCTGAAGATACTGGAACGCGTCAGTGGACCCGGGCAGGCGCGCCGCGATCTTCAAAAGGTGCACGACAGCGTGGCCGAGAAGGCAGGCAAACGATCGGGCTCGCTTCGGGAACTGCTGCAGCCGGCCATGCGGCTGGTGATGACGATCGGCATATCGGTGGCGATCCTGCAGCAGATCACGGGCATCAACTCGGTGTTCTTCTATGCGCCGATGATCTTCGAACAGTCCGGCATCGGCACCGACGCTTCGTTCATGCAGGCAGTGCTCGTCGGCATCACCAACCTCGTTTTCACCATTGCGGCGATGGCCCTGATCGACAAGGTCGGCCGGCGGCCGCTGCTGGGATTCGGACTGATAGGCATCGCCGTCTGCATGCTGACCTTGTCGTATGGTTTTCGCTCGGCGACGTATAGCCTGAGTGAAGGATCGATCGACGCGCTGCACGGGACCCTCGATCGCAAGTCCCTCCTGACGCTGACCGACATAACGTTCGAAAGCGATGTGGCATTCCGCAATGCCGTCTCGGAGGCGATCGGCGATGATGCATTCCGGCAACACGAATCCGAACTGATCGGCAGCGCTATCAGCATCAATCCGACCCTTATCCTGGTCGGCATACTCGGTTTCGTGGCCAGCTTCGCAATGTCCCTTGGCCCGATCATGTGGGTGCTCTTCTCGGAGTTGTTCCCGAACGCGCTGCGCGGGCTCGCGATATCGTTCGTCGGCCTGATTAATTCCGCCGTCAGTTTCTCCGTACAGCTGGTATTCCCGTGGGAACTCGAGACCCTCGGCAATGCCACCACATTTCTCATCTATGGAATATTTGCCCTGGTCGGTTTCGCCGTCGTCATGCGACTGTTGCCGGAGACCAAGGGGCGCACGCTGGAAGAACTGGAGCAGCTGCTAGTGAGGGTCTGAAATGCACGAATACCGTACTGTCATCTCCATGGTGGAGGGCCATGCCATCGTTCTGGCGGCAGCGCTTTCCGTGTTCTTGCTCACCGGATGTTCGGCGGAAGTCGAGGAAACCACGACCGCGATCAAGGTGGAAGTCGTCAGATCGGAGCAGGGCTACCAACTCCTGCGCGACGGCAAGCCATATCAGATCAAGGGTGCCGGCAGGGAGTTTGGCGATATTGCATCGCTCGCCGCGCATGGCGGGAATTCGATTCGCAACTGGACCACGGTGAACGACGTCGAGACGGCGCTGGAAGTGCTCGACGCGGCACATGCCGAGGGGGTAACTGTGGCACTCTGCCTGCCGATGGCGGCGGAACACTGGGGCTTCGATTACGACGACCCCGAGGCGGTGGCCGCACAAAAAGAGAGGTTCCGCACCGAGGTCCTGAAGTACCGCGACCATCCGGCGCTGCTGGCCTGGATCATCGGCAACGAGTTGAACTACGACTACACGAACTCGAAGGTATACGACGCCGTCAATGACGTGTCGAAGATGATCCACGAGCTGGACCCGAATCATCCCACCACGACAACCGTCGCGGGACTCGGCGCGGATGTTCTCAAAGACATCAGCGAGCGGGCGCCGGATCTCGACTTCGTCAGTTTGCAGGCCTATGGGCAGATCTTCGGACTGCCGGAGTTCATCGCCGACACCGGCTACGAAGGCCCATTCTTCGTTACCGAATGGGGCGCGATCGGTTGGTGGGAAGTCGGCAAGACGGACTGGGGCGCCCCGATCGAGGCTACAAGCACCGAAAAAGCCAACACCTACATGAGGGCTTACCGCGAAAAACTGGAACCGATGGAGGGTCAGCTCATCGGCTCCTACGTTTTCCTGTGGGGTCAGAAACAGGAACGCACGCCGACCTGGTTCGGATTATTCACGGAGGATGGCGAAGAGACCGAGGCCGTCGACGTCATGCACTACATCTGGAATGGCGTGTGGCCGGACAACCGTGCGCCCCGGGTCGACTCTATGTCATTGGATGGGAAGGGCGCCGCAGATAACGTAACGCTGACCGCGGGTCAGGTCTATGATGCCGTCATCGGGGTGGTCGATCCCGATGGCGACGAGTTGACCTACCGCTGGGAGTTGAAGCCGGAGACCACGACGACCCAGGTCGGGGGCGCTTTCGAAGAGTCAATTACGAGCCTTGATGGCCTGGTCGACGCAGCGGCGGCTTCATCCCGCGTCACGGCGCCGTCGCCCGGTGAGTATCGACTGTTCGTGTATGCCTACGACGGTCAGGACAACGCCGCGCACGCCAACATCCCGTTCCTGGTCGAGCCTTGACGGACAGCATCACCCTGCAGAGTGTCAATCATGGATCCGGCGCCTCATCGATTGCGCATGGCGTTGGCGCGCAGCTCCTTGTCGAGCGCCTCCACCGCCTCGGTCCCGGTGATTTCCCCTGCAAGAACGCGATGGAATGCGGTCGCGATCTGCGATGACACCTCGGTGTAAAAGGGAGACATCGGGCCGACACGGAGTCTTGTCGACATCATGTCCTTGCCAAGCGCTGCGACCGGGACGCCCGCCAGGATTTCCGGATCCTCGTACAGCGACTCGAGGATAGGCAGCAGGCCTGCCTGCAGGGCCTGTTGCTTCTGCTGCTCCGGCGCAGTCAGGTAACGGATGAACTCCCACGCCGCCGCCTGCTCGTCCGCCGTGGCACGCGCGTTCACCATCAGGTTCCAGCCGCCGAGGCAGCTGTAGCCGACCTGCTCTGTGGTCGCGCCGGGCAGGGCGCTGACACCGATCTGCGCACTGGTTAGTCCGGAGTCCCGCACCAGCCCCTGAACGTAGGGCCAGCTCCGGAGGAAGACGGCGTCTCCGGAAAGAAAGGCTTCCAGGGCCTCCTGCTCACGGAAGCTCTGCACCGCGGCAGGCGCTATCCCGTCGTCGATCAGGCGTCGCGCAAGGTTGAGCCCCGCCGCGGCCTCGTCGCTCTTGATGGTGACCGCGTCGTTCTCCTCCAGGGTGCCACGCAGGACGCTGGTGACCCACAACTCTTCTCTCACGACCTCGCCGCCGGCGTTCCAGATGTACTCGACGGCGTTGGCGGTGCCGCCCTCGTACTCGGCGCCCTGGAACACGAAGCCGTGGCGCACCTGCGAGTCATCCATGACCTGGCGTGCCATTGCGGTGAGCTGGTCCCATGACCGTGGCGGAGAATCGAACCCGCTCTTTTCGAGCAGATCCTTGCGATAGAAGAGGACACCGACGTCGGTATACCAGGGCACTCCCCAGATCCGAAGTCGGTAGGTCGCCGAATCACGGGCAGGCCCCAGGAACGCGGCGCGGTCGTAGGCGTCGTAGAATTGCCCGGTCAGATCCTCGACCCAGCCGTTGTGCGCGAACTCCGCCGTCCAGATCACGTCGCTGGCGACGACGTGGGGCGCGTTGGCTGCCCCGGAAAATGCGGCGACGAGCTGGTCATGATGGGTGTTGTTGTCCCGATCCATCTCCTGCCAGGTGACATCGAAGCGGCCTTCGTGTTCGGCGTTGAAGCCGTCGACGATGCGCTGCACGGTTCCCGTGTCGTCGGGCCCCGAGGCGAAGATAATTTGCGTCGCTTCGGCCTGGGCCGAGACGGGGGAGCCGATCAGCCACAGCACGGCAAGCTTGGCAATCGTGCCGCAATGCCTCCTGGCCGACTTCTTGTCTGAACCGATGGTGTTGCTCATGCTCCTACCTCCCACTTCGACTGGTATCCGAATTGCTGCGCGATCAGCGCACGAAACGGATACTGTCCAGATAGACTGTGACGGATGACCCACGCCGCCCAATGAGGGTGACCACGAATCCCGTCTTGATGCTCGACAGGTCGATCTTACTCAATGGCACTTCGTAGCGTTGCCAGTCCGACTTCAGGACAATGCCCTTGACCATCGTCTTGCCCGAATCGGGGTGTGCCTTGTCATCCCCGAGCAGTCCAACCCCGACGTCGATCCTTTCTCCGCCATACTCTCCCCGCGCCCACAACTCCAGCCTGGTCGCGCCGGTGAGATCATAACCGCCTTCCTGAGCGCCCCAGTTGTTGGCCGGGTGCTGCCAGGCGACGCCGACCCAGCCCCCCTCGCCCTGGTATCGCATCCTGATGCTGGCGGCGCCATCATGGGGATTCCCGCTGTGGTTGCCGTCTAGCGTCAGGTCGTCTTTCGACCCCATCCAGCCGGAGGGCACCCACGGCATGCCTTCGAAACCGTCGCCGTACACGTAGAACGGCAGCGGCGTCCGTCGCTCACCCCTGACCAGCAGGGGCACATTGGCCGTCGCAGCATTGCCCGCCTTGTCGTAAGCATAGAGGAACAGCCGATACTGGCCGGGTTGCTCCGGCATCCGGACCCGGGCCCCGGTGACGTCGCTCTCGAGGATCGCGTCCTCGATGTCGGGCAGCATGGCGCGGAAATCGCCGCCCGTGAAGTATTCCGCCGACTCCCGGCGCAGTGCCCAGCGGGCCCGGATAGGGCCGCCCTCGGGATCGGCGATCCCGGCGCTCACAGCCAGTTCGTCACCGGGATCGACCTCGACTTGCCCCTCGATCGCCAGTGATTCGAGGGTGGGTGCGAGATCTGATGGCGGGCTGCCGGACCAGAGCTCGGTCATGACGTCTACCGCACCAAGCCGTGCGCCGTCGGGGAGGAACATGCCGAACCAGGTCGCGGTGGCCTCCATCTTGAAGCCCCAGGTAAATGCGTATGCGCCCAGGGCGAGGCCCGGTGCGCCGGCGACACTCTGCTCATAGGTGCGGCGATAGGAGGCCGCCTTCGCCGTACTCGTCGGCTCCAGCGGTGCGCCCCAGGCGCTCTTTGGCACCTCCCACGATCCCGGCGGCCCGAACTCCGTGATGACGAAGGGCTTCCTGCCGCCAGCAGCCCGGTAGCGCTCTACCAGCGAAGCCGCTCCTCCATAGCTGTTGATGCCATGGATATCGATGGCCGGGCTGTTATTGACGCTCGCAACACGCCCGCCACCGATCTCGGCGGTAACGGTCATCGTCGGGTGATCGGGATCGATCGACTTGATCATGGCAGCGACGTCATTGACCGCCGCCCAGATGGCCGGGTCGTCGCCGGACTCGAAGCCCTCCATCTCGTTGCCGACGCCCCACAGCAGTACAGCGGGGTGATCTTTGTAGCGGGACACGATTTTGCGCGCGCTCTCCAATTGTTCCCGGACCCGGGCCTCGTCGCTGTAATCGAATCCATGGCGCTCGTGGCCGAGCCATATACCAACGGTGACGGACAAGTCGAGGGCATGAGCCTCGTCGAGACGAGCGCCAATGTCGTCGGCACCCCAGGTGCGAACTGAATTCGCGCCGGCTGCGGCCAGCTTCTCCAACGGGGCGTCACCACCGGCGCCCCGGATGAAGTAGGGTTCACCGCCGCGCAAGAGCTGCCAGCCCTGGGCGGTCTGGCGCAATTCCACGGGGATCGCCTCGCCCAGTGCGACGATGGGCAGCAGGATCAGGCTGACCAGCAGCAGTGCGCGGGAGCGGGCGATGGTATGCGTCAGCAAGCCGGTGGATCCCGCAACATGATTTCCGGAGACTCGGGCGTATCAGGTCAGCCGTCGTTCACCGATACCACCCCATCGTTATAGAGAGGCGGCGTCGCCGGTTGATAGCTGTAGCCCCAGTCGGACATCTCTGAAATCGCCAGGAGAGGATCGCCCGGGATGAGTCGTTGCCACCCGGTAGCCTCTGTTCTGTACAGGTTGTCCGCGGTCAACTCGTTCAGGGGAACGGAGAAGGGCACAGGATTGCCATCGGGATCGACATTCGCACAGCACTCGAAGAAGGTGGCCGACCCGAAGAAATTATCTAAGACCGAGCGGTATGCTCTCAGGCCCTGGTTCTGAATGACCGGGTCGTCGTTGTAATTGAACAGCTCATGCAGGGCCAGCGCGGTGTAGTACTGGTTCTCGCCGGACGGCCTGTTGGCCAGCGCGGTCGCCCACAGATAAAACCTGGCCTTCGCACCCGTGCGCCCCGCCGGGATATCGGCGGCCAGGTCGAACTTGGTCTCCGCGTTCGCGTTGTTGACATCGAACTCCCTGACCGCGACGTTACGGTACGGGTTCTCGGGATCGTTCAGGATGCACCGTTCAATGTTGATCCCGGCATCTTCGCAACGCAGGTTCAGCAGGGTGTCCGTAGGCAGCTTAATAGAAGTGATGACTTCTCCGCTGCTGGAGCTGTTGCCGCCACAGCCGGCGGCAAGCAAGCCCAGCAACGCGATCATCAGCCATCTGCAGGCCGACGAGTAAGGTATGGTTGAATTGTAGGCTCTCATTTCTGGAAATCCTCGGAATAACTCCGCCTGTTATCAGAAGCGGTACTTGAGATAGAGCTCGATCTGCCAGAGGTAGTCGTTGTCGCCTCCCAAAAACTCTTCGGTCGGGGAATCGTCGTCAACCCCCCGCAGGAATCCCTTGAGTCCTATTTGCGTGGACTTGAGTTCGTCCTTGAGCTCGTCGAGCAGGATCGAATAGTCCAGGCGATACTGGTAGGGGAAGGTAATGTTGAATTGCCGATGGAAGTCGTAGGGCCCGAAGGCGTCGTACTTCGCGTAGCCCTCCAGAATGTGTTTCTTCCGATAGACGACCTTGCCGTACGCCTCGTAGAACTCACGCGTTCCGCCGTCGGGGTCACCGGTGGACTGCAGGTTTCCGCCGACGATGGTACCGATCACGCGCCAGTCCCGGTTCGGGTTGAAGACCATCCTGCTGGTGACTTCCCATGTGTCTTCCGGCGGCAGCCCGACGCCGAACGCCGCGTTAGAGTTGGTGGGCTCGAAGAAGAACTGGTAGGAATCGGTGAAAGACCGGAAGGCGGAGTAGGTTGCTCCGACATTGAACGCGAAACCGGCGTCCTCCCTCCAGTCATTGTCCCAGTTGTAGAACGGCGTGGCGCCGGTCGGATCGTAGGTGACGAACAATTCGGCGGCCCTGACCTTCCTGTTATCCAGCACCGCGAATGGATCATCGTCCCGGTTCCGGGGTTGAATCCCGGGCTGGAACTCACCACCCGCACTATCGGGCGCAATGAAGGGATTGGCATCCTCGATGTTGTCGCGATACATCACCCGGGGAAAGACCATCCAGTCGCCGAAATTCATCATCACGCCGGCCTCGTACTCCTCCTTGTTGCCGAATTCGGAGTAGGGGAGCCGGGTACCGAACTCCCGCAACGGCGCGCCGCCGTCGGCCACCAGGCCCGCATGATGTGTTGCCACGTAGGCCTGGGTCCCGAACAGCGGGAACGTCAGTTTGGTCTTGAAGCCCAGCGTGTCCTCGAGATCGATGTCATCGAGGATGATGTCTCCTCCGTCCACGCGATCCCATTCATCGTCGATCTTGTCCGAGCTGCCGATGATGCCGCCGACCTCGAGTTTGACCCCTTCCTTGAACAGGTTATCCCGCTCGACGAAGAAGGTCGTCTGGCGGGTCTCGACCTCAGTCTCTGCGGTCGCTGACGCGGAACTGTTCGCCCTGTCGATATCCTCGGAGTGTATGAAGGTCCAGTCGAATTTGCCGAAGCTGTTGCCGTACTTGAGTACTGCTTTCGGATTGGCGCCCCAGTAGACTTCGGGCCCGACGACGAGCTTGAGCCCCTCGAACATCTCCTTGCCCTCAAACTCCACCCCGCGCGGCGCTTTGGCGTTCCAGATGTCCTGGCCTTCGATGTCCGTGGTTTCCCGGATCAACCCGAAGAAGTCCCCTTCGTAGCCCCAGTGATAGCGGGGGGTGTGATAAAAGGCGTCGATGTTGAAGGCGTCGCCACGGTATGTCGCATTGAAATCGTAGATTTCGACCCGTTCTCGATCGTTGAGCCGGATCTCTACTTCCTGCTCCGTGGGCAGGCCGCTATTGTCACCGTCGAACTCGGTCACGCCGACCACCGTGATCGGGCGGCCCCGGCGGCCATACTGCAGTTCCAGGGGTTCGGAGTCGATGACGTTGCCGAGGATATTGACCGAGGTCTGTCCTTCGATCCTGTCCGTCGGCGCGAAACCGAAGTCCAGGAACAACATCTCGCCATTGGAGAACTCGTCCCCGAAATCGCCCTGCTCACTGATGCCCTCTTCCGTGCCTTTCGTCAGCATCTGCACGCGCAGTTCGCCGCCCTTGAAGTGAACGATCTTCTTGCGTTCGACATTGTCGCTCTTGATCTGTCGCACGTCGGCTTTGAGCTCGAGATAGTCCATGTTGAGACCGTCGATCTCCTGGTTGAGCGCGTCCTTCTTGTACTGGTATGGATCCAGCTTCCAGATCTCCGTCAGCACGTCATAGGCCATCCTCGGCCTGGCCGTGTAAACACCGTCAGAGTTCGCTGTGCCGAGGGCGGTGATGCCAAACCATTCCTCGTTCATGTTGTTCTGGCCTGGCGCCCAATCGAATGGATACGCTTCGTTGGACCATGACGCGTTGGTATCCTGCTTCTCGAGGTTCTCTACCTGCAGATACTTCCACCACTCGTCGCGCCACTCGAAGACGTAGCCGCCGATCGAGTTGCCTTCCTCACCATTGCCGTAGCTCTTGTTGTACATCTCCTTCCACTGGGCCCTGATGATGTCAGCCTGCGCCTGCTGGTCCTCCTGGAAGGTCCGGGCATTGAAGGCATCGCTGCCGAGGGAGGCCTGAGCCAGCTCCACCTGCTTGCCGAGGCTGCGGGTCGTCGTGGTGCAGATATACACGCAACTACTGTAGACCAGACTGATCAACAAGGGCTTGCCTTGGTAGTCACTGAGATTGACCGTCTCACCGTCCCGGTCTGTGAACCGGTAGTCGCGTAATCGATTGTCGACCGCGTCACGGCTGTTTCGCAGGAAGTTTACCGGATCATAGTCGGC
>CAJIAD010000110.1_pt1 | contig 12058 bp, 14 predicted proteins | sample 9198981 | NCBI WGS metagenome assembly CAJIAD01 (sample SAMEA7708274, study PRJEB35096) | sediment metagenome | biome: marine neritic benthic zone biome [ENVO:01000025]; feature: sediment [ENVO:00002007]; material: shallow marine sediment [ENVO:03000034] sea grass bed [ENVO_01000059] ...
CCGTTCGGTGGGCGGACCTGCCAGACGGAACGCGTTCCCTGGTCCTTATTTGCGTGGACAGCGACGTTCCGACCAAGCCCGACGACGTCAACCAGGAAGGCCGAGAGGTGCCGGCCGATCTGCCGCGCGCGGATTTCTATCATTGGGTGATGGTCGATATCGACCCCGCGACAAAAGAAATCGGCGAGGGTGAATGCAGCCGTGGAATCACTCCGCGGGGAAAGGCATCCCCCGGCGGGCCGTCCGGCTCACGGCAGGGCCGAAACGACTACACGGCCTGGTTCGACGGGGACCCGGACATGGGTGGTGTTTACCTGGGGTATGACGGTCCGTGCCCACCGTGGAACGACTCGATCGTGCATCACTATCATTTTGTACTGTTCGCCACCGACCTGGAGCGTTGTCCGGTCGAAGGGGACTTTTCCGGCCCGGAAGTCGTTGCCGCCCTGGAAGGACACATCCTGGGCGAGGCCAGGGTTACCGGCAGCTATACCCTGAATCCGGCGCTGGCCGGCTAGTCGCCGGCTTCGACCTGAAAGTCGACGAGTTCCGTACGCCGGTCCATCATCCCGGCGGGATTCGGTTCGTAGCGACGCGATCTGACGATTTCGAGAGCCTGGTCCTCGTAGATGCCCGCCGGCGCGGCACCGACAACCTCCGCGTCTACTACCCGCCCCTTGCCATCAACGACGTATTCGACCTGCACGAAGCCTGCCTGCGCGCGACGGGGCAGTGTGAGCGGTTCGATAGCCTCGATCGGTGGCAGTTCCTGTCGCTGGCGAACATCTCCTTCCTCGCCAAGCAATTCTGCCAGGTCAATGCGGGACAGCATCTGGACTTCGGTCGTCGTATGCCCCTCCTCCTCCGGATCATAGGCGCCGAATAGCCACAGGCCGGTGCTCAACAAAAAAGTCACGATGACTGTGGCCACAACGACCGATCCGGCCATGCGAAAGAGCGTCGCGCTGTCTGTCCTGGCCATCATCCCTTCCCGTCGTTCGTCTTGCCTACTCGACGTCCACGAGTTCCACATCAAACAACAGCGTTGCGCCTGGTGGGATCCGATTGCCCGCACCGCGCAGGCCATAACCGAGATCGGACGGGATAATCAGCTGCCTCTTGCCGCCGACTTTCATCCCCTGCACGCCAAGATCCCAGCCACGAATGACCCTGCCGTCTCCGACCGGAAAGCGGAACGGCTTTCCCCGACCCACAGAGCTGTCGAACTTCTTGCCTTTCTTGTCGTCAGCATTCTTGTCATACAGCCAGCCGGTGTAATGCACGGCCGCAATCTGGCCCTCGCTCACTTCCTCGCCGGTTCCGACCTCGAGTTCGATCACCTTCATCGACTCGATCATGAATGACTCTGGCTCGCCCTCCGCAATCAGCAGCGCGGGGACGGTCATCAGGACCGCAGTCAACAAGCTCTTCCTAAACATTCAATATCTCCACAAAACCAGGTTCGGGTCGCGACGCCATGGCTCGATTCGGCAATCGGGAAGCAACAAAGTTTCCGATTCGGGGCTCTTCGCCGGTCGGATTCTTCTAACGCAGAAGGGCGATCCGGTACGACAACCTTCGATCCAGGCCCAGGACCTGACCCGCGGGCACAAAGGCCAGCACCATGAAGATCATCAGCCATACGGCATCGTAATTGGTGGCTGTCAGGAACGATGCGCCCTTGACGAACCAGAAATTCAGCATAAGAAACATGCCACCCACGGCGGCGTAGCGCGTCGCAAAACCAAGCACGAGGGCAATTCCCATGCCGAATTCCCCCCATGCAACCAGCGACGCGAAGAGGTCCTTGTTGGGCAGCACGAACTGCTCAACCAGGGGCCAGTAGAAGTCGTACGCCTTGTCAGCGTTGGCCTGCAGAAAACCTTCCATTCCTTCTGTGAATCCACCCTCACGGCTGATTTTGCCCCATCCATGCATCGTGTACAGCACACCGGCGTATACCCTCAGCAAGAAGATCGGCCACGCCGCCATATTAGCGGTGGCGAATGACTGCCTGTTTGTTGCCATCTGGACTCCTCCTGTTCTTATTATTATGTGTCAGGATCGTTCGGATTTTCGAGGTCAGGCGATTTTTCGCCATCGCGCGCCACCGAGTCATCGAAATCGAGTGACGCGGAATTGACACAATATCGCAAACCGGTCGGTTGCGGACCATCCCCGAATACATGTCCCAGGTGGGCATCGCAGCGCGCGCAGCGGATTTCCTCCCGGATCATGCCCCGGCTCTCGTCCCGGAAGACTCTGATCGCCTCCGGTCTTGCCTGCTCCCAGAAGCTCGGCCACCCGGAGCCCGAATCATACTTGTGTTGTGAATCGAAGAGCGCGTTGCCGCAGCAGACGCAACGGTAGATGCCTTCAGCCTTGTGGTCTACAAAGACCCCTGTGAAGGGCGTCTCTGTGCCACCCTTCCGCGTGACGCGATGCTGTTCCTCGCTAAGCGGCTTCCGCCAACCCTGCCTGTCATCTTCTTTACTGGACATCCGAGCCCCGTCAGCTTGACCGAACTGGACAGATAATAACCCACCCCAGCGCCGATCAGGCGCACATCGGCGTCTGCGACGACAGCGAGCGCTTTCGCGGATCGTAGTGGAGGATTACGGGTGTCAGCGTGCAGCGGATGCGGCCGGAGCAGCCGCAGCGATCAGAATTCTGATCGGTTGGGCCGCGTCAGTTCGACGATGTAGGGATCGAAACTGTCGACAGACTGGCCGCGACGGTCTTCGCCAGTCCAGCCGCGCGAGTCGAATGGCGTCGAACAGACTGCTTCCGGTTCAACGGTCCGGCCCTGTCGCGCCAGTCCGGCCAGATAGGGGTCACTGCTTCCGGTCTCGCGTTTCTCTGGGACTCGCTCGTCCGGCCATGTATCCCGTTCGGTCTCTTCCGGGTTGTCTTTGTGCCATGTATCCACGCGGCCAGAATACGGTCCGGGCCGCCAGTCGTCCGTGCTGCGCGTCACAATTTGCCGGTCGGCGGTCAATCGCCGCGATCGCCGCCCCCCGTGGCTGCCCATGACTCAGTGAGTAACTTATTGATAATTCTCACAAATTCTGCGGGGTCATCCAACTCTCCACCGTCGCCGAGATTCGCCTGATCGAACAGGACCCTGGCCAGTTCCTGATGGCGATCCGCGTCTTCTTCCCCGTCCAGGCGCCTTACCAGCGGGTGCGCCGGGTTGATTTCGAGTACCGGCCTGGTCTCCGGCAGCGCCTGTCCGGCGGAAGCCAGGATTTTTCTCATCTGCGCACCGGGTTCATGTTCACCCCGGACAAGGCAGGCCGGTGACTCCGACAACCGCGTCGACAGGCGCACGTCCTCAACCCGGTCTCCCAGTGCCTCTTTCAGCCTGGTGACGAGACTCTCCGATTCCTGCTCCGCCTCTTTTCTCTTCTTGCGGTCCGTATCGGATTCGAGGTCACCGAGATCCAGTGAACCACGGCTGATATCCACCAGCGGGTGGCCGTCAAACTCGCGCAGATTCGACGCAAGCCACTCGTCGATCCGATCCGAAAGCAACAGGACCTCGATACCCTTGTCGCGGAAGGTTTCCAGCAACGGACTGCCCGATACCGCGTTCACGTTGTCTCCGATCAGGTAGTAGATAGCCTCCTGCTTTTCGGCCATCCCCTGGACGTAATCAGCCAACGCACGATTGGCAACGCCTGGTTCGCTACGTGTGCTGGCGAATCGCAACAAGCCGGCAACTTTCTCCTGGTGCGTCGGGTCTTCGGCCGGGGCTTCCTTTAGCACCTGGCCAAATTCTTTCCAGAACGTCTCGTATTGCTCCGGTTCTTCCTGTGCCATTTTCTCGAGCATGTCGAGCACGCGCCGGGTCAAGGCGCCTTTGATAGCTTCTGTTCCGGGATCCCCCTGCAGTAGCTCCCTCGATACATTGAGCGGCAGATCGGCGCAGTCGACGATACCGCGTACAAAGCGCAGGTACATGGGCAGGAACTGCTCCGCATCGTCCATGATGAATACCCGCTGCACATAGAGCTTCAAGCCCCGTGCGCCATCCCGATGCCAGAGATCGAATGGCGCACGCGCAGGAACATACAGCAAGCTGGTGTACTCGCGTTTGCCTTCGACCCTGTTGTGGCTCCAGGTCAACGGATCCTCGAAATCGTGGGCAATGTGCTTGTAGAACTCGCGGTATTCCTCATCGCTGATCTTGGTGCGCGGCAGAGTCCAGAGGGCAGTCGCCGCATTGACTGTTTCGCGACCTTCACCGTCGTCCTCGCCCGCTGCTACAGGCATACGCACAGGGAACGCGATGTGATCGGAGAATTTTCTGATCAGAAAACGCAGCCGGGCATCCTCTGCAAAGTCTTTTTCGCTGTCCTTCAGGTGCAAGACTACCGACGTACCACGCTCTGCTCGTGTGATGGACTCGATGCTGAAGTCGCCCGCTCCATCCGACTCCCAGTGGACTCCTTCTTCCGGCTGGCTGCCGGCCTTGCGCGTCATTACCTCGACCTTGTCAGCAACCATGAATCCAGAGTAGAACCCGACGCCGAACTGCCCGATCAGCCTTGAATCGCTCTTCTCGTCGCCGCTCAGGCTCGCCAGGAAGCCCGCTGTACCAGACTTGGCGATGGTGCCAAGTTGCTCGACCACGTCGTCGCGATCCATCCCAATACCGTTGTCCGAGATGGTGACGGAGCCGGCCTCCTGATCGAAATCGACGTCGATCACCAGTTCTGTATCCGACCCCAGCAAATCAGGGTCCGAGATTGCGGCAAAACGAAGTCGGTCGTTCGCGTCCGACGCATTTGAAATCAGCTCGCGAAGAAAAACCTCACGATTGCTGTACAGCGAGTGGATCATCAGGTGAAGCAGCTGCTTCACCTCGGCCTGGAAACTGTGAGTTTCCTTCTGAGTCTTCGATGGCATGGTCGATTCCCGGATGTATTCCCTAAACGGTCCTGCAAGACAGCCTCGATGCGCGGTGCATCGCCGTCAGACTCGTTATGGGGGCGGCGAATGGCAATTCAAGCGATTCGCCGACAGGGAAGATCAGAGTGGCAGGGCGGCCAGCAACGACACGACGAGTACGCCAAGCAGACCGGCGATCTTCCACGCAATCGTCTGCCAAATGCGGCCTGCGATGAGCACAAGATCTTCGATTTCGTCCAGGAACTGGATCGCCAATTCCATTGGCCATTGCCTCGATCAAACAGTGATGCGATCGAGATTAGCGGGAGGCGTGGTGGTGTTCTGTGACGGGCATCTCAGTTGCGTGCACGACAGATCGAAGCTGCCTGAGCGCAGCCGAACCCTGGCACGGTTCAGTAATAGAGCGCTGTCTCGACCTTCAGATCGAGATAGTCGTAGGCATCGTCCGTGCCGACATGCCAACTACCGACGATTCGGCCGGGAATCGTGTAGCCGCCAAAGGTGCATTCCTCTTCGACTCGATACCCGAAGGAAGCCAGCCCCGAGTGCCCGGCGCCCATCTGGTGCCTCATCATGCTCACTTGTTTCAGAGCGCCATTTTCCGCGACCCTGATGTTGAGCGCCGATTTGTCGGGGTGCCCGGCGATAGACACCATCGCCTGCTCGTCATCGCCGGCGCTCCAGCGGGCGCCCTTCGACGGCAACAGGGTGGCAGGCAACCATATGGACTCGATTAGCAAGTGTCCTGCTGCAGATCGCGTGACTTCGCTGCCGCGCTTGCGGGATACAGGCAGCAGGCCACCAAAAAAATATTCAGATCTACCCTCGCCGTCGAGATAGTAGTCCGCCCCATCCAGGGGGAATCGCCCGATCCCTTCGACCCTGGCCTGCCAGAGGAACCCGAAACCCGCCCGGATCCGTTCGCGCGCCTCAAAACTGAGCCATTCGTCGTTGCGCCCGCCCCGAACGTGCCCCACAAGGTGCAGGTCCACCATTCTGGAAAGCGCCGTCCCTTTGGCGATCGAATGGTTGATATAGCGTGCTGCGGGTGACGGCAGCGACGCTGACTCCCTGCGACGGAATGTCTCGCCAGCCACATTTGGCAGGACAAGAGCGTTGAAGACGCGCCGATGCTCCTGGTGGCAGGTGGTCCATCGAAATCGCAGATAGAGGTAGGCAGACAATCCTGCGATTCCGAGGGCGAGTGTAATGATGGTTGGCAACATCCTTGGCATCCGGCGATCTTCTGTTGCCGCTCATTCGCAGGGAGCGGCGGCCGCTATTATAGGTTGGGAACCGACACATCGGCCGGTTCCGGCGGTCAGCCCCGACGATCCTCCGCCGCCTCCGGAACCAGAAGTTCGAAGCCGGAATCCTGGTGGTCGCGAATCCTTTCCACAGTCGATACCGCCGCAAGGCGGGCACGACTGACCCATTCTGACCGATGGCGCGGGTCGTTCGGATTGATCGGCTCACCGAACGCCATCAGGCTACGTACAAGGTGCATTCCTCGTTTCTCCCCTTGATCCCCGTTGGAGCGTTATTCTTCTAGGATTGTTCAGGATCCCATTTCGCCCGGATACGTGCCGCCCATGCCTGGTATCCCTGCCACGTGTAGACCGTGTCAGGACCCCTTCGAACCGGACCTGGACGCCGAAGCCTCCCTATCCAGCCCTGGTAAGAGTGCCAGCCAATCGCCTCTGTCGGCGGCGTGTGGCCATCGCCTTTTCCAAACGGCAATCGCCTGTTTTTCTTGCCTTGATCATCCTGCATGGCAGTCTCACCTCGAGCGCTATGTGGCGCAGGGGGAGCATAGGCGGGGAGTCTCTATGTCGACCGTGACAAGCTTCACAGAGTGTCGGGCGCTGATTTTCGACCAGGACAAACTGTGACGCCGTTAACGGACTGCCTGTGAGAGTGTTTAACTTAATCCGACGGGTCTTGTGGAGACCCCGGAAGGACCCGGTAGCAGGGCACGTACTCGACTCCCGGGAGGCGCATTCTGCCTTCCGCAACGAATGATCGAAGGAGTGTGTCGAGCGCAGTAGCTGTGTCAACATCGCCATGGATTTCAAAGGGACCGTATTGCTCGATCGCCCTGACCCCGTGATCCATCACATTGCCAGCTACGATGCCCGAGAACGCCCGTCGAAGATCGGCTATGCGCTGGTGCAGCGGCTGATCGCGCCTCAGATCGAGTGCCGCCATCGTCTCGTGACTGGCTTCGAAATGATTCTGCAGCACCGCATCCAATTCCAGGCCCCAATTGAAGTAATAGGCATCGCCCACCGTACGGCGGTAATCACGGACCTCGGTCATCCCCGCCTTCGTCAGCCCGGCAACCCGCTCCGGGTCACCCACAACAATCTCGTAGCAGGACGATACGTCGTCGCCGAGACACTCGCGCAGAAAGGTATCTAAGCGTTCGAGGTATCCGCGACTCTCCGTCGGTCCTGTTATCACGAACGGAAACGGTATGTCCCGGTTGGCGGGATTCAAGCGAACCCCCAGCAGATACAGGACCTCTTCGGCGGTACCCACGCCGCCCGGGAAAACTACGATGCCGTGCCCAAGCCGCACAAAGGACTCGAGGCGTTTCTCGATGTCCGGCATGATCACGAGTTCATCGACGATGGGATTCGGTGATTCCGCGGCGATAATGCCGGGCTCACTGATACCGACATAGCGACCGTTCTTGATGCGCTGCTTGGCGTGCCCGACGGCCGCACCCTTCATCGGCCCCTTCATGGCGCCGGGCCCGCAGCCGGTGCAAACATCCAGTCCCCGAAGTCCGAACTGGTAACCGACATCCTTCGAATAGTCGTACTCGACCCGACTGATGGAGTGCCCACCCCAGCACACCACCAGGTTCGGTTCGACGCGGGTGTGCATGACGCCGGCATGCCTGAGGATCTGGAACACGGCATCCGTAATTCCGCTGGAGGTCGAAAAATCGAACCTGCCATTCGACTCAGTACTTACGTATAGGATGTCGCGAAGTACAGCAAATAGGTGCTGGCGAATCCCGCGGATCAACTTGCCGTCGACAAATGCGGCCCCAGGAGCGTTCTGCAGGCGTAGCCTGACGCCACGCTCCACCTGATCGATCTCGACCTGGAATTCGCTGAACTCCTCCAGGACCTGCCTCGCATCATCGGTTTCGCCACCGCAATTGAGCACTGCCAGCGCACAGCGTCTGAATGTCTCACGCAGTTTGCCCTGGTCCGCATCCCGCAGACGCCCGACTTCCAGACGCGACAGCAGGTCAAGGCTGCCGCTTGGTGAAACCGTGACTTCTTTTCTCATCACGCTCATTTCGAATACTCGCTCCCCAAATCCGCTAGCAAAGCGTGCCCGTCAGGATGCGGACGCTAGGTGATCGATTCATGGTCCCGCAGCCCTTTTTCGAGAGCGGCAGCGGCATCGAGCAAGGCGCCCTCGGAACCCGGGCAAGCGGCGAGCATGACGCCGGGGATCAGCCCGGACTCCCGGTCCCGGAACCCCGGGGCCGGCACGGTGATCGCCGGCAAATCAATGTAGTTGCAGAAAGTCGTTGCCGTGAAGAGACCATTGACGCCCGGCTTCATTGCTATCTTGTTCATCTTTCCGTGGGGAAGCGCGAGCGTTCCGAGGGTTGGCAGCAGCAAGATACCATCGCGACCCAGCAAACTGCGGACCGATTTCCGGGCTCCCTCGAGAGTGGCCAGCGCACGTTCGATACCGCGGCGGCTCCGATAGCGCAGTGCCGGGCCCATGACAAGCATTCGAAGCAGGCCCTCATAGATCTCCGGCCTGCCACCAAGGCGTCGCAAGAACTCTCCACGCAGGGTGAATCGCTTGCCGTCGGCATCCGTCAATCCCTGGATCATGAGGGGCAGCAGTTCGGATGCGAGATATCGTATTTTCGTTCGGTACCAGCGCCGCACGTCACCGAGCACGACCTCCTGGGGCACCATGCCGGCGGTCGCCAACAAATCCCTGGATGCCTCAACCGCCGCCCTGATCGAATCATCACGGTAGGTCAGTGGGAAATCGGCCGGCCACAAGAGGCGCAGCCCGTTAGTCGAAGCGGCTTGATCCATCGGATGACGTGCCAGCACCGAGTAGAGGAGACGTGCGTCCCGCACAGACCGGACCAGTGGTCCTGCAGCCAGCCAGCTATCGATGTACGAGCCCTGCAGGTCCGGCCAGGCGCCCGACTTGTCGATCGCATCCGAGGCCGGTTTGAAGCCGACGATCCCGCACATGGCAGCCGGGATCCGGATCGAGCCAAGTATGTCCGAGCCAAGCCCGGCAGCACTGCAACCGGCCGCCACCAGTGCGCCTTCGCCACCCGATGAGCCGCCACAGGTCCTGTCCAGATTGAGCGGGTTCGAGGTCCTTCCGAACACCGGATTCTCGGTCTCGGGGCTCATCGCGAATTCGGGCACGTTGCTGCGTGCGATGACAATCGCTCCTGCCCTGCGCAGCCGCGACACTGCATTGGCGTCTGCGCCACACTGGATCGACGGCATCCGGCGCGAGCCCGCCGTGATAGTTCGTCCGCTTAGTGCAAACGTCTCCTTGACCGAAACTGGCAGTCCGGACAATGGGCCCGGCCGGGGCGTTCGTGACTGCGCCAGTGCTTCGTCGCGCAGTATCTCTGTGGCAGCGTTGAGGCGCGGCTGGCAGGCCTCGAGCAATTCAAGGTGCTCTTCGACGACGTCTCTGCAGCTCCTCTCGCCCCGGCGCATGATCGCAAGTAGCTCTGTGGCATCCGTCCGGCTGGACGGGTTTTCAAACAAGACGATCGCCTCGCGGCGCGTGTCGTTGATCCGATCGACCGATCCAGCAGTTGAAGGCCGTTACGATGCGGGGTCGATCTCCCACGTAGGGATAGACCTCGTGGCGCAGGTAGGAAGGAAACAGAACCAGTTGTCCGCGACGGTGGTGCCAGTTTACCGACCCCATGGACCATGGCGTCTGCAGGTGCCTGTTGCCGGCATCCGAGTACATGTCGATATGCGTGCGCGGATCGTGAAATCGAACCATGCCGCTATCCGGTCGATCCGGAACCTCCTCGCCGGGATCGACACAGAAAATGCCTGACCAGGACGCGCCCGGATGATTGTGCAGTCCCTGGTATCCGTGCTTGCGGGTTACGTGAAACCACGCGTGGTAGTCGAAACGGAGCATTTCCATCTCCGCCTCGTCATAGCCATTGGTCTGCTGCACATGCTGCGCCACGGCCTGGTGGCACAGGCCGGCAAGGACGCGAATCGGTTCGTCCGGCCACCGGAACAGGTCGAAGCGGCTCTCGAAGAGCTCGCCGTGCATCGTGTCGATATGTTTCTGGTGCCGGAAGCGATCTCCCTGACCTGCCTTTTCCAGGAACAACCGACTCAGCTCCTCGCACAGGGGCTCATGATCTGGAAAAGTTACCCGTCCGATCGGTACCGCGAAAAAGTTCTCGATCTCTGGCGGTGGAATTTGCATCGTTCCCGGGTTCGGTCGCCGCCCTGCTTCAGGGGCGTATGGTTATCGGCGTCTGGTCCGCAACCGACAACCAGATGTCGATCATCGCCTGGTTGCTGACCGCGATACAGCCATCCGTCCAATCGTCCTCCAGGTAGTCGAGCCGGGTCGGCTCACTGTCGTTGGGCAAACCATGGATCATGATCATGCTGCCTGGACTCACGCCCCTGCGTCGTGCCCTGCCGATGTCGTCCGGTCCCGGATACGAGATATGCATTGACATGTAGTAATCACTGTTGGGGTTACGCCAGTCGATGACATAGTCACCCTCTGGCGTCCTCAGGTCGCCTTCCTCGACTTTCGGGCCGACCGGGTTCTTGCCAAGAGAGATGTCATAGCTGCGCATGACCTGTCCATCGCGCAGCAAGTGCAGTTTTCGATCGCTCTTGACGACCAGGACACGGTCAACCTTCCAGCTGTCATCCATCGAATCCGCCATCGGCGCACCGGACAACAGGGCCATTGGCAGGGCCACCACCAGGAATCCCATGAATATTGTATGACTCGGTTTCATTGCGGGACCGGGCTCTCCGGCCTACGCGTCAGGTTGAAGGCCACGCTCACCCTGAGATGTTGTGTGTTCCGGGTCGGCGGACGCCCCCAGTGATGATGACGCGCATCGAAAAATACCAGGCGGCCGGGCTTGGGCAGAACACTGTATATGACGTCCGTCCGCTGACGGTTGTAGAACATTGTCTCGCCACCCCAGTCCACGTGCCACTGGGGATTGACGTATGCCAGCAGCGTGTACCAGCCTTCGTCCTCGTGCGGGCAATCCGTGTGGATCGCGTTCTCGATGCCGTAGGTCTGGCCATTCACGAAAATATCCCGGATCGTGAAACTGTACGGCTGCAATCCCTTCTCCAGCACCTGCCAGAGTCTCTGGAAGACCTCCGGCGTGTCCTCGACACGTCTGGGGTCATCGCCACCCAGCCTCTCCTCGCACATCACGGTGGCACCCCAGAAAGGATTGTCGCTGTACTTGGCATCGGCGACATCTCCGTAACGCCATCCGGCGCGACAAGAACCGACCGCCCATTCGAAGATCTCCTGCAGGGTCGGCGCATCGACGGCCCCGTCCACGACGTGAATAACCTTGTTGTCTATCTTGAGCATCCGGCCTGACCGTTCCTTCCTGTATGCGCCTATTCTAAATATCGTCCCGCCGACGCGCCAAGCGATCACACCAGATCAGAGTCGCGCCGATCACCGCGGCCGGCATGGCAACCAGGTTGAGCACCGGGATGACCGTCAATGTCATAACACCCGCCCCGAAACCAAGTGCCAGCATGGGGTCCGCACGCAACCTGGACCGTTGCTCGGACAGACGAATACCCCCGTTCCCCATCGGATAGTCGCAATACTCGACCGCAAGTATCCAGGCACCATACAGCGCCCAGGCGAAGGGCGCGAGGATGTTCAGCAGAGGAATAAACGACAGGATAATCGGCGGTATCGCGAGAATCAGGAAGTAGCCGATTTTGACCAGTTCGAACAATGGCGCCTTGAGGGCCTCGACCAACGGTGACAGGCTGGGCATCGCCAGATCGGGAGCATGCTCACGCTGCACGCGTTCAGATAGCAGGCCATTGAATGGTGACCCGATCAGGTTGGCCAGCATCGTGAATCC
>CAJIAD010000135.1_pt1 | contig 11978 bp, 8 predicted proteins | sample 9198981 | NCBI WGS metagenome assembly CAJIAD01 (sample SAMEA7708274, study PRJEB35096) | sediment metagenome | biome: marine neritic benthic zone biome [ENVO:01000025]; feature: sediment [ENVO:00002007]; material: shallow marine sediment [ENVO:03000034] sea grass bed [ENVO_01000059] ...
GAGAAGGAAGCCGTCGTCGACTTCGACCATATCTCGAATGCCGAGGCCACCCAGTTCGACGAAGTGGAGCGCGTAGTCCTCCGGTGAAGCGAAAGGAAACTTCATGACGGGGACGTAGTTGTCCCGGAGAACTGGTCCTCGAAAGCCCAGGAAGACGGTTTCACCCTTGACGGCGATGCCCTCGATATCAACGCCGTTCTCTTTGCTGGGAATCCGAGTGAACGGACCCAGATAGGGATCCTGCTCCATTAGCGCCTTCAGAGAATCGATCCGCTCTATGTCGTCAGTCGATCCGTTCCTCAGCGAAGAGAGAGGAATCTTCAACAGGCGATTTCGATTGAGTTCCGGCCTCACCGTGGCGAGCCTTTTGCGATTCTTCTGGTAGCCTTTGTCTTCCCTGATCCTCTTCCTCTTTGCAGAGTGGGAACCGACTACGAAGAGTGCGGTCTCGTTTCGTGCGATACCTTCGACATCGATTTCGTCTTCTCCCGAGCCCAGGCACAAGACGGGTTCCTGAGCCTCGTAGGCCGGCCCCGCGGGTTGTCGTATCAAGAGCTGGATCGCCGTTCCTTCGTCTGCTCCGATGACAAGGTGTCGATCGTCGATGACAGCGATTGCGCTGACGTCCTCAGATTCGTGAACGTGTCCGGTAAAGACGATCGAATCGGTAGGCGTTTCGGTGTCGGTCATTTCTTACCCCTCTTGGGATCGGCAAATTCACGCAGACAGGGACGGAGAGATAGCGGAAATCCCTCCCGACCGGCTCGGGTCCTGAAATCAGAGAGATTTTAGACCTCCATTTTTCCGGGAGCCTCAGAAAGGCCGCCCAGAATGTGGCAGTGTCGATCACGGTCGCCAGCACTCCTCCGTGGACAACCTGAAAGGGCTGGAGATGGCGATCACCCGCCTCCAGCTCGACGACTGCCTGATCGACGACGATCGAAGCCAGACGCATCTTCATGTGAGCCGGATAGGGGCTTGTCCTGACCTGTTCGATCAGCCTTTCGATGGACTCGGGATTGGGTTTCACATCCTGGACCGGGTCTTGAGATTCTCATATCGTCAACGTCTCGCATTCCGGCGCAGAACCGTCGAATCTCAGCTTTTCAAACGGATCACGCCTGACTCCCGCTTCATTGGCACGACTCGATGTACGAAGTAGAAATATCGACCGAGAACTTAAAAAGTTCAAGCAACGGTCCTGGATCGCCCCTGGGTAGAGTCCGCTTGATAGAATGGAGACGAGAGATTTCAGACCTTATTCGCCGGCTCCTCAGAGCCGTATCGAGCTGAGAATTCTCCCAGCGACGGAGAGAGGAAATAACGATGAAAAGACGTGCTTTGCTTTCGAGTGTTCTGTTCTTCTTAGTATTCTCGAGTCTTCCGCCAGGCGGAAACGTGAAAGCCCAGAGAATCAGTGAGACCGCCACGCCAGCCCCGTTAGTCGAGACCTACCGGAGCCTGGCCGACGCCATCCTGGCTCACAAGGCCACGGAAAAAGCTCTGGTCCACTCCATTCTTTCCATGACCTATCAGCACGCCGAGATGACCTTCGACCAGGCGATGGCCAAGATCGGAGACGGGCGGGGCGCTCGAGCCGAGATCGAGACCCTTGCTGACCTCGTTTCCCAGTTGGGCAATGAAGGAGATGCTCAGGTTGCGGCCGTCCGCAAGAAGCTGCTGGAAGGTGGTCACCATCACAATGCTGCCGGAGAGCAGAAGGGCATCTACGATCCGGGATTTGTCATCGTCACACGGACTGCCAAGAAGACTTTTCTCCAGGCGGCCACCGCGATCGGCAGGATGGGTGGCTCGCCCGACGCCTCGGCCCTCAAGACCCAGTGGAATAGTGTGCGGACAGCGTTTCAGGAAATTGATGCAGGCAGCCAGTAGAGCTGTTACCAGCGGGACGCGTCCACGGCCGGCTCTGCTTCTGTTTCCCATTCTGACCCTGAGCGTGACACTTTCCTGGGCAGAGTCGGACCGGTTTCAGTTCGTGAATGTCGCGGCTCAAGCGGGGCTGACCCAACCTGTCCATGCAGGAAGACCGGGCAAAGATCATCTGCTGGACTCTGCCGGAACCGGCGTGGCCTGGCTCGACTACGATCGGGACGGACACCTGGACATCTTCCTGGCCAATGGCTGGAGGGTTGCCGATCGTCAAGTCGTAGAAAAGGGAACTCACCGTCTCTACCGGAATCAGGGCGACGGGCAATTCGAGGACGTCACCGAAAAAGCGGGCGTTGGCGGCCAGGGGCACTGGGGAAGCGGCGTCGCTGTAGCAGACTACGATGCGGACGGCTGGCCGGACATACTGGTGACCCATTTCGGGCCCACCGTCCTCTTCCGAAACACCGGCAAAGGCAGCTTCGAGAATGTCGCGGACAAGGCAGGCATCGAGAGCCCTGGCTGGAACACCGGTGCCGCATTCCTGGACTTCGACGGCGACGGCGATCTTGACCTCTACGTGGCCTCCTATATCTCCTGTTCCCTGCAGGACGTGCTCCACGCCGAGCGGACGCTGAACTGGAAAGGGATGGCCCAAGTGGCCCTGGGACCGTTCGGGCTGCTGGGGGCCGCTGACCACTTCTTCCGGTCCGATGGACGCGGAAACTTCGAGGACGTCACCGAACAGACGGAACTCACCGACCGATCGCTCGGCTTCGGATTCGCCGTCCGGGCCGCAGACTTCGACAATGACGGAGACCTTGACATCTACGTCGCGAACGACTCGGATGCCAACTACTACTATCGCAATGAGGGAAACGGGACGTTTCGTGAGATCGGTCTCTGGAACGGAACGGGACTGGACGCGAATGGTGCCGCCCAGGCAGGGATGGGAGTGGCCGTCGGGGACGTTGACCTGGACGGAGGCCTGGACATTTTCGTCACCAATTTCGCCGAGGATTCAAGCACTCTCTACAGAAGTCTGGGAGAAGGCTTCTTCGAAGATTCCGGCACGACTTCTGGGGTCGGTGGTCTGACTTTCCAACCACTCTCCTGGGGCACGGCCTTGAGCGATCTCGATAACGACGGAGACCTGGATATAGTCATCGCCAATGGCCACATCTATCCCCAGGTCGACGAACACGCCGCCGTGAACCAGAGCTATCACCAGCTGAACCAGTTGCTGGAGAATCAAGGCAGGGGCCGATTCCTGGACGTGACGGAGCAGGCCGGCTCAGGTTTTGCTGTCCGCAAGTCGAGTCGCGGCCTCGCCGTCGGCGACTACGACAATGACGGCGATCTTGATGTGCTGATCGGCAACCTGGACGAGCCGCCCTCGTTGCTGCGAAACGACAGCCGCACCGGTCATTGGCTGATCATCGCATGTGAGGTCCCCGCGGGATCAGGCACAGCCATCGGGACTCGAGTCCGAGTGACGGTCGGTGAGAAGACCTGGATTCGCGACGTGTCCAGCAGTGGTTCTTTTCTCTCAGTCCATGATCCGCGGCTGCACTTCGGATTGGGCTCAGCCCGGCAGGTGCACCGGATCGAAGTCCGCTGGCCCGACGGAACGACCACGACCCTGACGGATATTCCTGCCGGACAAGTGCTTCGGATTCGCAAGGGGACCGGGTCTTGAAGTTCTCACTTTCGCTGCGATGGACCCGGTCTGCCGGCAGTTCGCGATCCGGCTTCTGAACTCGGTCAAACATGGCCGAGGACCGGGGCCGCGTCAGGCCAGGTCGCGACCAGTTCTTCCCACCGGCTCGAGCGGGGTCGGTCCTGCAACCGCTTCCGGATGGCATCAACGGCGTGGGTGTTCGAGCCTGGAGATCGTCCGGTCAAGCGGGCGATATCGATCCGCTTGAGGAAGGCGAGCTGAACGAGAGCTCTTGCCGACGCCGTAGAACATGCGGGAGCGAACACTCTCGACGAGCTGTTCGCGGGCGTGGCCCAGGATAACGGATTCTTCGGCTGACTACAGCGACGTGATGCGGCACAAGTCACACGCTCGCGCGGTACGCAGCGCGAGCGCCCCGCTGGGACAGGCTTCAGTGGCGCGGCGGGCCGCTTTGCGAAGCCCTTCGGACAGAGGTTGGCTGAAGGGAACCGCCATGGTGACGTCGAAACCTCGACCGATAGTGGCGACGCCCAGCTCTTCACAGACTTCGGCAGCGATGCGCACGCAAGCGTCACACATGATGCATTTCCCCGGCTCATAGATGATCTCGGGATGAGAGTTGTCCTGCGAGAATCGGCGGCGCTCGCCCGCGAAGCGATATGGGTCGGCATCATACTGCGTCGCCAGCATGCGGACCTTGCAGCAATCGGCTTTTCGGCAGCCACAGCTCAGGCAGCGCCGCGCTTCTCGTTGCGCGTCGTCATGGCGCAGGCCCAGTTCCACTTCGTCGAAGCTATCGAGCCGACGTTCCCGATCAATCCCGGGCATGGGTACCCGCGCCGCCTGCTCGATGGCGCGAAAGATCTCGGCCCGTTCGGCGTCATCCACTGGCCGCATGCCGATGTCGGTGAAGGCGGGCTCGCCGGTGACAGTCTCTCCCTGAAGGAATTGGTGGATCGATGCGGCTGCAATTCGGCCGGCGGCAACAGCGCGAACGGCAAGGTCCGCTCCCAGCACAGCGTCGCCACCCGCGAAGACTCCAGGCAGATTCGTGGCCAGCGTCTTCTCATCAGCAGCGATTCCCCAGCCGGTCACCTGCAATCCTTCGCTTTCGGGGAGAGAACGATCCACTGACTGGCCAATGGCGGCGACCACGGAAGAGCACTCAATGACGTATTCCGAACCTGGTAGTGCCACTGGTCGACGCCGACCCGACGCATCGGGTTCGCCGAGTTCCATCCGTTGACAGGTGAGCAACAACTGGTGGTCGTCACCACGATCAAGCCGGGTGGGTGCTACCAGAAACTCGATCCGGACACCCTCAGCTTCGGCCGCCTCCACTTCCTCCATCAGGCAGGGCATCTCCTGGCGGGTGCGGCGATAGAGCACCTTCACACTTCGGACACCAAGGCGAACCGCGGACCGCGCGCAGTCCATCGCGGTGTTGCCACCGCCGACCACGACCACGTCTTTGCCCAGCGACGGCGGGTTGCCCTTGGCGATTAGTCCAAGCAACTCAGTGCCCGACAGCAGTAGTTCTTCGCCCTCGCACCGGAGTCCGAGCCCGTGCTGTGCGCCGATCGCCAGAAAGGCGGCGTCGTGGTTCTCGCGCAGTTGAGCCAGCGAGAAGTCCTCGCCCCATCGGGATTCCATCTGAAAACTGGCGCCGACCCTTCGGACGGCATCGATCTCCGCATCGAGCGAATCCTTCGGCAGCCGGTAGGCCGGGATGCCATAGCGCAGCATTCCGCCAGCATGGGGCTGTGCATCGAAGATCATGCAACCGTGCCCCTTCTGCAGAAGATAGTAGGCCGCCGCCAGTCCAGCGGGCCCGGCCCCCACTATTGCCACTGACTTTCCCGTAGAAGGTTCTCGGGCAGGAACGTACGATTGCGCCGCTCGCCGATCCTCATCGGCCACGTAGCGATGCAACGCACCGATCGCCAGCCCTTGGTCATGATCGCAGCGCCGGCATTCCGTCTCGCACAGCCTTGGGCAGATCCGCCCTAGCACCCCCGGCAGCGCCAAACGGTCAGTGAGGACTTCCATCGACTGCCGATTGTCCTGCGACGCAATCTGATAAACGAATCCCGGGATATCCAGGCCCGCGGGACACCGGGCCGCACACGGCGCCACGCACTCGCCGGCATGATCGGACAGCAACAACTCGAGCGCCATTCTCCGGGCCGACCGCACATCCTCGCTGTCAGTGGTGACCACCATGCCGGCGGAAGCCGGCAGCGCACAGGCCGGCGATAGTTTCTCCTGCCTCTCGACTTGAACCGCACAGAGGAAACACGAGGAAACCGGTTCGAGCCCGGGCACGTGACACAGCGTGGGTATCGAGACCCCCAGCAGCCGAGCCGCATCCAGCACTGTGGTGCCTGGCTCCACGGTAATCGTTCGGTCGTCGATCGTCAGCGTAACCATTGCTACACAACCTCGATGGCATCGTCCTGGCAGACTTGCCGACACATGTCGCAGCGGGTGCACAGATCTGAGTCGATTTCGTGGCGTTCGTAAGGCACGTACTCGATCGCGTGGACGGGGCAGGCCTGGGCGCAGAGGGTACAGCCGATGCAGTTGTCGGTGACACGGTACTCGATAAGCGCAGGGCAGCAGCCGGCGGGGCAGCGGCCTTCGAGATGGGCTTCGTATTCCTCGCGGAAGTAGCGAAGCGTGGTGGCGACCGGGTTGGGGGCAGTCTGACCGAGTCCGCAGAGGCTGCCGCGGCGGACGTAGTCCGTGAGATCCTCTAGCGTTTCAAGGTCGTTCAGGCGCGCCTTGCCTTCGCACATTCGTTCAAGGATCTCGAGCATGCGCTTGGTACCGATACGGCAGAAGGTGCACTTGCCGCAGGATTCGGACTGGGTGAATTGGAGGAAGAAGCGGGCGATGTCCACCATGCAGTCGCGGTCGTCGAGAACCACCAGGCCGCCGGAGCCCATGATGGCGCCAGTTTCCGCGAGGGCTTCGTAGTCGACGGGGGTCTCAGCTAACCGCGCCGGAAGACAACCGCCCGATGGGCCGCCAAGCTGCACTGCTTTGAAGGCGCGACCGTCCTTGATGCCACCGCCGATATCTTCGACGATCTCCCGGATGGTGATGCCCATCGGCACTTCGATCAGGCCACCTCTGCTGATCTTGCCGGCCAGAGAAAACACCTTTGTCCCTTTGCTCGATTCGGTGCCGAGCGAGGCAAACGCCTCCAGGCCGTGCCGGATGATCCAAGGCACGCAGGAGAGCGTCTCGACGTTGTTGATCAGAGTCGGTTGACCGCGGAACCCGCGCTCCACCGGATAGGGTGGACGCAGGCGCGGCATCCCTCGCTCGCCTTCGAGTGACTGGATGAGCGCCGTCTCCTCACCGCAGACAAAGGCGCCAGCTCCCTCGCGGACCTCAAGGTGCAATTCGCCGAGCAGGCCGCGCTCAGAAGCCTGGCGGATCGCCTCGCGTACGTGGCGGACCGCCAGGGGGTACTCGGCTCGGATATAGAAGAAACCCTCGGTGCCTCCGACAGCGTAGGCCGCGATGGCAAGTCCCTCGATCACGCGATGCGGGTCGGCTTCAAGAACCAGCCGATCCATGAAAGCACCGGGGTCGCCCTCGTCGCCGTTGCAGATCACGAATTTCGTCTCGCTCGGCTGGGTGCGTGCGATCGACCATTTGCGACCTGTTGGGAAACCCGCTCCGCCACGGCCGCGCAGGCCGGACTCGAGGATCTTGGCAATCACATCCTCCGGCGGCATCTTGTGGCACGCTGCGAGCGCGGAGTATCCGTCACGAGCGAGGTAGTCGTCGATGCGCAGTGGATCAATCTCGCCACAATTCTCCAAAACGATCCGCTTCTGCTTGTCCAGGTAGGCCGAGGCGGCGACTGCTTGCGGGCTGATGGCTTCGCCGTTCCGAGCGAACAGTTCCGCTACGTCCTCCGCTGTCCAGTTTGCGCGTGCCGCCAAGCGGCGCGGCCGCAGATGCTTGCGGGCGATGCGGCGGGCGGCTGCCGCGTCGACCTCTCCGTAGAGCGATACCTTTCCAGCCGAGTCGACGACTTCCACCATCGGTTCGCGATGGCACATTCCGTTGCAGCCAACGCTCTTCACGGAGTCGCCTAGCCCGGCCTCATGCGCGGCCTGTTTGAGGGCGTCTCGCACCGGCTCGCCACCACTCGCTATGCCGCAAGAGCCAAGGCCGATTCGAATTTCGACCGCGTCGGCGCTCATGCCGGCTCCTTCTGCTCGACACGATCCAGGGCCTGGCAAGCAGTAGGCGGCGTGAGCTTCCCGGCCGTCTGATCGTTGGCCATCAGCACAGGCGCAAGGCTACAGCAGCCGAGACAAGCAACCTCGTCGATGGTGAACATGAGGCTGGCGTCGGTATCCTCGCCTTCTGGAATCTGAAGATAGCGGCGCAACTCTTCAGTAATCTGCCGAGCGCCAGCCACGTGACAGGCCGTCCCGTGGCAGACCCGCACTAAGTGCTTGCCCGCCGGCGAGCGCCGGAACTGCGCATAGAAAGACGAGGTGCCAGCGACCTGGGCTGGTGTGATTTCGGTCAGATCGCAAACGCGCTGCAAGGCTTCGTCGGGAAGGTAGCGGTAGTGATTCTGGATGGCCTGCAGGATTGGAATGGCCGCTTCTTTTCCGCGGCCTTCGCGCGCCACCGATTCGTCGACGAAGCTCAGGTCGAGCTCTTCGGCGGCCGCCACCCACCTTGTGGGCGGTGCCGGGCGGGCCGCAGCAATCTGCACTAGTTCGCTCATCACCGGCACGCGGCGCGGTTCAAACGACAGCCGCCACTTGACCGCGGCAATGAATCCTGAGGCGGCAACGATGAGGACGATTGCGATCAGATCGTTCCAAGACTTCCGTGCCTGCCGGGCTGCGGTGATTCGCTCGTGCTCGGCAGCCAACTCCGGAGCGAGAGATGAGTCCTTCTCTACCTTCCCCTGCAAATCCAGAATGAGCTGGTCATCTTTGGGAGTCTCGATGCGAGCGTTGATGTAGCTCAATGTCAGGACTATCACGCAGAGGATCACCACGACCCCCGACGCCAGTGCAGCGATGCGCGCGGCCTTCATCCTTTCGCCTCGCGTGGGCAGGCCGCATAGCAGCGGGCGCAATAGAGGCAATCCTTCCTCACGGCCCGCATCTCTTCAATCGCCCCGTACGGACAGGCCTCCGAGCACAGTCCGCAGTCGAGTTCCTTGTTGGGAGTGATCGTTACGCCCCGTCCCGCCAGCCGCGAGCACCATGCCAGGAGTCCTCCGTAGGGACACAAGTAGCGGCAATACGGGCGTCCCACAAACATGCCGAGCAGTAGAAACCCGCCCCCGGCGAACAGCATATGGGCAAATCCGGTTCGTCGGAAAAAACCCACAAACGGATCGAACCGGCAGATCAGGAAATCGCGTTCCGGAAACGGCTGCACGGCAAACCAGATAGCGAGGCCGAGGTAGACGTATTTCAACAGGCCGAGGATCCGGTCAAGCCGGAGCGGTACCTTCACCGGCTTCAGCACCACCAGTTCCTGAATCGCTCCCAGCGGGCACACTCCCCCGCAAAAGGCGCGTCCGAAGAACACGGCCACCAGCAACGGCAGGAAAAAGATCGCTGTCACTACGATGGGAATCGAGTACTCCGGATCGGTCAACGCAACCACGACGTTCTGAATCGAGCCGATCGGGCAGATACAGCCCTCGCGGTAGAACCCGAAGTAAGCGAGGCATCCGATGGTGAGAACAACCAGCCATCGCCGGCTCCGGCGAGCCAGAGCCAGCCAGACGGCGATTGCCAGCGCGACGCCGAGCAGCACCACGTCCAGCACCTCGAGCCAATAGCTCCGCGGCAGCGGTTTCTGGACCTCCGGGGTCTTGTAGCCCTCGCCGATGTCCTCTTCCTGGGGCGCCTTATCAACTGGCCGTTCGTACTGGGGGACCTGCGCGAACCCAGTTGCGGCACAGCCGAACAGAAGGAGGACAATCGCCGCCGAAACGGACAGACGCTCAGGCCAACAGCTCACTCTGAAGCCACTCCCACGCTTTTTCGATCGAGACCTGGACAAGTGCGTCACTCGGGCAGGAATTGGCGATGGCGCAGCGGTTACAGTCCACGCAGCGGTCGTGTCGCACGGACAGCCGAATCGACCCTAGCCCCGCAGGCTCTTTGCAGGCCATGACACACTTGCCGCAACCGTCGCATTTTTCCTCGTCGATGATGTAGTCGTAGAAATTGTTGGCCGGATCCTCGGGGTCGATGAAGCCGATGGGCTTCCGCTCAATGGCGTCTCGTGGGCAGAGCTTTTCGCTGGGCAGCCCTTCTTCGTCGATGGCGCTTTTGACGTTGTAATAGGCGGGACAGATATAACAGCGTCCGCAGCGTTTGATGTCGTTTACCGCCCGCACCGCGGATAAGTTGACAACGCATTCGTCCAGGCAAAGGCTGCAAACGTCGACGCCCACCTCACCCAGTTTGCTGTTGATGCACTTTGACGGGTTCACCTGCCAAACCACCTGCCCGTCGGCATTCTTCACCAGGTAGGTGGCACTCCCGGCAAGACCGACCGCTACCGTTCCGCGGGCCAGGCGGCCGAGCACTTCGCGTCGGGTGAGGTCTTCGCTCATGCTCCTGTCTCCTCAAAGACCAGAATTGTACGCTTCGCCGTGTCACCGACGAATACTCTGCCACGCGAGTTCACCACGATGTCCATGTTCTTCGAGTTCAGATCGAACACGTCTGACGCGATGACCGCCAGCAGGTTTCCCTCAAAGTCGTACAACTTTGCGCGGGGGTCAGCTTTCTCGGTGCAGTAGATTCGGTCCCGGCCAACCACGGTGACATTGGTGGGATTGCAGCATCCCGAGAACCCGGCCGGATCGAGGCCTCCGAAACGACCGATGTGACCGAGCAACTCATCGTCCGGCGTATAGCGTTCCACGCGATGCTTGCCCGGGTTCGTGACATGAATGACGCCACTGGCATCCAGGCTGAAATCGACGATGCCATTGGGAATGAGGAATCCTTTGCGGCGGGTCTTCTTGCCGATCGTGTTGCGGAACTTGCCGTCCAAGCTGTAGCGGAGTATGCAACGGTCAGCAGCATCACCAACCAGCACGCTGTCACCGAGAAATCCGATAGCCGTGACACGACCGAGGCGTTCACCGTCTCGCCAGGTGTCCTTGAGCTTGCCGCCAGCATCGAATATCTCGACCTGACCCGCCTCACCGACCCAGACGGTCCCGTCCGCCGCAACCGCGACACAGTGTCCGGGCCTGGCGGTTGCCCATTCGTGCTGTAGATCACTGGAGGCTCCCAGGACTTTGACCGCCGAATCACCCACTGCATAGATACGGTCGGACTGGTCCACGGCGAGGCCACGCAAGGTGTCGGCGAATCCACAGGTGATCGTTCCCGCCTGCCGGAATTGCATCACTTCCCGCTCACGTCGAGACAGACCATTTTGGTCATGTCGCGGATAATCAGCTTGCCGTCGGAAAGAGCTGGCGGCGCCCAGACATCGTGCCCGCTGAGCACCTGGGCGCTGGCAAGTTCGTTGTACCCGGAAGTGCTGGCCTCCACCAACCGGAGCATTCCGGTCCGGCCTTCGAGGATGAAGAACATGCCATCGGCTAAAACGTAGCCGCCGAGGCCGAAAGCGGCCTTCCCATCGCTGTTCCAAACCGTCTTACCGTCCGGGGTCATACAGGTCAGCAAACCGCGGCGCTTCTTTCCTACGGCAAAGATGTGGCCTTGGTACAGGATTGGCGTGTGGACCTCGGAGTTCCACTCATTGCCGGTCCAGTCGAACACCTTCTCGACCTTGAACGCGGTGCCGGAGGGCTTGACACTCAACATCACCGTTCCGGAGTCGTATCCGGAGGTCATCAGCACCCTGTCGTCATTGACCGCGAGTGGTGAGGTCGCCACAGCAACGTTGAATTTGCGCTCGTATTGCCACAGCAGCTTCCCGTCTTTGGCGGCGACACCCAGAGGACCCTTGAGAGTGCAGTAGAGATACTGCTTGACGCCCCCGAGCGTGGCCGGCATCACCGAGGTGTGCGACAGCAGCAGTTTGTCCGGGTTCGGAGTGCGCCAGGTCTCCTTTCCTGTGCCCTTCTCGAGAGCCACCATAATGGCATCGCCGCCTGTGGCGACAATGATGCTGTCTTCCTCCAGCAACGGGCACTGGCCGTTGTACCAGGGTGGAATTCTCGACTTGTAGTCGCTGACCAGGCTCTTGCGCCAAAGCTCTTGGCCGGTCTTGGCGTCCAGGCAATGAAGAACACTCTTCGGATCGAGCGAAAAGACGTACTTGCCATCCACCGCCGGAACCGTGCGTGTGATGCCATGGTTGGGGCGGATCCGGCGGCGTTCCGCAAAGCGCCAGACTTCCTTGCCGTCGGCCACCGTCC
>CAJIAD010000316.1_pt1 | contig 11646 bp, 9 predicted proteins | sample 9198981 | NCBI WGS metagenome assembly CAJIAD01 (sample SAMEA7708274, study PRJEB35096) | sediment metagenome | biome: marine neritic benthic zone biome [ENVO:01000025]; feature: sediment [ENVO:00002007]; material: shallow marine sediment [ENVO:03000034] sea grass bed [ENVO_01000059] ...
CCTCTCGCCAGCCAGATTGCCGCCCTGGGTACTGGCGCCAGTGCTTGCCTTGCTGCAAAACCGAGTACTTTCAGCTCTGCCCTGATCCTGGCCAACAGGGAATCCAGCCCACCGAACAACTTCATGCTGCCCCCCAGTTCCAACAGCAAACCCCGGGGCGGCTCGAGACTGACGAGGGAGGTAAACTGGCACGCCCACGCGGCAAGACGACCAACAGTGTCCCGTTCACGCTCGCGATCCCGGTCCAGCAACAGCAGAGACGGGCTTAATGCCAGGGCAGCATTGACCTGCAAGCCCGGACGCACGCCCTCCTCGGTAGCAACCTCATTGCAAATCAGGATCCGCTGACCACCCCCCTCTCCGTCGACTACCGCCACCGCCTCCCCACCCGCTCCCGCAGCGAACACCTCTAGGGCCAACCGGTGAAAATCGAGACACAGCCAAAGCTGGCGTTGCCGCTCCGGCTGCGGAAGATCGAGCGGCTCATCACTGCCCGGGACCGGTAGCGGCTCCGAAAAAAGAGGCAATGAGGCTGGGGAAGTCACGGCGGCAGCAGTCCGCCTTCAAACGCGGGGGCGTTTGATCAGGTCGTGCGCAGGCAGGCTTGCAGGGCGTCCGCCCCGGCTCTTGACGATATCGATCCGGTTCTCTGTCGCGGTCGACAGTTTCAGTCGCAATGAGGCCGAAGACGGCTCGCCGATCGCGGCAGGCGGGCGGAACAGGATGCCTGCTGTCTCGCCCTCCTCGGCGGCCAGTTGCAGCCTCCGTAGCTGTCGACCGGTCGCCTGTTCCGCCCAGGCCAGCACGAGCTCACAGCCGCCGGAGCGCATGGCCTGCTCCATCGCCCACATGATCTCGTCATTGCCCTGCGCATGAACCAGGAGAACCCGCGACACATCGACACCCTCGGCAGCAAGTGCTGGTGCATTGGGTATGTAAGGTGGTGCAATCCAACACAACCAACCTCGTCCTTGCCGATCCTCGGCTGGCTGGCTGAGGCGTTCCAACAGAGGCAGCAACAGCTGCAATTCACCCGTGCCGTGCTGCTCTATGAGGATCTCTATCAGGCTGGCATCAGGCCAACCACCACCGGGCAGGAATCGGTCCAGCAGCGCGTGGCCACTGGGCAGGGTCTTGAACTGGCCCGTGCCAGTACGTCCACGCCAGATAGAAGGGTGTGACAACAAATTTTCCAGATCTTCCTTCACCGTCAAGCATCCCCGTCATTGGCGTATGACGCCGACAACTACCCCTTCGATCACCATCGCTGTTTCCTGCAGGTTGACCTCGATTGGATCGAAATCGTTGTTCTCGGGTAACAACCAGACGACATTGCCTTCCTGGCGATATCGCTTGACGGTCACCTCGTCCTCCAGCCGAGCCACGACAATCTGGCGGCTCCGGACTTCCGGCGTCCGGTGCACGGCAACGAGGTCTCCATCGAGGATGCCGACATCCTTCATGCTCATCCCCCGCACCTTGAGCAGGTAATGCGGTTTGGGATGAAAGAGATCAGGATCGACCTTGTAATGTGTTTCGATATGCTCTTCGGCAAGGATCGGTTGTCCCGCAGCAACCTGGCCCACCAATGGCAGACCCATCTGTTCCCGCAGCGTGTCTTTCAGACGGATGCCGCGCGAGACACCTGGAACCATCTCGATGGCACCCTTGCGTTCAAGGGCGCGAAGATGCTCTTCAGCGGCATTGGCCGATCGAAACCCGAGTGCCTCGGCAATTTCAGCACGGGTGGGCGGCATGCCGGTCTCTTCAAGTGTATTGCGGATCAGCTCGAGAACCTGTTTCTGGCGAGGTGTCAGCTCCTGCATGGCGCTTTCCTGTATAAATAGACAGTTACTGTAATTATATACAGTAATGGGGAATCCGAATCAAGCCCGACACTTCGCCCTCTGCTCTTTCAGCGATGCGAGGCTGGATGCCAGCCCGGGGCACCGATACACTCATCGCCGCCTACCCACCCACCGAAAGCACCAACGAGGCACCGATGACGGCCTACGAAGCACTCGAAGCGAGATTCCAGGAGATCAACGATCTCGTGCACGCCACGGCCATCCTCTCCTGGGACGAGGCCACCATGATGCCCCCCGGGAGCGGGGACGCACGGGCCGCCGCCCTCGCGACACTTGCCGGTGTCATGCACCGGAAACTGACCGAGACCGAAACTGGTGACCTGATCAATGAGGCCGATGGCGCGGCACAATCGCTGGATCGCTGGCAGGCCGCCAACCTGCGGGAGATGCTGCGCCGCTGGAAACAGGCCGTCGCCATCCCGCCCGACCTGGTCGTGGCGACCAGCAGGGCCAACTCGCTCTGCGAACAGACATGGCGTCGTTGCCGGGCCGAAAACGACTGGGACACGATTGCTCCCCTGCTGGCAGAGGTCACCCGGCTGGCCCGTGAAAGCGCGCGATGCCTTGCGGAGGCCGCATCGCTGTCTCCCTACGATGCCCTGATGGATTACTGGGAACCGGGTTTGCGCGCCGCCGACATCGATACGATCTTCGCCGAGCTGAAGTCTTTCCTGCCGCCCCTCATCGACGCCACGATCGAGCGACAGGCAGGCGATCTTCCCCTTCCGCTCGCGGGTCCCTTTCCCGTCGAGCGTCAGCGCCGACTGGCTGCGAGACTGATGTCGCAACTCGGCTTCGATACCGAGCGTGGTCGCCTGGATGTGAGCCATCATCCCTTCTGCGGCGGTGTACGCGACGATACGCGCATCACAACGAGATACTCTGAGAACGAGTTCCACGGTGCGTTGATGGCCGTGCTGCACGAGACTGGTCACGCGCTTTATCAGCAGGGCCTGCCGGGCGACTGGAGTCGTCAGCCGGTAGGTGATGCGCTGGGTATGATGGTGCACGAGAGCCAATCGCTGCTGATCGAAATGCAGGCCTGTCGAAGCCGCCACTTTCTGCGCTTCGCCGCACCGCTGATCCGCGACGCCATGCAGGCCAGGGAAGGCGACCCGGCCTGGACCGTGGACAATCTGCACAAGCATTACATCCTTGTCCGACGCGGCCTGATCCGTGTCGACGCCGACGAATTGACCTACCCCCTGCATGTGATCCTGCGCTACGAGATGGAACGGGCGCTCATCGATGGCGACATGGAGGTAGAAGACATCCCCGGTGCCTGGAACGAGCGGATGCAGAGCTTCCTGGGACTATCGACCGATGGTGATTTCCGAAACGGCTGCATGCAGGACGTGCACTGGTACTCGGGTACTTTCGGGTACTTCCCCTGCTACACACTGGGCGCCCTGATGGCGGCGCAACTGTACCAGGCGGCGTTGGCGGCTGCAGGGGAGATACCCGATGCGATCGCGGGCGGCGATTTCGCACCGCTGCTCGGGTGGCTGCACGACAAGGTGCACGCCCGCGGACGGCTGCTCACGGCGGACGAGCTGATCCGTGACGCCAGCGGCGAGCCACTGACGGCGCGCATCTTCAAGGAACACGCCGAACGCCGCTACGGCTGAAGCGAACACCGCATCCGATCCCGGTCCGAACCCGGGACTCATCGTCCAGCCCGATCACCCGCCCGACGGGTGCGCGATCCCGCGAACACCGATTCTGCCCCCTGCTGCGACGAAATGAAGCCCTGCTGCGGCCAGGGGAAGGCATGGCTTGGCACCGCTGGTCTCGCTTGTACGTCAAAGACATAGACCTGAAACCGGAAGTGCTGCGAAGGCCGGCGGACGCTGCGACAAGAGGAAGTTCTGCTGCGGCAAGGACCCCGACACAGAGAGGCAAAAATCGCACACTAGTGTTGTACCGGCTAAACGGATTGCCGCCCGCCGTCATCGAAGTTAAAGACGGTCACGAACGGGATCCCGAGCTGGAACCAAAAGCGAGACGGATACATGAACCTGACAAGAAACGCCCTGAGGAACCCCGCCGCGCTGGCCGTCGGAGTCGCGATCATCCTCTTCTTCGGCATTTACAGCGTGTCGAAGTTGCCGGTCCAGCTGTTCCCCGAAATCGAGGAACCCGAGATCAATATCGAGACTCGCTGGCGGGCCGCATCCCCGAGGGAAGTGGAATCCGAATTGCTGGAACCCCAGGAAGAAGTCCTGCAGGGCCTGCCCGGTCTGCTCAGCATGGACAGCAATGCCAACCAGGGAGTCAGCTGGGTCAGCCTGAATTTCGGCCTGGAGACTGACATGCAGCAAATGCTGATCGAAGTGATCAGCCGTCTGAATCGACTACCCCCGTTGCCTCGTGATGCGGATGCACCCGTTATCCGGATGGGTGAAGGTGGCGGCGGCGCCAACCAGGCACTGAGTTTCTTTTTCGTCCAGCTGCTGCCCGGAACGCCGGGCCCGATCGAGAACTATCGCCCGCTGATCGAGGAAGTGGTCAAACCGCGACTGGAAGCGATCGAGGGCGTCGCGGGCGTCTCGGTCACCACCGGCGGTGTCGAGCAACTCCAGATTGTCTTCGATCCCTATCGCGCGGCTGAACTGGGTGTCGATATCCCGACAGTGGCAGCCATCGCCGGACGGGCCAATGACGCGTCAGGCGGCTTCGTCGATGTCGGACGACGCCAGTACACCCTGCGCTTCGCAGGCCGCTATAACCCCGAACAACTACGTGGACTGATACTCGACTGGCGCGACGGCAGACCGATCCGCCTCGGCGACATCGCCGATGTCCGGGTCGACCTCGCCGACCGCGCCGACGTATCGATCCAGAACGGCAACCCGGCCCTCGCGATCCGGGTTGATCGCGAGAATGGGGCCAATGTTCTCGAGGCATTGAATGGTGTCAAGGCCGAGGTCGAGATCATCCGCGAGGGACCGCTGAAGGACGCCGGTCTCAGCATGCACCAATCCTTCGATGCCTCTGTCTTTATCTATCGCGCCGTGAACCTGGTGACCGGCAACCTGTTCATCGGAATCTTCCTTGCGGTCGGAGTGCTCTGGTGGTTCCTGCGCCGCGGCCGCGCAACGTTGCTGGTGGCCCTGGCCATACCGATCTCCGTGCTGGCCACCTTCGTCGTTCTCAAGGTGTTTGACCGGACACTCAACGTCATCTCCCTGGCCGGCATCGCCTTCGCGGTCGGCATGGTCCTGGATGCTGCCATTGTCGTATTGGAGAACATCGTCCGACTAAGAGAGCGTGGCGAGACCCCCGATGAGGCCTCCGAAAAGGGTGCGCTCCAGGTGTGGGGCGCATTGATGGCATCGACGGCGACCACGGTCGCGATCTTCCTGCCCGTGATCTTCCTCAAGGACGCAGCCGGTCAACTCTTCGCCGACCTCGCGCTGACGATCGCGATCGCTGTCATGGTCTCTTTGCTCATCGCAGTCATGGTCCTGCCGGTGGCCGCGAAACGTTGGTTACCCGATGTGCCTTTGAAAGATGCCCATGCCGGAGCCTGGAGTCTGCTCGCGGCAAAGATCAAGAAACTGACCGGCACACCTGCTCGCCGCTGGACGCTGGTCGCCGTGCTGATGTCTCTCCCCGTCGGTGCGACGTTACTGATGATGCCGCAACTGGACTACCTACCGCCCGTCAAGCGGGACGCGGTGGATGCCTACTTCCGTTTCCCACCGGGCGCCAACACGGATCTCATTAAGGAAGAGATCATTGACACCATGGTGCAACGCCTCGAACCCTACATGGCGGGCGAGAAGGAACCTGCACTGAAGAACTACTACTTCCTGACCTGGCCCAATGGCGGCACCCTGGGCATCCGCGCAAAGGACCAGGGGAAGGTGGAGGACTTGCTGCGGCTCGTAACGGAGGAGATCACGGTCGGCTTCCCTGTTACCCGTGCATTCGCGGCGCAAGGCAACCTGTTCGGCGGTTTCGGCGGTTCGCGAAACATCTCTATCCTGATGCAGTCACGTGACACGGATGCGCTGATGGCCGCCGGTCGACTCGGAATGGGTCTTCTGCAACAGGAACTGCCCGGCTCGCAGGTGCAGCCATGGCCTGGCCTGGAGGTTGCGGAACCGGAGCTTCGCCTGACGCCGGACGATCAGCGGATTATCGAATCCGGCTGGAGCCGTGGCGACATCGCCTCGGTCATGCGGGCGCTCGGGGACGGCATCTGGGTCGGCGAACACTTCGACGGTGACCGTCGCATGGATATCATCCTGCGCACGGATGGCTGGGAGAATCCCGAGGAACTGGCCGACGTGCCGGTGGCGACGCCGTCGGGCGCCGTGCTACCCCTCGGCGAACTGGTTTCGATCGAGCGAACCGTCGGTCCCAACGTCATTCACCGCGTCGACCGCCGCCGCACGATCCGCCTCAACGTCAACCCTCCCGAGCGCATGTCCCTGGAGGAATCCCTCAATATCATCCAGGAACGCGTTGAGCCACAACTGCGTGAGGCCATGCCGGTCGACGGCACGATCCTCTACGGCGGCAGCGCCGACAGCCTCAGCACGGCGATCAACAACATGTCCGAGAACTTCGCACTCGCCATCCTGGTGCTCTTCATGTTGATGGCGGCCCTGTTCCGGTCATTGAAGGACAGCTTTCTCGTCCTGCTGTGCCTGCCACTGGCAACGGTCGGCGGTGTCGCCGCCATGCAGATCCTGAACCTGATCACGTTCCAACCTCTCGATCTCTTGTCGATGATCGGCTTCATCATCCTCATGGGCCTGGTGGTCAACAATGCCATCCTGCTGGTCCACCAGACTCGGATCACGGAGCGCGAAGGCCTGTGTCGTGCAGACGCCGTCGAGCAGGCTTTGCGACTCAGGCTTCGCCCGATCTTCATGAGCACGCTGACAAGCATCTTCGGCATGCTGCCGCTCGTCCTGATGCCGGGAACCGGTAGCGTCATCTACCGCGGGCTCGCTACCGTCATCGTAGGTGGCATGTCCGTCAGCGCCCTGTTCACCCTCATCCTGCTCCCCTGCCTTCTCAGGCTCGGCGAGAAGCGCTTCGCCGCATCCGGCGAAGCGCCGACGCCGACCCGCCTGGGACGGCCCGGATGGCAGGAACATGCCGCATGATTCCCGGAGGAATGACCATGCAACACAAAATGTTGTCACAGTTTGCCCTGGCAGGCGCCGGCGCCCTGCTGATGATCTGGTCCCTCGCCGCCGACGCACAGGAAGGGCCGCCACCCGCGCCGGTCCGTGTTGTCGAGGCAGCCTCCCTGGACATGGCTTCGACCGTTCTCGCTCCGGGCACGGTCGTCAGCCTGCACGACGCGAGCATTGCCGCGGAAGTTGCAGGCAGCTTGCGATCTGTCGCCGAGGTCGGCGACGAGATCGCCAAGGGCGATGTCATCGCAATGATCAACGACGACGACCTCCAGCTTCAGCTGCGGTTCGCCGATGCAACGATAAAGCGACTCGAAGCATCGCTGACGTACATGAACCGTCAGGTCGCGCGCCAGAAACAGCTGGCGAGTCAGAACATAGCCGCTCGCAATGAACTCGATGAGACGGAATCCCAGCGGGACATGACCGAGCAGGAGCTGATCCAGGCCACGGTGTCACGTGAGCAGATCGATCTCCTGATCGAGAAATCCCACATCCGGGCCCCGTTCTCCGGGCGCATCGTCGCGCGTTATCGTGACGCCGGTGAGTATCTTTCGGTTGGCACGGAAGTCGTTCGACTCGTCGATACCCACAACATCGAGATCCAGGCCCAGGCGCCGATAACTGTCGCCCGTTATCTGAAAGAGGGCACGGACGTCGTCATCCGCGACCAGGACCGCAAGGTGATGAGCAAGGTCCGCGCCGTTATCCCCGTGGGTGATCAACGATCCCGGATGATCGAGGTGCGGGTGTCGCTGGACGCCCCGGACTGGGTCATCGGTTCTGCGGTCCGCGTCGCAGTACCCGAGACGGAGCCCGTCAAGGTCGTCGCGGTGCCGCGTGATGCGCTGATCCTCAGACAGAATGCGACATTCCTGTTCAAGGTGAACGAAGATGAAACCGTTGAGCAGGTCACTGTCACGACCGGCATCGGCAACGGCGCCCTGATCGAGGTACGTGGCGACGTCGCGGATGGCGACCGGGTCGTTGTTCGCGGCGGCGAGACCCTGCGCCCGGGACAATCGGTCATGATCGCCGACGAAACGATCGAGGAGGCCGAGAAGGACTCGGTCAAGCTGGCGCGCGGATAGCCCACACCCTGCAATCGATTCACTCCTCCTCAGCCCCGGCTTCGGTCGGGGCATTTTTTTGCCCGCGACAAGCGATCCTCGTGTTCCGCTGGTCGGTGACGAAAACCGAGGCGGGCGAGCCTCCCGCGACGCTGCTATCATCCCCTTGGTCCATCCCGCCCACACGGTGGGGCGGTCGGACCAGAAGCCCCCAACACACCGGGAATAGCCGATGCCAGAGACATTCCGTTTCCAGGACTTCCAGCAGGCGTACTACTCGACGGCCGAGGAGATCAGTTGCAACGACGTCGTACCGGTCGCGGAAAAGGATGCAGACGGCAACCTGATCCCGGTCCCGGTGGAACCGATCAAGCTAACCGGTTCCGAGATCGTCAGCCTGATCCAGCCGTATGTGTCGGTGCGGTTGATGGAACAGGTCAAGGCCGTTGTCCCGCTGGCTCTATACCTGGCTCTGTTTCAGCTCCTGATCCTCGCACAGGTCGTCGAAGATTCGTGGATCATCACCGGCGGTCTGTTCTCGGTCATCGTCGGTCTGATGTTCTTCATGGAGGGCCTCAAGCTGGGCCTGATGCCCTTCGGGGAAGTTATCGGCAACGGCCTGCCCCGCCGCTCACCACTCCCGGTCGTCCTCTTTATTACGCTGCTCCTCGGCATCGGCGTGACCTTCGCCGAACCGGCGATCGGCGCCCTGCAGGCGGCCGGCGGCAACGTCTCCGCCGAAAACGCCCCGTATCTCTACGCGCTGTTGAACGACTGGGCCGGCGAGCTCGTATTGGTGGTCGGTGCTGCAGTGGGGCTCGCGGCCGTCATTGGAACACTGAGATTTCTCTATGGATGGAGTCTCAAACCCCTGATTTACATGGTGCTGACGCCGGTTCTGCTCCTGACGATTTACGCATCGACAGATCCCGCACTGACTGCCACCCTCGGGCTGGCCTGGGATGCCGGCGCTGTCACGACCGGACCGGTGACCGTACCACTGGTTCTTTCCCTCGGTATCGGCATCGCCGCGGCTGGCGGGAAAGGCGGCGGCGGCCTGTCGGGATTCGGCATTGTCACGCTCGCCTCGTTGTTCCCCATCATGGCCGTGATGCTGCTGGCGTTCTATGTTTCGACGACCGTTACTCCGGAAGAAATCGTCGAGAGCGCCCGGCTCGCGGCCCAGTCGGTTGGCACCACCACCCTCCCCTGGTATGAACGCAGTCCAGGTGCCGAGATCGTCCTCGGAGTCCGCGCCATCCTGCCATTGGTGATCTTCCTGTTCATCGTCCAGAAACTGATCCTGCGGGAGGACCTGGAGCGCAAGGGAGAGATGCTCTACGGGATCGGCCTGACGATCATCGGCATGTGCATTTTCAACATCGGCCTGACATACGGCCTGTCGAAACTGGGCGGCAATGCCGGCAGCCTGGTTCCGGCGGCTTTCATGGACATCGAGGCAGTCGCGCAATCGCCGCTCTATGCCTTCGCAATCGGGCTGACCATCGCGCTCGCCTTTGCGTGGATCCTGGGATTGGGCGCCACCATCGCGGAACCGGCACTAAACGCGCTGGGCGTGACCGCGGAGGAATTGACCCAGGGCGTGTTCAAGAAGAAGACCCTGATCTATGCGGTGTCCGTGGGAGTGGCCTTCGGCATTGCGGCCGGCCTGTGCAAGTTGATCTTCGACCTGCCGCTGGTCTGGATGATCGTGCCAGGGTACCTGGTCGCGATACTCCTGACCGTCCTGTCCAGCGAGACCTTCGTGAACGTTGCATGGGACAGTGCCGGTGTCACAACGGGACCGATCACGGTACCCCTGGTGCTCGCCATGGGGCTCGGTTTCGGTAACGCCACGGATGCCGTCGAGGGTTTCGGCATCCTGTGCATGGCGTCGATCGGACCGATCATCACCGTGATGATTACGGGGCTCTGGGCCCGGTACAAGGTTGAACGACAAGAGAAGGCAGCGCAGCAGGAGAAAATGTCTTCCCACGAAAAAGAGGTGCAGGCAATCCTATGAGTAATCTGACCTACATGACGGACGTATGGATGATCACCTTGATCGTCGCAGCAACGGGCAACAAGAGTCACAAAATGCTGTTGGCGGCCCGCGACGCTGGCGCGAAGGGAGCCTATGGCTATCACGCAACCGGATACGGCGCGAGGGAGCGCCTGGGCGCGCTGGGTGTTGCTGTCGAATCGGACAAGGATGTCGTCAATGTGCTGGTCTCCACCGAGCAGCGGGATATCGTCCTCGAAGCCATGTACAAGGCCGGACAACTCGATGCGCCCGGGGCCGGTGTTATCTTTGTCACGCCCGTCGACAAGGTCGCCACCTATGTGCCGGATTCGGTCTTGGAAAAGCTGCGGGCGTCCGATCGGGTGCGGGAAGCGTAGAACATGTCTGAACCATTCCGCATCTCCGATATCGAGGGCGAAGCCTGCAAGCTCATCGTCTGCATCATCATGGATTCCGACAAGCGCCAGGACCTGGCCTTGCTCAAACGCCTGCGTTCCGAGAAAAACGTCATCCGCGCCACAACGGCACCCTGCCTGTCCAGCTCGATCCTGGTGGAGGCGAAAACCAGGCCGGGCAAGCTGCCGGAACCCGTACTCGCGCGACATTTGCAGATCCTGGTTTCGGAAGCGGAGGCAGACGACGTATTCGACTTCGTTTGCGAGAACGCGGGTATCGACAAGTATGGCGGTGGCGGCGCCCTCGTGATGCCGGCCCCGTTCGGCACCATGTACAGATTACCGGAAGGTGTACCTGACGAACCGGGAGCAGATTGAGCCGCCGGATGGGCAAGGTCATCGGCAAGATCAAGGACGAGTTCCTGGAGATCCTTCCGGCGATGATCTTCTTCGCCCTGCTGTTCAATATTGTGGCCTTCACCCGGTCGTTGATGTTGCAACAGTATGCGATCGATCTACGGGTATCGGCGGCCGCTACGATCTTGGCCCTGATCGTCGCGAAAGTGATCATGGTCATCGACCTGTTTCCGTTTGCCAACCTCTTCAAGGGCAAACCAGTGATCTACAACGTGCTATGGCGAACGCTAATCTACAGCATCGGCGCGTTGCTCTTCGAATACCTAGAGGAATTACTACCAAGGATGTGGGGCGGGCTGGATTTCGTCGCCGCCCACGTGGCGCTCTGGGAAGATTTCGCGTGGCAGAAATTCCTCGCTATCCACCTATGGATTACGGTCGGCCTGTTCCTGTATTGCGCGCTGACCGGCGTTGCGGAGTCGGTAGGACGCAAGCGCTTCGTCGACCTTTTTTTCGAGCCGCGGTAGCTTCTCCCAGAAACCAGGCGCGCGCCCGCCTGTCTGGCTATTGCTTTTCGACGCCCGGGATCAACCCCACGTCGCTCACCCAGGACAACGCAGAGCGACACCAGATCTGTTTCTTCGGTGGCAAAGATGCGAACTGGCGCGCCGTTCCCAGTCGGATACCAAGGATCTTCGGCGGCGCCTCTGCGGATGTCGCGTAAAGCTGCGTCCCACACTCGGGACAGAACACCTGGTGGCGAGGATTCCCGCTCTC
>CAJIAD010000371.1_pt1 | contig 11607 bp, 7 predicted proteins | sample 9198981 | NCBI WGS metagenome assembly CAJIAD01 (sample SAMEA7708274, study PRJEB35096) | sediment metagenome | biome: marine neritic benthic zone biome [ENVO:01000025]; feature: sediment [ENVO:00002007]; material: shallow marine sediment [ENVO:03000034] sea grass bed [ENVO_01000059] ...
CCCACAATTTCTGGACCGCCAGGGCCGGCCAAAGCGGCGCGAAAACCGCTGTTGCCGCGGTACGCACACCGGCTACAACGCCTTTCTGCATCACCTGCCGGAAGGCATCGCCAAATCCAGCACTCAGCTCGGACAGGTCTCCCTCGATGGGAACCTCGAGCTCTATGGCCCCTTTCTTGTCCTCCAGCAGGGCGAGTGCGGCGCCGAGCCCCATGCCCAGTTCCTCCGCCAGGGGGTCTTCCTCGTCCGGATCGAGTTGTCTCAGTTCCAGGTGCCTGATCGTCAGGTCTGCCTTGGAATCGACGACGTCATCAGCGAGGCCGATGTCGAGTTCCGCCGCCAGGGTTCCACTATGTACCGCGTAGCCAGTACCGCGACGCACATAGCCGTCGACCAGGGCGATGTCCATGTCGGTCACAGTTCCCTTGCCGTTCAGGGCAAAAAACTCGCTGAGCAGGTTGATGGTCCCGTCGAAAGTGCCTGTCGTGTACTTGCCCACGCCAAACTCCAGTTGCATCGGGGAGGGCTGGTCGGGCTTGCTCGAATCCATCAGGCCCAGGGTCGCGGCCAGGGGGTTGACTGTGATACTGATCTCGGGCGTCACCGCACGCGAGCGAAAGTCGAGTTGCGTGCCGCCGTTGGTCCTGACACCGGCGATGCTGAATCCGAACCCGGAATCGCTCGACCCAGGGTCCTCGGCAATCCGTTCTTCCCTTTCGGCGGCTCGATCCGCCAGGGCATCCGGGTTGCGCTCCCTGTCGAGCAATACCCGGTATTCGACGTTGCCATCGGCGTCGATATCGAACCACGCCTTGAGATCGGTCGTCACAACCTGGCCAAAGGCGATGCCGTCGTCCAGCAGATCGATGCGGTCGACTTCGGCCACGGGCACCGAAAGAATCTGCGGCGGTCCTTCAGCGCCGTCCCGGTGCAACAAACGCAGATCGTCGATCCTGATCAACTTCATCGTACCGATACCGACCGTTTCGGCGGGATCGAAACTGCCGCTGATCGCATTGATCGACAGCAGGGGAAACTCGGCGTCCGGTCGCCCCATCTTCACTGCGCCCACAGTGATGTCGCCAGACACGCTACCGGTCCACTCGTCCCGTGATTTCAATTCGGCCTCGCCCTTCCAGTCGACGCGTCCAAGGCCAAGCGCATTCCGGCCCTGCACGGCATCGATACGGACGTCCTCTCCCTGTAGTGCTCCGCCGAGTGTCAGGTCCAGACCGCTCTCGTTATTCTCTATACCGACGTCGCCGCGCCAGCCGATCGATTTTGACCCCATCGGTGCGCCAAGGATGGGTGCCTTCAATTCGAGTTCGCCGGACCAGTCGAATTCGATGCTGTTTTCGTCGAAGCCGAAACGCCATTGTTTCGAAGTCGACGTAAGATCCTCCGTGCCGAGGCGCAGCCCGTCGTCCACCTCGCCGGCGTCCGACGGCGCCGGAACAGCCTGGAAAACAATCGCCTCGCCATTGAGAACACCTGCGCCCGTCACCACACCGCCGGTCGGCTCGTCATCGTAGCTAAACTCGCCATCCCACAAAATGGATTGGGCCGCCAACTCGTCCCCCTGGTCGCCCGTCTTGGTATTGACACCCGTTGCATCAAGACGCCCTTTGCCTGCGATCACGAGATCGTCAGCCTCCGAGTCGATATCGAGGTGACCCTTCCAGGTCAGCGCATCGGCCTGCACATCGGCGCCCGGAACTCCTGCACCCGCATTCGTGATCGTGAGGTTACCGTCCATATCGACCTTGAAACCGCCATCCGCTTCCCCTACGACCGCCCGGACCTCTTGTTCACCGTTGACAATGCCGGCCTTCGCCTCTAGACCGACCATCGCCAACGTATCCTTGAAGCCGTTCAGGACCATGTCCTGTAGTTTCAGATTCAATCTGAGGTCGGACACTTCCGCGAATGGTGTACCGGTCCCCTTTACATAGAGATGTTGATCGCCGCCGCTGAAATGGACATCAATCGCGATCTTATTGTCAGGATCCCAGGCAGCCAGATCCTCCACCCGTCCCGTCTCGATCGTCACCTGGTTCGAACGATCGGGGCCCTGGGTAAGAATCTCATCCCGATCGAACACAACAACGTTGGTTAGCTCGATAAGGTCCGCACCGAATCCCCACTCGGACTCAACGTCTGCCGCACCTATATCCTCGACCGTCTCATGGGCTTCCAGTGCGATCGCCGCAAGCACCAGTCCCCCGGTGTCGGAATATTTCGCGGTCGTGTTGGCGTCCGCCATCCTGATGGATGAAAAGTAAAGCCGCCTAGATGGCAATGCGGTCCAATTCAGGTTGGCCGTGAGACGCCCGACTTCCTGCTTGCGACCGTCGAGCAAGTAGGTAAGACCCTCGACCAGAACGCTGCCGGCCACCAGGTTGATGTCGACATTCGCCACCTCGACATCTTCGCCGCCCTCAGCGGTGATCCAGTCCTTCAAGTACCACTCGATGATCATCGGCGCCGGCACAGAGACAAGTACGGCGATCGTGACGATCGCGAAAAAAGGGATCAGCCACCACTTATGCTTGCGTATCGGCGAAGCATCGGGCGACCGGGTCTGTACTGATTTGGTGTCTGACACGTGGGAAGTGGCCGATCTGGGTCCATCGCGTCATGCGATGGACGATGCGCCGAGACCGGCAACTGTATAACAATCGAGCGGACCACGCGAAGGGTCGCACATCCGGCTATTATGTGCGTTGAGACGCCGACAGACCCGCAGAGGAGTCAGCCAAACGATGAATCCCATCTCGATCACCCGCTCAGTGCTGATTGCGGGCATCATATCTTCGCTTTACACCACAGCCCAGGCGCAGGACAGACGGGACTACCTGATGATCGTAGGGTCGACGACAGTCGCTCCCTTTTCCGCACCGGTCGTCCAACGCTTCACCGAGGAAACAGGATTCGAGCGCCCGATGGTCCAGCCCACCGGAACTGGTGGTGGCATGATGCTGTTCTGCTCCGGGAAGGATATCCTCGATCCGGACATCGCCTATGCGTCGCGGCCGATCCGCGGTGTCGAGATCGAACGCTGCGTCGAAAACGGGATCAAGGAGATCGTCGAAATCAAGATCGGCTATGACGGGATTCTGTTGGCCCAGGCCAGGGACGCCCAGCGCATGGCGCTGACCAGAAGAGACATCTACCTGGCGCTGGCGGAGACGGTTCCGGGCCCTGACGACGATGGCGTCTTCATCGACAATCCGAACAAGTCCTGGAAAGACGTACGCGACGACCTGCCCGACATGCCGATCAAGGTCTGGGGGCCCGCGAGCGGATCGGGCACGCGCTACGTCTTCTCACACCTGGCGATGGAGGAAGGTTGTCGCACCTTCGAAAGCACAAAGACCCTGGAGGAGGAGGACGTCTGGGCCTACAAGCATGCATGCCGTTCCATCCGCGAGGACGGCGCCTATGTCGAGATCGGGGAGAATGATGACTTCACGGCGGACAAGCTTGACGAGAACCCGTCAGCGATGGCGATCCTGAGTTACGGCGTGGTCGACGAGCACGAGATCGACATCCGCGGCGTGCCGATCGATGGCATCAAGCCCACCTACAGCAACATCGCTGAAGGCAGTTACCTGATGTCACGCCCACTCTACCTGTATGTAAAGAAAGCCAATGTCGGCATCAACACCGGCATCCCCGAGTTACTGGCGGAATTCACCAGCGAATCCACCTGGGGACCGAGCGGCTACCTGCGCCGCGAGGGGATGGTGGCCATGTCGCAGGAGGAAAGGGATAAGTATCGGGAGATCGCGGCCAAGCTTACGCCGATGACCATCCACTAGTCGCCACGACAAGAGCGAGCGCGCCGGGCCATCATGGCTCTATGATGATGGGTGTCCCCGGCTCCACAGCTGCCCACACCTTGTCCATATCCGGGTTGCTCAACCCGATGCAGCCGTCTGTCCAGTTGAAAAACCGCGACACGGGCGCGATCCAGCCGTAACCATTTGGTTGACCGTGGATCATGATGTCGCCGCCGGGATTCACGCCCAGTTGCCTGGCGCGTTCCTTGTCTTCGGCGTTCGGATACGAGACGGCAATGGAAAGGTAGAAGGCGCTGTTCGAATTCTTGTAGGTCAGGAAGTACTTGCCCTCAGGTGTCTTCTCATCACCTTCCTGTTGCTTGTGCCCCTTCGGTTGGGCCCCGAACTTGGCGTGGAATGATGCGAAGACCTCACCGTCTTTTTCCAGATACAGTCGCGACTTGCTCTTGACCACGCGCACGAGGTCGGCACGTTCTGTGGCTTGTGCACTGGCGGAGACGGCCAGCGCGAAGGCGATGAACGTGATGACGATCGCTCGCCAGATTGTTTTGTCGGGTCTCGACGTCATGGCGTCTTGCCTGCCCCCGGCTAACCCTCTCTCTCGTCCGCGACCACCACGACCCTGGTCCCCTTCGGCGCCCAGTTGAACATCATTTCAGCTTCCTCCTTAGCCAGCCCCACGCAGCCCTGGGAACCGACATGCTCCGTTACGTAAGCGTGGAGAAAGGAACGGACCGTGGCCCACTGTGTGCCGTGTATCGCCTTGCCATCCTCGGTAAAAAACATGGTGAACGGCATATCACTTCCGTAGGTCTTGCTGGTGTAATCCTCATGCTTGCGGAATATCGTGAAGACACCCTCTTCCGTTTCCTTGCCCGGTCTGCCGGTCACGACATCGAATTCGTATACCAGCTTGTTGCCCTCCCAGGCATAGAGTCTCTGTTCATCGGTCATGACATAAATGACCTTTGAGCCGGGCGCCGCCCCCGGACCCGGCCCGGGCTTCTCCTCGACCGCTTCTTCTGCGCAAAAAGCGGATCCACCTGAGAGAGTAAATACAATAAATATCAGTATATTAAAGGCTTTTATTAACACATCTTCCACTCTATGAAATGAAAACATGGACGCAACCCAACCAGTCCATTCTAGTTTACGTGGCCACAGGCGGCCTGTCCGTCCGGCGATCGACTATTCGTAGACCTGCTGCGCCAGGACGACAACGTCATCTGCGGCGCCCAACTCGAGTAACTCGTCCTTGCCGGGGTTCAGACGCAGGCGCCCATCGGCATCCCGGACGCCGATGGCGATCTCGGCAAATGTCTGGCATGCAGCAACGATATCCCGGAACCGGCAGGCACTATCAAGCGCCACATACCTGCCCGCCGGCTGCAGGCGGACTTCGATTCCTCCCGCAGTGAGGATCTCGCGATAGATCGACGCCAGCATCAGTTCACGGGATATCTGGGCCAGTTGCAGGCTGACCATGTCCGGACTGACGATGATGTCGTCGGCGACTGTCTGCTCGAGCAGTTCTCTGTTCGCACCGTCATAGATTTCCGAGACGACATGCGGAAGTTGCGCGCTGCGGCCGACATCGCCAAGAAGCAACAGTGTCATGATCGTCCTTGCATCCGGTTCATCGGTTCCATGGGAATCGTCGGCCAGGGTGATAACGCAGTCGAAAGATCCCAGATCAAGACTCTCCAGCAATGCGCGGCTGGTCGGATTTCCTTGTCGGTAGTCGGCGGAGATGTTCGGAAAATCGACGGCGCCACTTGCTGCAAGATAAGCCAGCGCCCGCGCCTTCTCGTGGCCTGCAATCACGCTAACGACCGTATCGCGCCCCGAATGCGCATCCAGTTCACCCAGGATCTCGTCGATGTTCTCGTTCCACCCCAGTATCAACAACCGTTCCAGTCGGTCCGTTTTCTTGTTCGCGTCGCCGTGGAACTCGAACGTTTCCTGCTCCCGGCCCTTGTCGTAACGCGGCGTCGTCGTCGAGCCCGCCAATACCAGCAACTCGTCCTCGGCGATCTCGTAGTCGGGTTCGGGATTGAGTGCTGCGACCGGCTTCCCGGCATCGTCGTTCCAGGCGATTCCTATCAGCACCGCATTCGGGAACCAGTGTGCGACGTCGCCGAAGCGTCGATTAATGGCCTCCGGGCAATCGAAGGTGTACGTCCGATTTCCTCCGTGAGAAAAGATCTCCGAATACACCGACGATATCCCGGGCTGCCGCGCCGACTGGACGATGACTTTACTGATGATCTCGCTACTGGAAACAAGCGGAATGGATCGGGCGCCGGCGATCCTTGCCACGTCGACATTCCGTTTCTGTGAAATCTCCGCCACCATCCTCGGCGGTGCTTCCGACCAGTCATCCACGCCGCTGAGCAACATCAGCGTTTTAATCGTACCGATATCGGTCTCACGAGCCTGGTCGATCTCATGGGTGCGAGCGACACTGATGACACTTGCCGCACGCTGGAGCCCTACCCGCCGCAGTTCGGCCCGGCTGTTGGTTGAGCCGCTGCGCAGCACTACTTCGAGATTGCGCCAGGGCCAGGTTTCGTGAACGCGCAGTTGCTCCCGCATCTCGTCGATGTCGCGATCGGCAAGGATAACGACGACGCGGCGAACGCCTGCCTGATTCAGGAAACCGAGGATCGATCCTACCTTGTTGCTCCACCCCAGGATCAGCGCGTGGCCCCGCTCAGCCACCTCGGTATTGCCTTTCCTGAACTGCTCGAGCCGGCGCTGGACCGAGGTCGTGATGAAACCGATAAAGATGCCAAGCAAGCCGAGTCCGATCACGGACAGCGCCAGCGAAATCAGGAGCACCGGCCAGGGCGCACCGTAGTCCTCTGCAAACGCGCCGGGATCCACAACATGCTTCGCTGACCACCAGAGGGAGTCGAGAAAGCCTCCCCCCATCTCATTGTCGATCCCTTCCGCTTCCAGTGCCGCCTCACTGAAGAGACCGAAGAAAAATGCGTTGAGACCAAGCAGGACAACTGCCATCGCGACCAGCGCCAGGACCACATAGTGGATCGCGGTGCCGCGCCCGATCATTCTATTGAATCGATATCGTAGGAATTGCCTGACGTTCAATGCCTGGTCCCGGCGAATTGCTTGCGGCCTATCCTGCCAGCCACCGGGCCTGCGGGAAAGCACCCTGCCATGATGTAGCGTCTATGCTCTTCACAGCGGACCGTTCCGGAGGATGGGTTTGAACCTGGCGCTAATGTTGCAGGGTGTGTTGGGGCTGGCTGTGTTGTGCCTGGTCGCCTGGTTGATCAGTGAGGATCGCCGCTGCTCACCGGTGCGTGCGGTGCTGGCGGGCCTTGGCCTGCAGTTCATCATCGCCCTGGCAGTTTTGAAGATCGAAATTTTTCGCCAGGCATTCGGCGCAATCAACCATGCAGTGCTCGCACTGCAACGCGCTACCGAAGCCGGTGCGGGATTCGTCTTCGGCTATCTCGCGGGTGGTGAACTGCCGTTTGCGGAGACCGGACCCGGGTCCAGCGTCGTGCTGGCGTTTCGCTTTCTGCCGCTGATACTCGTTGTCAGCGCACTGACAGCAGTACTGACTTACTGGAAGATCCTGCCCTGGATCGTGCGCGTATTCGCCGGCGCTCTGCAAAAGCCGTTCGGTGTCAGCGGCGCCGTCGGTCTCGGCACGGCTGCCAACATCTTTGTAGGCATGGTCGAGGCCCCGCTCTTCATTCGTGCCTACCTCTCGCGCATGACGCGCGGCGAGATCTTCGTCGTGATGTGCGGAGGCATGGCAACGATCGCGGGGACCGTACTCGTTCTCTACGCGAGCATCCTGTCCGACACAGTGCCCGACGCTGCGGGGCATCTCCTCGTCGCGTCTATCATCAGCGCGCCGGCAGCGATCATGTTCGCGCGCATCATGGTGCCGGATTCGGATCAGCAAGCCGCGGACGAACTGCCAGAACAGACAGCGTATTCCAGCACGATGGATGCAGTCACCGAGGGCACCAGGAGCGGCCTTCACCTGTACCTGAACATCGTGGCGATGTTGCTCGTTATGGTCGCACTCGTGCAGATCGTCAACGCGACCCTCGGTTTGTTGCCGAGCGTCGGCGATCTGCCACTGACCCTGGAACGAATACTTGGCTGGCTGATGGCGCCGGTGGCCTGGCTGATGGGAATCCCCTGGTCGGAGTCCGTTTTGGCGGGCTCCATTCTTGGGACCAAGACCGTAATCAACGAACTGCTGGCCTACCTGCAACTGGCTGCGTTGCCGGCAGACCAGTTGTCAGACCGCAGCAGACTCATCCTCACCTATGCATTGTGCGGATTCGCCAACTTCGGCAGCCTGGGCATCATGATCGGTGGTCTGTCCACGCTCGCCCCGGAACGACGCGCCGAGATCGTGCAACTGGGGATCCGCAGCATCGTTGGCGGCACCCTGGCCACCTGTTGCACGGGAACGGTTGTTGGATTGATCGGGGGCTGACTTGCCGCTGCGTCGCGGGTTAGTGCACGACCGCGGATTCCGGGCTCTCCGGAAGACCCTGGAACAAGGCCTGATCGATCGCCGCCAGTATGGTCTCGGGATCTTGTACGCCGACGATAGCCAGACGCCCGTTGATTACGATACTTGGCACGCCGTTCAGACCTGCGCCGCGGGCCTCAGCTTCCCTGGTCCGGACGATGTCACGGTTGCGATCGCTCGCCAGGTAGGCGCCTGTCGATGCCTCGTCCAGTCCGATGCCCGAGGCCAGCGATGCCAGCGTGTCGAGATCGCCGATATCCCTTCCCTCTTCAAAAAATCCGCGGAATAGCGCCTCGGTCATTTCCTCGCCCCGGTCTTCCTCTTCGGCGAGCAATATCAAGCGGTGTGCCGCCAGCGTATTCGGTACGGTTGTCACCTTGTCGAAATCGAACCGGATCCCTTCCGCCTCCCCTTCGCTGGCGACCGTGTCCAGAACCTGGCGGGCAACGTCGGAGCTACCGAACACCGAACTGAGGTATTTGTCGACGTCCATGCCTGCGGACGAGATGGCCGGGTTGATTTCAAAGGGTTGCCAGCGAACGAGCGGAACACTCGCACCCTGGAGGGCGGCCAGGGCGCGTTCGAGCCGCCCGATCGCGAGATAGCACCACGGTGAAACAAGGTCCGAAACGACGTCAATTGTCAGTATTCGTGTATCGCTCATAACCGGTCAAACGCGTTCCCTTAGAGTGTTGGACATGCATCGTTGGATATGGTGCCGGGGAGTTTCAATTCAATAGCGTGGCCGTGCTTCTGTCTCCACTAAACATTAGATAATTAATATAACTTACTGTTAAAACTAACTTTATCTTTTCAGCAAGTCAACTGATTTGATGGAACTCCCGGGCCCTGGCATCTCCCGGATGGGCGACGTCGCCGCTGCGACTCACGCCGCAGACGTCCGGGACCCCGCTGCAAGGGTCGTTCAACAGGGCACACCGCGCGTGCAACGGTGCTATTCTTTTGAATCGACCAGAGCAGCGCCTCACGCACTTCGTGGCAACTTGCAGGGAGGGATGCGCGAGGCCATTGCTCGATGTTGACTCCAAATACCAGAAAACCAGGGGCCTTCAATAGTGACCGATTCGAATATCACCAAAGTGAGAAATATCGCCCTCGTCGGACCTGCCGGCACGGGCAAAACCAGCCTGACCGAAGCACTGCTCGCCCGCAGCGGAGCGATACGCAGTGCAGGCACCATCAATCGCGGTGACACCGTCAGCGACTTCGATTCCCAGGAGAAGGAACTGAAGCACTCTCTTGACCCGACGATCTGTCACCTGAGTCACGGTGACGTTCGCATCAACCTGCTCGACACACCCGGATATCCAGACTTCATCGGCAGATCGATCACCGTGTTGCCGGCGGTCGAGAGTGCTGCCCTGGTCCTGAGCGCCAACTCGGGAGTTGAGAGCGGCATTCGCAGACTTATGAAGGCCGCCAAGGAAAGCGGCTTGTGCCGGATGATCATCGTTAACAAGATCGACTCAAATCCCGCCGCGCTGGGAAAGATGCTGGGAGAGATCCAGGAAGTTTTCGGACGACGTTGTCTGCCCGTCAATCTGCCGGCGGAGTCCGGCAGCAAGATACGCGAGTGCTTCTTCTCGCTGGAAGGCGGTGACACAGATTTCTCGTCGGTGGCCGAAGCACACGAACAGATCATCGATCAGGTGGTCGAAGTCGACGAAGAACTGATGGAGGCATACCTCGAATCAGGGCAGGAACTGGCACCTGACAAACTGCATGATGCATTCGAACAGGCTCTGCGAGAGGGGCACCTGATGCCGGTGTGCTTCGTATCCGCCGAGACCGGAGCGGGTGTTGGCTCGCTGCTCGATGTCTTCGTCAAGTTGATGCCGAACCCGTCGGAGGGAATTCCTCCTGTGTTCCTCAAGGGCGAGGGACCCGACGCCGAAGAGATTCAACTGGAACCCGATCAAAGCTCGCATGTGATCGCGCATGTATTCAAGGTACTTGTCGATCCCTACGTCGGTCGTATGGGCATTTTCCGGATCCACCAGGGCACCATCAAGCCCAACTCCCAGCTTTACATCGGCGACGGTCGGAAGCAGTTCAAGGTGTCACACCTTTATCGGGTACAGGGCAAGGAGACGGTCGAAGTCCCCTCGGCGGGGCCGGGTGACATCTGCGCGGTGACGAAGGTCGACGAAATCGAGTACGACGCCGTGCTGCATGATTCCCATGACGAGGACCACTTCCATATCAAGCACGCTCGTCTGAACCCGCCCATGATGGGTCTCGCGATTGAACCCATGCACCGCGGCGAGGAACAGAAACTTTCGGATGCGATCCACCGGATCATCGCAGGGGACCCCTGTCTCGCCCTGGAGCAAAGGGCCGCAACTCACGAGATGGTGCTGATGGGCATGGGGGATCTTCACCTGAGGCTGACACTTCAGCGAATGAAAGAGAAATTCAATGTGGAGGTGAAAACGCACCCACCCAGCATCCCCTACAAGGAGACTATTACGGGCAATGCAGAGGGCCACCATCGACACAAGAAACAAACCGGCGGCGCAGGCCAGTTCGGCGAGGTCTTTCTCCGGGTCGAGAAGATGGAGCGCGGTGGCGGTTTCGAATTCGTCAACAAGGTAGTTGGTGGAGCCATTCCGAGCCAGTTCATCAGTGCCGTTGAGAAAGGAGTCCGCCAGGCCATGGCATCCGGAACGGTGGCGGGATTCCCGATCGAGGATGTACGCGTCACGGTATACGACGGTAAGCATCACTCGGTGGATTCCAAGGAAGTCGCCTTTGTCGCAGCCGGCAAGAAAGCATTCCAGCATGCGATCGCCCAGGCCCGGCCCATCGTTCTCGAACCGGTCGTGGAAGTGGATGTCACGATCCCGTCAGACGCAATGGGCAGCGTGACGGGTGACCTGTCATCGAGACGGGGAAAAATTCTCGGCAACACTACTTTGGGCAGCGATCGGATTGTGGTCCATGGTGAAGCGCCGCTGGCCGAATTGCAGGACTACCAATCGAAGCTCAAGTCGATGACCGGTGGCGCCGGCGTGTATTCGATGACGTTCAGTCGTTACGAGGCGGTGCCGCCACGCACGCAACAGCAACTGGCATCAAACCGGGAGGCCGCGGCGGAAGCCTGAGTCTGCAATGCTCGAATTGACCGGCGCCCGGGTCAACGGGCGTCGGTCAGTACTCGCACCAGGTTGCGCGCCACCACTTCACGCACTCATCGAGATCAACGTAGCCATCACTGTTCGTATCGGTCATGGAGAAGCCTTGCGCAGCCTGGCTAAC
>CAJIAD010000095.1_pt1 | contig 11592 bp, 9 predicted proteins | sample 9198981 | NCBI WGS metagenome assembly CAJIAD01 (sample SAMEA7708274, study PRJEB35096) | sediment metagenome | biome: marine neritic benthic zone biome [ENVO:01000025]; feature: sediment [ENVO:00002007]; material: shallow marine sediment [ENVO:03000034] sea grass bed [ENVO_01000059] ...
CCGACCAGGGCCAGTTGCACCGGGCGTATTCCGGTGATCGTCTCCCAGCGGTCGAGGTCGGTGTCGAAGAGCACCCTGGACGCGCCGATGATGGCAATGGTGTTTGCGTCACCTGCATCTATCTTGCGACGTTCCGCCGCCCAATGGGCCGTGCCGTCATCGATGTCGGCCGTCGTCAGTCCCTGCCGCCGCATCTGAACCTCCCACGCGCATACGGAGACGATCAGCAGCCCTGCGGCTAGCAGCAGTACCGATTGCCACGATACGTCCGGTACCTGCCGGTCATAGATCTTTGTCGTCGTCTCTGTCATGTCGGATCGGATTCGTTCAGAACTGGAAATAGATAAAGGCGTCTCCGCTTCCCTGGGTGGTCGTGATGCTGAACAGCATCAATCCCCACAGGATGCCGGTCAACCACCACGGCGTCCGCTCGACGGCCTGCTCGAGGCTGCGGTCACGCATTATCCAGTGTGTCAGCAGCATGCCGGTCGTGACGATGGTCGTGAGCAGAATCCCGATGGTAGACACCACGGCTGAACCATCTTCGGTCGCGCCGAACATCGATGCGAGCAGCCGCCATGCAGTGGGAAAATCCTGTGCCCGGAAGAAGACCCAGGTGACATTGATCAAGCCGTAAGTGAAGAGGGCAAGCAGAACGCGCGGCAAGGTCCTGCGCACTATGGTCGATTGGCCGAAACGACTCTTGAGCCACCTTTCGACGGCCAGGTACAGGCCATGCAGCCCTCCCCAGACGACGAAGGTCCAGCTTGCGCCATGCCACAGCCCGCCGAGCAGCATCGTCGTCATCAGGTTGGCGTAAGTACGAACGTTGCCTTTCCTGTTTCCGCCCAACGGAACATAGAGATAGTCGCGCAGCCAGGACGACAGCGAAATATGCCAGCGGCGCCAGAAATCCGAGAATCCGATTGCTGCATATGGAAACTGGAAATTGTTAGGCAGCGAGAATCCAAGGCACAGCGCGACGCCGATGGCCGTTGTGGAATAGCCCGCGAAATCACTGAATATCTGACCGGAGAATGCGAGAACGCCGATCCAGGCATCGACGGTCTTGAGGGCCTCGTCCGCGCCGAACACCGTGTCCGCCACTGGCGACAGCAAGCCATCGGCGATCACCACTTTCTGGAACATCCCGAGAGTGATCAGCGCCAGACCCCATGTCAGCTGACTTCCGGTGGCGCGGCGTGGTTGTTCGAACTGTGGCACCAGGTGCGTCGGCCGGACGATCGGGCCGGCGACAAGCTGCGGGAAGAACGTCACGAACAGGGCGAAGTTGAGAAACGAGCGCGTTGGCTTCGATCTTCCCAGGTAAACGTCCAGGCTGTAGGCCATCGTCTGGAAGGTGTAGAAGGAAATGCCGACGGGCAACACGATGCTCCAGTCCGCAGGCTGGTACTGGACCCCCACGGACGCCATCAGTGCTTGCCAGTTGGCGAGCAGGAACTCGCCGTACTTGAAGAAGCCGAGGATGCCCAGATTGACGCATAGCGAGAGGATCAACCACGCACGCTTGCGGTGTCTGGAAGCGGTGCGATAGATCGATCGGGCGGCGAACCAGTCGACCAGCGTAGACAGCCAAAGGAGCAGCACAAAGGGCGGGTTCCACGCGGCGTAGAACAAGTAGCTCGCCAGCAGCAGGTTGAGTTTCTTCGTCCGCCACGAAAAGGGCAGGTTGTGCAGGAACAGCACGACCGCGAAAAAGACAACGAAGGTCAGCGAGTTAAAAAGCATCGGCTGGTTGCGGCGCTATGGTCTGGCGTGGTGCCGGATCATCACTCGGCCCGTCCGTCCAGGAGCATCGTCATGATAGGCTCGGGCGGGGGGACGGTCTTCTTCCAGACACCGCCGGGTTCGCCGTCGAAGACCAGCGCGGCGCGTCCGGGCAGGACATGCCAACCGCCGCGCTCGATCTCCATGTCGAGTTGGCCAGGGAACCAGCCGGCATATCCGGCGTAGAGTCTCAGCTCCGAGTCACCCAGTCCCTTCCTGGCCAGGTCCGCCAACAGGTCGCCGTCCTGGGATACGTGTATGTCTTCAAGAACCCGACGCGCACCTTGCGGAGTTTCCTCCGCGCGAAACAGGACGACGAGGCTTTCGATCTCCACCGGGCCACCGAAGAACAGGCGACCGGTATACGCCTCGAGATCCTCGATCTGGGGCAGAGCCATGTTCGCGGCCACCGTTGTCGGCCGATTGATCACGATCCCCATGGAACCATCCTCGTCATGGTCGACGAGCAGGATGACAGTCTCGCTGAAATTGGGATCGTTCAGATCGCGGGTTGCGATCAGCATCTTGCCACTGCCGGGCACCGCCTGCGCCAGGGCCGGTGTGATGTCGGGCACGGTTGCTGCGAACGCGAGACACAAGCTACAGGCAACCCGCACGGTTGCTACGCCAATGGCACGCTGCATCTTCATGCACGCCATTATGACGCCTGTTTCGAGAGCTTGGGAACCAGCTGCGATCCGCAGCGGTCAGGGCATCAGATCGTTGATGATCTCGATACGATCCTCACCGTCGGCCGGGTCGACCAGCAGGACGGTGATCACCGTCGTACTTTCCGTCTCCAGCGGCACCGGCCCGAACACGACCTGGTCGTCAGATATGGCATCGTTGGGACCGCGCGTCGCGAGGGTGAGATATTGCGTGCCCGGCTCGAGCGTCAGATAGGGCGATACCAGTGTGTCCGTGATGCCGACCCAGAACCTGTTGTCGGCGTTCAAGGGCTCGTTCGGAGTCTCGGTGATATACAGGTTCCCGAGATCCCCATTGGTATTGAACGCCTGCAGCACGCGCACCCGCGCTTCGCCAATGGTTGCTCTCTGCAAGTCCGTCAACCGAATGCCGTCGAAGTCGTCGGCCGCGTCGACGAAGTGGACACTGTAAGCGAATCCGGCGCTGGCCGCCGCGTCCACAAACATCGTCGTCTGTATGCCCAGGGCGATCTCGCGACCGTTCGAGTAATCGACTGTTTCACGATCGGATGACTGGATCTTGAACTGCACGAATTCGGTGGAAGCCGGAAGCTCGAATTCGGCGGCGTATACGTTATCTCCGGTGTTCTCGAACTGGGTCAGCGGCGAGGGTGGGTCCGCATCGTCGTTGAAGGACCCCCTGACATAAAACTCCACCCCAAAGGCCTCGGTCGCGTCGAGGTTACTGTCGATTCCGCAATTATTGGCATTCTCGACCTGGTCGACGATCAGCGTCGGCGTGATCTGGTTCTCCACATCCAGCCGGAAGTTGTAGCATCCGTCCTCCTCGATGAGGATGTTGGTGACGCCAAATCCGAAGGGATCGTCGAACAGGATGTTGTCAGGGTTGCCGGCTTCCGTGATCGCCACATCGACCTTGCCGGGGGCTACCGGCCCGTAGATCGATGGTGACAGGTAGGGCAGGTCTGTCTGCAGCGGATTGTCGAAATCCTTGTTGAAGTAGACATCGACGGTTTCCTGGCTGGGAGCGCCCTGAATCACCCGGATAGCAGCCGGCGTCTCGGTGCCGACGATGTCGCTGGCACTGAAACCGTCAGTCAGGAGCGCCCGAAAGACCCAGGCGCTCAACTCGACGTTGTCGAACAGGGACATGTGCCACTTGCGGTAGAAATCGTCGGTCGGGTCGTCAGGATTGCCCGGCGACGCCAGGCGTAATACGTCGGAATCGAACAGGATCTCGTCGCTGTTGACCGGCGTCACCCGAATCCGGTAGTCGACTTCGGTCAGCGTTTCGTAGGCTGTGTACTCGCCGAACCTCAGTGTCGCGAACGGCACGGACTCACTGATCAATGCATCGGGGTCAGTGACGTAGACGTCTACCCGTCCCTGAGCTTCGGCGGCATGGCTGATCTGGAGCGTGTTCTCGGTGAGAGCGTCTTTTTCGCGCTCGCTTGGCGCAATGATCGTCGTCAGATCCTCCGCCGGACCGGCCGCGATGATCGTATACTCGTTGTCGATGCTGAGCTGGGTCTTGTCGATCGTTGCCAGGGTGACAAAGCTGTTATCTGCCAGCCGCGCCCTGAGTTCCCAGAAGCCGCTTGCGGCGCCCCCATTGTCTGTGGTGGCCGGTTCCCAGGTGAAGCCGGTCGCTGTTTTGTAAGCGATATCCGAGAAGACCGGCAGGCCGCGTTCGGTCTGCAGCGACAGCGGCGGCGCGTCGACGGATGTGTGCAGAACCCGATAGTAGAACGGACCCCAGTCGGTGCTACCCGACCCGGAATCGCCACAGGCCGCCAAACCGGCCAACAAAGCTGTGATCAGCAGCTTCCGCATGCAATCTCTTCCCGGCCATCGGCCGGACTCCGATAATGAATTGGATATGTTACCTGCCCAGGACCCGGGCGGGGCGCGAAGAATAGCAGATTCGGCACCTGATTTCGGCCCTGTCGTCCCGTCAGACGGCTCCAAGCCAGCGTTCCAGGAGCCTGGCCATTAGGACATTGTTTTCGCGATAGAGTTCGTTGGGCCGGGACAGTATCGTGGCTGCGTCCTGCACGTATGGGGCCGGGACCAGCTGGTCTCCGTCCCGGGTGGCCAGGTGACGCGCCCACTGTGGCGTCACCTCGAGGTGGAATTGCACGGCGATGCTGCGGCCGTAGACGAATCCCTGGTTCGCGCTGGCCGGGGTGCCGCCGATCCGTACCGCGCCGGCGGGCACTTCGAACACGTCGCCGTGCCAAAAGAACGTCTCGAAACGATCTGGCAGGGCATCTGCGAGCCAGGTTGTGCGGCTCGCGGGGGTTGTTTCCAGGTTGTACCAGCCGATCTCCAGGTCGTCCCCGGTCTTGACCCGGGCGCCCAGGTATTCGGCGATCATCTGGGCGCCCAGGCAGATGCCGAGTACCGGCTTGTCTTGTTGGAGGAGCTCAGCGACCAGCTGTTTCTCCGGGGCCAGCCACGGATGGTTGTGGTCGTCCCAGATGCTCATCGGTCCCCCGATCACGATCAGGGCGTCGATCTCCTCCGGCTGCGGTAGTCGCTTCGTCTCGGGCACCAGCACGCGGGTTAGCTGGTGGCCTGTCGCATCAGCCCATTCGGGCAGAAAGGCCCGATCACGAAACTCGACGTGCTGAAACAAGTGGATGCGCATAGATTTCCTGCCGTCTCCGGCTGGATGGAACGGATTTCGACCGATTTCTGGCTAGGAGCCTGCCGCCCTCGCGCGCATTCGCCCCGCGATTTCCTCACACAACTGGGCCAGCACCGCACTGTGTGCCGCCGCACGGGACTCGAAGTCGGCGGCCGAAGCGCTGCGCGTGGCTTCGAAATGGTCGAATTCGAGTACCTCCCCGGACTTGCCGTCCATCAACGACCACCGCGTCGATAGGGTGACATTGCCGTTGGCGTCGGAGTCGAAGCGCTGGACGTCGAACGTGACCCGGTAGTCGATCGTGAATGAGGCAGGTATCGGATAAACGACGACGCGATCGGTACCGAGCAATCGTGACAGGTTGGTGCCGGTGACGCGCAGGAAATCGGTTTCCAGGGCGCCTGCCCACCGGTTGTAGTCGTCATAGGTGACGTGGTTCGCGCTGTTCCGGGTCAGGATCTGTGAGCGCATCAATGCGCGCGGGAATTCTGCGGGTCCGACAGCAATCGCGACAGGTTGACCCGCCGCCGATGGGCTGGACAGCGCGCTCAGGGTGTAGAACTCGACGGCCGGACTCGAGGCGCAACCTGCCGCAAACAGGACCGCGACCAACATGCCGGCCAGAATATTTCTTTTTCCACGAATCCTCATCGTCACTTCCTCTTGCCCCGGATGAATGCCTCGGGGTGTTGTTCGATCATTTCAGCCAGAGCCCGCAATGAACGGGTGGCCTCGGTCAGTTCGACGATCAATCGCGTGACCTCGCGCTGGGTGCCCGTATCCGCGTCGAGCATCTGGCGCACCGATGCCGCGGTCTTCTCGGTTTCGCCGATCGCGGCCGCTAGCGATGGCGCGATGTCGGCGTTGAGAGTGGCCACGAGCGTGCGTGTCTCTTCCAGGGTTGCGGACAGCGCATCGACCGCATTCTTCAGGTCATCCGATCCGAGGATCTCACCCATGCCACTGGCCGCGACGCCGAGATCCTGACCGATCTGGTCGAAGGGGACCTTGCTTAGGTTGTGCGTCACCGTTGCGAGGTCCTGGAAGATCTCCTGGGCTTGCGCCGGCACCGACGGCATAATCCAGTACCTGCCGCTATCGTCCTTTCGAGGCTCCACCGGCTCGGCATCCGGGAAGAAATTGACATTGACGACCTTCTGTCCCGTCAGGACGTTTCCTGACCCCAGTTGTGCGCGAAGTCCCAGTTTCAGCCCCGTTCTGTATGTCTCCTCCTCGTCGGTAGTCGGTGCCGCACCGCTTATTCGTTCCGGTTCAAGTTCGATCAGGACCGGCGCGCGGAATTCCATGACCTTGCCCGGTACGCGCTCGAGGGTGACGTCCAGCACCTGGCCGACACGTAAGCCACGAAACTCGACTGGCGAGCCGGGCACCAAGCCCCGCAGGGAACCGCTGAAATACGTGACGAATTGTTGTCGTCGTTGGTAGGTCTTCGTGACTGAAGCACTTCGATTCGGGTAGAGCACGAAGCGGTGACCCTCTTCGGCGACCTTTGCCTCCTCTAGAGTAGGGGGCGAATCGAAGGCGATCCCTCCGAGCATTACGGTGACGATGGACTCTGTGTCGATCTTGAGCCCGTTGGCATCGAGGGTAATGTCGACTCCGCCGGCGTTCCAGAAACGTGTGGCCTGGGTGACCATCGCGTCGTGTGGGCTGAATATGAAGACCTCGATTTCGATCTGGCCATCGCCTCGCAGTTGATAGTTTGTGACCCGGCCGACCTCGATCTGGTGGTAGTAGACCGGCGATCCCACGTCGACAGAGGCGAGTCTGGCTGCCGTCAGCATGAAACTGGTGCCGGGCACGTCAGACGAGACGGCTGGCGCCTTTTCGAGGCCGACAAAGGACTTGGTTGGTCGATGCCAGCGCTCCAGCGGCACTGGGTCCATCGCGATATAAGCACCTGACAGCAGCGTTCCGAGACCCTGCACTTCGCCGGCGGCTACCCGCGCGCGCACCACCCAAAACCTTGTGCGCTGGCTCAGGTACTGTTTGGCTTCCGGGACCATCTCGACAGTCAGAATGACACCTTCGAGATCGTCCGTCAGATGCATCTCTGTCACCACGCCGATCTCCACGTCCCGGTAACGGATCTTGGTCTTGCCGGCCGTGATGCTCTTGCCTGTTTCGAATGCAATCGTGATGGTCGGGCCCTTCTCGCTGATCGCCTTAACGACCAGCCAGACCGCGATCACGGCCGCAACAATGGGTACGAGCCAGACGATCGAGAAACCTTTCTTTCTTTCCAGTGTCGCGTGCGCCCCGACCCCGGTCGGCACGTCGGGAGTCTCTGTTGAGTCAGTCATTATTTTCCTCTACGGGATCCCAGATCAGCCTGGGATCAAATGATTGAGCGGCCAGCATCGTCAGGACGACGACCATCCCGAAATACAGTGCGCCGGGTCCCGCCTGGATCGTAGCGAGAATGCCGAGTTGAACCAGCGCAACCAGGATAGTGACGACGAACACGTCCACCATCGACCAGCGGCCGACCAGTTCCGTTATGCGATAGAGCTTGGTGCGATCCAGCGGCCGCCAGGTCGATTGCCGCTGTGCCGCGATCAACAAGAAGGTCAGAACGACGATCTTCAGAAAAGGTACTGCGACGCTGGCCGTGAAAATCACCAGCGCCAACGGCCAGTCGCCATGATGCAGGAAATAGATCACGCCGCTCATGATCGTGTCCGACTGCACCTTGCCCAGCGACGCAGTGCGTGTAATCGGCATGACGTTCGCCGGGATATAGAAGATAGCGGAAGCAATCAGCAGCGCCCAGGAGCGGGCGAGACTGTCGGTTTTGCGAAAATGCAGCGCGCCGCCGCAACGCTCGCAATGCTGATGATGGGTTTCGAGCTTGGCCAGTTTGCCGCAGTCATGGCACGCCACTATCCCCAGCTCCATAGCTCTCGTGGTGCCGGCGTTCACTGCAAGTGCTCCACGCGGTGCCAGATCATGCGCGGCTCCAGGCTGGATGTCGCCCAGCTCAGGGTGATGATCAGGAATCCGAACGCCCAAAGCGCAACACCGGGCACGATCTCCGCCATGCCGGCGAGTTTCACGAAGGCGACCAGGATGCCGACCAGAAATATCTCCACCATCATCCATGGACGCATATGCAGAATCATGCGGAAGACCCGGTTGAACTCCCGGGGAACCCGGCCTCGTTGCAATGGAGTAAGCACGTATAGCAGCCCGGCGATCTGGATCGCCGGCACGATCACGGTCGTAGCAAGAACGATAAATGCCAGGATCGACATCCCCTGGGCATGCAGGTCGACGACACCGCTAACCAGCGAGGTCGTGCGCATGGAGCCCGGCGTGCCGAAGCCGAGGAACGGAAATGCGTTGGCGACAATGAACAGAATCGCCGAACCGATGGCGAGGGAAAGCGTCTTCTCGATGCTGTCGGGGATGTTCCGGTACAGGACCGCGTCGCAGCGCGCGCATTTCGCGATCTGTCGCGGCGGAAGCGGGGGAACGCGGTTGAGCAAGTCACACTCGTGACACGCTGAATCCGCAGCCGGAAGATACTCGTCCATGCAGCCCCTTTGCCTGAACAAAGCCAAACCCCGCGCGCAGTATAGCCGCATTGCCACCCGCTCGATAATGCCGTCATGTCGCGGCCTCACGGGTTTGGTCGTCCGTTGGTATGCTCTTCGAGCGGACCAGCCCGGCAAGTAGCAAAGAGGCAAGGGATAAATGTATTTCCGGACACGATATTGGTCGGGCAGGAGGCTGCAGAGCGTCCTGATCTCGTTGGCGTTGCTCTTGCCGGCAGCCTGCGAACGGCCTCCCGTGGCCGACACCATTTTCGTCAACGCGCGTATCTACACGGCTGATTCCGACCTCGCCATCGTCGAGGCACTTGCGATTCAGGGCGATCGGATTCTGCTGGCGGGTAGCGAGGACCAGGTGCGATTGCATGAAGGCGACGGGACCGAAATCGTGGATCTGGGGGGCAGCTTTGTCATGCCCGGGTTCAATGATGCCCACGGGCACCTGGGCAATGCCGCGATGCAGGCTCTCAACCTCGATCTGTCCGGGACGACATCGCTTGAAGAGATGCAGGACAAGCTGGCCCGGCATGTCCAGGACCGGCCGGCAGGGAGCTGGATCTACGGTCGGGGCTGGGATGAGTCTCTGTGGTCGAAACCATTGATTCCCACGCGCGATGATCTCGATGCGGTTGCTCCCGACCATGCCGTGTTTCTAGAGCGGGCCGACGGGCATTCCTCGGTTGCCAACAGCCTGGCGTTGAGCCGGGCAGGGATCGCGGCTGATACGGTCGATCCGCAGGGCGGCGTGATCGTGCGCGACGCAGCGGGGCGCGCAACGGGCTGGTTGAAAGAGAAAGCGGTCAATAGTGTAGAGCGATTGATCCCGGAGCCGAGCGCAACAGAATGGAAGCGGGGGCTCGATGTCGCATTCCGGGACGCGCTGGCGAACGGAGTGACCACGATCCAGGACGACACCCTGCGCATGGGGCAGCGCGGTGTGGAAGTCATCGAGGTCCTGTTGAGCATGCATCGCAACGGCGAATTGCCGGCGCGTGTCACCGCCTGGCTGCCATTCGAGGATCCGCTGCCCGCGCTGGAAAAATGGCGCGAGCGGCTGGGCAACGATGATCCATGGCTGAAGGCCGGGTTGTTGAAAACCAATATCGACGGATCGGGCGGGTCGCTGTCGGCGGCCATGCTGGCACCCTATAGTACCGACCCGGGGAACAGCGGTCTCTTGCTGATCGCGCCTGATCGACTGAACGAGATGGTCGCGGAACGCGATAAGGCCGGATTCCAGATCGGAATCCATACGATCGGCGATCGCGCAAATCGACTCATTCTCGACGCGTACCAGTTCGCTATCGAGACAAACGGGTCACGGGACGCACGGCATCGAATCGAGCACGCGCAGTTTGTCCATGACGATGACATCGATCGATTCGCGCAACTCGATGTCATCGCCTCGATGCAGCCGTGTCACCTGTTAACCGACATGCGTTGGGCGCCCGACATTCTCGGCCCGGACAGGGAACACGAGGGCTATCGCTGGAACAGCCTGCTCAAGTCAGGGGCCATCGTCACTTTCGGCACGGATTTCCCGGTTGAGTCGATCGATCCGATGAGAGGGCTCTATGCGGCTGTCAGCCGTGAGTTCGAGGAAGGTGGGCCAGCAGGAGGCTGGATACCAGGCGAGGCCATTACGATCGATGATGCGATCCGCGCCTACACAGCGGATTCCGCCTACGCTGAGTTCGAGGATCATCGCAAGGGCAGGCTGGTAGCCGGTCAGCTGGCCGATCTTGTGGTGTTGTCCACTGACCTGACAGCCGTCCCGCAGTCGGAAATTCTGCAGACCGAGGTCGCAATGACCATGGTGGGCGGTGTGATCCGCTATCGACGAGCGGGGCAGCGGATCCGGTAGCGCAGGCTGTAGTGTCTTTCGCGAGATTCGCGGGATTCGCGAGATCGGGCGGCGGTACTAGTCTCGGCCGCGGTCCCGCCAACGGAGCATGTGAACGAATTCCCCCTGGAAGTTGAGTCTTTTCCAGAAGGTCATCCTCGGCGTCGTACTTGGGATCATCGTCGGTATTCTGATCGGCGAACGAGCCTGGATTTATCCACGCATGTTACGGACGACCGGCATGACTGCGTCGACTGCGGATCGTAACGCGGCGTTGATCAGCGCGTGCTGCTCCCAATCCACATCGCCGCTCGTCATTCTTCACCACACCTCTCAGGCCGGCAGCTCTCATCGCAGGAATGCATGTCCGATATCGCCCGGCATCAGCGGCGCAGCATTGCTACGCGCGGATGCATGCGATTGCTAGCGGTAATTCTTAACTTGTTCAATTAGCCTTTCCATCTCCGCTTGTCTTGCCTGCTTGGGATCTTCTGTAGATTCGATGGCATCTATCGAAGCAATATATGGCTCAGGAAAACCTAAATACTCAGCACCTAGGAGGACGAGTTGTTTATACCAGTGGTATGGTTTTAATTGGTCATCTATATGGGATTGCTGTGCTCGATAGGTAAAGCACGAAAATTGGGTTCCAGAACGCTCTAACAAAATCTGACTGTCCATGTAGCCAGATCCCAAACCCTCAAATTTATCGAGATCTCTCTTGTGATCCGGATTCAAGGAATAAATTGCCCCATGAACAACATCAGAATCCGAGCCTGTTTCGAGCAAGTTGCATTTGCTGGAGCCGTCTTTGCTTCTCTTATGAAATGCTAACAGATGTCCGTTTACTTCTGTTTTCCCAACCAGCATTGCAGATGTCACGCGCTCCAAAATTCTAATTGGATGTAGGTTCGAGCCGTACGTGAAGTAGTAGATCATATCGTCAGGCATTACCGCTGACATTATTGTCCCCACACTTGACGGTCGGCATCATATTACGTTGCTGGACATGCCGTCCTCTGGACAGGAACGAAACTGGGACCCATGATCTCGCCTGCCCGGCAACAA
>CAJIAD010000334.1_pt1 | contig 11203 bp, 8 predicted proteins | sample 9198981 | NCBI WGS metagenome assembly CAJIAD01 (sample SAMEA7708274, study PRJEB35096) | sediment metagenome | biome: marine neritic benthic zone biome [ENVO:01000025]; feature: sediment [ENVO:00002007]; material: shallow marine sediment [ENVO:03000034] sea grass bed [ENVO_01000059] ...
TGAGTTCGAACAGGTTCTGCGCAACGACCTTGCCGATCACACTCGCCCCCAGGGCGGCCAGCAGGCCCGAGAGTAAACCGAGCACGGTGAACTCGATCGCCGCCGAAGCCAGCACCTGGCCCCTCCGGGCGCCGAGTGTCCTGAGAACGGCGCATTCGAAAAGCCTGGCTTCGCGACCAGACTCGACGACCGCCAGCAGGACGACGATTCCGGCAATCAGCGCGAACGCGAATACATACTCGACGGCGCTGGACGCCTGGTCCATGACGCCACGAACCTGTCCGAGGATGGCTTCGATGTCGATAACGGTGACGCTCGGGAACTGGCGAACGAGGTCCAGCACCAGCTCTTTTTGCGAATCGTCGACATGCAGGCTGCCGATGTAGGTGCCCGGGTATTCCTCCAGCGTTCCCGGCGAAAAAACCATGAAGAAATTGGGCATGAAGGACTCCCACTCGACCGTCCTCAGGCTCGTCACGGTCGCCTCCAGCCTCTCACCGGCCACGTCGTATGCCAGCCGGTCACCGAGTGCGATGCCGACGTCTTCGGCAAACTCGACCTCAACCGATACCTCACCGCCCGCAGCGTCCGGGGCCCACCAGGCGCCTTCAACGACCTCGTTGTCCTCCTGCAGGTCTCCGGTCCAGCTGAGATTCGCCTCGCGATCGGCAAGCCGCCGTCCTCTTTCGGAGCCGAAACCCATGTCCGTCACCGGCGTCCCGTCGATTTCCACCAGTCTGGCCCGCACCATCGGCTCCAGGCGGACCGCGTCTACCCGGGCCTCGAGGAAATCGCGGACCGCGGACGCTTCTTCCGGCTGAATATTGATCAGGAACCGGTTCGGCGCGTCGTCCGGTAGCGTGGCGCGCCACTCGGCCATCAGGTCACTTCGGATCAGGGTGAGTAGCAACAGCACCATGATGCCGATACCGAAGGCCGCCACCTGCAGGATACTTTCCCAACGACGGCGGGCGATTCCGGAGATCGCATAACGCCAGGCTACACCGACACTGCCTCGCACCCGGGTGGCCAGCCAGACGAACAGGGCGCCGACCAGCACCAGCACCACGCCGCCGGCAGCGATGCCGCCGGCGAGCCAGACCACCAGCGCGAGATCACGTGCCTGGTAGTACATCACGAACAGGAACGACAGCGCCGCCGCGCCATAGACGACCCATGCCGAAGTAGTCGGCATACCGACGTCCCGCCGCAGCACCCGTAGCGGTGGGACGTTGCGCAACTGGATCCATGTGGGCATTGCGAAGCCGGCAAGGATCACCATCGACAGACCCACACCGGTGATGATCGGTTTCGGACCAGGCGCCGGCAGCGGCCCGCCGGCCACGTCAGCCAGCAGGAATACCAGGCCGAACTGGGCCAGGTAACCGAGCAAGACGCCGGCGAGGCCGGCGAGAATGCCGATCGTCGCCATCTGCACGAGACCCGTCCGCAAGATGAATGCCCGGCTGACGCCAACGCACTTCATCAGGGCAACGCTGTCGGTCTGACGGATCGCATACCTTCGACCCGCCATCGCGACGGCGACTGCAGCCAGCAGCGTCGCGACGAGGGCCGCCAGCGAAAGGAATCGCTCGGCACGCTGCACGGCACTGCGGATCTGGGGGCCCGCATCGCGAAGGTCCCTGAGACGCTCGCTGACGCCCAGCTGTGGTTCTACGAAACTTCGCAGCTCCGCCACATCCGACGGCTTTCCGGCGAACAGCTGCCGGTAAGTCACACGGCTGCCCGGCAGCACCAGCCCGGTCGCCTCGACGTCAGCCAGGTTGATGAGCAGGGTTGGCGCAAGATCGACGAAACTCCAATCCTGGTCGGGCCGGTAATCCAGAACGCGGGTGACTACCAGGCTGGCCGCACCCACGCCGAGAGTCACGCCAGGCTCTGCGCCCAGACGGGCTAGCAGGCGGGGATCTGCCCAGGCCTCCCCGGGCGCCGGGAGTCCGTCCGCGACCACGCTGTCGCCGTAGGGCACCAGGCTGGTTTTCAGCGCACCGCGCAGGGGGTAACCGCTACCCGCCGCCTCGATATCCGCCAGCGCGCTTGCATCACCGGCCAGAACCACGCTGGCAAAAGAAGTCATCGCAGCGGTTTCGACACCAAGCGAGCGAGCGTGGTCAACATAAGCGGGCGGGATCTCGCGGTTCGATCGCAATACGAGGTCGGCCGCCAACACCTCGGCCGACCTGGCGACCACCGCCTTGCCGACGCGATCAGTGAAGAATCCGACGGCCGTGGTCGCTGTGACGGCCAGGATTATGGCCGCCACCAGCACCTGCAGTTCTCCGGAGCGCAGGTCGCGCAGGACCGCGCGCAGTGCATGACGGAGCACCATCACGCCAGATGCCCCGCCGTCATCTCAAGCACCCGATCACACCGATCGGCCAGGGTCCGGTCGTGGGTCACGAGCACCAGCGTCGTTCCCTGGCGTGCGTTCAGGTCAAACAGGAGGTCGGCGATACGTTGCCCCGTCTTCGAATCCAGGTTGCCGGTCGGCTCGTCCGCGAACAGCAGGCCGGGGGATGCGACGAATGCCCTGGCGATCGCGACTCGTTGTCTCTCGCCGCCTGAAAGCTGCCGGGGATAGTGGTGCAGTCGATCCTGCAATCCGACGGCGCGCATGACCTCTATCGCCTCTGAATCCGCGGACCGATTGCCCAGCAGTTCGAGGGGCAGCATCACGTTTTCCAGGGCATTTAGTGACGGAATGAGATGGAAAGACTGGAAGACAAACCCGACGCGTCGCGCCCGCAACGCAGCGCGCCCGTCCTCGTCCAGTCCCGACAGGGACTGACCTTCCAGCCAGACGTCGCCGCTGCTCGGGAGATCAAGACCGGCCAACAGGGCGAGCAAGGTGGACTTGCCCGCGCCGGATTCGCCGACGATGGCAACCGATTCGCCTCTCGCTACCTCGAGATCCACGTTCTCCAGGATGGTCAGATCGCCATCCGGACTGATAACCTGTTGCGTCAGCCCGCGGGCCCTGAGTACCGGGGTTTCTTCATTTTCCTGGATCATGCTGCGAAAAACTCTCCTTTTTCTGTTCCTTCTCTGCCCACTGCCTGTCGCCGCAGATCCCGGCTCCGTGCTCGTGATCGGCGACAGCCTGAGCGCCGGCTACGGATTGTCGGCGGGCGAATCCTGGGTGGACCTGCTGAGGGACCGCCTGCAAAAGTCCGGCGACGGACGGTCGGTCGTCAACGCCAGCATCAGCGGTGACACGACCCGTGGCGGCCTCGCCCGGCTGCCCAGAGCGCTCAAGATACACCAGCCTGACATCGTAATTATCGAACTGGGCGGCAACGATGGGCTGCGTGCCATCCAGATCACGGAAATTCGTCGCAACATGGACTCCATGATCAGACTGGCGAATGAAGCCGGGGCCGCCGTCGTCGTGGCCGGCATCCACCTTCCTCCCAACTATGGCCCCGATTATTCGGAACGGTTCCATGCAACCCTCGAGCAGGCGGCAGCCGACGGTGACGCGGCATTCGTACCGTTCATTCTCGAGGATGTCGCCCTGGTGCCCGGGATGATGCAGGCCGACCGGATCCACCCGACAGCGGCCGCCCAGCCTCGCATGCTGGATAACGTCTGGCCCTACCTGGAGCCCCTGCTGGCGGCGGACCGTTGATGCCGGGACGCGCACAGGGAACGACGGGCGAGCCACTGTACTAGAATCTTATTGATATGCTCGGCGAACGCGGGGGAAGCAGCGTCGTGCCCGAGAGCCGGAAGATGGGAGGATTCAGATGACCGAGAAGATATGGCTCAGCGAGTACCCGGAATGGGTTCCTGCCGACATCGACCAATCAGCCTATGGGTCCCTGAAGGACATGGTCGAGACCGCTTTCGACAAATTCAGGGATCTGCCTGCCTACGAATGCATGGGGCATGCAATCACCTATGGTGAACTGGATCAACAGAGCCGGTACTTCGCGGCCTACCTGCAGAATGTTGCGGGGCTGAGCAAGGGCGATCGGGTCGCGCTCATGATGCCGAACGTCCTGCAATACCCGGTCGCGGTCTTCGGCACGTTGCGGGCCGGACTATGCGTCGTCAATGTGAATCCCCTCTATACAGCGAGAGAGCTCGAACATCAGCTGACAGACTCGGGCGCCAAAGCGATCCTGGTGCTGGAGAATTTTGCCTCGACGGTCCAGAAGGTCGTCGACAAGACGGATGTCAGTACGGTCATCACGACCGGGATCGGCGACATGCTGGCTTTCCCCAAGTCGCTGATCACCAACATCGTCGTCAAGCACGTCAAGAAGATGGTGCCGGCCTGGAGCCTGCCGGATGCCGTGCAGTTCGGCCGCGCCCTGAAAGAAGGCAAGTGGCAGACCATGGAGGAGGTCGAACTGAACCACGACGACCTGGCCTTCCTGCAATATACAGGCGGCACGACAGGCGTCGCGAAAGGCGCGGTGCTCACCCACGGCAACCTGGTGGCGAATGTGCAGCAGGCCAAGAGCTGGTTCGGCCACAACTTCACGGAGGGCAGCGAGATTGTGATCACCGCCCTGCCGCTGTATCACATCTTTTCGCTGACGGCGAACTGCCTGACCTTCATGGATATGGGCGCGCGCAACATCCTGATCCCAAATCCGAGGGACTTCCCGGGCTTCGTCAAGGAATTGTCCAGGCATCCGTTCACCTTCATCTCCGGGGTGAACACGCTGTTCAACGCACTGTTGAACACACCGGAATTCGACAAGCTGGACTTCGGACCGCTGAAGCTGGCGCTAGGCGGTGGCATGGCAGTACAGAGGGCGGTGTCCGACAAGTGGGAACAGGTGACGGGCCAGCCCATTATCGAGGCATACGGTCTGACCGAGACCTCTCCCGCTGCCTGCATCAACCCGCTGACCAACAAGGGATTCAATGGCTCAATCGGTTTGCCGATCTCATCTACCGAAGTGAGCATCCGCGACGATGACGGCAACGAGTTGCCGGTCGGAGAGATCGGTGAGCTCTGCATCCGCGGCCCCCAGGTCATGGCCGGCTACTGGAATCGCCCGGAGGCGACAGCGGAAACGATGTTCCCCGACGGCTGGTTCCGGACGGGTGACATGGCGAGGCTGGACGAGAAAGGTTACGCCTACATCGAGGACCGCAAGAAGGACATGATCCTGGTCTCCGGTTTCAATGTTTACCCGAACGAACTCGAGGGCGTGGTGGCGGCAATGGAAGGTGTTCTCGAGGTCGCTGCAGTCGGTATACCTGACGATCGGTCAGGCGAAATCGTCAAGTTGTTCGTGGTCAAGAACAGCCCGGAACTGACGAAGGAAGATATCGTGGCCCACTGTCGCGAAAACCTGACCGGATACAAAAGGCCGAAAGAGATCGAGTTCCGCGACGAATTGCCGAAGACGAATGTCGGCAAGATCCTGCGGCGCGAGCTCAGGGACGAGCACCTGGCAAGCTAGTCAGACCTTCAGGCGTTGCCGGTGAGGTTCGCCAGGCGATCGAGGATGTTGCTCAGCGTGTTCGTGACGCGGTTCTTGTAGCGACCGATCTGATTCGCCCCGATCTTGCTCTTCAGGGCCGACGTGAAATGCCGGCCTTTGTCATCGAGTACACCGTCCCTGATCGTGATGCCGTGCGCGGTCAGGACGGGTTCCAGTTCCTCGCGACGCAGGCGGAGATCGCGCCGTGTCGTCTGGTAGGCATGCTGGCAGACGTTGGTTCGGTTGGAATAGCTGAAGACGCTGGTGAAGAACATCCTCGAGTCGTGCCGATCCGGCTCGAACAGTACTACCTTGGCATCACCATATGCCTTGTCGTATTGCGACATGCCGATCCGCATCCGCGAATGGATAATCGAGCGGAACGTTTGAGACAGCACAACGGGTAATCCGCCCTCCACCAGCTTTGCATGCAGTTTCTGCTCATCCTCCGGTGCCGCGTGGGCATCGAAAGGAACCAGCGGATTGATACAGAACAACAGGTCGACACCCGCTTCCAACGCGACGGAAGCATGCAGGGTGCGTTTGAGCGCACCGTCGACGAAATGCCGGTTGCCGATCTTCACCGGCGGATAGAGGCCGGGCAGTGCGGTGCTGGCCTGGACCGCCTTCGAGATCGGCACGCCCGCCATCTCGTCGGACCCGAAGCGCACCGAATCGCCGGTATCGAGTTCGACGGCAACGACATAGAGCTCCTTCTCCAAATCCCGGAAATCGTCCGTGAGCCCCCGATTGCTGAACATGTCCGCCAGAAAACGGCGGATGGGCTCATTATCGAAGATGGCCGTGGGGATGGCTCGTGTCAGCAGGTCATAGGACTCAAGCGGCCCGTTGCGGAACGGATTTCGCAGGTAGCGCATGGTTGATGCCGCCAGCAACCCGGGCACCGAGAGTCCGCGTTTCAGGTACTCACGGTAGGCCGGCTGCATGAATACCATCGGCGAAAGGTAAGGCTGCCCCGGGTCCGGCGCGATAAAGACCCTGGCCATCTGGTCCGGCGATACCCCGTTGGCGAGCAGCGATGCGACCAGCGCGCCTGCGCTGACGCCCACATAGACTTCGGCATCATGAAAATCGATCCCGTCGAGGGCTTCGTTGAGCGCGATCAGAGCCCCGACTTCGTAGACGCCGCCCAGCGGGCCACCACCAGCCAACGCCACACCGATCTTCTTCGCAGAAGGAGCGCGCTTCTTCGCTTTGCTGGGGGTCTTCGCGGCCATCAGTCAGTGGCCTAAACGGCCTTGCGGCTAACCGTCTTCTTCTTCGCCACCCTCGCCTTGGGGCTCCTGGCGGTCGATTTGCGCGTCCTGGTCGTTGTACGACTTGCGCCAGCCTTGCGGGTGGTCTTCCGTGCACCACCGGCGCTCGGACGCCGGCTCAGGCGATCCACCGCCTTTTGCAATTCCGACACCCGGGCAGACAATTCCCGGACATCGCGGTGGGTCGGTATCTGTAGCGAATTCAGCGCCTTCGCAACCCGGCGTTCAAAAGCCTTCTCGAGATGCTCCCAAGCGTCCGTGGCCGTTATCCGGACCTCGCTCCAGTTACGTTTCGCGATCTCGGCCGGTGCCGCTACTCGTTGGCGGGCCTCTTTTTCGACCGCATTGCCCACCGAAAGCAGCCGCTCGAACACCTTGCGACCACCACCTTCGACGGTCTCATAGGCACCGCGTCCTGCCAGCCATATCTGCTGGGCGGACTCCCGGATCGAATGCGGCCCGGCATGGCCGTTTTGCTTCGTATACGATTGATTAGCTGACATTTTGTGCAACCCTCCGGTTCATTCCCCGAACGCAACGCGTTGCTTCTGGCGACCCTGATCCGTGGGCCGAGCACTCTGTTTATCACTAAAATCATACCATTCGGGCGGCTTTTTTGCTGCTATGCACCACAAGGAGCCGGCGGTAGAATGCGGAGATGGGGAATGGCCGGGATAAGGCACGGATTGCCCAACGCATAGAAGGGCTGCTAGAGCGTATCAGGGATGGACGCGATGGGTTGATCGGTAGCGACGCGCAGAAAAAGCGCTATGGGAAGCTTGCCGCCTGGCAATCCGCCCGCCTCGCCTGGACCCACGGCGATCTGCTCGAATCCCCGCGCTATGGCAAGGCCGCAACGTTCTTCCTGAGCGACCTGTATGGTTCGGCGGACTACGGCGCGCGGGACGAGGCGTTCGCCCGGGTGGCCGGAATTATGGCCCGCGTCATGCCCGCCAGCGCGCTGTCCCCGATAGCCTACGGTCTCGAGGTGCACGCGATCACCCAGGAACTGGACGCCGCGATGATCGAATTGCTATTCGGCGAGCTGTCCGTCAGGGGTCGCATTCGCGCACATCAATACGGCGAGGCATATCGTCTTTGCGACAACCAGTCGGACCGTCTGCGGCAGCTGGCGCTCGTGTCCAGGGTCGGGCGCAATCTGGACAAGGTCGTACACAGAAACAGCGTCTACCACCTCGTGCGGCTGGCCCATGGTCCGGCACATCTCGCGGGTTTTGGCGACCTGCAGGATTTCGTCGAACGAGGGTTCGAGGCCTTTCGCCACATGAAGGGTGCCGACGAGTTCCTCGACACCGTCACTGCCAGGGAGATGGCGATCCACCGAGCCATCATGGAGTCGGCGCCGCCTGCTGAGTGGGCGCCGGCGGAGATTATCTGAAGGCTGTCTTCTGCCTGCTCAGCCGTGGTAAGCCGGGCTGAGTTCGTGCACCGCCTCGATCATGGCGCCTGCATTCTCGGGATCAACGTCCGGCGTGATGCCATGCCCCAGATTGAATACGTGGCCCGGCCCTTTGCCGTAGCTGGCCAGCACCGTGGCAACCTCACGCCGGATGACCTCAGGACCCGCCAGCAAGACCGATGGATCCAGGTTGCCCTGCAATGCCACCTTGTCGCCCGTCAGGCGTCTCGCTTCGGCAAGATCCGTGGTCCAGTCGACGCCCAGCGCATCACAGCCGCTGTCCGCCATTTCGGCCAGCCTGGTGCCGGCGCCTTTCGTGAACAGGATCACCGGCACGCGGCGTCCCTCGGATTCGCGCGTCAGCCCCGCCACGATTTTCTTCATGTAATCGAGCGAGAAGCTGCGATACGTCTCCGGCGAGAGCATCCCGCCCCAGGTGTCGAACACCATGACCGCCTGGGCCCCTGCTGCAATCTGGGCATTGAGGTAAGCGGTGGTCGCGGATGCCAGCTTGGTCAGCAGTCCGTGCATCAGGTCTGGTCGTTCGTAGAGCATCCTTTTTACGATCGGGAAGGACTTGCTGCCTCCTCCCTCGACCGCATAAGTGGCCACCGTATATGGGCTGCCCGCGAACCCGATCAATGGCACCTGCCCGTCCAGCTCCCGCCGGATCAGCCGCACGGCATCCATGACGTAGGTCAGGTCCGCCTCTGGGTCGATTGCGGGGATCGCGTCCAGATCGGACTGGCTGCGCACCGGACGTTCGAACTTGGGCCCCTCACCCGTCACGAAGTACAGGCCCAGCCCCATCGCATCCGGCACGGTCAGTATGTCCGAGAACAGGATGGCGGCATCCAGGGGATAACGACGCAGGGGCTGGAGTGTGACTTCGCAGGCGTTCTCCGGGTTGGTAGCCAGCCCCATGAAACTGCCGGCCTCCTTTCTCAGGGCCATGTACTCCGGCAGGTAGCGACCGGCCTGCCTCATCATCCAGACAGGTGTCCGCTCAACCGACTCCCTCAGCAGAGTCCTCAGCAACAGGTCGTTTTTCAGTGTCGTGCTCATGTATCAAAAGCCCCGGCGATCGACGCCTGGATTCCCTCCGCAGCTTTCCTCGGGTCAGCCGCATCCCGTATTGGCCTGCCAACCACGATGTAATCCGCTCCGTTCCCGAATGCCTGCTCGACAGTCACGACGCGTTTCTGATCGTCGGATGGCCTGTTTTCGACCGGTCTGATTCCCGGTGTGACGACCATCAGCCTGTGGTCGATGAACTCTCTGAGTCGCTTTGCCTCGAGGCCGGAAGATACGACACCGTCGCAACCGGCCTCCAGCGCCCGTCGGGCCCGCGAGAGGACCAGTTCCTCTACATCGCACTGGAATCCCAGGTCGTCAAGATCGCCGCGGTCGAGACTGGTCAGAACCGTGACGGCGAGGATGCCAACGTCGCCTTTGGACTCGGCCGCGGCCTCCATAATCGACTGGTTGCCATGCACCGTTGCGAAGGTCACGCCCCGGTCGCGCAGTCGCGCCACGGCCCGTCCGACCGTCGCCGGAACGTCGAAAAACTTGAGGTCGACGAAGATCTTCTTGTCGCTTGCCGCCAGCCAGTCGATAAGCTGGAAGTAACCTCCCGACATCAACAACTCGAGCCCGAGCTTGTAGAACTGGACGGCGTCGCCGAGCTGCTCGGCAAGCGCACGCGCCCGGTCAGCATCGGGCACGTCCATCGCGAAGATCAGGCGTTCATTGGACGGGATGTTCTTGGCGGACATCGGTTCTCCGTGAGATCAGTACCCGCGACTGCAACCAGGTCCCGTTGACTAGCTGGCGCGCCGCTGGGGCCGGCGGATTCTAACACGCGCAAAGGTGACGAAAAGTGACCGTGCGAGCTACGGAACAGGGGGCCTACATCCCGTTGTCGCCGGGGAACAGCGTCTCCTGTGTACGGATCGCGTATCGATCCGTCATGCCGGCGATATAGTCTGATACGACCCTGGCCCGTCCGGCGTCGTCCGCAGCGGAGTTGGCAGCCGACCGAAAACTGTCCGGCATGTCTGTAGAGTCAGCGAAGAACCGGTCGAACAGGGCGCCGATGATCCCCTCGGCCCGCTGCGTCATCGCCAATACCTTGTCGTGCTGATACAGCTCTTTCATCAGCAATCGCTTCAACTCGCGGTGTTCCTGTTCCATGTGCGTGCCGAAACACATCATGCGTCGATCATTGCGACGCACATCCTCGATATCGGACGGCGCGTCCTCTTCGATCCGCCGCTCACTGCTCTCGATGACGTCCGCGACCATCACACCGATCATCCGGCGTACGATCTCGTAGATCTGCTTGCGGCCTTCGAGGTCGCCGTGCGTCGACTGGACGTCCAGAAACTGGCGCTCGAACAGCACTGAATCCCGCAGCGTGTCCATCGACAGCAGACCTGCCCGCAAGCCATCGTCGACATCATGGCAACTGTAGGCGATGCCATCCGCGAGATCCGCGAGCTGCGCTTCCAGTGACGGTTGCCGGCCGGACAGGAATCGTTGTCCCAGTTCGCCCAGCTCCTGGGCCCGGTTCCTGGAACAATGTTTGAGGATGCCTTCCCGCGTCTCGTACATCAGGTTGAGGCCGGAGAATCCCGCATACTTTTCCTCGAGCTTGTCGACGACGCGCAGTGACTGGTAGTTGTGCTCGAAGCCGCCATAGTCACGCATGCAGCGGTTCAGGGCATCCTGACCGGCATGCCCGAAAGGGGTGTGACCAAGGTCATGGGCCAGGCAAATCGCCTCGACCAGGTATTCGTTGAGACCCAGTGCCCCGGCAATCGTACGTGCGATCTGGGCAACTTCCAGTGAGTGTGTCAGGCGCGTCCGATAAAGGTCGCCTTCATGGTTGACGAATACCTGCGTCTTGTAGACCAGGCGCCGGAATGCGGACGAGTGGATGACGCGATCGCGGTCTCGCTGGAACTCGCTGCGATAACTCGGGGCCGGTTCGGACACCCGCCGCCCCACCGACCTGTTTTCACTAGCGGCATAGGGCGCCA
>CAJIAD010000225.1_pt1 | contig 11170 bp, 9 predicted proteins | sample 9198981 | NCBI WGS metagenome assembly CAJIAD01 (sample SAMEA7708274, study PRJEB35096) | sediment metagenome | biome: marine neritic benthic zone biome [ENVO:01000025]; feature: sediment [ENVO:00002007]; material: shallow marine sediment [ENVO:03000034] sea grass bed [ENVO_01000059] ...
GATCGCACCAAACGCGCAGAGCGTCGGGGTCTCGTCGACAAAGCCCTGGATCTGGATCCCTTGTTGGGCGAAGCCCACGCAGCCCTGGCTTCCATACAGACAGCGGAAAAGGAGTACGACGCGGCCGAACAATCACTGCTGCGCGCGGTCGGGCTCAATCCGAGTGACGTTGATACGCGGCTGACCTATGCCGATTGGTACTTCCTGCAGGGACGCAAGGAGGAAGCCCTCGTCCAGGCGCGACTGGCTGCCGAACTCGATCCGCAGTCCAACGATGCGCAGGTACAGCTGGCTAACGTGCTCTGGTCAATGTCGCGATCCGAGGAGGCGATGGCTGTCATCCGGGATAATATCGAGCGCGCACCCGAAGTGCCGAGCAACTATGACTTGCTGATTCGCTGGCTGATCCAACTGGGCCGCGCCGGCGAGGCGGCTTACTACACGCACGCACTTTATCGCCTCGATCCGGACAACCGAAACCATCAACAGTTGTTGTGTGGCATCCATTACCAGTTCTGGGAAATTGATGAGGGTCTGGCATGTACGCGCGCCTATATTGAACGTCATCCCGACGACACCGAGGCCCGTAAGTGGTACGCCGGTTACACGGGCGACTACGAGACAGCGATCCGACTGAGCGAGGCCGACGTCGAGGCCACCCCCAACTGGTTTTACCGTCGGGTTCAACTGGCCCACTGGCTCAGTTACGACAACCAGTGGGAACGGGTGCTTGAAGAACTGGAAGCTGTGCTGCCGGGGCTCTTTGCCGAACCGCCGGTGGTGGACGACTGGACGGTGTGGCCGGCCAGGTTGGTCGCACAGGCCTGGATCGAGACCGGGCAGCAGGCACGGGCCGACGTCTTGTTGCAGGAGATTCTCGACACGATCGAGCGCATGAGAAAGTTACAGGGTTCCGGTTGGACCACCGGAGTCGATGACGTGCAGGTTTACGCCTTGCAAGGCGAACGCGATAAGGCCTTATCGAATCTGGAACGTGCCATCGACTCGGGATGGTGCTTTTTCTCCTACGACGTGAGCCGGGACCCGAGCCTGAATTCAATGAAGGAAGATCCGGAGTTGATCGCACTGTGGGACAAACTGAAGGCGCGGATGGCCAATGAACGGGAATGGTACGAGGCGCACAAGGACGATCCGCTATTCTGACAGCGGGCAGGAACCGACGGTTCTCGACCGCCTAGAGCTCTAACCGATTGAGCCTCAGTGCGTTTGCGATCACGGATACAGAACTGAGGCTCATCGCTGCGGCGGCAATCATCGGATTGAGAAGCAGCCCGAACCAGGGATAGAGAACACCTGCCGCCAGCGGCACTCCCAGTCCGTTATAGAGAAAAGCGAAGACGAGATTCTGGCGGATATTCGACATGGTCGACTCGCTCAGTCGCCTGGCGCGCACGATGCCAACCAGGTCTCCCTTTACCAGGGTGACGTCCGCCGATTCCATCGCTATGTCAGTGCCTGTACCCATGGCGACGCCCACGTCCGCCGAGGCGAGCGCGGGAGCGTCATTAACGCCATCACCGGCCATCGCGACTCTGTGTCCGTCGCTTTTTAGTTTCTCGATGGTCGAGACCTTGTGCTCGGGGAGTACTTCCGCGACCACCTCGTCGATTCCCAATCGTTGCGCGACGATCTCAGCGGTGCGACGGCTGTCACCCGTCAGCATCACGAGCCGCAGGCCCATGCTGTGCAAGCGTTCGATCGCCTCCGGAGTCGACTCTTTGAGCGGGTCCGCCACGCCGACAAGCCCGACGGTCTTACCGTCGATGGCGACGAACATCACGGTCTCACCGGTCTCCTGCAACTCCTCCGCCCGCTCCGCCAGCGGACCCGGGTCCAGATCCATGTCATCGAGCATGGCGGCATTTCCAAGCGCGACGCGCTGTCCATCCACCCGACCGGTCACGCCGCGACCCGCAATGGACTTGAAGTCCTGCGCGGCCCCGACAGTGATGTCCCGTGCCTCCGCTCCCGTGATGATGGCTTGCGCCAGCGGATGTTCGCTCGATCGCTCGAGGGCAGCTGCAAGGCGCAGCATCTTGTCCACATCGACTTCGCGAATCGTTTCGACCGAAACAAGGGACGGTCTGCCCTCCGTCAGCGTTCCCGTCTTGTCGATGACCAGGGTGTCTATTTCACGCATGCGCTCGATGGCTTCCGCGTTCCGGAACAGGACACCAGCTTTTGCTCCCTTGCCCGATGCCACCATGATCGACATCGGTGTCGCCAGTCCCAGTGCACAGGGACAGGCGATAATCAGGACTGCTACCGCATTGATGACGGCGTAGGCCAGCGCCGGATGTGGCCCCAACCAGGCCCACGCCACGAAGGAAATCACGGCGACGAAGATCACTGCCGGCACGAAGTAGCCGGCAACTTCGTCAACCAGTCTTTGCACAGGTGCACGACTCCTCTGCGCCATGGCTACCATCTGGACAATCCGGGACAGCATGGTGTCGGAACCGACGCGCGTTGCCTCGATAACCAGACTGCCGTTGCCATTGATAGTCGCCCCCACAACCACGTCACCATTCTTCTTCTCGACCGGAATCGGTTCACCCGTAATCATTGACTCGTCGACATTGCTGTGACCCGAGACGACCTGTCCGTCTACCGGCACCTTTTCCCCGGGACGAACGCGCAATCGATCACCCACAGCAACTTTCTCCAGCGGGACGTCCGCCTCGGAACCGGTGCCGTCGATCCGCCGTGCTGTCTTGGGCGCCATGCCAAGCAGACTCGTAATCGCCGCGCTGGTGCGACCCCGGGCTCCCAACTCCAGGACTTGCCCCAGCAAGACCAGCGTCACGATCACCGCCGAGGCTTCGAAATACACATCGACCTGTCCGTCAGGTCCCCGGAAAGCCGCGGGAAAGATGTCAGGCATTACGGTGGCCGTTACGCTGTAGAGGAAGGCCACGCCGGTTCCCAGCCCGATCAGCGTGAACATGTTGAGTTGGCGGTTGACGAGCGATCGCCAGGCTCGAACGAAGAACGGCCATCCGCCCCAGATGACGACCGGTGACGCCAGTGTCATCTCGATGCCACGACCAATATCCGGCGGCAACAGGCTACCCACGCCGGCCAACATGCCTCCCATGGCAATCAGGACAACCGGCAGGGTCAGGATCGCGCAGATGACAAAGCGGCGGCGCATGACCTCGAGCTCTGGATCGACCGCACTCTCCAGGGTCGGTACTTGTGGTTCCAGCGACATGCCACAGATAGGGCAATCACCGGGCTCCGCGCGAACGATCTCCGGATGCATGGGGCAGGTGTACAGCGCCCCGGCTATCGCCTCGCCGCGCTGCACCGCGGAAGTGGCGTGGTGATGACAGTGCTCGGCCAACCTTCTTTGCCTATCGATGCAATGGTGTGCCTGACAATGGCACCCACCAAGACTATAGACCACCCCAGGTCGCCACTTGCAGCGAATTGCGAGGCTAGTTTGCGCCTAAATGTGGCAGCCGCGCCACATCGATAGGTGACGATACGGACTTCAAGCGATCCGTCGATGTGCTAGCCTGCATGTACGCCGCGGCAGTGAACTGCGGCGTTTTGGGGTGAACAAAGGGAGAATCCATTATGGGGATGATGCAGGAATTCAAGACCTTCGCGGTGAAAGGCAACGTCGTCGATATGGCCGTCGGTATCATAATCGGCGCCGCCTTTGGCAAGATCGTTTCGTCATTCGTCAAGGACGTCATCATGCCGCCGATCGGCGTGATGGTCGGTGGCGTCGACTTCAGCGATCTCGCGTGGACGCTGCAGGAGGCGATCGGCGAGACGGCGGCCGTCACCGTCAACTATGGCGCTTTTTTGCAGACGATCGTCGATTTCGTGATTGTCGCCTTCGCGATCTTCATGGCGGTCAAAGCCATCAACAAGATGAAGAAAGAGGAAGAGGAAGCGCCCAAAGCGCCTCCCGCACCATCGAAGGAAGAAGTCCTTCTTAGCGAAATCCGCGATCTGCTCAAGAATCGCTAGTTAGTCGCCGACCGCTTGGGTTGGCATGGAAGAACTCCGCCGCTCGGCTGTGGTGGCGGAGTCTTTCGCATTCTGCGGCATCCGCCTGATCCGAATTCCACGAAACCATCAGGCGCCTGGGTCGTCACTCCGGAGTATCGACCCCGAAACTTGGGTGGCTAAAAACTGTACAAGCAGCTAGTTTCAGTAGTACAGGGCACGGGAGAATCACCATGAACCTCCAACGATCCGTACTACTGACGGTGCTGGCACCTGCGCTCGTACTCGTCGCCTGCGGTCCCCGCGAAGAAGCAATCAGCTTCAATACAGACGTGAAGCCGATCCTGGACCAGCACTGCCTCGAGTGCCATACGCCTGATACCGAAGGTTACAAGGCGAGTGGGCTGAGCGTCGCGACCTACGAGGACCTGATGGCAGGTACCAGTCACGGCCCAGTGGTCGTACCGGGCGATGCCTTCAACAGCAACCTCAACATCCTGGTCGAGGGTCGGGCGGACCCGTCAATCCAGATGCCACACGGGGAACAGAAGCTGTTCAAGGGCGATATCGAGACGCTGAGGGACTGGGTCGACCAGGGCGCACTGGACAACTAGGCGTTGCCAGGATTCAGGCCGCTTCGGACCTGGCAATAACCGGTCTCGACTGTGCCGGTGATCCTGCCGGTGCTATTCGCCGGGGCTGGCGTAGAAATGGATGACAGCTTCCAACTGCTCATCGGACATCTTCTTGAGATTGTCGATCATGACTCTTTCCGCCGTGCGATTGCCGCTTCGATAATCGACGATCGCGTTGCGGATATAGACACTATGCTGGCCTCGAAGAATACTGGCCTCGTCAACGGGGTCGGTACCAGCCATCGTGTGACACCCTTCACACCATCTATCGTGTACCGCTCGGCCTTCCTCGGCAAGCATCGCATCGAATTCGTTGGACACCTGCCGGTAAGGTTCGGCAGCGTAGAGCCGTGCCAGGGTCTCGATTGCAGTGTCGCTCAGCGGTCGCGCGATCTCGCACATGTCGAGGGGTGGGCACTCTTCGTCTGCGGCGCAGGCGGGCTGTCGACAGGGTCTTTCGTTGCCGCGGAAGTCATACAACGCGTTGGCCACCACGATTTCGGGCAAACCTGCGATGTTGGGAATGTCCTCCCACGGACTCATGCCGTCTGCGCCGTGGCAAGCCGCGCACTGATCGGTGATCCCGTCCCAGTCCTGTGCGGCCAATGGAAACGTGACGAACAGAACGATCAGCATTGCGATTCGCATGACGATTTCCCTGGCGGGTAGGTAACCCGCCTTCTACACCATTCTTAGCAGCGGCGACCCACAACTGCAAACAGGTCTTTGCCGGACATCGTCGTGGCGCGCCTGCGGATTCATGGTCCGCTGTCAGACCGACCTGCTCTGTCGGCCACCAGCCTGCTGACATCTGCGCCGGAATAGCCACCTTTCTGGGCTACGGTCATGACGGGCAACCTAAAGATCCGGGCGCTACCTCTCCCGCAATTCGGTCAGGCGTTGGCTTCCTCCGTGGCGATCTCGTCGCGCCACTCGCCGATATTCATCTCAATCGCCATGAACCCGCCGATCCACAGCAGCTCGTCCCAGACGTAAAGCCAGTGCGAGAGTGTTGCCCAGTAGGCGGCGGCCAGTAGCAGGATCCCGTACAGGAGAGCGTTCGCCCCGCGCGCAGACCGGACAACTGCGCCACCTGTGATCCCACGCTCCTGGAGCCGAACGACGAGTTCGATCAACAGCACGATCAGCAACCAGACGGTCGCCTCGACAAGGTCCACCCAGGCGAGATTGCGGGCAATGTTCAGCCCGGACGGGTCGGTCACCACGGATTCGGTGTCACCTTCGTAAAAGAACACATTGCCATCCGACAGCTCCTGGCAGTTGTCGGCGGTGATCAGCGTGTACTCGTAGTTGTACGTGTAAGAGACTTCACCGTCCTTGAGGTCGCACAGTTGCTCGACACCAGCGACAGGCTCCGCAGGATAGAGGTCCGCGACGGCGAGGGAGTAAGCATAGATCGTGTGCGCAAGAGACACGTAACAGATGATGCGAACACCGTGGATCAACTTCTCGGTGAGCGGCGTGAAGGCCTTGTCGCTTAGCGCATAGGTCTCCAGTTCGAACAGCCCGAGCAGGAGAAACCAGGCCACCTCGTCGATCGAGGCGGCGAATGACGTTGTCCAGTCGATCCAGGTACCACCGGCGCGCAGTGTGTGCTGTGCCACCTCCCAGTCCTCGAGGACATAGAAAATGAAGTTGACGATCAGGAGGCTATAAACGGTCCACTTGATCAGTTGCTTGATCGCATGCGGACTCATGCGCGCAGCTTCCTCTCTACTACCCATCAGTATTTGTGCATCGTCTGCATCGTCATTCGCGCAAGTGGGACACATCCGACAGCGTCTGCGCGCATTCCTGCCGGTGATCCGCAAATGTCTCGGTACTGACGAACAGACCCAGCGGGCCGAGCAGCGTGAAGCGGCCCGCTGCTCGCGCCGCCGAACCGGCCGCCCGCAAGGTATTGACCTGCAGCCGCGGGGCGCGCATCGGCCCCTTGATCTCTACGTCCACATTGTGCGCCATGGCACGTACCCTCTTGGCCTGCGGCACGAGCCGCACCCGCATTGTCTCTGTATGTAGATTGATGGTGCCCTCGCCCCGCGTCAGGGCGTCGTCGGTATCCACGACGAGGACATTAGTACGCCCGATCCCGGCGTCGATCGGCAGATCGAGCATGGCGCAGATGACCTTGATGTCCTCTCTCCGCTCGACCCAGGGGATGGTCCGCACGAGCGTGTCAGTGAAGTGCAGGGGAACCACTGTGTTTGGTATGACCGCATCGCTGATCAGCACGGCCACATTGCCGTTGGCAGACTGCGCCAGTTCTCTCGGTGTACGTCCCCTGGAGTCGAAAGACAACGCCAGATCGACCTGTCCCTCGGCCGCCCGTTCGATGCCGGCACGCCGCAGCAGGCTGCCGAGATCGAACCCCAGGCTCTCCGCGCGGACGGCCAGGCGGGAGACCTCTCCGGACTCCAGTGTCAGGCCGCCGCTAACGGCCGAGCCCAGGTAGCGCAATGCAAACGGGTCCACGCGCAATGTTCCGGCCTCGAGGAGCAAGCGGCCGTCCGTCACTTCAAGTCGTCCCGTTCCGGCCATCAGCTCCAGCTCGTGCATCGCCACGTCGAGTGCCAGACCTTCCATCCACTCCAGTGGCAAAGGCTTGTCGGGAAAGATGGGACTCGTCGCCTTGTCGCCGGGAACCTCAGCATTATCGCTGCTGCTGTCGCGGGCCAACCACGGTGTCACATCAAGTTGTCCGGGTCTGAAGGAGCCGCTGACGCGACGCAGCCCCGGGGTACGAAGATCGAAATCGAAGTCGCCCTGGAGGCGGCTGTCGCCGATCACCAGGTCGGTGACGCCAATCCCGAATATATTGGGGCCGCCTGATACCTGCATACGCGCATCGAGCGAACCCAGTCTGTCCCACACCGGGTGGTCCCACGGCAGGATCGCTCTGACGGAGTCGGCCACCCCATGCACGCTGATATCGATGTCACGGGTGTTGAGTACATCACCTATCCGTCCCTCTACCCGCAAGTCGGACCGGGCGGTCGTCGCCTGCCCGCGTAGCTGCTCGACCCCTATTGCCTGCCAGGTGCCGCCGACCATGCCGGACATCCTGAACGCATCGGTTGTCAGCCACTCCTCACCGATCATTGCACCCAGCCGGGCAAGATCGGCACCTTCCACGGTCGTCTCCAATCCAAGTACGCCGCGGTCAAAGACATCGTCAATCGAACCCTGCGCCTCTATCGTGGCTGTGCCGATGCGAGCGCTTGCTCTGACATTCCGAACATTCGGCGCTGCAGGATGGCCGATGACGCGGGCACGTACCCGGAAACTGTCGGTGCTGGGAAACCGGAGGCCGGCTTCAGCAAGCTCCAGGTCATTGACGTCCAGGCCTTGCAGGTCACTTTCGAGATCGAGTCGCGGCACCTCCAGAATGTCGCTGATCGTACCGCTCGCCAATAGACGCAGTTCATCGAGACTGAGTTCAGCCTCGTTGATCATCAGATCCAGGTCGTGGCGGTCACCGGTAACCCGACCCCGCATGGAAACCTGGTCGGTCTCCGGTAATTCCAGATCGAAGAGGTCAGACAGATGCGCCAGTTTTTCTCCGGTCAGATGGAACCCTATGGCTATGTCACGCAGGTGGATAACGTCGCCGATTCTTCCACTCACCGTCGCTTCGAGGTCGCCTTCCCGAAGCAGACCGGACAGGTTTTCAACCGCCGGATTGGCGAGTCGACCCGACTCAGAGAACTCGAGATCGACGAAATCAAGATCGGGCAGATCGATCGGCAGCTGATGGCCGGCGGCACCTATGTTCTCGCCCCGAATGCGATAGGCGAGCTTTGCGTCGTCGCCCTGCAAAATGTTCCCGATGCTGCCCGTGATGGTCGACTGCAGGTTGCCATGGCGCAGTTCGATGTCGAGTTGATCTGCTGCGAGCTCATGTCGGTTACCGCGCAGGTTCCCCGTGGCGGAAAACCGGTCGGTCCGTAACCAATCGCTGTCCGCCACCTCTGTAATCGTCGCCAGTGACTGTCCGCTCACATCGACACGCAGATCGAGTCCATCCACCCTGGCGATGTCCTCGGCGCGTCCTGCGACGGCAACCTGAAATCCCTGCCCATCGACCCGGGCCTGCAGGCCCTCCATAGCCAGTTTCTCGCCTTCGCCCAGCAGCTTCGCCTGCAACTCGTATCGACCGATCTCCGGGATCGGCAGATCGGTCCACTCGAGCAACAGCGCCGGACGGCGGCCACGTACTTCCAGGTCGATTTCCACGCCCTGGTAGTCCCGGAAATCCTGATCGGCGACCCGCCCCGAGGCTCGCAAGCCTGTTTCGCCAAGCTGCCCTTCCACGAGCAGTTCGAAACCCTGATCTGACAGCAGCTGCGACACATTGCCCATGCTCCCCGATAATTCGAGAGGCAGGTCCGCCACAACACCATCGAGTTCGAAAACGACGGGAGCCGCTCCACTCGCGGCACGAAATCTGACATGCTCGAGATCGATCCGTTTGATGGTCCCATTCAGGGAGTTGAAGTAGCTGATGCTGAGATCGGATCCGAGTAGAGTGTTGACGCGAATCTCGCGGCCGCCGGAACCGCCGTCTGCTCGCGACTGGCTCCAGTTGCCCCGACCCGACCGGTCGTTTTCGAGCCACAGATCAATGTCTCTGAATTCCAGCCTTGTGATGACCAGGCGATCCTGCAGCAGCGGCAAAGCGCGTAACTGGATCTCCACCTGGCCGACCGTGGCCATGTCCGGCCGGGTGCCCCATTCTGAGTTCGCTATCGCAATGTCGACCAAAGTGACCGTCGGCAAGAGATTCAGTTCGACCTTCGGCACACTACCGATCGTTACGGTGCGACCCAGCGCTGACTGCAGCGCCGCCTCTATCTGTTCCCTGAAAACCTGGTTGTCACGAGACGAGAGATACAGATAGCCACCAACCGGTATCGCGATCACCGCGATCAAGAGGACAAGCAAAGGGATCAGAAGACGTTTCATCTCTGAACGATCATTCCTGTCTGGAAACCGGAAGCTGGCACGCCGCCGATCATATCAGGGGCCCGTCATGCGGTTTCAGCGCTAGCGGGTATCCAGCTCAGCGGTTTGGGCATGGTCCTCAGGCATTGGGGTCATCCAGGCCCTGGACAAGACCATCGACCCAGGACGAGAACTCCCGGGAAAAACCATAGCCCACGTCCTGCCAGAATTCTTTCGCACCCGGCGTCCGTAAGTAGTCCCTGAAGAACTTCGTATATCCCTCCCAGTGCGCAGCCGGCATCAGTCCAAGTTCATACTGGCGATGGTAGGTTTCCGCATGCAGGAAGAACTGCATGTGCGCCCACCAGCGGAAAAGTTGGTCTCCCTCCGTCAGTGGTTGCTCGCTGTGCACTTTCGCCAAACGATCCGCGTGCTGCGCGTGGAACATCGAGACCTGCATGGCGAATTCGGAAATGGCATGCCGCGCGCTAGCGCTGTTGACCCGATTACTCTGGCGCACCTGGAGGGCCAGGTAGACCAGCGATATCACGACGGCGACCGCTGCGATCAGTTCGGCGATCTGAACCCAGGTTTCGAGTGTCACGGATCAGCCCTCCCCGCCTGATTCCTTTGGCACATTATTTTGGATGTTCGATCGCATGCCGGATCACATCCTTGACGACGGCGTCTTCAAAATCGTCACGCGGGTTGAAGTTGATACACCCCTTGCCGGTCTTGATCCCCGGATACGCCTTCTTGAATTCCACCAGGTGATGCGCACCACAGGTGTACAGGGACACATAGCGCTTCTGATTCGCCAGGGCCACCCAACCGTCCCCGAACCTGTAGGTCGGCATCCGGTAGGAAAGGTCGACATCCGCTTCCGGGAAGAGATCGAGGATCAACCCGTGCAGACGTTCCACGAGCGGCTTCCTGTCCGCCGGCACAGCGTCGAGATATTCCAATGCTTCAGTGCTCACCATGTTTGATTGGACTCAGTCATTACTCCGCCGGAGTCGTCGTTGACGACGCATCGACATGACGGCCGCCGTCATTGCCACGACAAAGAACGCGTGTACGATCCAGTCCGGCAATACGGCGAACAGGTCGTTGACATCGGTCCCCGCACGCCAGAAACCACTCTGGTAGTTATAGGCCAGATCGATCAGCGGCGACAGCAGGCCGAACAGGACCACCAGGAATCGGGCGCGGCCGGACATGGGGAGAGTTAGCAAGGCGATCGTTGCCAGGATCAGGGCGGCATCGGACAGGAAAGGCGCAGCGTCCGTCAGCCAACTGGTGTCACCCGAGTGCTTCACATAGCCGAAGTAAAAGCCGAGCTCCGGGTGGATGCCAGGCAATAGTCGCACCTCCTCTATGGTGGCGCCTTCAAGCGACGCAGCGAGAGCATGGCTTCCTTCGTGCCGGGACGTCGTCCATATGACCACCGCGACTGCGATCACGATCGGCATGATGGGCACGGCAACTAGAGCTCGACCATGTCTTCCTTTAGGCCGGTCACCAAAGCTGCGATCGCGTTGCATTCGGCCTCATGCACATCAAGAGAGTGCATCGTCGCACCGGCATGA
>CAJIAD010000039.1_pt1 | contig 11166 bp, 10 predicted proteins | sample 9198981 | NCBI WGS metagenome assembly CAJIAD01 (sample SAMEA7708274, study PRJEB35096) | sediment metagenome | biome: marine neritic benthic zone biome [ENVO:01000025]; feature: sediment [ENVO:00002007]; material: shallow marine sediment [ENVO:03000034] sea grass bed [ENVO_01000059] ...
CCAACGGGAATACAATCGGGCCATTACCTCATTTTGTGATGACCGTGGCATTCCGGTGTTCGATCCTATGCCGGCGCTGGAGCAGGCGGCTTCGGGCCGTCCCATACACCGGATCGGCGCTGATCACCACTGGTCAGCCGGTGCCCATGAGATCGTGGGCACAGAACTGGGTGACTTCCTGATCGGGGCGAATCTCGTCGGCGCATCGGGCGCCGCAAGCTCCTGGAAAGAGACAGATTCAGTCAGCGAGAATTGAGAGTCCCGAGCTGTCCAGACCTCCGGCCGTCGCCGGCAGGTCAGTCCCCAGACTGGCTGTCTATCCAGCCGTCCGACCGTTTTTCTCCGGCAGAGACCCTCCGAATCGAGAGAAGCGGGGGCCCGCGACCAGCCCTCGAAGGTCGATCCGGCCTCATCGCAATCCGTTGAAACACAAGTCCTTATTCGCGCTCCCGATGCGACGGAGATCACATCGGTATTCGACATAAAGTACTAGACTCTGGATGAGACCTTGGGCATCTATCAACATGAGTGAAGTACAAGAAATCATCAGCAAACGTGCGTCGACCGGGTCAGGGGCGGAGGCGGCTGATCAGAGTAGCGAGCGGCCGCTGATCTCGATCATTCTGCCTGCCTACAACGAAGAGGCGTTGCTCGAGCCGCATCTCACCGAGTTCCACGAGTACCTTCTGACCATCGAGGAGCGCTATCGGTGGGAACTCCTGATCGTTAACGACGGGAGTCAGGACCGGACCGGTGAGATTGCCGACCGGTTCGCCGCCGGGCACCGGGGTGTCCGTGTGCTCCATCATCCCCATAACTTCGGTCTCGGCCAGGCCCTCAGATTCGGCTTTGCAAATACCCGTGGTGATTACGTCATCACGATGGATGTGGATCTGAGCTATGACGTCCGGCATATCGCCGAACTCGTCGACAAGATGCGTGAGGGCCGGGCCAAAATCGTGCTCGCCTCGCCCTATATGGATGGTGGATCCATTACCAACGTCCCGTTCCTCCGCAGAACATTCAGCACGCTCGGTAACAAATTCCTCAGTTTCTTCGTGCGTGGCCATTTTTCGACCCTGACCTCCATGGTGAGAGTCTACGATGGTCCGTTCATCCGCTCGCTGGACCTTCGAGCGCTCGGCATGGATGTGATGCCGGAGACCTTGTACAAGGCGATGGTGCTGCGCGCCAAGATCGAGGAGGTGCCTGGCCGGCTGGACTGGGCGCCCCAGCTCAAGTACGGCCAGACCCGGACTTCGAGCATGCGGCTTCTGCGGCACATTTTTTCCACGGTGCTTTCCGGGTTCGTGTTCCGGCCCTTCCTGTTCCTGGTGTTGCCCGGGCTGGCGATAGGCATCTTTGCCGCCTACGTGAATTTCTGGATGTTTGTGCATTTCTTCGAAGCAATTCATCAGCTTAGCGAAGCCGGTGTGGACTATTCCCTGACCGAAGCCTTCGCCATGGCCTACAACGCATACCCGCATACATTCGTCACGGGTCTGATGTCTGCGACGCTGGCTATCCAACTCGTCGGCCTCGGCGCTATTGCCCTGCAAAACAAACGCTATTTCGAGGATCTTTTTCACCTGGGGTCCACCGGGCTGCGCAAACTGAAACGTCCGATCGACTGAGACATCTGTGAAGCGGGTCCCATCTCTGCGAGCCGAGGTTTGTGACAATAAGCTGTTGAAGTTGAATGAGTTTCGATCCGGATGAGCTGTTGATCGGAGCTTGTTTGTCAGTCGCAAGGAATCATCCGGGATTAGTCGATGTCACAGCGCGCCATTCTTGTCACCGGTGTTGCCGGGTTTCTGGGTTCCAACCTGCTCGAGCATCTGCTCGCGGAGGGCCATCGCGTCGTCGGCATCGATAATCTCTCCATGGGTCTGCGTTCCAACGTCGCCGCGGCACTTGAGCATCCCGGTTTCCGCTTCATCGAAGCCGATGCCATGGACCCGGCGGCGTTCGCCGATATCACTGAAGAGATCGACGTGGCCGTGCACCTGGCCGCGTTCAAGATCCCTCGTTATGGCAAGGCCATCGATACCCTTAAGGTCAATTATTACTGTACCGAGAACCTGCTGGAGTTCGGCCGAAGTCGAGGCATCAAGTGTGTCCTCGCATCCACCTCGGACGTGTATGGCAAAAATCCGGACGTCCCGTTCAGGGAGGACGGCACCGACAGCGTGATCGGCTCGTCCAAATCTCCCCGCTGGGCCTACGCGGTTTCAAAATTGTTCGACGAGCATCTCGCGCTCGCCTATCAGGATGCTTACGACTTCCCGGTGACACTGCTGCGGTTCTTCGGTTCCTACGGGCCCCGGCAGCCTCTGTCCTGGTGGGGCGGACCGCCACCGGTGTTCATCAACGCCGTCCTCAATGACGAGGTCATCCCGATCCACGGAGACGGACAGCAGACCCGCAGTTTCACTTTTGTGTCAGACACGGTGCGGGGCATCTACGCAGCCATCATAAAAGACGAGGCCAATGGCGAGATTTTCAATCTCGGCAACGATGAGGAAGTCACAATCCTGGAGCTGGCCAAACGCATCAAGCAAGCCAGCGGCACACCGGGAGAGCTGAAGATCGAATTTGTCCCCTACGAGTCGTTTTCCGGCAAGAAATATGAGGACGTGATGCGCCGTGTCCCCGACACGACTCACGCCGAGGATCTTCTCGGGATCCGCGCGGAGGTTTCGCTGGATGAGGGTCTGGCCCGGACTATCGAATGGCAGCGCAGCGTCACCGAAGGGGGCAACTTTGGCCAGCGCTAGCCAAAACAGGCGGGCGGCATGGCGGCGCTGAAAACCTGCGTGATCGGCGGCGGCCTCATGGGCATGGCCCTGGCGTACCGGCTGGCAAGCGACGGCCAGGCGGTCACGGTCATCGAAGCCGACCGCCAGCTGGGCGGACTGGCCACCTGGCACGATTTCGGCGGCTTCGACTGGGATCGTTTCTACCATGTGATCCTGCCGACGGATCGGCATCTCATTCGTTTTATTTCGGATATCGGTCTGTCCGGCCAGCTCGAGTGTCAGCGTAACTACACCGGTTTCTTTGTCGACGACACCATGCACTCGATCAGCAGCAACATGGAATTCCTCAAATTCCCGCTGCTTTCGCTGATGTCCAAGGCCAGGCTGGCATGGACCATGCTCTATTGCTCGCGGATCAATGACTGGCGACGGCTGGAGCAGGAGTCCATCGAGGATTTCCTGCTGCGCACCTCGGGTCGCGAAACCTACGAGAAGCTCTGGCGCCCGCTGCTGCTGGCGAAACTCGGAGAAAGTTACACCCGCGTCTCGGCCGTCTTCATCTGGTCCTATATCAAGCGTATGTTTTCCGCCAGGGACCGATCGGCCAGCGCGGAACAACTCGGACACGTCAACGGCGGCTACCGGATGATCTTCGTGCGCCTTGCGCGGGACGTTCATGCCGCCGGCGGCAGCATCAGGACCGGCGAGCGGGTCACCTCGGTGCGCGCTACGGCTGATGGGACCCTGGCTGTCGCCTCGACCACCGGCAGCGAGGTGTTCGACCATGTGATCTGCACCAGTCCGGTTTCGGTCCTTCGCAAGGTCGTGGACTCGGATCTGCTGCAGGTCGAGAACAGAGGGGGAGACGTCGAATATCTCGGCGTGGTGTGTCCGGTCATCGTCAGCCGGCGTCCGCTGGTGCCTTTCTATGTCGTCAACATTGCAGACAGTGCGGTGCCCTTCACGGGGATGATCGGCATGAGCACGGTGATCGATACCCGGCATACCGGTGGCCGCTATCTGACCTATCTACCGAAATACATGCTCTCCACCGATCCCTATCTGGAGCGCGGCGATTCTGAGGTCGAGGCCGAATTCATGCAGGGCGTGAAGAAGATGCTCCCTGAATTCGATCCCCAGGAGATCGAGAGTTTCCACGTCAACCGGGCGAGCAAGGTGCAGCCCCTGCAGGTGCTGGGTTATTCGGAACTGGTGCCTCGGATCGACACCCGTCATCCTGGGTTGTTCGTCCTCAATACATCACAGTTCGTCAACGCGACCCTCAACAACAACGAGGTGATCGGAGCGGTCGACCGATTCTACGCCGGCCACCGCCATGTCTGGCAGCAGCAGGCCGCGTGAGGGGTTCATTCCATGGCTGACGGTTTCTTCGCCCACGAGACGGCCTGCATCGACGAAGGCGCCGAGATCGGAGCCGGCACCCGAATCTGGCATTTTTGCCACATCATGCCGAATTCGCGGCTCGGCGAAAACTGCAACCTGGGCCAGAATGTGGTCGTGTCTCCCGGCTGCGTGATCGGCGATAACGTCAAGATCCAGAACAATGTGAGCGTCTATACCGGCGTGATCCTGGAAGACGATGTGTTCTGCGGCCCGTCGATGGTGTTCACCAATGTGATCAATCCCCGCAGTCACGTGGAGCGGAAGGACGAGTACCAAACCACCCGGGTCAAACGGGGTGCGACCATCGGCGCTAACGCGACGGTGCTCTGCGGGGTAACGCTGGGCCGTTATTGCTTTGTCGGTGCCGGGACCGTGGTCACCCGGGACGTGCCGGACCATGCACTATGGGTGGGTAACCCCGGCAGATTGCGTGGCTTTGTCTGCGCTTGTGGCTGCAAGTTAGAGGTGGCGGCCGGTGAACGCGACGCGGACTGCGTATGCGAGTCTTGTCGCGGCCAGTACTCGATCCGTGATGGTGTGGTGAAGGAGTCTGATTCATGAGCATGCAGCAGCCCGACCGGGCAATGGCGCGGCCGGTCAATGTGCCCCTGCTGGACCTCAAGGCCCAGTACGAACCCCTGCGAGATGAGATCCAGCAAGCGATCCGCGAAGTGTGCGACAGCCAGCATTTCGTGATGGGGCCCAGGGTGACCGAGCTGGAGGAACGGGTCGCTGCCTACAGTCAGGGCCGATTCGGTATCGGCGTCTCCTCGGGCACCGATGCGTTGCTGGTGGCGCTGATGGCACTGGATATCGGGCCCGGGGACGAAGTGGTCACCACGCCGTTCTCGTTCTTCGCCACCGGTGGCGTAATAGCACGGCTCGGGGCGCGGCCTGTGTTCTGCGATATCGATCCGGACACCTACAACATCGATCCCGATGCGGTCGGAGAATTTCTGCGCGGGCGATGCTCGATCGAGAGCGCCGGGCCGATCAACAGGACGACCGGAGGCCGGGTGCGGGCGCTGGTGCCGGTCCACCTGTTCGGCCAGACGGCCGACATGGAGGCGTTGATGGACCTGGCCCGGGAGTTCGGCCTGCATGTGGTCGAGGACGCCGCCCAGGCGATCGGCAGCGAGGATACGGCGGGCCGGCGGGCCGGCTCTATCGGCGATATCGGCTGCTTCTCCTTTTTCCCGAGCAAGAACCTGGGCGCATTCGGTGACGCCGGCATGTGCGTGACCAGTGACCCCGATCTGGCCGAGCGGCTGCGGGTCCTGCGTTTGCACGGCGGAAAACCCAAGTACTATCACAAACTGGTTGGCGGCAATTTCAGGCTGGACGCCATCCAGGCGGCAGTGCTTCTGGTCAAGCTTGCCCATCTCGATGACTGGACCGCGGCCCGTCAGGAGAATGCGCGTCGTTACGACGAACTGTTCCGCGCTACCGGGCTACCGGTCGGCACACCCACCGTCCGTCAGGGCGTCCGTCACATATTCAACCAGTACACGATCGATGTGGCCGACCGCGATGGTCTCCGGGCGCATCTGTCCGAGCGCAACATCGGCAGCGAGGTTTACTATCCAGTGCCTCTGCATCTGCAGGAGTGTTTCCGGCATCTGGGATATAAGCCAGGGGACTGTCCCCACGCCGAGGCCGCCGCCAGCCGCGTGCTGTCACTCCCGATCTATCCCGAACTGCCGGCGTCGCACCAGCAGTACGTGGTCGAGGCCTTTGCCGCCTATCCGGGGCTGACCGCCTGAGGCGCCGGGATGGACGAGATGCGGACATTGGTCTCGGTAGTGGGTGCACGACCACAGTTCGTCAAGCTCGCGCCGGTGGCGAGGGCCCTTGCCGCACGGGAAGGCGTCGTCCACCGGGTCGTGCACACCGGTCAGCATTATGACGAGAACATGTCCGCCCGGCTGTTTGAAGAATTGGAGCTACCGGCGCCGGATCTGAATCTCGGGGTGGGTTCCGGCAGCCACGCCGGGCAGACCGCGGCGATGCTGATCGGTCTGGAGGCAGCGTTCACGGACTACATGCCGGCGGCAGTCGTGGTCTATGGCGACACCAACTCGACTCTGGCGGCCACCCTTGCGGCAACGAAGATACACATCCCGGTCGCGCACGTGGAGGCCGGGCTCCGCAGTCACAACCGATTGATGCCGGAGGAGATCAACCGGTTGGTGGCGGATCATTGCGCGGATCGTCTGTATGCGCCGACACCCCGAGCCATGAGCAATCTCGGGATCGAGAACCTGGCGGGCAGGGCCGTCCTATGTGGCGACGTCATGCTTGACGCGTTGCTCCGTGCGGTGGACCTGGCGGAGGACAGAAGCCGAATTCTGAATACCCTGGAGCTTGAGCCAGGTCGGTTCGCCCTGGTGACCATCCATCGGCCGGCGAATACCTCGGTCGGCGTTCTGGAATTCCTTATGCGGACGCTGGAGGACACGGCCCGGCAGCACCTGCCGCTGGTTTTCCCGGTACACCCCCGGACCCTCGCGGTGTTGGAACGGATGGGCTATACGGCCCCGGCTGACGTGCACTTGATCGAGCCGCTGGCGTACCTCGATATGATCGCACTGCTCCGCGCAGCGGCGGTCGTGATCACCGACTCCGGGGGCGTGCAAAAAGAGGCGGCCTTCCTGCACACGCCCTGTCTCACCCTGCGTTCGGAAACCGAATGGACCGAGACCGTAGAGATCGGTGTCAATCGCCTGGTCGCCGGCGACGATCTGGTGTCGAGCGTGGGCGAGGTTCTCGCCGCCTCAGACCTGTTCGATGAGCCGACGCTGGAGCGACTCCAGGAGCATTACGGGACCGGCAATGCGGCGGCTGTCATCGCGGACGATCTGGTCCAGTGGCTTAAGTGAATTGTGCTGAATGAGTGTGATCTGAATGACAAGCTATGTGAATGAACGGATCGTCAGTATCGCCGTCGTCGGCGTCGGTGGTTGGGGCAAGAATCTTGCGCGCAATTACAGCCAGATGCCGGACTCGCATCTGAAGTACCTGTGCGACCTTGACGAAGACAAGCTGGATGTGGCCCACAGCCAGTTCCCGGCAGAGAAAGTGACGACACGATTCGATGACCTCACGGCCGATCCGGATCTGGAGGCGATCGTCATCGCGACCTCCGCGCCTACCCACTATGATCTGTGCAAGCGGGCGTTGCTGGCCGGTAAGGACGTCTACGTGGAGAAGCCGTTTGTCTTGTCTACGGCGGAGGCGGAAGAAATCGTCGCATTGGCGAAGGAGCGGGAGCGAGTGCTGATGGTGGGGCATCTGCTGGAATACCATCCGGTCGTCCGCAGGCTCAAGGAGATGGTGGATTCCGGCGAGCTCGGCGAGGTCCGCTACATTTACAGCCAGCGGCTGAACCTGGGCACCGTCAGGACCGACGAGAACGCCCTGTGGAATTTCGCGCCCCATGACATATCGGTCATCCTCTATCTGCTTGGACTTTCGCCCAGCGACGTCTCGGCCAGGGGCCAGGGTTATCTGAAGAAAGGCGTGGAGGACGTGGTCTTCCTGGCTCTGAATTTCAATGACCGGGCCATGGGGCACGTCCACGTCAGCTGGCTGGACCCGCACAAGGTCCGGCGGATCACCATCGTGGGCAGCAAGCGGATGGCCGTGTTCGACGACCTCCAGCCGAATGAAAAGCTCAAGATCTATGACAAGGGGGCGGAGGTCAACACCGACTACGACACCTTCGCCGAGTACGTCGGTCTGCGATTCGGCGACATTACCGTGCCCTATATCCGGGTGGGTGAGCCGCTGCGGGAAGAGTGCGAGCATTTCCTGCAATGCGTCCGCCAGCGCCAGCAGCCGCTGAGTGACGGATTGGACGGGCTGCGGGTGGTCAAAGTGCTGGAAGCGGCGGGGCGCTCGCTGGCTCAAAACGGCACGCCGGTTTCCCTCGGAGGCTAGAGCCATGGGCGATAAGTCATTGATGAGCCTGTCGCTCGATCTGGACAACAAGTGGTCCTATCTGCGTACCTATGGCAACAGCGACTGGGAGCAATTCCCCAGCTATCTGGACCTCGTCTGTCCCAGGATCCTGGACTTCTTCGAGGCCCGCGACATCAAGATCACCTTCTTCATCGTCGGCAAAGACGCGTCGCTGGCCCGGAACCGGGCGGCCATCGCCAGCCTGAGCGACGCCGGTCATGAGATTGCAAACCACAGCTTCTTCCATGAGCCCTGGCTGCATCTCTATACCGAGGAGGATTTCGAAAAGGACCTGGAAAATGCCGAGGACGCGATTGGCGATGTGACCGGCATCAAGGTCAACGGTTTCCGTGGTCCCGGCTACAGCCTGACCGCCACCACCCTTCGCGTGCTCAAGCGCCGAGGCTACCGTTACGACGCCACCGCGTTCCCGAATCTGCTCAATCCGCTGGCCCGCGCCTATCTGTTTGCGACCGCAGGACTATCCCGGGAGGAGCGGAAGAAACGCAAGGCCCTGTTCGGGTCGTTCGCCGACGCCCTGCGGCCGGTCAAACCCTACCGTTGGGACCTGGGTCCCGAGTCGCTATTGGAATTGCCGGTGACAACGATGCCGGTGTTCAAGACGCCGATCCACTTCAGTTACCTGACCTATCTCGGGATGTTCTCCGAGACGCTGGCCATGGCGTATCTGAACGTGGCGATCGCCATGTGCCGGCTGACCGGGACCGAGCCGTCGATGCTGCTACACCCGCTGGATTTCTTAAGCGGTGCAGACGATACCGATCTGGTCAGCTTTCCGGCCATGCGGATGCCTCTGGCAAAGAAGCTCCGCCTGATGGGCGTATTTGTCGATCGGCTCAGCGAGCACTTCACCCCGGTCACAATGGGTCGGCACATCGACAGCATCGCGTCCGGGCGGGCCCTGAAGGGGTATGCGCCGACGTTCTCGACCCAGGAAGCCTGAACGGGATGCGCCTTAGCCGATTGACAATGTGGTTCGCACTGATCGTTACGGTCTGCTTCGGGCTGTCTTTCCTCGGCCGATGGCATTTCATGCTCGACAACCTGTCCAGCTTCCGGGTGCATTTCGCGCTCGCCTTTCTATTGTGCGCGGGTGTGTTTCTTGCGACGCGGGCATACCGCTGGCTGGGACTGACAACACTCGGTCTGCTAGTCAGCCTTGTCGGCATCATCCCCTGGTATCTGCCGGGCGTCGAATCGGCTGTCGCCGGTGAGCAGGGCTCGATCCGGCTGTTTGCGTCGAACGTCTCTCCCCGGCTGGATGACCCGAACCCGCTCATCGGGCTGATCCATGAGCAAAGCCCGGATGTGGTGGGGTTGATCGAAATCACGCCGGAGTTTTTGTCCGGTCTGGGGTCGGTCACCGAGGATTATCCCTATCGATTCGAAGCCCCGGCGGATGGCTTCTGGGGTCTGGCACTGTTCAGCAAACAACCGTTGTCCGGCGCCAGGCTGGTCCGGTTCGGCGACGGCGTGCCGCCGGTGATTGTCGCCGAGCTGCATGATGGGGATACCGTGGTCGAATTGATCCTTGCCCACCCATTCCCACCGATGACATCGGAGCTGTCCGGACTGCGTAATCTGCAGCTGCAGGGGATCGCGGCGCACGTCGCGCGCGCGACCCGTCCAACCATCGTCATGGGCGATCTGAATGTCGCGCTGTGGAGCCCGTACTATCGGGATTTCGTCAGCGACGCAGGCCTGACCAATGCCCGGCGGGGCAGAGGCGTCGCATCCACCTGGCCGCCGAACAGCCTGCTCGGCGTGCCGATCGATCATGTCCTGTATTCCGACGGCATCACCGCTGCGGGATTCCGCGTTCTGCCGCCTTTTGGATCGGATCATCTGCCGGTGATCGCGGACCTGGTTATCCAACCGGTCACCGCCACCGTCCGGCGGGGGCCAGCATCCGGGGCAGCCGCCGTCACGAGTGGGAAGAGGCGGTGACGCCATGACCCGACCCGATCCAAAATCCGGCGACGCGATGAACAAGCGGGATCTCAGGGACCTACGGCAGGCTTTCGGCCAGTTCGCCACCGGAGTGACCGTCGTCACCACGGCTGGACCGGGACCCGAGCCGATCGGCATTACCGCGAACAGTTTCACCTCGGTGTCGTTGCAGCCGCCCATAGTGCTGTGGTCGCTGTCGGATGAGGCCCTGTCGCGCCAGTGCTTCGAGCAGGCCGGGCACTTCTGCGTGCACGTCTTGACGGCCGCTCAGCGGGAGGTCTCGCAGCGATTCGCATGTCGCGGCAATGACAAGTTCGACGGCATCGACTGGCGTTGGGGGCGCCATGCGCTGCCCGTCCTCGACGAGTACGCGGCACGCTTCACCTGCAGGACGACCCATCAATATCCGATCGGCGACCATATTGTCTTCATCGGTGAAGTCCTCGACTACGATCAAAGACCGCAGCGGCCGCTGGTCTTCCACGGAGGCCAGTATGCGGTCACCGAAAGACGCGTCATGGAAGATGCGGCGCTTCAGCCCGGAGAGGACCCACCGTTTTCGACCAATCGCCGGGGGAACGGCGGGTGAGCGCCCGGATCGATACTGGCCCCGCTGCCGGGGAGACAGAATCCTCGGTGGCTTATCCGACGTCGACGCCCGAGGCGGAACCCAAAGCTCGGAACCCGTTCGTCTGGAGCATGCTCGGGATCGGCCTCGGTCTTGGCCTGCTTTACGCGGCGATCCGCAAGGTTCAGTGGTCGAGCCTGATCAACACGCTTGAAGGCGTCACGCTCGTCTGGCCGGCGGGCATTCTCGGTATCGTCTTCGCCTTCGTCATCATCAAGGCGTGGCGTTGGCAACTGCTCTTGCGCTTCGTGCCCGGCGTGACCTTCAGGGAGTTGCACGCGGCGGTCTATATCGGCCTGGCCGCCAATTTTTTTGTCGCACACATGGGGGAGTTCCTGCGCACGGCTATGCTTTCCCGACGATGCCACGCGCCATTCAGCGGTGTGTTTGCGTCCGTGTTGGTGGAACGGGTTCTGGACTTCATCGCCTTGCTGATGCTCCTGG
>CAJIAD010000047.1_pt1 | contig 10982 bp, 16 predicted proteins | sample 9198981 | NCBI WGS metagenome assembly CAJIAD01 (sample SAMEA7708274, study PRJEB35096) | sediment metagenome | biome: marine neritic benthic zone biome [ENVO:01000025]; feature: sediment [ENVO:00002007]; material: shallow marine sediment [ENVO:03000034] sea grass bed [ENVO_01000059] ...
GACCTCCGGACCGCCGGATAACCACTCTGTCAGTTCCGCCGTCCCCGCTTCTGTTCTTTCGTAGATTCTTCGAGACGGTCCTTTCTCTGACGGTGCCTCCGCGGCATCGAGCCAGCCTTTCCCCTCCAGCGATTTCAGCGTCGGGTAGATCTGCGACAGGTTCGCGGCCCAGAAATGCCGCAACGCGGTTTCGAATACCTTCTTCAGGTCATAGCCGCTGGCAGGCTCGTCGAGCAGCCCCAGCAGGATGTGTGGCAGGCTCAAGTCGGCTGTCCCGCCGTTTCACCGAAGCGTCGACGATAGAATCGCGTCCAGATAACGGTGGCCGGAATCCCGATCGCGGCAGGCAGGATCCAGGGAACGACGCCGACCCATCCTTCCAGGTTGTAGCCGAAAAACTCTCTCGAACCGAAGACCGCAAAGGCGGTGTGAAAGGCGATGCCCGCACCGATCATGCCGCCGAGGTGCTCGTACAGCCACTGGTGCCTCGAAACCGGCGGTTTCTGGCAGTAGGCGAGGATGCCTCGACCTGTGCCGAGTCCGACCGGGCTCAGGGCGAGCAGGATGATCATGTTGGGCGGCCTTAGCCAAAGTGCGAACGCGATCAGGAGGACGCTGGCGGCTATCGCGGTTCGTGCAAGCGCGATGCTGAGTGGTGTCGCTACGGCCGCTGGATCGCCCTTGCTCCGCAGGACGCCTATGGCGTGCCGGATGTTGATCCATGTAACCAGCGCCAGGTAGCCCAGGAACACCAGGAATGCATAGAGAGCGGCGTGGGTTTCCAGCGTGTAGCCCTCGAGTGCGAACTTGATGACGTGATAGACGACGGAGATCATCGCCGACGCCAGTACCACCCAGGCACAACGGACAAAGATCGTCCCGAAGCGGACATGGGTCGCTCCACCCTTGCGCGTCAGCACCGGCACCCAGAACGCAGCGAGCCCGGCAAAGCCGAAGATCACGTGAAGATATCGCAAAGATGATTCGAACCAGGCCATCAGGACCTCCCGTAGCCAGCCGGCTACTATATAAATCTTTATATATAAGTTTTTATATAGTAGGAATCCGGCTGAGCCCTGTCAACTTCTATCCCATGCGGGCTCGCCAGAACCCGACGCGGGAATTCAGACGATCGTGTGAGATCTGCTGATGTCTGCCAGGGATGGCGTTCCCATCAGTGCCATCGTCGTCTTCAACTCCTGGGTCAGGAGTCTGAGCGCCGTTTCGACACCCGCCTGGCCAAAGGCACCAAGGCCCCAAAGGTAGGGCCGGCCAACGCAGACCGCATCGGCACCCAGCGCGATGGCTTTGAATATGTCGATGCCGCGTCGAATTCCGCTATCCATGAGTACCGGAATCCGGCCATCTATTTCGGCGACCACCTCCGGCAGGTTTTCGATCGCCCCGACGCCGCTCTCCTCTGCGCGCCCTCCATGATTGGAAACAACCACCCCGTCGACACCGTGCTCCATGCACAGGGCTGCGTCCTCCCGCGTCACGATGCCCTTGAGAACCACCTTCATCGACGTGGCTTCACGAAGGCGGTCGACAAATTCCCAGGTCCAGCCCGGCGTGTCGAACTCTGCAAAGCCCGATATTCCCGTGCCGTCGTACATCGGCTTCCTGTCGAAGAATGCTGTCTTGCCTTCACGATGACACTCCGTGCAGTCCCGGGTGTCCGCCTGTCGTGCCCGCTTGGCTGTGAGGCGATTGCTGATAACGGGCAGATCAACCGTCAACACGACGACGGGCGATCCCGCGTCCTCTGCCCTGCGCAGGAGCATCTTCGTGATGTCCCAGTTGGATGTCGGGTAAAGCTGGTACCAGACCGGTGCGCCCCGTGCCTCGGTCACGGCCTCAACCGAATGCGTCGTGACGCTGGACAGTATCTGGAGGTGTTTGCCCTGGCGCGCGGCACGCGCCGTCGCCAGTTCCCCATCGGCATGGAATGCATTCTGGCTGCCGGCGGGGGCCAGGAGGATGGGCGAGCGCCATTTTTCGCCGAACAGCGTGACGCCCATGTCGATGTCACTGACATCGGCCAGCCGTCGTGGCCTTAGCCCGATCCTGGCGAAGGCCTCTTCGTTCGCCTTGAGTGTCAGTTCGCCGTCGACGCCGGTTGCAAGGTAACCGTAGTGCGCGATTGGCATCCTTTGTTTGGCAGCGACCTGCAGATCGAAGACATCGAAGATCTGTCCGAGCGTCTCGATCAATTGGTCGGAGGTGGCAATCCCGGTGTCGCCGGCGCGAATCATCGATGGCCAAATCGGACAGCTGGCAAGAAAGGTAAGGAATTGCCTCCGACTAACCCTGCGCAAGTTCGATTCCGTCATCCGATATCCTCCCTGACCCAGCTTTGCCCGGCACCGAGCGCCAATCGCCGACATAGACTACATCAACGATGTGATCGGGCTGTGCATTGCTATCATTCTGTGGAGCCTCCCCTCAGGTGTGTCAACCAGCCGAACCGGAGGATGCACTGTCAGAGGAACTGGCCGGGCCTGTCGCCGAGAGTGAATTGGACAGAATTCTCGAATCGGCCAAAGCGGTGGGAATGATCTGAACTGTTCATTCCAGCACCGTCCTTGCAGACCATGCCCATCGCGCCGGCTACTGCCTTTCGTCGCTGTCCGTCAATCGGTGGGCCTGAAGGAATCGGACGATGTACTCGTTGCCTCGATAGGGCCAGATATGGCCTGCGTCGTAGAGATTCACGATGGTTTGGGCACCATCGACCCCGGGTAGGTATTCGGTGAAACCCGGCGCCCATTCCTGCTTCTCGCCAGTGCCCCGGTTGAGGCGCACGAGCGCGACCACTGTCTCGGCCCACTGCGTCTCGAACTCGCGCGGCTCGCCGCGCCCGAACAGGTACATGACAGGGCGCGACATCGTAGCACCCGCTACCCGGGGCGACAGGGCCCCGATCGGAACGAAGGCGGCGAACGCCCCGGGTCGCTCTGCCATCAGGATGAATGTGAAACGACCACCGTTGGAGAAGCCTCCGACATAGACGCGTTCGGGATCTACCTTGTAGCGTCGGGGTAACTCGACCAGCATGCGGTCAACGAATTCGAGATCGTTGTTGGTATCTTGCCGGTCAACACTGCCCAACCAGCCGCGCATGCTGCCTTCATCCTTGCGCACCATCCCGCGGGGATAAACGACGGTGGCATCCGGCCAGTCCTTGTGCAGGCGAACCGCCCGCGCGAAGTTACCCTCAGTGTCCCCGCGGCCATGAAACAGGATAACCAGCGGAGCAGGCTCTGCATCCGCTCGTTTACCGGGAAACACCCGTGCACTCCTCTCCACTCCGGCGATCTGCAGTTCCAGCTTGTCGTAAGCCAGACACGGCGTTGCCGCAATGAACGCCAGTACTCCTGTTAGCAGCAATCGCATCCGATCAGTGTATCGATCGTCTCGAACCGCCGCACCAGGTTCGCACGCCCGGCGGCGCCTTCAGTCAGTCTGTTGGTGGTAGTTGGGGGGGCGGGATCGACCCGGGAGATTCGCCGCGCTATTCCAGGTCGCGGAATTTCTCGCGCAGTTCGTAACGCTGGTCCGTCACGATGCGTTCCAGCACCTTGATGCGCTCTTCGAGCGACTTGATCTTCTCCAGCGACTCGGGGTCAGGACCCGCCGCCGCTTTCGGTTCGTCGTCACGATGATGTCTGGACCGCCTTCGCGACTTTCCGCCGCCACTCCTCCGGCTTTCGATCAACTTGCCGATGGTCACAATAAAAACCAGGGCCAGGACAAATTCATAGACGTTCATTAGTAATCCTTTCTCGACGCGGCGATCGGCGGTCTAATCATCCGCCAATTTCCTGAATTCGCGATCGAGCCCGTAACCGGGTGAGGTCACGTAGCGCTCGAGCTTCTGCAACCTGGCGTCGAGCTCACGGAACTTGTGCCGAACACTCGCTGCCGTTGCAACGGGTGACGACCTCACGGAGCGCCAGAAGTCTTCCTCCGTGCGATCCCGGTACATGCCAACGGGCTTCTTCGGGATCAGGAAACACATCACCACGTAGACCACGATCGTTGCCGGGAACAGGAACTGCGACACGACCGCCAGGACGCGAACGGCAGTGCGATCGAATCCGAAGTATTCAGCAATGCCGGAGCAGACGCCGCAGCAGACCGAATGTTCCTTGTCGCGATAGAGGCGTCGTGGTCCGTTGTCTCTCGGCCCCTCACTCACCGGCGCGCTCTCCTTGATCCTGAGTATCGGCGGTCGCCCCACAGGCGGCTCTCACGTGAACCGTAGTAGGTCAGCCGCTTGACCGGCAACAAGAGCCCGGCCGTCACGTAAACGATGGCAGTTCCCGGAAACAGAATCAGCGCCACGATGGCCAGGACGCGAATCGTCGTCAGGTTCCAGCCGAACCGATCCGCGATGCCGGCGCAAACGCCAAAAAGCAGTCCATTCTCGGTGTCCCTGTAGAGATTGATCAACGGGAGAACCATCCCCTCGCAGGCGTAACGCCTCATACTTTCTTCCTCCAATCCTCCGCACGCTCGTCCAATATGGTTTCGAGCGCATTGATGCGACTTTCCATCTTCTGGGCACTCTCCCAGATTTCCTCGATCATCTTCTCGTCTTCCCTGGAGAGGCCCTTGGCCTCCTTCCACTTGGTCACATAGTGCAATACCACCACCAGGGGCAGTACCACGGTGACCATGATGATCGCGATGATCGCGGGAACTTCAGCCATGCTCGGACCCCGTTAAGCCTGTTTCTGTTCGCCGTCGCTCGCGCTGATGCGCTTCTTCAACGCATCGAGCGCTTCTTCGACGGATTCCTCGGATTCGAGGTAGTCGATCTCCCGGCGCAGGTCCTTCTTGACGCTGAGGTCGTAGGCTTCGACACGACCCTCGACATGCTCCATTTTACGCTCGTACTGCTCGAACCTGACAAGGGCGTCGTCGATGCGGTCTTCGTGGGTGTGCTTGCGGACGTCGAGCCTGTTGGTCGCCGTCTCGTGGCGCATGACCAATGCCTTCTGCCGCAGCTTGGCGTCGGCCAGCTTCTCTTCGAGACGCTGGATGTCCTCCTTGAGCCGCGTCAGTCCGTCGTCGACCTGGGCGTGTTGCTCCTTGAGCATTTCGACGCGATCGTCGGCACGCGCCTTCTCGGAGAGCGCCGCCCGCGCGAGGTCGTCGCGGCCCTTGCGCACGGCAAGTTCCGCCTTGCGGTCCCACTCGTCGCGATCCCCTTCGACCGAGGTCAGCTTGCGGTCGAGTTCCTTGCGATCGGCGATCGAGCGGGCCGCCGCCGAGCGGACCTCGACCAGCGTATCCTCCATTTCCTGGATCATCAGGCGGACGATCTTCTCGGGATCCTCCGCCTTGTCCAGCATGGCGTTGATGTTCGAATTAACGATGTCTGAAAAGCGGGAAAAGATGCCCATCTTCCGGGGCCTCCTAAAGAGATGTGGTCCTGCCCTGTATGAAGCAGGAATCGTGCCAACCCCGGGCGCCCAATCAACTTACTGAAATGTATAGATATTCTCAGTCTTACGTTGTTGATCAGACTCCTATTTAGCGTAATTTGCTATTTTTGCTTCGCTTTTCCTACTAATTAATAGCTATTTTTGCCATATAATGTCGGCCAATGGACCCGCAACCCATCATAGGTGAATCCCCGGCCTTCCTGGCCATGCTGGAGCATGTATCAAGGGCGGCACCCTTGGACCGCCCCGTACTCGTGATCGGCGAACGCGGCACGGGCAAGGAGTTGATCGCGGGGCGACTCCACTATCTTTCGTCGCGCTGGGACCAGCCCCTGGTGAAACTCAATTGCGCGGCGCTGACGGAGAGTCTCCTCGAATCCGAACTTTTCGGGCATGAAGCAGGCGCGTTTACAGGGGCGACCACGCGCCACATCGGACGTTTCGAGCGCGCCCTCGGCGGTACGCTTTTCCTCGACGAACTGGCGACTATCCCGCTGCGCATGCAGGACAAGATCCTGCGAGTGATCGAATACGGAGAATACGAGCGCGTCGGTGGTTCCGAAACGCTGACCGCGGATGTCCGAATCGTCGGCGCCACGAACAAGGACCTGCCGCGCATGGCGGCAGACGGGCGCTTCAGGGATGACCTGCTCGATCGGCTGGCCTTCGACGTTGTCACCGCGCCGCCATTGCGGGCGCGCCGCGACGACGTCCTGCCCCTGGCCCAACACTTCGCCGTCAATATCACCAGTGAGCTCGGCAGAAGCCTGTTCGCCGGATTCACTGAGACAGCGCAGGAGTTGCTGCTGTCTCACGCATGGCCCGGCAATGTACGCGAACTGAAAAATACGGTGGAACGCTCTGTATACCGGACCGATCCGCCGGACGAACCGGTTCGCTCCATCCAGTTCGACCCCTTCGATTCGCCCTATAGCGTTGCGGGCGATGCGCCCGACGAACAGCGCACTGCCCTGTCGCCGGCACCCGGTATCGGTCTCAAGGCCGCTGTTACCGACCTGGAACTTCAGCTTGTCACCAGGGCATTGCGTGACAACGACTTCCACCAGGGGCGAGCGGCGAAATCACTGGGACTGAGCTATCACCAATTTCGCGGCTATCTCAGGAAATACGATATCCGCAGGCGGCGTCCCGACGCAGCGTCGGATCGCTGAACCGCGCAAACACTAGCGCAGTGTCAACAGCGCCCTGCGATCTCTGGCCGGTATCGTCAGGGTCGCGCTGCGGCCATCCGGGTGACTGGCCTCCAGCACAATATTCTCGTCCGGCAGATTGACGAACTCGACCGCACCCTGGTGCGCTTCGAGGGTCGCCTGGACCGATCTCTGGTTCGCCAATTTGGCGGTCACGGAGACACCCGGCACCGGCTCGCCCAGCATGTCGACCACATCGACCAGGATCGTGAGATTGCCCGCCCACACGATGAGGTCCGCCGTGGTCAGCCGCCCCACGTTGTCCCAGCTGCGCAGCACGACCTCGTTCATGCCCTGCGGCATGACGTAGCTCGCGGCAATGATGCGACGTGAAAGGGACAGGCTGGATGGCAGCAACTGGGTTTCGTTGATCAGCACAGCGACATCGCTGGCGTCACTCGGGAAACTCGCGCCGCTGACCGTGAAAAACATCGTACCGTGGGTTGGATTGAATCGGGTCTCGGCTATTCCGGTCACCGTCACCTCACCTACAACCTCCTGTACGGGTTGTTCCTGCTGCACCGGTTGTTCCTGGGACCAGCACAAGGACGGCACGACAGCCGCCAGCAACAGGGAAGCTGCCAGCCGTAACGGCGCTAGGGTTCGTTGTGCAGATCTGGGCATTTCATGGGCTCGATTGCCGGCGGGCAAGAGGCAAAATTGCCGTTTCTACGGCCCATGTCAACCAAAAACGCCGTCCGGCAATGCGAACGGCGTATTTCGGCGGTTAGTCGTTTGATCCGGTCAGCTGCCGCGGATGTCGAGGGTGATCCGTGAGACAACGCGTCTCACACCCTCTACGCCGCCGGCGATATCCATCGTCTGTTGCAGCGTTTCGACGTCGTGGAGTCGGCCGTGCAGGGTCACCACACTGTTCGAAGCGGAGACCTTGATATCCTCAAGATTGAGCGAGGATTCCTGCGCCAGTCGTTCGCTGACACGCTGCGCCAATACATCATTCTCTTCCCGGCGAACTTCTACCTTGGTCTCGTAGTCTCCGATCCAGTGGGCGTCCGGCGAATCCTCGGTGCCATCCACAACAATGACACAGCCGGTCGTCAACACAATCATCGTCAGCAACATGCCGCGTGCAATCGTTCTCATTTTCTCACTCTCTCCAAAGCCCGTTTAGCCATTCCAAGCAGGAACGACCGGGCAGTGATCAGGAATCGTCCCGCCAGCGGCGCAGCCAGACTGCGCCTGCGAAAAATACGACGGCAACCACCAGGCCTCCCCAGAGGCCGGGACTGGCAAGCAATGCGCCCGGATCGATCAACTGGGAAACGCCGTCATAGCCCTCGATCTGCAGATCGGCATTGGGCCCCTCGTGTTCCCACACGATCTGTTCGTCGCCATGCCTGAATGCCAGCGGGAACACACCAACGATCCGCTCACCCATCAGGTCGACGAAGCGGTCGCTACGGAAAATCAGCCCCTCGAGGGCAGCAATGCCCCACGGCGGCAGGATGGCCCACAACAGCGTCGCCTTGCGTGACCATGCGGACACCAGCAGCAGCCAACCAAACAGCGGCATGTACCAGAGTGACTGCACGATGAAGCCGTAGAGGAACAGCAACGTGGTGTCGAGGATGGCCCCCGGTCCGGCTGCGAGTATGGCGGTACTGCCTGACAGGGCGATCGTCGTTCCGCCGATGAGGTATCCGGCGATGGATGTGAAGAACAAGATAACCAGGGTGACAGCGGGTATCACCACCGCTCCGGTGACCAGTTTCGAGGTCACGATCTGCATGTCCGAGACAGGCAGGGATTTCCAGAACAGGATGCTCTTGTCCTTGCGGTCGGCATAGAGCGAGTCCAGCAGGTAGAACAGCGTGACGAACAGCATCAGCCCGTTAAAGGTCACCGCCAGCGACGCCAGGCCGAGTTGCATGACTGCGCCGGCATTCGCACTGTCCAGGCTGCGCGCCATGTCTTTCAGATCAACGCCATAGTCGTTGACGTGGATCGTGATGGCGCCGGCGACGGCCAGCAGCACGAAAAGAAGGTAGATGCCTGCGAAGACGAGCGGGGCCATCACGATGGAGCGATGCTCCCAGACCTCGCGCCGTAACAGGGTGGTCAACTCATTCATACCGGCGCCCCCTTGATCTTGGCGACGAAGAGATCGGCAATGGCTGGCACCCTCAGCTCGCCAAGACCGTCGAGTCGCTCGCGATTCTGGCCCTCGAACAGGAATACCCGCCGCCCGAGCACGCCGTGCTCGAAAATCGGGTCCAGACTCCTCGCCTCGTCGGCCCTCTCCGGTGCGACGGCGACTTCGGCGTAGTGTTCGCCCAGCGTATCCATCGCCTCGTTGAGGACGATCCGGCCACCGTTTATAAAGACGACGTCAGTCAGGATCCGCTCGATCTCCTCGACCTGGTGCGTCGTCACCAGGATGGTGCGGTCCTCGTCGAGGTAGTCGTTCAGCAATGCCGAATAGAATTCCTTGCGATAAATAATGTCGAGCCCCAATGTCGGCTCGTCGAGAATCAGCAGCTTGGCATCGATGGCCATGACCAGCGCCAGGTGCAGCTGGGTGACCATTCCCTTCGAGAGCTCCCTGACCTTGCTGCTGGTCTTGATCTCCGTGTTCGACAGGAATGACTCGGCCCTGTCGCGGCTGAACCGGGGATGCAGGTTCTCAGCGAGGTCCAGGGTCTGGCTGACCTTGAGCCAGCGCGGCAGGACGGCGACATCGGCGATAAAGCAGACCTGCTGCATGATCTCGTGACGCTGGCGACGTGGGTCCATTCCGAGGACCTCCAGGTCCCCTTCAAACGGCGTCAGTCCGAGTACGGCTTTCAGTGCCGTCGTCTTACCCGCGCCGTTGGGGCCAATCAGGCCGACGATACGTCCACGTTCGATCTCGAAACTGGCATTATCGAGAGCACGCAGGTTGCCGTAGGCCTTTGACAGGTTGTTCGCCCGGATCAGGGTATTCATGACTCATCCCCCTCATCTCCGGGTTCAGATTCCCGGGCCTGGGCACACAGTTCATCGATATCGAGTCCCAGCCGGTGAATCGTGGCGACGATGCTCGGCCATTTGTCAGTAGTGAACTGCTCGCGCTCCACATGCAGGAGGTTCTTTCGTGCTCCTTCAAGAACGAACATGCCTCGTCCTCTCTTCTTCTCCACCAAACCTTCCTCGACCAGTTCCTGATAGCCCTTGAGTACCGTCAGGGGATTGACGCGGTATTCCGCAGCCACATTCCTGACAGACGGCAGGGCGTCACCGTCCCCGAGGACGCCCTCGAGGATCATCTGCACGACCCGGTCTCTCAACTGCCGGTAGATCGGCTGGTTGTCGTTCCAATTGGGATCCATAGGGATACTCTCAGCCACGCGTCTTCGCGGCACCGGGATCAGTGGCGGCGGGTGCCGTCACGCTGATGCCTGGCTGCGGACTCTGGTCCATGAAGGCCGGCAGCGGCCCGGCGCCGGTTCGGGTTGCGAACAGGATCAGTAAGATGGCCCCGATCGCCCAGAACAACGAGAATGACTTTCTGACTTTGCTGGTGTCTCTTTGCATGACGTCCGTCCCAAAGACAATGTGTCTCAAAAGTGGCCTCTTGGTGAGGTAGTGTTATACCTAACTATAACACCATATCCCCGGTTTGCAACCCCCTGGTGAAAAATCCCTGCCACGGCACCACGACCACCGCGGGGGAGACACCCCGGAATCCCGTCATTACTGACATCCTGATAAAATGACTGGCTTACCCGCTCGACCGGCGCAGGCGGTTGGAGGCGGCCGATTTCCGCAACAGAGGACCCAGCAATGAAGCAGCCCGTCAAGGTCGCCATCACCGGCGCCGCAGGCCAGATTGGATACCAGCTCGCCTTCCGGATCGCCTCCGGCCAACTTCTCGGAGAAGACCAGCCGGTTGTTCTCCAATTACTAGAGATCCCGCCCGCTCTGGGTGCCCTCCAGGGTGTGGAAATGGAATTGCGGGACTGCGCGTTCACCACGCTGGCGGACGTCGTATCTACCGATGACCCTAACGTGGCATTCAACGGCACCCAGTACGCACTTCTCGTCGGTGCCCGTCCCCGCGGGCCGGGCATGGAGCGCAAGGACCTGCTGCTTGCCAATGCCGAGATCTTCTCGGTCCAGGGCAAGGCGCTGAATGATCACGCGGCACGCGATATCCGGGTGCTGGTCGTCGGCAACCCGGCCAACACCAACGCGCTGATCGCAAGCGCCAATGCGCCCGATCTGGACCCGCGCAATTTCACGGCGATGACGCGACTGGACCACAACCGGGCCACCAGCCAGCTTGACGAAAAGCCCGGCGCAGCTGTGTCCCACATCC
>CAJIAD010000128.1_pt1 | contig 10959 bp, 12 predicted proteins | sample 9198981 | NCBI WGS metagenome assembly CAJIAD01 (sample SAMEA7708274, study PRJEB35096) | sediment metagenome | biome: marine neritic benthic zone biome [ENVO:01000025]; feature: sediment [ENVO:00002007]; material: shallow marine sediment [ENVO:03000034] sea grass bed [ENVO_01000059] ...
CATGCCGCCGGCCACGTGCCCTACCAGGATCAGCGAAGCAGGCATCGGAGATACCAGCAGTTCCTCGACATGACGTGCGAACTTCGCGCCGAAGAATGACGACACGACATTGCCGTACGAGTTCGTGATCACGGACATCATGATCAGCCCGGGCGCGATGTAGGCCATGTAGGTGAAGCCGCCCATCTCGCCGATACGCTTGCCGATCAGGCTGCCGAAGATGACGAAATACAAGGTCATGGTCATGGCCGGCGGCAGGAGCGTCTGGATCCAGATCCGCACGATGCGGTGATACTCCTTGGCCACCAGCGTCCTGATCGCGACTATGTTTTGGCGAATGCGCATCGTTTCAACCACCGTTCGCGCGGCGCGCTTGCTTGTTCTCTACGAGACGCATGAACAGTTCTTCCAGCCGGTTCGACTTGTTGCGCAGGCTGATCACCTGCACGCCCTGGCCGGTGAGGGCATCGAACAGGTCGTTGATGCCGCGGGCGCTTTCAACATCGACCTCGAGTGTATGTTCATCGAGGAGTCTGACGTCATAACCCGGCACATCCGGGGCGCCCCGGAGTTCCCTGGCGACGTTGAGAACGAATGTTTCCACCGACAGCTTGCGCAACACGTTACTCATGCGATCGTCGATCACGATGCGACCCTCATCGATGATCGCGACCCGACCGCAAAGGCTTTCCGCCTCCTCCAGGTAATGCGTGGTCAGGATGATCGTCGTGCCGTGGTTATTGATCTCGCGCAGGAACTTCCACATCGAGCGGCGGATTTCGATGTCGACACCGGCGGTAGGCTCGTCGAGGATCAACAACCGTGGCTCGTGCACCAGGGCACGCGCGATCATCAGGCGCCGCTTCATGCCGCCTGACAGGCTGCGCGCGATATCGTCGCGTTTTTCCCACAGCTGCAGCTGGGTGAGGTACTTCTTTGCACGCTCCATGGCGAGATCGTGCGGGATGCCGTAGTAGCCGGCCTGGGTCACCACGATGCTCAGCACCTTCTCGAACAGGTTGAGATTGATCTCCTGTGGCACCAGCCCGATACAACTTTTGGCAAGCGTCAGATCCCGGTCGATATCGTGCCCGAACACTTCGACCGAGCCGCGGCTCTTGTTGACCAGCGATGTGACGATGCCGATGGCGGTCGTCTTGCCGGCACCGTTGGGACCCAGCAGCGCGAAAAACTCGCCCTCCTCGACGGCCAGATCGATGCCACGCAGAGCTTCTACGCCGTTAGCGTAGGTCTTGCCCAGGTCGCTGATAGAAAGTGCGCGCATCAAAATTTTCCAGGGAGTTATCCGTGGCTGCGAGGCCGGCCGCAGCCGCCGGTCATGAGGAAAGCGCGCTATTCTAGGACGCGCATGGTTTCGGGGGAAGCGGATGACATCACTCGAGTCTTGGCGGACGCTGGGGAGAAGCCAGACATTTGATGGACAAAACATCGTAGTTTACGAGGGCGGCAAGCGCCACGGCACACCGATGCTCCTGATCCACGGTTTCCCGACAGCCGCCTGGGACTGGCACAAGATATGGCCGGCGCTGGGGCAGACCTACCGGCTTGTGGCACCTGACCTGCTGGGATTCGGCTTCTCCGACAAGCCCCGGACCTACCCGTACAGCTTCCGCAAACAGGCGGACCTTTGCGAGACGGTGCTGCGATCGCGGGGTATCTCCCGCTATCACATCCTCAGTCACGACTATGGAGATACCGTGGCCCAGGAACTGCTGGCGCGCCAGATCGAGTCAGCACCCGATCCGCGACCACTCTCCGCATGCATGTTGAATGGCGGCATCTTCCCGGATCGCCAGCAACCGATACTGATGCAGCGACTGCTGGCAGGCGCCCTGGGCCCTTTCCTGGCCCGCCTGCTCAACAAGAAGATGGGAATCCGCAGCCTCAGCCGCGTGTTCGGTGCCGACACGAAGCCGACTGCCGGGGAATCCGAGGCGTACTGGCAACTCATGTCGCATGACAACGGCCATCGGATCATCCACCGGATCCTTGCCTACCTCGAGGAGCGGCGACGCAGCCAGGATCGTTGGGTCGGCGCCCTGACCGACAGCCAGGTACCCCTGATGCTGATCGATGGCTTGCTGGACCCGGTGTCGGGTACCAACATGACGGCGCGCTGGAAGGAATTATTGCCCCACTCAGAGCTGGTAGAACTGCCGCACATAGGTCACTACCCGCAGATGGAAGCGCCGGAGGAAGTGTTGCAGGCTTGTTTACCCTTCTTCGAAGGGATAACAAATTAGAAATTAGAAATTAAAAATCGGGTGCCCACACAGTGCGCCGTGGGATCGGAAGCAATTTCTAATTTCTAATTTCTAATTGAATTGCAAATCGCTACAGCGATCTGCAATTCTCCCCCGGTCGCGCCGGGATCCACTGCCCCGGCCATCCCGTGTTAGCCGGTTGTCGATACTTCAGCGCCGATCCTGGACGGCAAACATGGCGTTCACCGGCAGCCAGGGGCTCGGCGGGCCGCAATGACGAGCATGCGGTCAGCCCGAGCAACAGACACACTGCGATCAGCCTCATGTTCTCTCCTCGCACACGGAAACAGTCTACCTTGGGTTGGACCGACTCCTGCCGCAGGAGTTCGGACACCCATCGTGCGTTACAGGCGCCGGTACAGACGCCCGTCCCGCAGGCGACAGCCGGTCAGTTGGAGCGCACGCTGCATGGTCAGCTGCAGGCCGAGGTCGCGCGCCGCACCGAGGCGCGCCTCCGGGCCGGCCCGGCAGGCCTGCAGCAGTTCCGACCAGAAATCCGGGTGACGAGACAAGCGGGCGCGCAGGCGCTGCCCGGCGCCGGTCGCGAGCAGTGGCAGCTGCCCGATATCCAGTCCGGCAAAGCGTGGCGCGAGTTCCCTCGGCATACCAAAGAACAGACTGGCCGCATGGGCTTCGTTGGCGGCCATTTCACGTACGACTCCCAGGGACAGGACCACGAACTCGAACAACGGTCTGCCGACCGTGGGCGCCGTTGTTGAGCGACCGGCGTCCCGAACCTGCCCCCGAAGCAGGGTCTGCCAGACCTCCAGGTCATCGAAGCCGTAACTGCAAAGCGCAAAAGGACAATCGGCGATCCGCTCCAGTCCTTCTTCCGGGATCGACACCAATCGCCGTACGACGTCATCACGCAAGCCCATGGCTTTCATGTCGTCCTGGTCGTTCCTCGCGGCTTCCCTGACGATGAGATCCAGAAAGATCCGATTGATACCGGACAACTCACCCCGGGCGCGGTGACTGATCGCTGCGGCATACATGAGCCTCACCTCCAATCCCTTTTGGGAGAAGTATGGGTATCGCCGGAGAGCAAACCACAGACGGGATTTCTTGCCGCTTCCGCCGGATTCCGGATCAGGGAAATGTGACGAAAATTACCACATTTGGTTATTTATTACCATATATGGTATTTCTGTACTATATGAGGAGAGCTGAACAGGCCGGGAATGAAACGATGCGATACACCGATAACCGCTATTCCGCCGAGCACGAGCAATTCGATCTTGCGGTGCGGCTGATCCACCACGAGGCGCGTACCCACATCATCTCACGCTGCACCGGCTTCTCCCAGGACCGTATCCGCAAGCTCTATGCATCCTACTTCCGGCATGGCGGCCACCCCACGGTACGCCGACAGAGAGGCAAGTCACCAACCAATGTCGGGTTCTTCGTCCGCAATGCGAGGACGCAGTCGCATTCGTCCACCCTCGCCTGCCTGTTTACCCTGTTCGGTCTCATGACGATCTCGCGCGACCTGCAGGCGGGGCGTCTGGGTCTGCCGACACCGGTGGCCTTCGGTCTGCGCTTTTGCCAGGCATATGAGACCTACCTGCACCTGCATCCGGACAGGATCGTCTCCTTCGAGCATGCCTGGAGCCTGTATCACGCCTTGACTGAGAGGCTCGACCTCGTCCTGGCCGACTGCGCAGGCTGCGGCAATATCTACGTGCAAGACGCGCTGGCGCTGGACCGCGGACGCTGTCCGCCCTGTCGCCTGCGTTGTTGGCAACGTTGACCCGCAGGGAGGTGCCGAAGACAGCTGCCGTGCCACCCGCGGCGTTCCCCCTTACAATGGCCGCCCAACCCCAACCAGGCGATGCGCGTGAAAACCACCGATTTGTGCGACGAGTTTCCCGATGACATCCAGGTCGCTGAGCCGCTGTTCTCGCACTATGGCCGGCGCAGGCGTTTTCACGGACCGACGGCGACGATCAAGGTTCACGATGACAACGTGCTGGTGAAGCAGGCTCTCGGCGAACCCGGTGAAGGCCGTGTCCTGGTGGTCGACGGCGGAGGCTCGCTGCGGCGGGCGTTGATGGGCGATATCGTGGCCGGCATGGCTTCGGAAAATGGCTGGGCTGGCATCGTCATCAATGGTTGTGTCCGCGACAGCGTTGACATCGCAAACATCGACATCGGCGTGTTGGCCTTGAATGTCATCCCCTTGAAGAGCCGCAAGCGGGGCGACGGCGACACCGGGGTGTCGGTCAGCTTCGCCGGCCTGACCATCCGGCCGGGCGACTACCTCTATGCCGACGAGGATGGCCTCTTGCTGGCCCATCACGAACTCACACCCGGAGCCTGAATGGGTCGAGTGCCGCCTCCGATCCCGCTAGCTGGTGATCCCCTCGATCGTCTTGCGCATCGACGCAAGGAGAAAAGCTGGTTGGAAGCGGTGAAGACCGATGCCGGCTATCTGCTGGTCCAGGGCTCGCGAAACCTGGTGACCGCGGGAGATCCACCGGCGCCGGTGATACTGACGGCGGAGGAAGCCCGGCAGGCTGCCGGCCAGATCGAAGAACCGATCCTCCTGGGGGAGAAAGACTCGGCGGTGTACTTCGCCCTGGCCGTGTCCATGGAGGGACCGCAACCACCGACGGACACGGAGTACCACGATCTTCGCCTGCTCGGTGCACAATTGAGTGCCGACCAGGCGTCAATGCTCGCCTATGCCCGGGCGATAACGACCTGGCATCGCAAGCACGCATTCTGCGCAAATTGCGGAGGCGAGACGAAGTCCATCGACGCCGGCCACGCCCGCCTCTGCCAGGATCAGGGCTGTGGGAAACAGCACTTCCCGCGCGTCGAGCCAGCAATCATCGTATTGATCACACGCGGCGATCTTTGCCTGCTGGGACGCCAGGCCTCCTGGCCGCCGCGGGGCTATTCGACGATTGCCGGTTTTGTAGAACCAGGTGAAAGCCTGGAGGATGCCGTCGTGCGGGAGGCGCACGAGGAGACCGGGGTCGCCGTCACCGACGTGCATTACTTCGCGTCCCAGCCATGGCCGTTTCCGTCCTCCCTGATGCTCGGTTTTTTTGCCGAGACCGATTCGGACGAGGTCTTCCTCCGCGATAAGGAACTGGAAGAAGCGATCTGGGTATCGAGGGAAGATATCCGTTCCGGGCACGTACGCATCTCGCCACCGGTGTCGATCGCCTATGCGTTGATCCGCGACTGGTTCAATCGCGAAGACGGTGCGGACCTGGATCGGGAAGTGCGTGCCAGCCCGCCATTCAGGAAGGGCGACACGGACTGATGCGAATCGTCAGCACCCAAGAAGACCGGCAGGACTGACACGGTGTGCCTCCTGGTCCTGGCCTGGCAGAGCCATCCACGCTATCGACTCGTTCTCGCCGGCAACCGGGACGAGTTCCACGCACGACGATCGGCAGCGGCCGGATGGTGGCAGGATGCATCGCACATTCTCGGCGGCCGTGACCTGGAGGTCGGCGGCACATGGCTGGGAGTTTCCCGCGGCGGCAGGTTCGGCGTAGTGACCAACTATCGTGAAATCGCTGCACCCTCGGGTGGCCGGCGATCGCGGGGCACCCTGATTACGGAATTCCTGTCGGCGCAACAGGACCCGTCAGGCTGGTCGAGCGAGCTGGATGCCGAGGGCGCCGAGTACAGCGGCTTCAACCTGCTGGTCGGAGATCGTGAACAAATCCTCTATGTCAGCAACCGCGGCCCTGATCCGGAGCCGCTCGATCCAGGCGTCTATGGCCTGAGCAATCGGAGTCTTGACACACCCTGGCCGAAGCTGACCCGGGCACGGGCGCGTTTCAAGGAGATTATCCAGCACAGGTCTCTGGATGCGGAAGCACTTTTCGGTATGCTTGCAAACCGTCAGCAGGCGGACGAAGCGGATCTGCCCGATACCGGCATACCGCACGACTGGGAGCGCTTGTTGTCGTCGGTCTTTATCGTCAGTCCGGAATACGGCACGCGCGCAAGCACGGTGCTGCTGATCGGGCATGACGACCGTGTAACCATGGAAGAAAGGCGGTTCGGCCCTGACGGCGAACTGCAGGGACAGGATAGTTTCGAGTTCGACATCGCAGGTGATCATGGATAGGGAGGAACATGTGGACACGGTTACCGAATGCCAGGAGATGCCTTGCGGCAGCTGGCCGTCACCGATCAATGCCGGGAAGATCGTTGATGAGGGCGTTCGACTGTTCCAGCCGCAATACGCCGACCAGGGCATCTACTGGCTCGAGACACGCCCGAGAGACAAGGGGCGAACCGTGCTGGTGCGGATCGATTCGAGCGGAGAATCCGCGGACCTGATCGCCGCGCCATTCAGCGCTCGCAGCCGTGTCCATGAATACGGCGGTGGGGCCTATCACGTATCCCACGGCCGGCTGTGGTTCGTCGAGAATGCCGATCAGCAGGTTTACGTCCTGGAGGACGAAGCCCCGCCCCGGCGTATCACCTGGGACGAGAATCACAGACACGCAGACATCGCCAGGGACGAGGATCGGTCGAGGATCGTCTGCGTCTGCGAGGATCACCGCGTGGCCGGAGAGCCACAGAATTTTATTGCCGCGATCACTGATGACGGGCTCAAAAGCGTCCTGGCCTCGGGTTACGACTTCTACAGCAGCCCGCACGTGTCACCGGACGGCAAGCGCCTGAGCTGGCTTTGCTGGCGTCATCCGCAACTGCCCTGGGACGGAACGGAGCTCTGGATTGGCGAATTCGATGAACACGGCACGATTGTCAATCCGGAGCAAATCGCGGGTGGCAAGAAAGAGTCCCTGGGGCAACCCCGCTGGGGACCGGACGGAAGACTCTACTTTGTCTCGGACAGGAACGACTGGTGGAACCTGTATGCCTGGGATGGTGACAACGTCACAGCGATCACCAGCCTCGAAGCGGAGATCGGATTGCCGCAATGGGTATTCGGACAATCGACATACGGTTTCCCAGGTGACGGATCGATCGTCTTTGCAGCCACCGCAGATGGTCGCTGGAGTCTGTCTCGAGTCCCGATGTCAGGTGGCGATCCGGAGCCTGTCGATTTTCCGTACGACAGTATCGAACATGTCAGCTGCGGCGGCGGCAGCGTCGTTGTCCTCGCGGGTGGACCGGAGACCGCGCCCACGGTGTTCGAGATCGCCGACGGCAAGACCAAGACGGTTGCGGTGTCCAGCCATGCCGAAGTGCCCGCGGGATTCCTGTCACGACCGGAATCCATCAGTTTCTCGACTGGCGATAGCGGGGAGATCGCTCACGGGCTGTTCTACGAGCCGGTCAACGCTTACTACCGGTCGTTGCCGGGCGAGCGCCCACCACTGCTCATTCATTGTCACGGGGGACCGACCGGCGCGACCGGCACCGCCATGGACCTGCGCATCCAGTTCTGGACCAGTCGTGGTTTCGCGATATTGGACCTCAACTACCGGGGCAGCACCGGGTTCGGTCGCAAGTACCGTCGCAGCCTGTATGGCAAATGGGGCAAAGCCGACGTCGAGGACTGCGTGGCCGGTGCGCGCTACCTGGCCGAAGCCGGGCGCATCAGTGGCGACAGGTTACTGATCAGTGGCGGCAGCGCCGGTGGTTACACGGTGCTTTGCGCATTGGCATTCACCGATGCCTTCCGGTCTGGCGCAAGCTACTTCGGGGTAGGTGATCCGGAGAGCATGTTCGATGCAACCCACAAGTTCGAGTCACGTTACGATCACTGGCTGATTGGCGACTGGCGCGGCAACCGGGCGGTCTATCGCGTGCGCTCTCCCTTGCGCAATGCCGACCAGATCAACTGCCCGGTCATTTTCTTCCAGGGTAGCGACGACCGGGTGGTGCCCCCCGAGCAAAGTCGTGCGATGGTCGAAATCCTCGACAAGAGGAAACTGCCGGTCGCCTACCTGGAATTCGAGGGTGAGTCGCACGGGTTCCGCAAGGCGGACGCGGTCAGGCAGTCACTGGAATCGGAGCTCTACTTCTTCTGCAGGATCCTTGACCTGCCCTCACCTGAAGGTATTGCGCCGGTCCCGATCAAGCATTCAGACGCAATCACCGCCTGAACCAAGCTGCGCCGCAAGCCACTCCCGGATATGGACGATCTCTTCCGGGCAAACGCCGTGCATCATCGGGTAGCTATGCCAGGTGACCGGATACCCGAGCGCTTCGATCCGATCCGCTGACGCCTTACCATGCTCTTCCGGGACCATTGGATCCATGCTGCCGTGGGCCAGGAACATCGGTATCTCGTTGTTGGCCGGATTGCGCTCGCTCTCGAGACTGTCGATACGCGGCACCCAGGTCGACAGACCGATCACTCCCGCCAGGCGGCGCGGATAGCGCAGGGCCGTGTTGATCGCAACGCCGCCGCCCTGGGAGAAACCCGCCAGAACGATGTTGGCGGCATCGATGCCGCGTTCTTCCTCGCGGGCGATCAATCGCGCGGCCGCCTGCTCGCTTGCCCGGATCCCGCTTTCGTCCTGGGGCGCCGAACGATCGATGGACCGGATGTCATACCAGGCGCGCATCGGGTAGCCGGCATTGATAGTCACCGGCCTGACCGGTGCATGCGGAAAGATGAAGCGCAGCGCCGGTCCGTCAGGGAGCGCCAGGTCCGGTACGATCGGTTCGAAATCGTGGCCGTCCGCCCCCAACCCGTGCAACCAGACGACACTCGCCTGCGGGTCCGCACCCGTCTCGCCTTCGACGACTTCCAGTTCGTCACCCGTTGATTCGGTGTCCCGATTCATCGATTCAGCCTTCATTCGTTTGCCTGTCGCGTAACTGCGCCATTATGCGCGGGATTCTGTAGACTGCCCATTCCTTTTCATCCAGTGACGGCTCCAGGCGCACGGCGGGCGATCGAACCAGGGGCCACGGAGATGCCGCATGGCGATCTGGTTCGCGAATCCCACCATCGATTATCTCAACGCGATGAACGCCGGGAACATCCACGAGTCCCTGGGCATTCGGTTCACCGCGATCGGTGATGATTACGTCCAGGCGACGATGCCCGTCGATCACCGCACCCACCAGCCATATGGTCTCCTGCATGGCGGTGCTTCGGTGGTGCTCGCGGAGAGCCTGGGCAGCACAGCCGCCGGGCTGTTTGTGGACCACGAGAAATTTTATGTCGTTGGCCAGGAGATCAACGCTAATCATGTTCGGGCGGTGCGCAGCGGGCAGGTGACCGGAACCGCGCGACCGATTCACACCGGCAGGCGCAGTCAGGTCTGGGAGATCCGCATTTCTGACGACAGGGACAAACTCGTGTGTATCTCGCGACTGACGCTCGCCGTGCTGCCGCGAGAATCGGATTGAGGCCCGGCCGGATCGATCGATGAAGGACCTGGGCCCGGATCACTGGGAAAATCTCTACCTGGAGGGCCGTTTGCCGTGGGACGCGGGCGGGGTACCCGTCGAGTTCCTGGACTACCTGGCACGCTCGACCGAACCAGGCAGCGCACTCGTTCCCGGCTGTGGATCCGGCTACGAGATCGTCAGCCTGGCCGAAGCCGGCTTCGACGTGGTGGCTGTCGATTTCAGCCCGGCGGCAATCGACATCGCCCGGCGGATCGCAGGACAAACCGACGCCACGATCGATATCGCGGACTTCTTCGAACTGCCGGAGGGATCCTTCGATCTGATCTATGAACGCGCATTCATGTGCGCCCTTGACCCTGGCCAGCGTGAAGCCTGGGCCGACAAGGTACGGTCGCTGTTGAGACCGGCCGGTTGTCTCGTCGGATACTTTTTCCTGGACGGCGCGGAACTGGACGGCCCGCCTTTCGGCATGTGGCCTGATGAGTTGCAGCGACTGCTCGGCGACGAGTTCTCGCTGACAGAGGAAGGCAGGACCAGCGACCCGAAACCGGTATTCAAGGATCAGGAATACTGGCAGGTGTGGTGCCGCTCCGGTGTAACCGCAGTCTGACTTATACTGCGGGTTTCGCGGAACCGGTCAACGAGCACCTCTGCATGCGCGTCCTCCTTCTCTTACTCTCGCTACTGCTATCGTCCTGCGGACAGATGGGCCCGCTCTATCTGCCGGAGGACCCGGCTCCGGCCCTGGCGGAACCGGAGCCGCCACCGGAGGATGACGAGATCGAGTCAGAGGATGATGAATTCGATGCAGGACCCGACTAGATGAGCGCCGGGAAGAGCGAGACGCCCCCCCTGGTACTGGTTGACGGCTCGTCCTACCTCTACAGGGCGTTCTTCGCGACCCAGAGAGCCGGACTAACAACCAAAGCGGGCGAACATACCGGCGCCCTGATGACCGTGCTGAACATGCTGAACAAGCTCATCGAGGACCATGAGCCGGAGCACATGGCGGTCGTGATGGATGCCGGCGGCAAGACCTTCCGCTCCGAGATCTACAGCGAGTACAAGGCCCACCGGCCGCCCATGCCGGACGAGCTGCGCGCCCAGATCGAGCCGCTGCTGGAGGCGATCGAGGCAATGGGGCTGCCCTTGCTGCGGGTACCGGGGGTCGAGGCCGACGACGTGATCGGCACGCTGGCCAAACAAGCCGGCGACAAGGGCATGGCGACGCTGGTGTCCACCGGCGACAAGGACATGGCGCAGCTGGTCAATGAGCAGGTGTCGCTGGTCAACACGATGAACAACACAACAATGGACGAGGAAGGAGTGGCCGAAAAATTCGGCGTTCGTCCGGACCAGTTCATCG
>CAJIAD010000250.1_pt1 | contig 10845 bp, 7 predicted proteins | sample 9198981 | NCBI WGS metagenome assembly CAJIAD01 (sample SAMEA7708274, study PRJEB35096) | sediment metagenome | biome: marine neritic benthic zone biome [ENVO:01000025]; feature: sediment [ENVO:00002007]; material: shallow marine sediment [ENVO:03000034] sea grass bed [ENVO_01000059] ...
CATCATCGCGTCCTGAACGACGTCGAGCGCATCTTCTCTGTTCGCGACCATTCCTCTCGCCATGACATACGCTCTCCGCTCCACGGACCTGAGGAAGGCATCAAGCTCGACCGAATTATCCAGCGAACACCCCCTCTGCTGCCGTGCCTCCTGCTGCCGTCCTTCCAGCGCCATAAGCGTGGCGCTGGCCCGAAGGGCCCTCTTCGGGCATTCTGCCGCAGGGTGAACCGTGAGCAAAAAATACGCCCCCTCACCCATAAGAAACGGCCGACATTGGAAGCGGTTGACACCGATTCAGCGCCTCCCCACAGATTTTTCCTGCGGGACTTATGCACACTTGGCCTGTCTTCTACTGTATTACGGCAATGTTACCTGACATCAAAGATACGATAGCAACTATATCTAATTGTTTTAATTAATCTTTATTTATGACTGAACAATTTTTAATCAATCCGTTGATCGATACACTGTAATGCGGGAAAACGCCTCTTTGCCCCAAACAATTAACAGACTTGTCCACAGCTTCTGTGGACAACTCGGAGCCTGACATGGCACGGCAGGACATCGCCCGGGTCGCGATCGATGTTCCGTTGCGAAAGTTGTTCGATTACCTCCCTCCGGCAGGGACCGACCGGATAGAACCGGGTTGCCGGGTGAGCGTCCGCTTCGGACGAAAGAAGGCGATCGGGGTGGTGGTCGCCAGCGCGTCTGAAAGCTCCCTGCCCCGGTCCAGCCTGCGGCGCGTTGACGCGATCCTCGACGAGGAACCATTGTTCGGCCAGGAGATCCTGGCCTTGCTGGATCGCGCAACACGATATTACGTGCATCCGCCGGGTGAGGTTTGCGCCGCCGCTCTGCCGGTACTGCTTCGAAAAGGTCGACCGCTGTCATCGCGTATCGAGGCCTGGTGCCTGACCGCGGATGGTCGGGCGACCGATACCGACACCCTGCGACGCCGTGCGCCAAAGCAGGCAGCACTGGTCGAGGCACTGGCTGGCGGCCCTTTGTCGGCGTCCGACAGCAGGCTCCTGGCTGTGGGAAAAGACTGGCGCGCGGTACTTCGTCGCGTCATGAACAAGGGCCTGGTCGAGTGTGCGACGGACTTCGCGCCGGCAGTGTCGGCACCCGTCAGCGAAGGCTCACCCGGACCCGTCCTGACCGACGACCAGCAGCATGCTGTTGATGTCATCGCAAAGACATTCGGAGGGTTTCACACCCACCTGTTGTTCGGCGTCACGGGCAGTGGCAAGACCGAGGTCTATCTCCGTGCCATAGCGCAGCTGATGGCGACAGGATGCCAGGCGCTCATCATCGTCCCCGAGATCGGGTTGACGCCCCAGTTGGTGGATAGATTCCGTCACCGCCTGGGAAGGGAAATCGCGGTCCTGCACTCCGGCCTGTCCCCGACGGATCGGCTGGCATCGTGGCGGTCCGCGCGCGCCGGCGAGGTGCCGGTCGTGATCGGCACGCGATCGGCGATCTTCACGCCAATGCAGTCGCTGGGGCTGATTGTCGTCGACGAGGAACACGATCCGTCTTTGAAGCAGCAGGACGGTTTCCGTTACTCAGCCAGGGACCTCGCTGTGATGCGCGGGCAGGTGGAGTCGATACCGGTTGTCCTCGGCACTGCGACACCGTCCCTCGAAACACTCAATAACGCACGCCGACATCGATATGGCAGCCTGATGCTGCCCGAGCGGCCCGGACATGCTGTCCATCCCGACACCCGCATCGTCGATCTTCGCACGATGCCGGCGCGTAACGGCCTTACTGCAACCTTGCTGGAAGCGATCGACGATCACCTGGCCAGGGAAGGTCAGGTGATCCTGTTCCTGAATCGCAGGGGTTACGCGACCAGCCTGATGTGTACCGAGTGCGGATGGGTTTCCGAGTGCCCGAGGTGCGACTCGCGAATGACTCTGCACCAGCGACCGCACAAGCTTCGATGCCACCATTGCGGACGCGAGGCACGACCGATCGAAGCGTGCCCGGACTGCGGCACCGACCTGATCGCCGCCGGTCAAGGCACGGAGCGCGTCGAGGACGCCCTCGCCAGACACTTCCCGGATGCCCGGATCGCGCGAATCGATCGCGATACGACAAGGAGCAAGGGAGCGATGGACAAGATTCTGACCGCCATGCGAGAACGACAAACAGACATTCTCGTGGGCACCCAGATGCTGACCAAGGGCCACGATTTTCCGCATGTCACCCTGGTTGGCGTTCTCAACGCAGACCAGGGATTATTCGGCACGGACTTCCGGAGCGACGAGCGTCTTGCGCAGAATATCCTGCAGGTCTCAGGACGCGCCGGACGTAGCGATCGCCCCGGAGAAGTCCTGATCCAAACCGCCTATCCCGAACACCCGCTGCTGATGCACCTTATCCAGGGCGGCTACGAACGCTTCGCCGACGCCGCGATGCGCGAACGACTGGCTGCAGCGTGGCCGCCATTCAGCCATCTCGTGTTGATCCGCGCAGAATCACACCGTCGACCGGCGCCGACTGCTTTTCTGGAGCGTTGCCGGGCGCTGGCCGAAGCAACCCTGGAGTCCCCGGTGGCTATTCTCGGTCCGGCGCCGTCGCCAATGGAAAAACTATCGGGCCGATACCGCGCCCAGTTGCTGGCGCGTTCCACTGATCGCGTTCGACTCCACGCTCGATTGGCGCGACTGGTTGAAGGCTTCGAGAAGCTCCCGGAAGCCCGGCACGTACGCTGGTCGGTCGATGTCGATCCGGTGGAGTTATTCTGACAAAGGCTGGCATCCGACTGCATAATTCAGGTCCCGCGCGGTAGAATCGAGCCCTTGCCGATCGATTTCCACGACCGAACTCCTTGATGAAGCAAACCATCGCATCACTGGTCTCTAAGGCCATCGAATCGTTATGCAGGTCGGGCGATTTACCCGACACGTTGGCGAATATCCGTGTGCAGATTGACCGCACCAGGGATCCGAGCCACGGGGACTTCGCCTGCAATGCGGCGATGACAATGGCCAAGGAGGCCCGCAAGAACCCGCGACAGATCGCACAGGAGTTGATTGACGCCTTACCCGACTCGGATCTGATCAGGTCTGTCGAGATCGCCGGACCGGGATTCATTAACTTCAGGTTGAGCGATATCGCGATCCACGGCGAACTTGCCCAGGTACTCCGGAGTGGTGAGCGCTACGGGCAATCAGATGCCGGCGGTGACAAGCCTGTCATCGTCGAGTATGTCTCCGCCAATCCAACGGGCCCTCTTCATGTCGGCCACGGGCGACTTGCGGCGTACGGCGCCAGCGTCGCCAATCTCCTGGCAGCGACAGGCTATCGCGTCCATCGCGAGTACTACGTCAACGACGCGGGACGGCAGATGGACATCCTGGCTCTGAGTGTATGGATCCGATACCTGGAAAAACTGGGCGAATCGATCCCGTTTCCCGACAGCGGATACCGGGGCGTCTATATCGGGGACATCGCGGAAACACTCGCAAACGAGGAAAGCGGTAAGTTTCGATGTGAGGCCGGCGAGATCCTCGCAGATCTTCCGGCCGACGCACCAGACGGCGATAAGGAGGAGCACGTCGATGCGCTGATCGAAAGAATGCGCTCCCTGCTCGGCGAGGAAGCCCACCGCCAAGTCGTACAAGCGAGCCTCCAGAGCATACTCGCGGATATCAAGGACGACCTCGCCGGTTTCGGCGCTTCGATCGACGAGTGGTTCTCCGAGCGGAGCCTGACCGCATCGGGGCGTGTCACGGAAACGATCGAGGCGCTGAAAGAAACTGGTACCGTCTACGAGGACGACGGTGCTCTCTGGTTCCGAGCCACCGAGTTTGGAGACGAGAAGGATCGGGTGATCGTCAGGCGTAACGGTTCCTCAACCTACATCGCATCGGATATCGCCTACCACGTGGATAAATGCGAACGCGGATACGAGCACCTGCTCGACGTCCTCGGTGCCGATCATCACGGGTATGTCGCGCGTGTGCGGGCGGGCCTGGCTGCAAGCGGGCGACCACCAGAGTGCCTGGAGGTTCGCCTGGTGCAGTTCGCTGTTCTCTATAGAGGCGGCGAGAAAGTGCAGATGTCGACCCGTTCAGGGGAATTCGTCACGCTGCGCGAACTGCGGGAGGAGGTAGGAGACGATGCGGCCAGGTTGTTCTATGTGCTGCGTTCCAATGATCAGCACCTGGATTTCGATCTTGAACTGGCCAAGTCGCGTACCAACGAGAATCCTGTTTACTACATCCAGTATGCGCATGCCCGCATCTGCAGCGTATTTCGCCAGATGTCCGAGAAATCGATGGAATGGGGCCAGGACGATGGCATCGGCAATCTCGACAGGCTGGTCGAGGATCACGAACTGACCTTGATGACCAGCCTGACCCGATTCCCCGAGATCGTCGAACTCGCCGCAGCAAATCGCGCCCCGCAGAATGTTGTCCATTATCTTCGCGATCTTGCCAACGAATTCCACACTTACTACAACGCGCATACGTTCCTGGTAGACGACGGCGAATTGCGCGATGCACGCCTTGCACTCATCACGGCCACGCGTCATGTCCTGCGCAATGGATTGGCCCTGGTCGGCGTATCCGCGCCGGAAAGCATGTAGTACCGTAGCGCTTCAATGGCCAGGGATTACAAGCACCGCAAGCGACCAGCGAAACGAAAGAAAGGGACCAGTTCTTTCGGTAGTGGACTGACCATCGGTCTCGCTATCGCGCTGATCGTGCACCTCTACCACCTGGGCAAGCGCCCCGAGGCCGAACCCGTCAAAGCCGTGACCCAGGAAAAACCGGCGGCGCAGGAACCCGAGGCGACCGACGACTCGGATATCTTCTACGACTTTTACGAAATGCTGCCGGATGACGACGTGTTCCTCACCGAGGAGACGGCGCCTGGAACGACCGGTCGGGCCACGCCGGCCAGCACCGCCGGGGCCGCGTATTACCTACAGGCCGGCTCGTTCAGGAATCACGCGGACGCCGACAGCCGCAAGGCGAACCTGGCATTGCTGGGGGTCTCCGCGAATATCCAGCGCGTCACCATCAATGACAACCAGACCTGGCACCGTGTCCTGGTCGGCCCGATCAACGATGCAACTGAATTGAGCACGCTGCGAACGCGGCTCGGTGCCGAGAACATCGACACCATGATGTTGCGAGCGAAGGAGTCACCATGAGCAGACTAATTGAGACTGCAAGCTTGCTGCTCGCGACGATGGCATGCATGAGCGGGGCCGCGTATTCCCAGGAGCAGCCAGCCCCGGCCGGGGACGAAGGTTCCTTTACGATTGCGGCGGTTGGGGACCTCATGCTGGGCACCGATTTTCCCAGCCACCGTCTCGCCGACGACGATGGTGTGTCGTTGCTCAACGATGCCACGCCGATCCTGTCAGCTGCCGACATCGTCTTCGGCAACCTCGAGGGGGTGCTCCTCGACGGCGGAGAACCGGTGAAGAAATGCAGCAATCCCAGCGCCTGCTACCTGTTCCGTTCGCCAACGCGCTACTCGGATCACTTCGCCGCCGCCGGGTTTACTGTCATGAGCCTGGCCAACAATCATGCGCGGGACTTCGGTGAGGAAGGCAGGACGTCTAGCATGGAGGCACTCGCAGGAAGTGGCATCCGGCACTCCGGCAGGATGGGCGATGTTGCGAGCTGGACGGTAGATGGCAAACGTGTGGCAATGATCGCGTTTGCACCATTCAAGGGTGCACACGACATGCTCGACATCCCCGCCGCGGTCGGTCTGGTGACCGGTCTTGCCGATGACCATGACATCGTCATCGTGTCATTTCATGGCGGCGGTGAATCAGGCGATGTGCTGCACGTCCCCTTCGAAACGGAGACATTCCGAGGGGAGAATCGAGGCGACGTGGCCAGGTTTTCCCGGGCTGTCATCGACGCCGGCGCCGACCTGGTGGTCGGTCACGGCCCACATGTGCCGAGGGGACTCGAGATCCACAACGAACGATTGATCGCATACAGCCTCGGTAATTTCGCGACCTATTACGGCATTCGCGTCACTGGTGACAACGGGCTCGCACCCTTGCTGGTCGCCACGCTGGACGGTGACGGTCGATTCATCGAAGGCCAGGTGCATTCTTTCAGACAACGACGGCCACGGGGCCCGGTAACGGACTTGAGCAACGAAGCCGCAAGCCTGATGAAGACCCTGAGCGAGACGGACTTCCCGGATACCAGTCCGGTATTCGAGGAGAACGGACGGATTGTGCCCCGCCAGTAGTGTTCAGTCGTCAGTGACCGACTGGCGGAAATCGATCCCCAGGGAACGGAGCTTTCGATAGAGATGCGTCCGCTCCATGCCGACTCGTTTCGCGAGTCGACCAACCTTTCCCTCACACAGAATAAGCTGTTGCGTCAGGTACGCCCGCTCAAACTGCTCCCTGGCCTCGCGTAACGGCAGAGCAAGCAGGTCCTGCTTGACCAGCGGGTCCCCGACCGTCGAATCGCTGACCAGCAGGTCCTCTATCTCCTCGAGCGTGATCTCTTCGGCCCCACCCATGATAAGGATGCGATGCACGAGGTTTTTCAGCTCGCGAACATTGCCTTGCCAGGGGTAGTTGCGTAACCGGTTTTGTGCAGCGACGCTGAATCTCCGGAACGAGAGGCCCTCCATGTCGACCAGCTTGTCAACGTAGTACCGAAGCAGATCGGGCACGTCCTCGGCGTACTCCGACAATGGCGGAACGCGCAGGACGACGACCCCGAGCAGGGACTTCAGATCCCCCCTGAACGTCACCGGCGATGCGCTCTCCAGTTCGGCTTGCGCCGAACTGATAACGCGAATATCTGTCTTGACGGATTCCGTACCACCTACCGGGACGAAACTGCCGGACTCCAGCGCAGCCACCAGGACTTTCTGTGCAACGGGGCCGAGATCACCCAGTTCATTGACGAACAGGATTCCACCCCGCGCCTGATGGAGGTAACCCTTGATGAGTTCGCCATCCGGGGTGACCTGACCTAGCAGTCGTTTCTCGGCGTCCTGCTCGTTCAACGACGCCGCGACCAACGAAACAAACGGCTGCTCGGCCAGCGGGCTCAGCGAGTGGAGATAGCGGGCGAAAGCTTCCCTGCCGGTTCCGATCTCACCCAGGAACATCACGGGCGTGTCATGGCTCGCGACCTTCTCAACGCCTTCGCGAAGCATCTGCATCGCACGACTCTTCCCAATAGGCGTGAGCAACTGGGGAACCAGCCTCCCGGAGGTTGTTTTGGGTTGCGCGCTGTCCGATGCCAGCGCCCGCTCTACGACCCGCAACAACTTCGCCAGGGAAACCGGCTTCTCGATGAAATCGAATGCACCGAGCCGCGTCGCTTCCACGGCAGTCTCCACGGTACCGTGACCCGACATCATGACCACGGGGCAGGGTTGCAGATCGTTGTCCGCCGCCCACTCCCGCAGGAGCGTGATTCCGTCAGTGTCCGGCATCCAAATGTCCAGCAACACGAGATCGAGGCCCTTGCTGGTGCGCAATTCCCGCGCCTGGGCCGCGTCTGCCGCAACCTGCACCGAGTAACCCTCCTCCGCGAGGATCTCTTCAAGCAAACTACGGATGTCCGCTTCGTCGTCTACGACCAGGATTCTGGCTGTACTCATGCTCGTTCCCTCAGGAATTCAGTCGCATGGATCTCACGCCTGAGCATGGCAGCCCGCGACTCGTCATCGATAGGCAGTATCAGCATCAATCTCGCCCCTCCCTGGTCTCTGTTCGACGCTTCGACCCGGCCGCCATGCTCTTCGACGAGCTTCTTGACGATCGCCAGGCCAAGTCCGGTTCCTTTCGGTTTGTTCGTCACATAGGGATCGAACACGTGTTCAATGACATCCTTGGAGAAACCGGGGCCATTGTCTTCCACAAGGATGCGCGCCACCCGGCAGCCCGACTCGGTGCCGGCCTCGGTCTTCACTGTCACATGGCCGCTCTGCTGGGACTCGAGGGCCTCCACTGCGTTACCGATCAGGTTGTGCAGGATCTGGCGTGTGCGCACAGGATCCAGCTCCACGGCCGCGAGGTTCTGGCCCAGCTCAAGATCGATCTCCACATCGATCTCCCGGGACCGGTACAGATCGGCTACCTCGGATATCAGCCGATTGAGATCGATCCGGGCGAGGTCCATGCCCGGCGCACGCGCATACTCGCTGAAGGCATTGACCATCTCTTTCATGGCCTCGACCTGCTGCACGATCGTTCGCGTTGCACGTTCGAGCACCTGCGCATCCTGTTCATTCATATGCCCGAGGAATCGCCGACGCATCCGCTCCGCAGAAAGCTGGATGGGAGTCAGCGGATTCCTGATCTCGTGGGCGAGCCGCCGCGCTACCTCACCCCAGGCGGCATCGCGTTGCGCCTGAATCAGGGCGGTGATCTCGTCGAAGACGATGACATAGCCGCCAACCTTTTCTCCCTCGCCCGGCAACGCTGAACAGGCGCACATCAAAACTCGACGCCCGACTTCACCATGCAGCACGATCTGTTCGCGCCAGTCGGTTTCTCCCGCCTCCAGGTGCTGCCGACCGACGTCGACGAACTGTTCCAGTAGCGGCTGACCTCGGGCTACTTCCTCCAGCGGCTTGCCGATAGACGTCCCGAAATCCACACCAAGGATCGCGCCCGCGGCCTCGTTCGCGGTCCGTAGACTCGTGTCGCGTTCCAGCGAGATCACGCCGGTCGACAATCGTCCCAGGATGATCGCAAGGTAGGCACGCTCGTTTTCGACAGCCAGCTGGCTCTGGCTGGCCAGCTCCCGCGCACTGGCCAATCGCCGTGTCATGACATTGAACGAGCGTACGAGAAAACCCATGTCGTCATTGCCGGGCAACGGTAACTGGGTGTCGAAGTCACCCTTTGCGACAGAACGGGTGCCCATGATGAGATTCTGGATAGGAGCGACGAGCTTGCGTGAGAAGAAGAACGCGCCCCACACGGCCATCAGCAGCGACAGCATCAGCACCAGTGTCAGTGTGAGCGTCAGGCTGTATTTCAGCAGCCGTCGCATGTAGCTAAGCTCGCCGTAGTCCGAATAGGCTCGCTGCACGGCATCGGCCAGCGAACTCAGGCGCTCGGATACAGGAAAGATGGCGAGTACGGTCCGTTTCTCGGAAAAGGGATCGTCCTGTGGTATCAGCGCAGCCGTTCGCACGCGATAGCCGCCATCTGCAACCGGCTCCAGCCCGACGAACGACTCGCCCTGACCGATCCGCATCATGACCTCCTCGTTGGGTCGCGCCATGATGGCCAGATCTGCACGGTCCGACATCGAGGCAATGATGCGATTGTTGCGGCCGATGACCGTAACCTCTAGCGCACCGCTGCGTTGGTGCAGGGTCGCAACCCGGGGCGCCAGGCTGGCCCGGCTACCGCCTGCGAGCTGCTCGGCAATCGACTCCGTCTGCTGCAGATATTCCCGCATCTGGATTTCCAGCGTCGCCCTACTGAGATTGAGAGCGTCACCCAGTCCCTTCTCGACGTCGACGCTGAACCAGCTTTCGATGCCGCGATCCATGAACTGGACAGAGAAGTAATAAACCAGCAGAAGTGGCAGGACCGAGAGAATCACGAATGTCGCGACCATCCTCGACTTGAGGCGCGAGCCCGGAACGTTCTCCTTGTACTCCCGCACCAGCCGGACCAGGTTGGCGACGATCAGGACAGTGAGTGTCAGGGCACCCGCCACGTTGACGATGAAAAGCCAACCGTAGAGCTTGCCGAACTGGTCGGCGCCCTGGGTCGACCGCACCAGCAGCCACATGGCGCCCAGCCACAGCAACAGGCCGATAACCGCCAACGCCGCCTGTCCGGCTCTCCTTACGGTCTGAGAGGCCATGTATACCAATCACTGGCTATGCGCCAGTTGCCCCAGATCCGCGACAGCATGTTGAGCGGCCCGGGCAATTCCTTGACGTCCACGATGGCGCGCAGGCCGACCTGATATCGATCGCCGGAATCGAGCAACGCCTCATCGATCACCGGCAGGTGATCGACGTTCCCCAGGTGAACCAGTGCCGAATTGAGATCACCGAAGGACTGTCTCTCGCCACTGTTGAGATTGGCGACCAGGTAACGCTGGGTCAGCGCGTGGAAACTCAGCTGATAGCGCTGGCGCAGGCTCGCCACCGTGTCGTCCCAGATGTAGCGCCTGACCTGGTTGACGAAGATCTGCAGCTCGATATTGAGCGTCACCCCGTTCTGCAACGCTTCGAGCGCTGATGACCCCATCGAGTATTCGAGACGTGCGCGAATGTAGTAGACGCCGTCCTCCACTGCGGCATATGCGGACCGGACTTCCACCCGCCCCTTCGCAGCCTGTGTTGGTGGCGAGTACGTCGCGCACACGACGACCAGTAACAGGCCGGCGAGGGCCTGCCACCCTTTCCTCGTTGCGTGCTGGGCGATCTTCGTCATGACTCAGTCTTGCTTGACCAGACAAGCATAATAGAAGCCGTCCATGCCTGCTTCGCCGGTCAGTATCTGGCGTCCTGCCTCCAGGTCGCGACCCCAGCGGGCCGGAATCGACTCGATGGCTGCGTCGCTCTGCTGCCTGACCCATCGATCGACCTGATCGACGCCTTCTTCCCGCAACACCGAGCAGGTGCAGTAGACAATCCTCCCGCCCGGTCGCAGCAGCGGCCACAACGCGGACAAAAGCGCGGCCTGAAGAGGCGCCAGTTGCGCGATATCCCCCGATCGCCTCAACAGCTTGATGTCAGGGTGGCGCCGGATCACGCCCGTCGCGGAGCACGGCGCATCAAGGAGTATCGAGTCGAAAGGCCGGCCATCCCACCATGCACCGGTTTCCCGCGCATCGGCGACCAGGAGCGTTGCGTCGA
>CAJIAD010000378.1_pt1 | contig 10704 bp, 5 predicted proteins | sample 9198981 | NCBI WGS metagenome assembly CAJIAD01 (sample SAMEA7708274, study PRJEB35096) | sediment metagenome | biome: marine neritic benthic zone biome [ENVO:01000025]; feature: sediment [ENVO:00002007]; material: shallow marine sediment [ENVO:03000034] sea grass bed [ENVO_01000059] ...
ACCCGGGCCGCGGCGGCGAGAAACCTGTACCGGCGCGTCAGCGAGGATGACATCCCCGAGATCAAGGCGGAGCTGGGCCGCCGGCTGCGCGCCGCGCCACTCGCCAGGATCATGCCGGTCAACCCGCGGGACTGGGAGGACCGTTTCGAGCAGGGCATGGCAGCGATGGTGCCCGGACGCGCGGAGGTGGTCTACGACAAGCCGGGGGAACGCGCGCCCAGCCAGGGCGCTCTCTACGGACTCAAGCGCTTCATGGACCAGGCGCAATCGGAAGTGCAGGTCGCGAATGCCTACCTCGTGCCCGGCGAGCCCTTCTTCAACGGCGCCAGGGAACTCGAGGCGCGCGGCGTCGACATGTCGATCATCACCAACTCGCTGGGCTCCACGAACCAGACGATCGTGCACCATGCCTACGCCCGTTCGCGGCTGCCGATGCTCGATGTCGGCGTCGATGTCTTCGAGATGAAGTACCACCCGGCGATGCAGTCGAAGCTGGACACCGCGCCGATCCAGTCGAGCTGGGTCGGGCTGCATGCGAAGGCGGCTGTCGTGGATCGCGAGCACGTCTTCATCGGTTCGTTCAACTTCAGCCCCCGCTCGCGCAACCTGAACCTGGAGATGGGGATCCTAGTCCATAGCGTTGAGTTCGGACAGCAGGCCGCTGCGGTCATGGACCGGATCATGGCGCCGGACAACGCCTGGCAGCTGGCGCTGGACGAAGCGGGCAACCTGGCCTGGAAATCGGCCGATGGCAAGCTGACCCGACAGCCGGCCCAGAGCTTCTGGCGGCGCATCCAGAACGGGCTGTTCGGCCTGCTGCCGGTTGAACAGCACCTCTGACGATCGTCGCCGACATGGTGGCTTCGAAACACGCCGTCTACACCCGTAGTGAACTTTCCTGCCTGCGTTGCGACCGAGTAGGTATCTGCTTAGTGTCGACGGGCTGCTATTCGTCGATACACGCGATGACGAAATGACGACACGGACGAAACCGATGGCAGGCCGAGAATTCCTGAAGCTGCTGTCCATGACCGAAGGACGAATCACCTGAGCGGTCCTCGTTTCTTGCTGAAGCTGGTGCAGTCGATCGTCCTGACGGCATTGTCCGGCTGTTCCATCGCGGCACACACCCCCGCGGTGGCGATGGGCGCCACCGGTGTGGACAAGGAGTCCCTGGCGGACACGGAACCCTATGCCGGCCTGATCGACCGAACGGTCATTCTTGCCGACGGAGAGGATCGGTACTGGACCCTACGCGAGTTCGATTCGGGCCGGCAATTCCTGCAGTACTCCCCGCAGCTGGAAGGCGCGAGCTACAGCACCCAGATGGTGGCGCGGCTGGATGGCCGGTCGATCATCATCAGAGAGATCTACAACGACAAGATCAACGGCGGCGTGTTTTTCGACGCCGAACTCGTTCACGAAGGCGAACAGATCACCTTGCAACGCAATCGTTGGACCGGTGCGCTGTTGGCATACAAGCGACACCGCGCAACGACCCTGGATTAGACCGAACGCCCGAAACAACGCATCGCAGCGCCCACACTTGCGTATGGCAAGTGCTTGTTTTCTGGTATCTTTGGCCGCTGTTGAACCTGCCGGGACTCGGGATGACGGGACTATTCGAAGAACTGAGACGCCGCAATGTCGTCCGCGTAGCCGTAGCCTACGTGATCGTCGGCTGGGTCTTCGTACAGATCGCCCAATTGCTGTTCGAGGCATTCGATGCCCCGAGCTGGGTTATCAAGGTGGTGGTCGCGCTCGTCGCACTCGGGTTTCCCTGCATGGTGCTATTCGCCTGGGCCTTCGAGCTGACACCCGAAGGGCTGAAGAAGACCCGCGAGGTGGATGCCGACGAGTCCATCACCGGGCGGACCGGGCAGAAGCTCAACTATGTCATCATCGCCGCATTGGTCGTGGCACTCGGGTACTCCATCTGGGGCCGCGACATCGGAGAGCAGGAATCGCCGGCGGCCCAGGTGTCCGAAGAGACCGTTTCGGACGCGCAACCTGTTGAAGACATGACGATCGCGCAACGTCGATCCATCGCGGTCCTGCCCTTCGTCAACATGTCCTCCGACCAGGAGCAGGAGTGGTTTGCCGACGGCCTGACCGAGGAGATCCTCAACTCGCTGGCCAAGGCGCCTGACCTGCTGGTGTCGTCCAGGACGTCCTCATTCGTATACAAAGGCTCGTCGGCGCCGATCACCGAGATCGCGACGGAACTCGGCGTCGATCATGTCCTCGAAGGCTCGGTGCGTCGCGGTCGCGACCAGGTCCGCATCACCGCCCAGCTCATCCGCGCGAACGACGGTTTCCACCTCTGGTCCGAGACCTTCGACCGATCCCTGGACGACATCATCGCGATCCAGGAGGAGATCGCCGTGCGGATCGCCCAGGCGCTCGAGACGGCGATGGATCCCGAGGCGCTCGAAGACATGATGCGCGCGGGTACGAGCTCCGTCGCCGCCTACGACGCCTATGTCACGGGTCTCGGCGCGTTCACAGCCTCCGGCGGGAGCGGCGATCCGCGCGCTGCGCTAGCCGCGTACGAAGCCTGGCAACGGGCGGTGGAGATCGACCCGGAATTCGCCCAGGCCTGGTTCATCCTGTCGACTTTCTGGTCACTCCAGTCCACCAACAACCAGATGGCGGCCGGCATCACGGGTTTGCCGCAGGAAGAGGTCCTGGCGAAGCGCGACGAAGCACTGGCCAATGCGATCGCGTATGAAGAGGACCCTGTCACGATGCTCAACTATCGAGCAGCACAGGCGGCCGATCGTTTCGATTTCCGCCAGTCAGACAGACTCTTGAGACAATACGTTGCTGAGCGGCCGCATGACAATTTCGCTTTTGTCGGAATGATCAATGGGATCGGTATCCTAGGGCGCTACGACGAGTCGGCCAGGATCATGCGGCAGCGCTACGAGAGCCAGGGAGAACTGAGGCGGGAATTCGCTAACATAGCGTCCCAGGAACTGAGGCGTCCCGAGGACACCGAGTTCATGCGTGAGATCGGTGACAAGAGCATCGAACTGTACGGCGATGACATGACACTCATGTACCAGATCCATCGCCTGCTTCTGTGGGCTGGCGAAATCGACGACGCCAGGGCGCTGGTACAACCGATCATCAACAGCGAGTTGCCCGATGGGAACAAGCTGCTGGTTCAGCTTCGGCAGGCCTGCGCCGAGCAGCGCGAGGACGCCGGTGAGGTCTTCCAGGCCCTGATCGAGCTCGACCCGGAGGACGAGACCTTCGCCTGGCTGGGCTACCAGATCTATGGCGACGACGAGGCCGCGGACCGGGCACTGGTGCCTCTCGATGAGAGCAGGGATTTCGTACAACTGACGTCCTACCTCAACTACACCAGCTTCGACCTGTCGAAGTATCCGAATCTCGCCAGGCGTCTGGAGGGGCAGGACCTGCTCGATCGGGAACTGATCCCGATCCCTTATCGCTGCGACCGTTAGCGTCTCGGCAGGATCGTCGCCGCCACCGTTCGACTCGCCGGCTTTCAGCGCGGGTCACCAACCCTCGGCTTCAAGTTCCGCTACCAGCTCGACGAACGCCGGCTCTTCGCGGATGGAATCGTAGTGCGGCAGGTAGGGTTCAAGGGACGGCGCGACCATGCTGGGTTCAGCGATCCCGGTCCTGATACACGCGACGGCCTCCTCGGCGGCGCCTACCATCCCCAGGATCCGGCAAGCGGCATCCTGGCGGAACGCGCGCTCGGGTGGATCCCTGGATGCACCATCACGGTTCCAACCGCGAACCAGCCGCACGGCCCCCGCGGTATCGCCCTCGACTGCGGCAATATAACCTGCACCGAGCATGGCCTGGGCGTCGGACAACCAACCTTTACTGACTCGATTCCCGAGGCTCGCCCGTCCCTCATTCACCGATGCCTCGAGGCGGTCACTCTCCCCCAGGAACCAGCGGATCTGTAGCTCGAGCAGCGTCTTGTTCGGGATACCCATGTTCGTGTGGTCCCCCGCAACCGGGTCCGGCATCTGATCCAGCAGTTCGGCGGCAAGCGCATACTCCCTGTTCGCCATTCGTCCCCACACCAGGTTGTCCACCGGCATATCAACGAATTCCTCGTGCAGGGTCTGCAAATCTTCGGCGAGACGGCCGAAGTCCCTTTGCTCCATCGCGCGGAGATAGATGCCTGACATGTTGTCCCAGTAATCCGGCTCAACGATGGTTGCCTGCTCTGCCCGGGCCTCTTCGTAGCGATGATCGAGGATCAGGTTGAAGACGATGGTGCCGGTGTAGCGCGGATTCCTGGGATCGAGCTGCCGCGCCAGGCGAACCGATTCGACCATGGCGCCGTAGTCACCCTGGCGACGCTCGATCCAGGACTTCATCTGCGCAAGTTGCGCATCGCTCGGCGCCAGGATCTGCGCTTGTGAAGCGAGCTCGTGGGCAAGATCGTAGTCCTGGAGGATGTAGTAGGTGTAGTAGGCCTGCGCGATGAGATGATCAGCCGATCCGGGCGCCACGGTTGCGATGTTCGCCAGAACCCGCTCCGCTTCAGCGATGGTTGGTTGATTCTCCTCACCAAACGCATCCAGCGCCAGGCTGCCGACCAGCTGGGCCTGGGGCCGGGTGTAGGTAGGATCCAGCTCGGCGGCCTCACGCAGCCGGCCCCGGTATTCCTCGGACGTAGTTGCGCCAGGGCGGACAAACTGCATCGCCAGCGCCTCATGATAGAGCCGGTAGGCCGCCATATTGGTTGTCGGAATCAATCCCGTCTCGGTCTGCGCACTCAGCGTTCCGTGCAGCGCGGCCGCGATCGCCTGCGCGATCTCGGATTGCACGTCGAAGATGTCCGTTGCCGTCAACTCCCGGTCAAAGGTCTCGGCCCACAGGTGCTCATCGTTTTTGGTATCGATAAGCTGCGCGTTGATCCGGATGCGGTTGCCGGCACTCTGCACACCGCCTTCGAGGATGGCATCGGCCCCCAGCTCCTCGCCGATCTCCCGGGTGTTTCTCTGCGTGCCTTTGTACTCGAGTACCGACGTCCGCGAGATCACCCGCATCGAGGGTTGCTGCGCCAATTGGGTGAGAAGGTCATCGTGCACGCCGGCAGCGAAGAAGGTGCTGTCTTCTGTGCCTCCGACAGCCGTGAACGGCAACACGGCCACCATGGGTGGGCCGGCCGCTTCCGCATCCTGTGCCGCCTGGACAGCCTCCGCGCGCCCTTCCTCCCTGGCGACCTCCGCGATCCGCTGCTCCCGCGCCCGGTCGCGAGCAGGATCCAGCAGGAACTTGTCCACGGCAAAGTAGCCGAGGGCCAGGGCCAGCGCGATCACGAACACACGGTCGAGTCGTTTGCCCGCGGCTCGCCGTGTCGGCGAGGCAGGATCGATCTCGCTGTCGCGCATCAGGCCTTCCGGCGTCAGCTCGAAAGCCCATGCCATGGCAACCACCGGTACGAATCCAATCGCCAGCAGGATGACGATGGCGCGGATCGCTCCGTCGCTCATACCGAACACCGGGAACAGCGTCTCCGTCACCTGGATGACGAGCCAGCTGACGGCGACGTATGCCGCTGCGACACGCAGCACGTTGCGACGTCTTAGTTCGGCAAATAGGGTCATAGATTCAGGTCGCGCTATACAGGCGTGGCCCGATCATGGGCAAAGCCGGGGCACTTGTCGATTCCGAAGGACGGGCACGCGACGGCGAACCATCCGCCAGACGCTTGTTCAGGTTCTCGCAGGCAATGGATCGTCCTTGTGCTCCTCGAACCATTGTCTTTGCTCGGCCAGGTTGTCCCTCATCCTGTCCATCAGCTCGTCGAAGCGCGGGTCGTCCCGCAACGCATCCAGCGACGGGTCATCCCAGATCGTGAACGCATAGAACATCCAGCCCGAGTCGACCGCCTCTTCCAGCGCAGCCAGCGCTTCCTCCGTCTTTCCCTGGAGACTGTAGACCTGCACGTCCTCGATGCCCGAACGCCAGCCGCCCGCCTGCAGCTTGCGGCTGCGAGTCACGGTTTCCAGCATCGTATCGAGCAGTCGATCGGCTTGTTCCTGCCGTCCGGTCTCTATCATTGCCTGGGCCAGAATCCTGGCCGGCCAGATGGAGAAATCGGTCACTTCGGGTTCGTCATCATACAGATCCGAATACAGGTCCTGAAACAACTCCGTGATCCGCTGCCACTCACCCGTCCTGGCGAGCTGCTCGCCGAGCTGGTTTGTCGTGTACCAACGCTTGGGGTCCGCCTCGACGGTGGCCCCGACGATCTGCACAGCGGCAGCATTGTCCCCGCGCATCGCCGCGAGCCAGTACTTGCCATCGGAATACTCGGGGAATGCGGCGACCAGTTCCTCGAAGCAAGCGATCGAGGCTTCCCGATCCCACAACTGGGCATACTCCTCACACATCCCCTGCCACCATTCGACGTTGTCCGGCTCGAGCCTGTGCACCGCATTCACGTAGTACATGGACTGCCCGGCCTCGCCCGTCTGCTTGAGCCAGCGGGCAAGCTGCAGGTAACTCCTGGCCAATTCGGGCCATTTATGGATCGAGTCGCGCATGATACCCATGGCCTCCTCTGCGCGAGAGGTTGACCACAGTATCTCTGCCAGCGACCGCTGGATCTGTGGCGACTCCGGATCGAGTGCGGCGGCCGTGCGGATCTCCACCAGGGCATCCTCGGGGCGCCCGGTGACCATGAGGAATTGCGCATATCCCATGTGCGGGAAGGCGGCACTGGGGTTGAGTTCCATGGCCCGGCGGACCAACTTCAGGGCCTCGCGGAATTCCTTTTTCGGGATCTTGATGGCGGCCAGTTCGCTGTACGCCTCCGCCTCGAGCGGGTCGATCTCGATGGCCTTCTCCAGCAGCGGCTCAGCTTTTTCCCATGCCGCCTTGGGATCGGCTCCGGTCCCCATGGGTTGTGCCATGTAGGCCTGGGCCAGGCCCACATAGGCCAGGGCATAGCCGGGGTCCAGCTCGATGGCCTTTTGGAAGTGCTTCTCGGCCGCCGTCACGGCCCGGGCGGAGCCGCGTAGCAGCTCGCTGCGACCGAGTACGTACTGCTCATAGGCTTCGAGGTTGGGACGATAGCGATCCGCGAGTCGCGTCTTGTTTTCGTCCATGACGGTGACCTTCATGGCCGCCACCACCTCCCGGGCGATTTCGTCCTGGATCTCGAAAATGCCTGCGATCTCCCGGTTGAAGCTCCCCGACCAGCGCTCGGCACCGGTGTCGACCTCGATCAGCCGAGCGATGATCCGTAGCTGATTCCCCGCCCGTTGCACGCTGCCCTCGAGGATGTTGGAAACCGCCAGCGCCCCTCCGATCTGGGTGATGTCCATCCCCTTGTCCTGGTAGGCGAAAGACGAGGTACGTGCGGTCACCGACAACTCGCCGACCTGGGACAACAGATGCAATACCGTGTCGCTAAGACCCGCCGCGAGGTAGGCATGGTCAGCATCGGGACTCAAATCGGCGAACGGCAGGACAGCAATCGAATTCGCACGCGCCGCCTGGGCGACCTTTGCCGCCGCCTCCAGGGCATCGCTTTCCGCCTTGAACACCGCCTGTAGCTGCCAGAAGAAGAACACGACGATGAAGATGAGCGCGGCGAAGATAGCGAAATCGATCTTGCGCAGTGACAGATTCATGTGCTCGACGTCGACAGAAGACGCCGGCTTGGTGCGGACAACGCCATCCTCCGTGAACTCGTAACGCCAGGCGAGGAACAGCGCGAGCGGGAAGCCGCCGACAGCAAGATAAAGCAGCGCGGTCATCGTCCAGGCCGGAAGACCCGCCGGCTCGACGATCACGTCGGCCACCTGCAGCACACCCCAGGCGCCGACGAGATAGAACCCAACGCCGCGGAAAATGTGGCGACGCCGCAGCTCGCGCAGCATGGCAAACGGACCGATCATTGAGGCTCCCTTGTTCTTTTTATTCCCGGTTGGTGAGGGAGTATAGCTATCTGACGCTCGGCGCAACCATCAGTCTCATGCGGGGCGCATCGCGAATGTCGCGATCTCGTCGGAGAACCCTTTGAGACGTCTCGGTGTCGAGGGTTCGAGACCCGGCTGCATTCCGGTGGCCGTGATCGCGGCCACGGTCTGCGCGGCGATCAGGACCTCGCCCGGTCCGGCTTCCTCGCACAGGCGCGAGGCGAGATTCACCGCCGAACCGACGGCTGCATATTCCAGCCGGCCGGCGCCACCGACGATGCCCACGGTCACCGATCCGGTCGCGACGCCGACACCGACGTCGAGCGGCTGATTGCCGTCCTGCCAACGGTTCACGATGCTCTCCGCGAGAGCGACGGCGCGCTGTGCATGATCATCAAGCTTGAGGGGCGCACCGACCAGCACCAGCACTCCGTCGCCGGCGTAGTCCTTTACGGTGCCCTCGAATTCGGTCACGACTTCGCCTACCCGGTCGTAGTAGGCGCGAAGAATGGCGATGACTTCGTCCGAGCCGTGCTCGCGGGCGTAGTTCGTGAAGCCGCGCAGGTCGCAACAGACGATCGACAGCTCGTGACAGTCGTCCTGCATGGCGCTTCGCAAACCCCGTCGGCGCACAAGATCCAGCACCTGGGGTGACAGGAAGCGTGTCATGAACTGTCCGCGACGACCCTGCAGTACGTGGTAACGCATCGCGCCGACCAGCAGTATCAGCAGCCCGAGCACGGTGGCTACGGGTGCGACGGGAAAGGGCAACACCAGGCCGGAGGCGATAAACGGGATGCCGATGATGAATGCGATCAGGCGTACTCGCTCCGCCGGATCCGGACGCCGGTTGAGGCACAACAGGATGGACCCGCCGGCTAGTATCAGGCTGATCTCGAGTGGCAGAGAGAAGAGCAGGAACTCCGGGCTCAGCAGCAGTCCTTCACTGAACAATCCGCCGAGGAACTGGCTGACGCGTTGCTCAGGGTACATGAAGGCCAACACGGCGTAGACGACGACCAATCCCTGGGCTACCCAGATCGACCAGTCCCCGAAGCGGGTCTTCAGCTTGCCGGCCGGGACGGTTTGCCTGACCCGGCGGATCCACTCGTAGCCGGCCATGAACGCGAGCATATCCACGAAACCGGCCAGGCTCGCCCACGAAGGAACGTAGCCCGCCTCGAATTTCAGCCTGAGCGTGACATTGACGACGATGGACAGCCCGATGCCGGTCAAGGCCAACGCCAATGCCCGACTGGTGGGGGAGTCGGGATCGGCGCGGACGAATGCCAATGCCATGCCCAGTGCCACCAGGGCCGCCACGGCGGGCCCGGTGAAGGCCGATGCGGTGATGTCGAACACGGGGCCATTATAGAGCGCCCCAGACAATGCTCATGCATTTCGAAGACGGAACCGGCACTTTGTGGGGCCCATCGAGAACCGGAGTGAGGTTGCACATTCTCCGCGAAGGCCCTCGTATGTTGACGTAGGTCAATGCGGGGGGGGGCTGCTGGTCGCATCATTCACATCGGAACGTTGCAATCTCAAGAGTGCCTTTCTCCGGGGCACCTACAATTGTCGGCTCCGGCGTGAGTCACCCTTGAGGGACGCGGGATTTTCCTCGCAGTCAACGATAACTCAGGGGAGTAGTAACCATGATGGCGATTGCAAGAACGCATTGGCCGTCCACCCTTCTGCTTGCGATCTTCAGTCTGGGGATCGCGGGTTGCGGTGGATCGGACGGTAACGATGGTGCCGCCGGCGCGTCGGGCCAGGACGGTCAGGACGCGGTGGACACAGGCACCATCAGCGTAGAAGTGACCTCAGCGGGTGCCCCCGTTGAAGGGGTCACGGTCACGACCACACCGGAGACGACAAGCGTCGATACGGGCGCCGACGGCATCGCCATGCTGACGGACGTTCGCATCGGTGTCTATGACGTCAACATAGTGCTGGCCGGAGCCGATATCGAAGACACAGAGTCCAATGTGGGCGTTGCGGCCGGGGCTACCACGGAAGTGGACTTCCAGGTGAGCGGCCTTCCGGGCACGGTGACCGGCACGGTTCTCGCGCCGGATGGCGCGCCTGTCGAAGGCGCGATCGTGTCCATCCCGGGCAGCGCGGACGCGACAACGGGCGCCAACGGCGATTTCAGCATCGATTCGGTCGTCCGCGGCTTCCTGTCCGTGGAACCGCCCGCCGGCAGCACCCTGCTTCCTGGCGGAACACGCGAATCCGTGACACCGGGTGACGATGTCGCAATCGCCCTGTCGGGCGGACCCGCGAGCGACGCGAACTACGTCTCCAGCGACGTTTGCCTGCTTTGCCATGAAGGCGGGCTGGCGGATGCCTGGTGGAGTTCCGGGCACTACCGGGTGATCGAACGCTCACTCATCGAAATGGACCTGAACGGATGGCCGGCCGATCCTGGTGCAGGCGCTTGCAGCGCCTGGTTCGACACCGGCGTTGACGTCAACGATCCGTCGGAAGATCCTTCCTCGACACCGAGCCACGACGCTTATATCCGGACCTGCAACAACAGTCCTGACTTGAGCTTCGACATGCTGGTCGATGCCAACGACGATGGTCCCGATGAGCTGACCGATACTGTGGTTCCGGTCTATGCCACCTACGGCGGACCGGGCACGGAGGCAGGCGAAATCACTGTGCTGCAGGACCGCGGCGAAGCCACTGAAATCCACGGTGCCTGGAAACAGCGCTATATGTTCAGTATCGCCGATCTCGGAACCTGCTCCGCGCTGAATCCCGAAGGCAC
>CAJIAD010000060.1_pt1 | contig 10669 bp, 4 predicted proteins | sample 9198981 | NCBI WGS metagenome assembly CAJIAD01 (sample SAMEA7708274, study PRJEB35096) | sediment metagenome | biome: marine neritic benthic zone biome [ENVO:01000025]; feature: sediment [ENVO:00002007]; material: shallow marine sediment [ENVO:03000034] sea grass bed [ENVO_01000059] ...
CGTGCATACACCAAAAGAGGGTGACGTCATCTTCGCGAGGAATGACTACACGGACACCTTCTACGCAGTGATCGATGGCGAGGTAACCATCGAGGTCGGCGAATCGGCGACCGGTGTCAGGAAGATCGCGATCGGGCCGGGGCAGTTTTTCGGGGAGATGAGCCTGCTGTCCGGCCGCCGCAGGTCGGGAACCGCAATCGCAGGCAGGGATTGTGTACTCGTTGAAGCACCGCGGCGTGATATCAACAAGCTGATCAACTCCCTGGACGAGGTCAAGCGGGTGATCGACGAGTTCTTCGTCATCCGCGCCATTCAGACGAGTTTCGTTCCCGATGCCTCCGCCGACGAGTTGAGAGAGTTTGCGAGTGCCGCGGAACTGAGTCACTTCGCACCAGACGAGGTGCTGTTCACGGAGGGCGAGGACGCAAACAACATCCACCTGATCCGCAGCGGATCAGTATCAGTATCGAGGGCTATCGGCGGACGCGACATCATCACCGCCTATGTCGCAGCCGGGAACTATGTGGGCGAGATGGGACTGCTGGGACGCACACAGCGCATGGCAACGGTACGCGCAACCGTCGCCACCGAGACCGTCACCCTCGACGAGAAGACCTTCCGGCGCATGCTCGAGCGGAATCCCGATCTGCACGAGAAGATTAAGGACAAGGTTCAGAGTCGCATCGAAGCAAATATGCGTATGCAGGCGCAACCCGAGTCTGGCGATCTGATTTCATTCCTGATGCAACAGGGCCTGGGCGAAGCAACGGACGTACTCCTGATCGACGAGGCGCTGTGCATCGGCTGTGATAACTGCGAGAAGGCTTGCGCCGAAACACACTTCGGCAATTCGAGGCTGGACCGCAAGGCCGGGCCATCTTTTGCCGAGGTCCATGTCCCGACCTCGTGCAGGCACTGTGAGGATCCGCACTGCATGACGGACTGTCCGCCGGATGCGATCCGTCGTGCACCGAACGGCGAGGTATACATCCGCGATAACTGTATCGGTTGCGGCAACTGCGAACGCAATTGCCCCTACGGCGTCATCCGCATGGCATACACGCCACCTAAAAAACCAGGGCTGGCCCGGTGGCTGTTGTTCGGTTCGGGCACAGGTCCGGGACAAGCAGCGGTGCCCGATGACATCGCCAGGGACTCGGAGAAAAAGGCCGTGAAGTGCGATATGTGCAAGGACCTCGACGGAGGACCTGCCTGCGTACGCGCCTGCCCAACGGGAGCGGCGCTACGCCTGAACCCGGAACAGTTTGTGGATCTCGTAAAGGACACGAGAGCGGACTAGCAGATCGGGGAATAGAGAGACGACAGGGACCGGAACGACAAGATGCACGAATCACTTTTTGTATACCGGAACAAACGCTACCTGTGGCTGGCGATCTTCGTCAGTGCCGCAAGCCTCATCGCGTACTTTGCCCACGATCCCTTCGAACCGCCCAATGGTGGAACCTGGCTCGGTTACACCCTCGGAACTATCGGCGCGCTGCTGATCCTGTGGCTGATGTGGTTCGGTATCCGCAAGCGCCGCTATCACTCCACCTCGGGTACCGTGCAAGGCTGGCTGTCGGCGCACGTTTACCTCGGTACGGCGCTGATCATCATCGCGACCCTGCATTGCGGCATGCAATTCGGATGGAACGTACACACGCTGGCCTACGTACTGATGTGTATCGTGATCGTCAGCGGGATGTTCGGCGCCTATGTGTACTGGCGTTATCCGGGAATGATCGCCGCCAACCGCTCGAATCTGACGCGCGACCAGATGCTCGAACAGATCGCAGATCTCGATCGTCGCGGCATACAACTGGGTAAGGAGATCTCGAACGACGTCGGTGAGCTGATGACATCCGCGGCAAATCGGACGCAACTGGGCGGCGGCGCCTGGAATCAGTTATTGGGCCAGGATCGCTCGAAGGTTGTGTTGCCGGGGTCATCGGCCAACGATCACAGGCTGGTGCGCAATCCGGACCAGAGAGCGGCAAGTGACTGGCTGGCATCGCGCATCGCCGACAGCGACGACTCCGAGACGATAGATCGATTCCAGGAGCTGGTGACCCTCCTGAGCAGCAAGGTCGTACTGCTCGGCAAGCTTCGCCGCGACATCCGGTTGCAGGGCTGGCTCGAGATCTGGCTCTACATTCATGTGCCGCTGGCGTTCGCGTTGCTGGCGACGCTCACGATCCACATTGTCACGGTCTTCCTGTACTGGTGATGCCATGAAGACCCTGGTCAGATTCATTTCCCGATCCGCCACCGGCAGCGTCGAGCACCGGGACAAGATCTTCGAAGGAGAGGATCTGAGCTTTGGGCGGGCAACCGACCAGACGATCCAACTCCGGGACCCCCGCGTCGGCCTCGAACACGCGCGCATCGTCAAGCGCGGCAAGGGGTTCTCGATCTACACAAAGGCGATCGGTGGCATTTCCGTCAACGACAAGTCCTGCCGGGACGCCCCTCTTAAGACCGGGGATGTCGTCCGGATCGGCGCCAATATCCTGCATATCGTCGACCCGACAGACGACGTCGACTTCGCCTTCACTTTCGAACTCGATGCCGACGCCCGGGCCGACGAGGCGGAAACAACGCCGTACAAGATGTCGCTCGCCGAGACCGCCCTGCGCAAGCGGCGCTGGTCGTGGGCGTTCGTTCTGACCATCCTTGTCGTGTTCTTCCTGGTGCCGCTCGGCATGATCTATCCCAACCCTGTCAAGGACTGGATATCGGCGCGCTCCCTGCCGGGATGGGCAGAGAGAATTCCGCTCCCCGACGACCAGGTATGGGATTCAGGTCCGCTCTACCGCGCGCATGACGCACAGATCGGCGACGACTGTTCGCAATGCCATGTGAAGGCCTTCCAGATGGTCGGTGACGCGGAATGCCTGGCCTGCCACGAGGGCGTCTCTCACCACGTAGACGCGACGACATTCAATCTGCCGGAGCTCGACAACAGGCGCTGCGGGAGTTGCCACAAGGAGCACGGCGGTCCGGACTATTTCGTCCGACGCGATCAGTCCCTGTGCGCGGATTGTCACGGAGATCTGCGCGATCATGCCGTAGACGCGGCGCTGGCGGATGCGGCGGACTTCGGCACCGACCACCCGGAATTTTCGTTGAGCATCCTGATGCCGGAAAGTCAGCACAAGATCGACGGATCGATCGACTGGATGTGGGAGATCACTCGCGTCGCGCAGTCCTCGGATTCGATCACCGAGCAATCGAATCTCAAGTTCTCGCACAAAGCCCATCTCGTGCCGGAGGGCGTCAAGGCTCCCGACGGCCAGGTCGTCATGGAGTGTGGCGACTGCCACCAGTTGGAGTCCGACGGGCTACTGATGACCGCCATCAATATGGAACTGCATTGCGAGCAATGTCATCAGCTGACCTTCGACGAGCAGGCGCCGGATCGCGTGTTACCGCACGGGAGCGCCGAATCAGTCGTGCAGACCCTGGAGGAATTCTATAGCTATCGATTCCTCACTGGCGGCACTGAGGCACCAGACGAGGCCCGCCAGGGCCGGCGTCCGGGCCGCACCATGACCCGTGAGGAACAGTCGCAGGCCGTAGCGCTGGCCGAGGTCCAGGCAGACGCTACCGCAGCGGAGATCTTCGGCGACCGCCTGTGCGTCAATTGCCACGAGATCGACGAACTGGATCAGAGCGAGGGCCGATCGCGCTGGCAGGTACGGCCCGTGAGGCTGACACGCCAGTGGATGACTAAGGCCCGCTTCGACCACAGCCAGCACCGCATGTCGGACTGTGGCGACTGCCACGTCGCCGCGGAGTCCGAGCACGCTGCGGATGTACTGATGCCGGATATCGATGACTGCAGATCGTGCCATACAGGGACGGCAGGCGGCGCAGGTCAGCTGGCCAGTACCTGTATCGACTGTCACGGCTTCCACCTGGAGCGGCACGGACCCATGCGCGAAGCATCCACCGCGCCATGAACGAAGGCCAGCTCGCACGATCCGCAACGCAGCACGATGAGTGACAGAAGAAAAAACAGAGCAGCGCCGTTTGCGATTTGGCCGGTCTTGCTGAGCGCAGTCATCGTCACGGGTTGCGGGGGTGGCGGTAGCGGCAGCCCCGAGGTCGTGAGCGAGCAGCCCAATACCCGCAGCCTGTCCTGCAATGGCTCCTGCGCCGGCCCGACGACCTTCCTGCGGATTACCGATGTAGAGGATGTCATCGCGAAAGCGGTGGCGGAGTCCCAGGCCCAGGGTATGGCAGCGACGATCGCGGTCGTCGATCGGGTTGGAAATGTTCTGGCGGTTTACCAGATGACCGGCGCCTTGCCTCTGATTACGATCACCTCTGCAGACAGTGCCGATCAGAAGGGTGCGGATGGCGGGCTGGAAGGCGTACCTGTACCGTCTACGCTGGCGGCGATCGCAAAGGCCGTGACGGGGGCCTACCTGTCCAGCGAAGGCAACGCTTTCACGACACGCACCGCCAGCCAGATCGTCCAGGATCACTTCAACCCGGGTGAATTCAAACAGCCGTCAGGACCACTGTTCGGCGTCCAGTTCAGCCAGTTGCCCTGCTCCGATCTCGTAACCCGCTTCGATCCGGCATCGCCGGCGCCGGGGATCGGGCCCCACCGGTCACCGCTGGGCTTGTCAGCGGACCCGGGCGGCATGCCGCTGTACAAGAACGGCACGCCCGTCGGCGGCGTCGGCATCGTAGCCGACGACCGGTACACGGCAGACCCGTCGGTCATCGATACGGACTTCGATGTCGACGAATTCATCGCCGTGGCCGCCACATTCGGTCGTGCGGCCCCGGTCGATCGCAGAGCCGACACGATCACGGTCATCGGCAAACTCCTTCGTTACAGTGACGCCCGGACCGGGAGGCTACAGAGCAATCCGGAGACCGCGCCGCCATACGATTCTCTCGGTCCGGCGATCGGGCAACTTGTGGCGGTCACCGGATATAACACAGCGGTCATCCGACGGGGCACGGCGTTCGGTACACCTCAGTCCGGAATCAGTGCCGCACAAAGCAAATTCCCCGGTCAGGATGCATTCATTCTGGTCGACGCGAACAACGTCAATCGCTATCCGCCTCGGGACGGCACCGATGGAGCCGACGCACTCAACGCTGAGGAGGTCGAGAAGATCCTGGCCGCCGCGCTCGCCATCGCCAATCGCGCCCGAGCCCAGATACGGCGACCACTCGGTGACCCGGCGCGCGTAACGATCTCCGTGGTCGATACCAACGGCGTCATCCTTGGTATCGTTCGGGGTCGAGATGCGCCGATCTTTGGCATCGACGTTTCACTGCAAAAGGCACGTACAGCATCATTTTTCTCTTCCGCGGTCGCGGCAGAATCACTGGAGGGCGTTCCCGATGCTGTGTACCTGGACTCCGATTTCAGCGTTCTACGAACGATTGATATTGGCGACTACGTGACGGCGGTACAGGACTTCCTGGGGATGCCATCAGCGTTGACCGACGGGGCGGTCGCATTCTCCGATCGGGCCGGCGGCAACCTTTCCCGACCGTTCTTTCCCGACGGCCTCGACGGGACAGAGAACGGTCCCTTCAGCAAGCCACCGGGCGAGTGGAGCCCGTTCTCGGATGGGCTGCAACTCGACCTTGTGTACAACGCGGTCGTCCAGCACGTCGTATTCGCCGGCGAACTGGCAGCCGGTGTTCCCGATGTCGGCACCAACTGCACCGGTGTGGGATCTCCCTTCGCGTTTCCGGTGACGAATCCGATCCCCGAGCTGGCCAACGGCCTCCAGATCTTCCCGGGCAGCGTGCCGATCTATCGCGGTGACACCTTGGTGGGCGGCATCGGCATTTCGGGTGATGGCGTCGACCAGGATGACATGATCGCCTTCCTCGGTCTGCACGACGCGGGAGTCGAACTCGGCTCAGTCAACAACGCTCCGCGCGAGATGCGCGCCGACAATATCACCGCGAAAGGCACGCGGCTGCGTTACGTCAATTGTCCCCAGGCGCCATTCAATGGCGGCCAGGACCAGGAGGTCTGCAATGGCAAGTAGACCGAATGGGACGATGCGCCGACCGGTCTTCTGGCTAATCCTGTGCTGGATGTTGACGCCCGTGGCAGCGACTGGCGATGACAACGCGAGTGCGGACGGTTTCGTGTGTCCCGAAGCGAAACCCGAAGTCATCGTACCGCGCCGTCCCGGCCGCGCAGAGGTAAGCGGCCCGGCCAGGCCCTGCAATCCAGGACGCGTCAGGCCGCCGCACACAACCGATCTCGACCTGTTGCCCCCGGTGCCGGATCGCTGGCGGATCGTGTCGGCGCTTGGTTACGCCGAAGACCTACGGGATCCCTACAGTAGCAACAACTGGCTCAAGGGAGACCGTCCGATCTGGGGCGAAGACTGGTTCGTCAATCTCCTCGCCATAGCGGACACCGTCGTCGAACCGCGACGCATCCCGACGCCGGTCGGTGCGGCGACGACCGACGATCCAGGACAGCTGGATACGATCGGCGACGGCGAGCAGTTTTTCTTCCAACAGAACCTGATCATCGAAACGGTCATCTACAAGGGGGACACGGTCTTCAAGCCGCCCGATTGGGAATTCCGCTTCACGCCGGTGTTCAATTACAACTACACCGACGTCGACGAGATCGGCACGGTCAAGGCGAACCCGAACCGCGGCAAGACGCGGAGCGAGAATTTCCTCGGCATCCAGGCGCTGTTCGTCGACAAGCACCTGCGCAACGTGTCGGACCGCTATGACTTCGACAGCATCCGGGTCGGCATCCAGCCATTTTCCTCGGACTTCCGTGGCTTCCTGTTCCAGGACAACCAGTTCGGCGTGCGGCTGTTCGGCAACCGGGACAACAACATCTTTCAGTACAACCTGGCCTGGTTCCGTTTGCTCGAGAAGGACGCGAACAGCGGTCTCAATGACATCACCTCGAAGAGTTTCGACGACAGCCTGAGAGACAACGATGTCTTCACGGCCAACGTCTACTGGCAGGATTTCCCCAAACTCGGGTTCTTTTCCCAGGCCTCGGTAACCTACAACCGCAATCGCGAACAGAACGATCTATTCTTCGATGATAACGGCATCCTGCAACGCCCGGCCTCTATCGGGACCGAACGCGGTCGGGACTATGACGTCGTCTACCTGGGTTACAACGGCGACGGGCACTTCGGCCGATCGAACCTGACCACGTCGTTCTATTACGCATACGGCGACGAGTCACGTGGCACGTTCGTCGACATGAACAGCGATATCCGGGCCTGGTTCGCAGCGGCCGAGTATTCGATGGACTTCGACTGGGCGAGGTGGCGTGTCTCAGCCTTGCACGGCAGCGGTGACGACGATCCCTTCGACGACCAGGCAGAGGGATTCGATGCGATTTTCGAGAACCCGCAGTTTGCCGGCGCCGATACGAGCTACTGGGTCCGTCAGAACGTGCCGTTGATCGGCGGCGGCATCGTCACATTGTCCCCGCGTAACGGCATCCTGAATTCGCTGCGATCATCCAAGGAATTCGGACAATCGAATTTCACCAACCCGGGCATCACCTTGCTGGGCATCGGCGCCGACTTCGACCTCACGCCACGGATGCGCTTGTCTTTCAATGCCAATCAGCTGTGGTTCGACGAAACCGCAACACTCGAAGTGGCGCGCAACCAGGGCTCGATCGACGAGGACATCGGGCAGGACCTGTCGCTCGCCCTGATCTACCGACCCAAGGTCAGCCAGAACATCGTGCTGCGCCTGTCCGGAGCGGTCCTGATACCGGGCGACGGGTACGAAGATCTGTTCGGCGACGAGAAACCGTACTCGATCCTCGGCAACTTCATCTTCCAGTACTGAGCGACATCCGATGAGACCAGGAAAGAAAAGACCTGCAATACACGCCGTCACCATCGCGCTGGCCGCGCTGCTGGGCGTGACTCTTTCCTGCAACGCTGCCGAAGAGGAGCATGCCCGGCACATCAATTATGCGTTCACGCCGGATGCCCCGGCCGCGCAAACGCTCGCGGACGCGGATGCGAAGAGCACCGGTTGCCTCAGTTGTCACACGGCGACTGACAGCCCGACCATGCATGAGAGTCCGGCAGTCATCCTCGGTTGCACCGACTGCCACGGTGGTGATGCCAGCGTGCAGAAGCCGGCCGGCCAGGAAAAAGGCAGCGACTCGTATTTCGCCGCGCAGGAATCGGCTCACGTACTGCGGACCCTGCCGGAGTTCTGGCACTATCACAACAGAGCTAATCCGAAGCACAGTTTCACGCTGCTCAATCGCGAGAGCCCCGAATTCGTGCGCTTCGTCAATCCGGCCGATTACCGTGTGGCCAGGGAAGCCTGCGGCGCCTGCCACCTGGCAACGATCCAGGCGGCAGAGCGCAGCCTGATGGCGACCACAGCCATGCTGTGGGGTGGCGCCAGCTACAACAACGGCATCCTCAACCAGAAGAACTACATCGTTGGCGAGGCGTACACGCGCGAGGGCGAAGCGGCCGCGGTTGTCGGCCCGCCACTGTCGCCGGAAGAGATGGAAGCGAATGGCATCCTGCCACAGCTCGCTCCGCTGCCTGCATGGGAGACGTTGCGCCCTGGAGACGTCTTCCGGGTATTCGAGCGCGGCGGACGCAATATCAGCAACGTGTTCCCGGAGACCGGCCTGCCCAACGCGCTGGGTCTGCTCCAGCGACTCGAGGAGCCGGGTCGACCCGATTTCCGTCAATCCAATCGCGGCCCCGGCACGGGCGCCCGCATCTCTGTACCCGTTCTCAATATCCACAAGACGCGGCTCAACGACCCCACGACCTGGTTCCTGGGTACCAACGACCAGCCAGGCGACTACCGGTCTTCAGGTTGCGCGGCGTGCCACGTCGTATACAGCAACGATCGCGATCCACGTCACTCGGCAAGCTATGCGCAGTACGGGCACTGGGGAACGACTCAGACCGCGGACCCCACCATTCCGAGAGACGAACCAGGGCATCCGCTGCGCCACAGCTTCACGCGCTCGATCCCGACGAGCCAATGCATGATCTGCCACATGCACCAGCCCAACATGTTCATGAACACCTACCTCGGCTTCACGATGTGGGATTACGAATCGGACGCGCCCTTCATGTGGCCGGAAGAGCAGGTTTATCCGAGCCACGAGGAACTGCGCAAGGTGCTCGATCGCAATCCGGAAGGGGCATCGCCGCGGGGCAAGTGGGCAGATCTCGATTTCCTGAGCGACGTCAGCAAGCTCAATCCGCAATTGAACGATACCCAGTTCGCCGACTATCACGGTCACGGCTGGAACTTCAGGGCTATTTTCAAACGTGACCGAAAAGGCAACCTCCTGGATGCGGATGGACAGATCGTGGCGAACGACGACCCGGACAAGTTCAACTGGGAGAACCCCGACAAGGCGGTCCACATGTCGTCGATCCACCTCGACGTCGGCATGCATTGTGCGGACTGCCACTTTTCCCAGGATAGTCACGGCAACGGTCATATCTATGGCGAAGTCGCATCGGCGATCGAGATCAACTGCCAGGACTGCCATGGCACAACCCGGTCCTACCCGCCCCTCGTGACAACGGGGCCGGCAGCACCGCCGATGGGCCATGACCTGATGGCGTTGCGCAATCCGGACGGGCAACGTCGGTTCGAGTGGATCGATGGCGAACTCTGGCAACGCTCGGTGGTGGAACCCGATCTCGAATGGAAAATCAGCCTCATCAAGGATTCCGTCACCGAGGGTCACCAGGAGTACAACGAGAAGGCGGCCAGGGCTAAGTTGATGAGCTCGGATACCGACACCCTGGACTGGGGCAACGAGGTCGCATCAGCCGACCTGGCGCATCCGGACGAAGAGTTCGAGTGCTATACCTGCCACACTTCGTGGACCACCAGTTGCGCAGGCTGTCACCTGACGATCGAGGCCAACTGGAAGACCGAGCGACATCACTACGAGGGTGGTATCGCCCGCAACTACGCGACTTATAACCCGCAGGTCGCTCGTGACCAGATGTTCCTGCTCGGCAAGCGGGGTCCGGTGAACGACGGCAAGATCGCGCCGGTAAGGTCGACGTCCGCCCTGGTGCTTTCATCGACCAATGCCAACCGCGAACGGATCTACATCCAGCAACCGCCGGTCGCCGCCAGCGGCTACAGTTCCCAGGCCTTCAATCCCCATTTCCCGCATACCGTTCGCAAGACGGAAACGAAGGATTGCGAGGACTGCCACCTTTCGCGCGCCAATGACAACAACGCGATCATGGCGCAACTGCTCATGTTCGGCACCAATTTCGTCAACTTCGTCGGTTTCAATGCCTGGGTTGGTAGCGAGTCCGATGTCACCGCGGTGCAGGTCACCGAGTGGGAGGAACCGCAGGCCGTAATCGGCAGCTACCTGCATCGGTACGCCTACCCCGCCTGGTACGCGAAACACGAAGACCACGATCGCGAACTTCAGATCGCTTTTCCGCATGGATCCGGTCGAGCCGGCTGCCTGCAACTGCGCGGCGAATATCTCTATGTTGCAGAAGGCAGCAAAGGCACGCGCGTCTACGATGTCGCCGGCATCGCCAACAAGGGCATCAGTCAACGAGTCATCACGGCGCCGTTCAGTCCGCTCGGACACGACACACATGTAGCGTCGGCGAACGCGACATGTCTCGCGCTGCCGACCAATCAACCGATC